>Ga0065711_1034154_pt1 | contig 24229 bp, 9 predicted proteins | sample Hoacrofraction12_FD_59098 | JGI IMG/M metagenome (GOLD analysis project Ga0065711, IMG submission 59098) | Hoatzin crop microbial communities from Cojedes, Venezuela - Epithelial fraction 12 v2 (version 2) | ecosystem: Host-associated > Birds > Digestive system > Esophagus > Crop | place... | reverse complement strand
GGTTCCTCTCTGCCCAACTTTCCAGCCTGTCCAGGTCATGCTGAATGGCAGCACAGCCTTCCGGTGTATCTACCACACCTCCCAGTTTGGTGTCATCAGCAAACTTGCTGAGGGTACATTCTAACTCTTCGTCCAGGTCGTTGATGAAGAAGTTAAACAAGACTGGGCCCATTACTGACCGCTGAGGGACACCACTAGTTACAGGCCTCCAACTAGACTCAGCGCCGCTGACGACAACCCTCTGAGTTCTGCCATTCAGCCAGTTCTCAATCCACCTCACTGACCAGGTGAGGGCACTCAGTTTTTGCATTTCTTCATTTTGCTAATTTACTAAGGAAAAAGACTTGTGTTTTCCAAAAAGACTAGGACAAGAAGGATGTGTTTGAATTAATTCAATTTGGAGTAGAAATTAATTACATTTGCACTACTTGAGATAGTAAAGTTCAATAGGACATATAGTAAAGAAAAAAAAGTACTTCGAAATATTACTAGTGAAGCTTTTGTCTTGACGAACTCTGTTTGCGGCGTGGATGAATTTTATTAACATCTTGTCCTCAGGGCAAAATTTAAGGCGAAACAGGTTAACAGGAGCTACCCACATCGAATCATAGAATCATAGGTTGGAAAAGACCTCTCAGATCATCAAGTCCAGTCGTCTGCCCAACAACACAATGCCTACTAAACCATATCCTGAAGTGCCACATCTGCGTGTTTTTTGAACACCTCCAGGGATGGGGACTCAACAACCTCCCTGGACAGCCTGTTCCAATGCGTGAACACCCTTTCAGTAAAATGTTTCCTATTATCTAATCTAAACCTCCCCTGATGCAACTTGAGGCCATTGCCTTTTGTTTTATTGCTAGTTGTCTGGTAGAATAGACCAACACCCGCCCCACCACAACCTCCTTTCTGGTAGTTGTACTACCTGAGTAAGGTCTCCCCTCAGCCTTCTCTTCTGCACACTAAACAGCCCCAGTTCCTTCAGCTGCTCCTCGTAAGACTTGTTCTCTAAACCCCTCACCAGACTCGTTGGTCTTCTCTGGACACGCTCCACCACCTCAATGTCCTGCTTGTCGTGGGGAGCCCAAAACTGAACATGGTACTCCAGGTGCGGCCTCACCAGTGCCTTGTACAGGGGCATGATCACCTCCCTACTCCTGCTGGCCACACTATTCCTGATAGAAGCCAGGATGCCGTTGGCCTTCTTCGCCACCTGGGCACACTGCTGACTCAGTTTCAGTCACCTGTCAACCAAAACTCATGGTCCTTTTCTGCCAGGCAGCTTTCCAGCCACTCTTCCCCAAACCTGTAGCATTGCATGAGGTCGTTGTGACCAAAGTGCAGGACCCAGTATTTTGCCTTGTTGAAACTCATACAGTTGGCCTTGTCCCATCGATTCAGTCTGTCCAGATCCCTCTGCAGAGCCTTCCTATCCTCGAGTAGATCGACATTCCCACTCAACTTGGTGTCATCTGCAAACTTACTGAGGGAGCACTAAATTCCCTCATCCAGATCATTGATAATGATGTTAAACAAGACTGGACCCAATACTGAGCGCTGGGGATCACCACTTGTGACTGACCACCAGCTGGATTTAACTCCATTCACTACCACTCTGGGCTTGGCCATCCAGCCATTTCTTTATCCAGCAAAGAGTATACCCATCCAAACCATGGGTAGCTATTTTCTCCAGAAGGATGCTGTGGGGAGCAGTGTCAAAATAATTTACTTCCAAGCGTATGTCCAAGCAATAAAACAATATGGATTCATCAGGAATAAATTGTTTCAAATCAATTAAATATCCTTCTCTGACAAGTAACAGATGTCATGAACTGAAGAGAAATGGTAGTTGCCACACAGTTTGATTTAAGGAAAGCTTCAAATATGATGTTTATGAAATTAAGTAAACACTATGTAAGTTAAACCATTATTGTTGGCTGAAAAGCCATTCTTGGAGTAGCTAGTAATGTTTTACTGACGAAACTGAGCGATGTATCAACTGGGATTCTGTAGGGATATAGCCAAGGTCTGGTGTTGTTAAAATTTCTCTTAGTACTCTGGTTGAAGGAACAGAGCATATTCTTACTGAATTTGCAGAAGACAGGAAGAACTGCAAGTACACTGGAGGATAGGAATGAGTTAAAAATTATTTTGACAAGCAAATTATCATCTGGAAAAAGGCATACCGTTCAATAAAAGTAACAACACTTAGGCAGGAATCATCAGGACAACACAATATCAGGAACAGAAAAGTGGTAACAGGCACTCGCAATCTCAGTTTTTATGTTTAATCACAATCTGAATTTAAGCCAACAGTGGCTTGATGTTGAGGAAAATGCAAATATAATAAATACATATTGTTACATAATATACATTATGTGTTCCTGGGAAACGTAAGGAGGAGATCATGCTGCTGAACATATGAAGTGATATTTTTCTTTCTGCTCAGCAGTTTTGAATCCTCAGATAGACTGCTTCTTCAGTTTGGGGCACAACATTGCAATTAGGAGATATATCAATCAGAAAGCAGCAAGAATGTTCTATGTCTCCAAAACAGGAGGAAATCTTTTTCAAAAATGTAGAAGTTTAGCTTAGAGAAACACTGGAGGGGAGCACGATTCCTGTTCTCAAACATACTAAAAGGCTGCTGCAAAGAAAAAGAAATGTATTCTCTCTGTCCATGGTACGTGGTGAGGGAATACGATGAGGACAAACTTATATCAAAGATTCTCTTATTGTTTGCTGCATTTTTTCCTCATTGGTTGTCTTCTTGCTTTCACCTTTTCTCTCCTTTTCCCATTTATTATTTCATCGTTATTTTTATAAACCTGATTTCTTATGAGGGCAAAAAACCTCTTGAAATTGATCACCTTTTCCCAAGAAGTATATTTATATATTACATGAATATTTTTTGGATGAATACTGGATCATTGGCATTACTGTGGCGTATAAAACACACAAGCTTTAACATCAGGCATTTTCTAAAGTTTTCAGGTTTTGCATAGCAAAAGGCATTTTTCACTTTCTTTTACCAGCTGCATTGTTGGCTGGACTTGAGGAAAAAACCCAAACAACCAACTAAAAAAGAAAGAACTTTTGAACCTTCCTAAAATGCAGGACTTCTGATATCATTAACACTGGGTGTTCAAGATCTGTAAATTCAAATCTTGCCAATGGCTTGAAAGTCATATAATTTAAAAAATAAGCAAAAATGGGTATTATTCGTCTTCTAATTTTTTGATATGTAAGCTGCACAAGATTCAGTATTGGGAAACTAAGATTCTTAAATCATTTCAGTAACTGGAGTTTTAAAATGTACGTTATATAGATTCAGTTGTGTCATGGAAACATACTACTGAGGCATGGAACCATTTTGTTTGCTCTCAGCCACAATGAGTAATTTAAAAACACATGTGTAAGATGTTTTGCCTCCCCAGCTTATCCACCAAAACTCAAATTTTTTGGTTATCTTTATAGTCTGGTAGCTGTCCTTGCCACATGTGATTCATTCTTAATACTGAGACTCAATGGGCCTGTTTACAATAAATATATGGCATCTGAAACTTTTTCGAAGAAAACATAGCTTATTTTCTCTTAGTTGTCAACTTAATAGAAGTTTAGAAAAAATTCAAACGCAATTCATCACGGCCATCTCAGAGGGAGAGAGATCCTGAGAAAAGCCGAGCTCCTGCTTGTAGGCAGTGAAAACTGCAGAAACAGAATGCAGGTTACAATTAGCATAAAAAGAAATACGAACCATGATTTCTGCATGGTATTTTTGAGGTAATTATTAGGGTTATTATCGCTACCTTCTTCAATTATGAGTTATTATTGTGCTCAGAAGTTGTAACAGAATTTAGCTGAAGCAACTTTTCAAGTCTAAAGTTCATCAGTGTCTATGTAAAGTACTGCTGTCCCACGAGAGACTCGGCGTGACAGTCAGAAGTCACAGTTCATCACAGGAACATATCACACTGATGTCATCTGCTGGGTAGCAGAAGCCTATCCAGCATTAGAACTTCCTCAGGGACAGGAAAGGAGCCAACTACAACACTTCTGCTAACAGCAATCCAAGCATTATTTTACTCTTCCATCTGTTTCTCTCTCTACTCTACTATTTCTGTTCTGTACAGAGAAAGGTCTTCTTCCATTCTCTGCTATTTCATTATTAGCTCTGCACAGAAAGGCTGTCAAAAATGCCAGTCTTCTGTATATTACTCTTTAAATATACAATCAGGAGGTGCTATAGTAAAAGAAAGCAGAGTTTTCTCTTTTTTCTTTTTTTTTTTTTCTCTGGAATAGACAAAGTAATACATTCCTTTTGTTACGTACAGGAGAAACTATTCTGTTCCGTATAAAATAAATGCATAAAAATAACAAATGCAAGTCCACTGAGAAACCTTTCAATTTGCATTTCGAATTCTTCCGGAATTCCTGGGGGAGGAAGAAAAAAAGAACATTCATTCTCATTCCTTTCAGGCTTATATTTTCCAGCCCGTTGGCCTGGTAAATATGAGCCCTTTAGGCCAAATTTGGGGCAAGATTACATACAATTTTCATCGAATTTGCATAATATATCTCTAAGAACAAATCATAGTGTTTTTGGTATCACGGTGCTGGATCTAGCCCCCATGATCCTGTGAAGGTCGATGAAAGGCATTGACTTTGCTGGTGTAGAAGTAAGCCTTCACTGATCTCTCTATAAGCCTGCTACGATAGAATTGACATTTTGAATAGCACTTTGTTGCTTCAAACAGACTTATAAATACTGAGGGTGTTGTGGGTTGGCCTTGACCGACAGCCAGGCATCCACTCAACCACTCACTCTTCCTCCTCAACAAGGCAGGGGAGAACAGAAGGTGAAAAAGTTCATGGACGGAGATATAGGCAGGGAGATCATTTACTTTTGTGTTTATCAAGTACTGTCATGGGCAAAATAGGCTTGTCCTGGACACGGACACCAAATTTTCCTTCAGCAGTGAGAAAATGAAGGAAGAGTACAGCCCTAGTTTGTCTCCTGATACAACCAGTTTCAGGAGGATAATGGAAACAGGTATGTTGCATCTTTCTTTCAATAATCTCCACTTCTCATCTTACAGGATTTGTAGTGGTGCAGGGGCAATGAGAGGCATTTTCACTACTCTTTTACAGCTCACAGGGGCTACAGGTAGGGATAATACTTGCTGGTGGAGGAAGCAGAGGACTTAATTCCGAGCCTGATACATGATGCAGCATGCCTCTCATAGGCTTATTAGATGTTCCTCCATTTTGTAAAGCCTGTATTAGATCTCCTTTCTTCACCTCCAGAAACTCGCTCACTTTCAGTAGCATGTCCATTTTCTCCAAAACAGCTGCTGAATTAACTGACTATTCTGAAAAAATATGTGCTTGCCTGCTATTAAATTCATTGGCATGGTCAAAATTTCCTAGAAACATGAAGCATCTTCTGGGCTTTCTGAGTTATTTCAGGGTTATTCTCGTTGCAGCATCTGAAGCTCTTTAGGGAAACATCCAAATTCAGAGCTCAGCTGTGTAGCAATCCCTTTTACTTATCCGTTTCTGCACTGCTGCTACCTCATCATTATACATCCCCTTCCTCTGTTGCCTTCACCATCCTATCATGTGTTAGGAATGGAGAAAGGATGCTTCTTCTGGATTTTTGGATTTTTATTTCTTTATCATAGGGACTCTCTGATGTTTAGTGTTCTGATTTCTTTGCCCGCTCTTATTTTCTCCTTCCAGCAAAAAGCATCAGAAAACATAGTCTCTCTGTTTGACTTGTTTCAATAATCATCAAATGGTTGATAAAATGTGTCCCTTTGAATCTCACTTATCTGCGTCTGACTGGTCCAGACTAACTGTATGCATTAGTAATAGCAGCTCATTGCAGTTAGTTATTCAGGTGCTAAGAAGAAGAGGAACAATTCTCTTTGTTTTATCTAGTTAACTGGCTTTCCTATGTTGTCCTAGAAAATAATCTATAGAATGATTAACAGTGGTTCTCTGTGCATATTATGATTGTGCTGCCTCTATGACAGGCCTTTCTAATGCTCTGGCAGTACTACTCCTTAAGCTTATCCCCTGCTTATCCTTGGATGATGTGTTTTAACTGTATTACAAATAAAAGTGAACCACTGTATGCTGGAACTCTCTAATGTAGAAAGTGAACAAGGAACCTACAGAGTACAGCTAAGGCATCACTGCACTGTACTATAATCCAGCTCTGAGCAGCAGAAGGAAGCCTCTAGCCACATTCTTTTGTGATAAATTGAAGTCTTTATGTAATTTTTCTTGTAGCTAAATTGTGAGCCTGAAAGTCATCAACAACTATTAAATGCATTCCACACTTACTTTGATGTAAACTGGGAGTGATACAGGTAAAAACAGGTATAAATGAGAAGAAAACCAGACAGAAATATTTTTATTATCATTTCAGTATAACTATTTGGGGGGGTGGGAAATGAAAAGGGACTGGTTTTGCCTCCAAACATCTATTAAACAGTACACTTTACTGAGGTGTAGGCAATACACTCTTGAAAGATCACACACCTAAATTCAAAAAAAAAGGACTAGAAACTCTTCCTCTATATTCCTCCCAATGGAGGCTTAATAACCTGCTTCTGCAAGAACATTATACAAAAGAAACAACTCAAATGTGTTTGGAAGCAAACACAATGGAGGAAATGTCTCTCTTGTTGTTACGAGAAGCTATGAAAACCATACTGAAAAGCTATATAATATTGTATTCAAATCACAGGAGGAAAGAAAACATCAAAACAAAGTAAATTAGAAGAGGAACTAAAACCAGGAACCCAGAGGTACTTTACAGACTCTTCCAGAACAAAGTAGCCAGAAAATGCTCTAATTCACAATTACTGTTCAACAAACAGAGAAAGAAACCCTGGCATTTTTGTATCTAAAACAACATGCTATTTTTAAATCAATGGTGAAAAATAAGCTTGAGGAAGCATTTGACTCATCAGACATCTTCAGCCTGGTTATTGTTTTGTGCCTTAAAATACCAGCAGTGCAACCATAATTACTAAATTTCAGGAAATAATGAAAGGATGCTGCAATTTCTGGGAGAAACTTGAAGCAACTAAACACAGTCCAGAGAAGTTCATGACAGCTGGGCCAAGCATTTAAAGTTGTTGATTCTTCCAAAACCTGAGTTGTTTAAAACAATACTGTGGCCAGATGAGTTTGAGCCATCTATTAAAAACACTAAATGGTGAAAGGCTTGGGATCTGGATGGGCTTAAGTATACATATTCAAAAACTCCACTTCATCCTTCCTTCAGAGGAAATTTAAAGGTGACTATTTAGATAAGTTACGAATTTCCAGCTGTTATGTTTTCTATGCTGCGAGAGCAAAACATACTTTTTCTCTTTGTGACCTTTATTTTAAGTGAAAGAAATCTGCAAGGAGCAAATATAAATTTCTGTTTGATAGAGAGCTGAAAAAGAGAGACAGGAAAAGCACTGGCACTCTAATTGCTTCCTTTAAAGGATTCTCAAACTACCCTTACAACAGACAGTAGTGGGAGCAGAACAGGTTTCTTTATGTGAAAAGTACAGTCTATTTATCCCCAGCAAAGGGACAGGGGGAGGATACGGAACCATCCAAAAACAACAGATGGCAGATGTACTAAATTGCCCATTTCCTGCGCTGTTTCTTATCCACCCGTAAATGATCAAGTATCTTTTATATCATATCACATCATCCCAACAAACTTTTCCCCAGCACAGTTTGCAGATCTCTCCCTGTTGTTCTTTACCACTGAATGAGTGACCCTAGACCTCCCTAGCTGCATACTACTCTGGTCTGCAACAACATCAGCTGGAACTATTAATCTGTGACTTTTGCTACCCCACATTTGGGGTGGGAGTGGGGTGTCCCCGCGAGTGGCGAAGACATTTCGTCTTTCACCTGACAAAGACATCCTTCTTCTGAAGATGGTACTGCTAAGTGAAGTATTCAAGGATTTGCTAGCAGAGTGGGATAGCTCATACCCATTTTTATGAAAGCTTGTAACACTACAGACTAGCTGCTCTTGTCTTCATACTACCCACTCATCTTGTTTTAAGTCATTATATAGGTTCTGCTACTACACTGCAATTAGAGTGATATTCGTCTTGGATAGTCTTCAGCAGGTAAATACAACTTCTAGCAAAAGTAATGCATTATATTTCCACTTTTCGACAATACTCTTAAAGCAACAGAAATGTGCTACAGTGCTAGTACTAATGACTGCCTTCAGGAGTGCCTTCAGTTTGTGGATAAAGATAGATGTTGCAAAAGCGGACTGACACACTAGACACTTGTTATTTATATTAAATGGAAAAGGCTATTTTATGAGATGGGTGCAGATACTGTGGAGAAACAGCAGTAGGAGACAAGAAAGGGTTTGTTCAGTGGACGCCTAGACTTATCTCAGTGCTGTCTGCCAGCGTCTCCCTCTCCTTCCATCAGCCCTTCGTTGAGTCACCTCCAGCTGTGCTCATGCAGAATGCTCAATCAGCAGAAAACACTTGCCTTTACTGTGGAGTTTACTTTGTGCTGACTTACTGTGCTGAACGCAATGCCCAGCAAGCACTGAAACCAGCACAAGGAAAAGACTGGAACGCGTAGCCGGGGACAGCAAGATGAAATGTAACTAGAGCAACTAATAATGAAACTGGCTTGCAAGCTGCTGAAATTGCAGTCTATACTGCATCTAAAGACAGTCAGCAATTAAACTGTGTGTCCTGCATGTCAAATATAACACTGCACTGACTAGTGTAAGATGTGAATTTGTCAGAAATAAAATATTGACTTGCAACAACCAAAAGTGGAAGAAGCTGTGGATGCCCCCTGCCTGGAACTGGTCAAGGTCAGGTTGGATGGGGCTTTGAGAAACTTGATCTAGTGGAAGGTGTCCCTGCCAATGACAGGGGGGTTGGAACTAGATGGTCTTTAAGGTCCCTTCCAGCTCAAATCATTCTACGCTTCTACGATTCTAAGATGAGAAAGCTAGGGAAATAACTGTACCTGAAACAAAGTTCTTGGAAAACTAGTCTGACTGGAAAGGCATATAAGGATATTTTAAGATAAAACCTGTTGTTTTTTTCCCGATTATACTCAGGTAAACAGAACTGCTTTATGTTCTTTAGCAACATAAACTGAGCGAAAACTATACTTCTGTCTGGCACCATTCTCGTCTTCTGTTGGAGATTCTTTGGGAATATGCCAAACATCAGCTATTATGACCAGGTTAAGGATAATGAATCATAACACAGTTTGAACAGTATTGATCAAAATATCTACTCAATGAGACTATTTAACTGTACTATTTTTATTAAATTTAACCATCCAAGGCACTTAAAACATCCTTGTGCTGATGGCAGGTGTGACTTACAGCATATACATGAAGCTGGACAGGAGGAACTCTCCTTTCCCTTCCCTACATGCCGGAGAGAGCCTTCCCCTTACCTCTCACATCTGTGCTGCCAACTAAATGATCTCTCACCTCTGACTACATGAACTTGAATGCTTCACACACCTCGTATAACCCAGAGATGGCACATTACTGGAATGCCCTGGTTTCATACTACGTAAACACAGCTCATGCTATGTCTCTCCTTTTATGGATTGCTTGTGAATTAGTGGTTATAATAATGCTTTCTTAAACCATCATTTCCTGGTGGCATAGACACAACACCTCCTCCCTTCAAAGAATAAGTTGTCTTACTGTGGCAGACCAGCTTCTCAATGTCAGGATGACTTCTTTACAGGGACTCTCACTGACAAAGAGAGATAGACAGATCAACAGAACCAGATGAACTATCACCAGCTTATATTTTATTACACTATAAATATAGCATAATACATTTCTATTTAATACCCCTGTATTAATTCAATTAGAGCTTGTGATATTCTTTTCTTTTCCAGGATGTAATATAATTTTCCATAAGATGGAAACCAAACCAAGCCCCAGAACCCTGGGAAGCCATCTGTAGCTTTGAACCCTAGTACTCTAATTACCAAACAAAGTTCTCTGCCTCACCAGCAAAATCAGTACACTTCAACTAAATATCAGTATTTTTATTAACAATTTTTTTAAACAAATCAAAATGCTGTGCACTGATTATCTATGAATGGCTCAAAAGAGCAAATGAAAGAAAAATATCGGAATAACAAAAGACATTTGCTTTTTTGGGATGAAAGTAAAGAAAACCTTTTCTAAATGTGCTTCAGATCATGTGCTTTGCAGAGTCAATCTTGCCCTTTCAGAATGCATCATTAATTATTCAACAGGGCAGAAAAGAAAGCTCTAAGCTTCAAGCAATATGACAATTTGTTATTTATGCAAAATTCAGAGTCGAGGTTTGTTGCAATCCCTTTTACAAGCAGTACCAGCCAAGTTGCCAGGATTAATTTCTAAACTCACACAGTATTTAGCAGAAGCTGTATAACTGTGAAAGTAGTGAAGCAGAACTGGTCAGGCATGATCTCTGAATCTGTTTGCAGCAAAGTTTTCCTGATAAATTTGTTAATTCTTTCTTTTTGTGAAATTAGCAGTCTTACTCTTCCAGAGCTGTAGGTATTTCTTGTGAAAAAGGCTTTGGCCATTTATTGTTGACTTTGACGGACTTGGTCTTTAGTAGTCCAGTTTGCATGTTAACCTGAACACAGGTCTAAATGATGAACTTTCTGTATCGAAGGCAGGCATCTCACAGGTCTCCCTAGAAAGGCAGCTATTGAGAGCACAGGATGGGGAAATAATAAATGTCACACTTTGAAAAAATAGACAGAAGGTCTGGAAGAGGAACCACTGTGTGGGAAGGACTCCGAGCTCCATCCACAGCCAGGTCATATAAGACCATATTTGCCTGCCAGGACTGAATGTTTTCTGTCCTGAAATCTCATGACCTTCAAAGCTGCTTCACACCACAGGCTTGGCTAATTTTATCCACTGTTTACTAATTTTGCTAGTTGTTGGTAGTTTAATTACACATTTTTTTTTTTCTGTTAGCCAGCTACCTTGAAACATGACCGAGAGAAGATATTAATGTTCCACACAATCAAGAGTATACATTAGACTACTGTTTTTCAGGACTAATTTTTACAACTGAAAAATTATTTTTACAATACAGATTCCTTCAAATGTTAATACTGCTGGATTGAAGGAGTAGGTAACTGTTCTAAACTTAAAAATTTCACTTTTGTAAAAATATCAACTAATATTGAAAAAAGTAATTTGTAATTTATAGGTGTAGAAATTTGTCATTGAAAAATGCCACCTATATTTTCAATGATAAAAAGCACGTTAGAAACTATACAAGAACATCAAGAGTCTTGTTCACATGACTAAACCCACATTCTTTATTTGTTATCATTCAACAGCTTCCTCTCACAGTATCACTCAAATCATCTATGATATTCCTTTTGCATGCAGACAGTTATGCAACAACAAAATACACCTAAGTAACTATTTTCATAATCCTGTCTAAAAGATTTGTATTTACTGCTAACTTCTTTCACATTTAGTTGCATTACAAAGCATCCAAGATAAAATAATTTCTGAATTTCTCCTTATAAATTAGCAGAAAATAATTCCTGAAATTCTTCTGCAGTAGTAGCAATTGCATCCAACAGGTACACCAAGTGATCAGGGAACTGCAAAATCCTACAAATGCTTTTAAAACAGGAAGGATCCAGTTTGATTTTGATTAGTGCCCACTGAAGTCTTAATTTAGTGTTTTACATCAGCAGGCAAACATAATACAGTGTTTCAATTTATTAATAAAAAACATTCACATTTTAATGAACTAGTTCTTCTGAAAGAAATGAGATTATTAAGTGAAATGCTCTTTGTCAACTAAGGTTAATAAAAACTCTCAGAACCAAGTGGGATGAATTTTACCATGGCAACTAAAGCCTGGACTTCTCAAACACATCAAAGCTCACGTTTGATAAGCTGGATTGAAACCAGACCCTGTTTTCCTGGAAAAAAGCAAGAGAATGAGTAAGATGGGAATGGAAGAGAGTTAGATAGGTGTAACCTCATGAATATTTGTGTCTGGTACACACTGTATGCCATGTGATTTTTTGCAGCAGCTGTCTTTCTATAAAATCTCAACATCCTGAACATAGCCCTGCTAAAGGTGACATGTAAAAATAGCCTTGTGTTTAAAACTGGTGGTATTAAATCCTGAGTAATAGTTTTTTTGTGCTGGATATGTGCTGGGTAGATTTCACCTACCTTATCTGTAAGAGGTGTACAGTTCTTAAATCAAAGTAACTACAGAGTATTGCTGGGTGAATATTTCTAGGTATTATGTATGCAAAATCTGCAGATCTTAGGAAATTTACGCGTTTGTTTCATTTCTAGAAGTCACAGCTTTTTGATTCTTGGACCATTGAGCTGTCAGTCTTCCTTTCCTCTCCTTCTCTAGGCATAAATAGTAGTTAAATTTGGAAAGTTAATTTTACTGCCTGAAATACACACTTTTCATTGGAGATGAATTAATTTTTATTTATTTCAGTGTAATCTTCATTTTCAGAAATCCTCTTTTGACATTGCACATATTAAGTGGCACGACAGCACAATTCTCATCTAGTGAAGGCAGTGGGAGTAAAGAGGAATTGTGAAAAAGAAACAGCTAAAGATGTGAAGATATCCCAAACCTCAGTAAATATTGCACACTGAAGTCAGATACAAGTATGAGAGTCTGTCTCATCACCAGGTAGCTAAAAGGGAAATTAAAGAAGATAAACAGTAGGGAAACTAAATGAATTCTTTATATGAGTCTTCACTCTTAAGGGTAAGGAAATTTCTGTTCAGAAGATAGTTTTTGTGGGCAATCAAAGTGAAACCTGAGCAAAGATAGTAGTATCTATGCACAAGTTCTTAGCTGAGCACAGGAAGCAAAACAGCAGTAAATCACTAGGGTCTGATGGCATTCATCCACTCAGACCACTGAAGCAATTAAAAAGCAAAGCAGTTAAAGAACACAGTAAATAAAGCAACTGGAAAGGCTGCAAGGTGACCAGTGTTGTGTTCCTATTTTTAAAGAAAGAAGTTAGATATGACTGGAGAATTGTAAGACAAGAAATTTTGTTAAAGTTTTGAAGCAATAGCTCTGATTTAAGATTAAAAATCTGTAAAAGGATTCTACCTCTTGCCATGGCCAGTGCACATTGCTGAAGAGCCATGCTGACATGCTTCCCAACTCTATTCCGCCTCAGCCTGGGAGTCCTAACATACTGATGTGAGATGTGTACATTGAACTACGTGAGAGAGACTCAGGTTTCAGAACTTGCTTGTAGAGGAAAGTGGTGCTTTTTTTACCAGGCGTCTTTTGAAAAGTGCTTCTGCTTTTCACGTAACTCCCACAGTGCTAGGCTACTGGTCGGGACCTCAGAGATCAGACCAGTTATCTGCATCTGGGGACTGAGCTTCTGGAGTGGGCAGGAGAGAACTGTGTTGTGCAAATGGGTGGATGTGAGGTAGGAGGTGATGGGCCGAGACTTTTTCTCAATGTGCAGGACCTGATCAGTTTGCATAAGGACCAGAGTGAGAAGTTCCCCAGGAGAGACATGGCTTGTGCTAGCTCTAGGGTCTGCTAGTAGATCCACAAAGAGGCCTTGGCTGAAGTGGTTTGCCATGACAGGAGAAACTTTACGACTGGGAAGAGAATCGTTAGACCTCTCTTGCCACAGGCAATTTTGAACTGAAGCAGTTCAGCAGGTTCAAAGAAGTTGGCATCAGAAGTTGCAGCACAGGTCTGGAGCAGCCCCTGGAGCAGAGCAGAACAGTCAGCGTGCAGCCACTTCTCCTGATCACCTCTGCTGTGCCCTGCTGTGTATAGGCGTAAAACTTCAATCCAAATGAATAAACAAAATAATGGGCCTGGAAAACCCCCACAGGTGCTCTGAGGTATTTAAAGCTTGAGACCAGCTTAATGACATCATTTGCTAGCCCTCTGCAGGTAATGTGGACACAGCTGTATCACTGAGGGTGGAAATCCTGAAATGAGAGGCTATGGCTTGTCATAGCTTGAAAACTAGTCCTGGTAAAGGTCACCCACTGGCAGCTCAGGCGATCTGAAGAGACTGGTGCTCTGAGATGTCTCAGTGCTGCTACCTTGCCTGAGCCCAGTATTATACGAGAAGATCTGCAGGCGTCAGACCTAGTTCTCTTTGTATTCCACACATATCTGAATATGACTCATTTCCTTCATCAAAGAAAACCTGACTCAGAAAGTGACTTATGAATTTTAGGACAACAGCGATAAGAGTCTTTTGTCGCCAAGTGGGTAAAAACAGGCTGTTTACATAGGACTTTTCTGGATAGTAAAATTATGAGCACAGAAATGAAAGAAAGCAGGGGGACTGAAGAGTAGGGGTCTGTCTTTAGTTCACGGTACGCCAAAGCAGAATAGATCAAACCTGTGCCTTTTGTTATTGTTTCACCCTTTCCTCTGCCCCTCTAACACCAGGAAAATTTTCACTGAAGTCAATGGTAGTATAGCTCCAGGTATCTTAAACTAGCATGACTGCAAGATTGCAAGCTTTAGCTTATGCTTCTTGTTCTTTATTTACGCATGTGTTTTTTCGGTAAAAGCTGAGCAAATCACATCAGAAATATTAATGTTGAAACTGAAATTCAGTCACTTGTTCCTGAATTGCATTTTGCCCTGAGTCCAGTAGTACAAAAGTATTCTGCTGCTTTTTTTGAAATTCATTATTTTCCTTTTTTTAGTTCAGTTGTTCTACCTTCAAGGATTTCCCTTGATCGAAGTGTATTTTTACTATTATCTTTGTTATGCTATCATTGTCATTGTCCTTTTGGTGTGTTTTTTATCTATAAAATATTTTCAAAGTATTTCCAAGATTTCTTTCTTGTCAATCTAATTCTATCTCAGTGCACTTAGAAATTAACTTGCTATTGCCATCACTTGAGTCAAACTATTCCACAGTTTCCGTAGTTCTGAGAAGCCTTCTTTAGGTGTTCCTGGGACTATCATGCTAGTAGACTAAACTTTATTAATTTAGATCCTAATTTTGCATCAATAAACAAGTATGCAAAATATCTATAGGACAGGATCATTCTTTTTGACCTTTCTCAGTTCAGTGTGAGAAATTAGATGTTTTCTGAAAGGTGGCTCTCTGAATATACAAGTAGGATTTATGATAAGGAACGAACAGTGTCATCTATCCCCACTTTCCTTGAAAAACACAGCTGGGTGTCCTTTCCTCTAGCTTGTCTTGCAGGTATAGTTCATTCCCGCATTTTTGCTTTTACAGTCTCCATATATTCTTAGGGACTCCATTCACTTTTAACACCCTGAGCCCTGAACACAGGTCTACAGTGCGCCTGCTGTAGGCAGACTGCCTGCTCTACACAGACTCAGAGGTGATATGAGTTTACCTTGCCTAAACTTTGAGTTGGTACAAACTCATTCTCTCCATATTTTAAGTCATAGCAGGAGACTGACTCAGAGATAATGAGCACGGATGCAAGCCCACTTAATGCCTGCTTGCTGTAGGGATGTGGTTTTTAGAAACAAACTTATGTTTACTAGTAATTTGCCACGTGCAGGACTAGGAGATCTGGAGGGGTATATACATGCTGTACTGTAGTTTTGTGGAAGCAGTAGCAACAGCAGCTCCTAACTCTGAGACACAGAGGTTCTACAGTTAGTCTCCAGCTGCACAAAAGCATCTTACTATACTCAAATCTTAAAGATTTTCTTAAGTCACAGTACAAAACAATTCTGAATCACTTTCACAAAGAAACATGTTGGCTGAACTAAACCATTTGTCTAGGATTCTTTTTAACCATTGTCTGTGATTTGATATTCCACCCTAAGTCTTTGTCTACATGGACTTTGGTAAGGCCTTTGACACTTTTCCCCACAGCATTGTCCTGGAGAAACTAGCTGCCCATGGTTTGGATGGGTGTACTCTTCGCTGGATAAAGAACAGGCTGAATGGCTGAGCCCAGAGAATGGTGGTGAATTGAATTAAATCCAGCTGGCGGCCAGTCACAAGTGGTGTTCCTCAGGGTTCAGTTTTGGGTCTGGTCTTGTTTAACATCTTTATCAATGATCTGGGTGAGGGGATTGAGTGCTCCCTCAGTGAGTTTGCGGGTGACACCAAGCTGGGTGGGAGTGTTGATCTACTCGAGGGTAGGAAGGCTCTGCAGAGGGATACGGACAGACTGGATTGATGGGTTGAGGCCATCTGTATGAGTTTCAACAAGGCCAAATGCCGGTTCCTGCACTTCAGTCACAACAACCCCAACTCTTCCCCTATGCTACAGGCTTGGGGAGGAGTGGCTGGAAAAGGACCTTGGTATGTTGGTCGACAGCCAGATGAACATGAGCCAACAGTGTGTCCGGGTGGCCAAGAAGGCCCATGGCATCCTGGCTTGTATCAGGAATAGTGTGGCCAGCAGGAGTAGGGAGGTGATCGTGTCCCTGTACTCGGCACAGCTGAGGCCGCACCTGCAGTACTGTGTTCATTTTTGGGCCCACTACAGGCTCGGGGTTGACCTGCTGGAGAACAGCTCTGTGGAGAGGGACCTGGCTGTCCTGGTGGATGACAGGTTAACCATGAGCCCAGGAGTGGATAGTGAGTGCCCCCCTCCCCAGTCTCTCAGAGGTTCCTTTTACATCCCTGTCAATCTGGGGTGATCACTTTGCACCAATCACCTTGCATGAGTCACATTCACAACTGTCATTTTTACACCAATCATGGTTGCACCTGCTAGTCTCCAAGGTGTGGTCTCTCAGCTGCTCCTGGTGATCTTCTTCCCCCTGTCCCGTTGCTGGGTACTTCCTGTCTGGTCAGTGACTCTCCAGTTGCTAGCCAGCCGTGGCAAATCACGCTGCAGATATGGAAACCTTCCCCTGTAGTTCACTGAGTTGCTAGGGGAGACTAAAAATGGCGGCAAATTTTCTCAGACATCACAAAATGGTGGGGCCAAGTACCACAGCTCCTCAGTTCAAGAAAGACAAGGAACTACTAGAGAGAGTCCAGCAGAGGGCTGTGAAGACGATTAGGGGACTGGAGCATCTTTCCTAAGAGGAAAGGCTGAGGGAGCTGGGCTTGTTTAGCCTGAAAAAGAGAAGGCTGTGAGGGGACCTTCTAAATGCTTATAAATATCTGAAGTGTGGGTGTCAAGAAGATAGGGCCAGACTCTTTTCAGTGGTGCCCAGTGACAGGACAAGGGGCAATTGGCACAAACTGAAGCAGAGGAAGTTCCAGATGAATGTGAGGAAGAACTTCTTCACTCTGAGGCTCCGTCAGCCTGGAGCCTGGAACAGGCTGCCCAGGGAGGTTGTTGATTCTCCTTCTCTGGAGATATTAAAAAACAAATATATATTCATACATATATTCAAAATCTAACAGAAGACCAGAGAAAAAAGACAAGTGAAAAGGAAATAGATAGCCCTGTTAAAATATCTGTGTAAGAAATGGCAAGACAAAGAGAAAAATCCGTTTTCGGATGGATTAAAAGAAGATTAAAGAAATTAAATTAAGATTAGAGGAGACCTGAAACCAACAAAAGGACTTGAAAAGATAAGAGCAGAAGGGACAAAATGGGGGGAAGCAAATGCAACAGTTGCTTGTAAGAACCAGCAATTTTTGAACAGATGCTAGCAAGGGTCTAGGAAGCCAGTGTAGCTACATCGTGCGGCTTCTGGGAACATAACCATACAAACTGTATCATTGTGTGGGTTGTAGGAGCATGACCATGTAGGTTTCCACAATTGGTTTGGCAAGCTGCTTGCGTTACCTAACTGGAAAGATCGCTTGATACTGGCTAAAGGAGAATGTTCTCTGTCTCTAAGGGTCTCAATGGTATCCAAACTTGCATTATGCTTTCACAGACTGAGATGTATTTGATGGTTTACATTCTGCAATTCATAAGCATTTATAGAAGTTTTGCTCAAAAACTTCCCTGGTGACAAAGACATGCAGCATTTCAACAACTTTCTGCAGGTAATGAAAGTTGTTGGTTCACATAACAATATTATCCCTAAGGAAGACAGACTTAAATCCTGACTGGTCTTAATGCATTAGAAGTTTCCACAGGACACCTGTCCTCTGTTACTATGAAACCTGCTGCCAAAAGTGAAAGAAAGACATTTTCTTCTTCCTTCCCAACAGAGCTAGTGAAAGGAGAAATCAGTGCCCGTATGGGCCTTTAGTTTTCTCAGGTTGAATAGTCTGAGCATTATCTCTAACATCATTAAATGCAGATATGAACCCATTTTCAACCCCAAATTTAAGCTGATTCTCCCGTACTGTCCAAGTGCAGTGGGATGGATGTTAAGCTGACAAATGTGTCAGCGTAAATCCAAACTGTTATGGTTTACAGGATATGGACAAAGCTGAGTCTGCTCCACTTCTGTTTGTCAGCAGATATCCTCCCTTGACTAAAAAAACGAGACACTATCACTGAGCTATAGCCAAAAAGTAGATAGAATATGTGGATGCGTGCATTTGGGCATATTTTAGTTTACTGTCTCAAGCACATTCCATATCTTACAGGCTATGGCTACACTAGTTAGTAAGAAAAGGGTAAAGGCACAGGAATAGGCATTGCCACACAACTTTGAAATTGTTAGCATGGTCCCTGGCACAGTTTTGACTCATGTCAATGACTACTTTCACAGGCAGTATCCAAGTACAGTTTGGAGGTTAGCGTGGCATAGAAACCACTCATGATGGACTGTTTGAATGAAGCCATTCTGGTTTGGGCAGTAGAAGAGTTTAACTGTGGGGACGTGGACTGTGCTGAGCCAGAGATGAGTCCCTGCCTTGTACTATTTACTGTTCTGTAGAGGTAACCATGGCAGTAATAATGGGTACAGGGTTATGCAAACCTCTCATATTAAAGAAAGGCCACAGCTGAAGCATTTTATTTGTAGCTAGGTCATCTATTTGCAATTATTCACCCATGGAAACATTGTTGTAAGCAGCATTTATTTTTTCAGCTAAACCTGGGATGAACACAAAATCACATCAATAAAGACAAGAAGATTTCCTTTCAGCTGCCATTAAAATTCTGGAAGACCTGGCCCTGCCTTCTGTACTGTACTGCAGATATTCTGTTCCAGGACTTTGTGAAGTACTAACAAGATATTTAAGGTCATATCTCCTAGCTCTGTTTACTATGGCTGCTTTTCTTTCCCCGATTTTTGTAAATGACTGCTTTTGCTAAAAAATAATCCCCCTCTCACCAACAATCATACTGCAGAGAATCTTACAAGTTGTAGGAAGGTAATCTCAGTAGTGAGTCAGCCAATCAGTCAGTCAGAAAATAGTGAAGACTGGACATGCAGCAATCTCATACATACATATTCCCCCTTGCATTGCCCATCAGTGTCAAATTCAAAATGCAGGTGCATAAATGCTCTTTGAGTGCTGCACACAGTCATCATTACACATTTCAACCAGCTGATAGGTATGCTCAGTAGCATGAATCATTTTTCAGATTTCCTTCTCACCAGGGCAAGTGGGCTTTTTTCAGACTATTTTTTCCTTCAAGACCAATGTTTTTGAAATAAAATAAGAAAGATAGATGAATAACATGGGGATTCTGGCCTACTGGGCTGACAAAATAGTTTAAATATCCTCTTTCTCATTTCCTCTTCTTTCTTAGTTGCCTGTCATTCACTTATTCTCTATGGACAGAGGCCTTGAGTATAACCCACTTCTAGTCACCGACAGTTGACATTCAGTGTGATCATGTAAATGCTCGCTGTCTCCAATTCTAAGTTCAATGCCTAGGTAGTTGTATCAAGAGTCTTGATTTCCTACACTTCTTGAGGATATAGGTTTTTTCAAAAGACAATTCAAGGGCTACGTATCTGGCTGCTGTTCTGAATAACTGTGTGGAAGTTCCTGTTTCTCTGTGTTGTTTTAAGTTGTAGTTGGAAGTGACTGATTTCATAATTTAGCCATTTAATTTAGGTGTCTGAAATTAAGTATGTGAGTGCATCTTTGTGGGAAACAGTATAACCTGAGACAGAACAGCCCTGTCTCATGACCCTGAAGGATCAGTGCATCCTTTTCCTCCCTTTGCTGTTCTTATGAGATAAGATGTTTTCACACATCCAGCTGCAAAAGGTCCTGGAAAACAGCAACCGTGAACTGGCATCTGCAAAGCCACAAATCCAAAGCTGATTGGTTCTAGTAACTACTGTATTAGTATATAAGGTATTCGCTTGAGCAATAAAATGATTCTGATCAAGCACAGATTGGGGTCCATGCGATCATTCACCACACAGCTTGTTTAGTGTTCCAAAACTGCTAAAGCCAATTTAAGTCACTGTTGTGACACCACCTTGCCCCCTGAGCACAGTTCCTTTTACTCTTTCATGGTCTTCCCTGACACTGTAGCATAGCTGAAACTGGCAAACCATTTCAGGGTGCTAGTATCATGTAAAAATGGCTTTATGAAAAAATATCTGCTGTTTTATCTCCATCGTCTGTCTCACTTCAGCTGTGGAGCAGTTGTCAATGCAGAGAGAAAGAATGAAATGGGAAGAACTGTGGGATTTCAATCTAAATCAGAAGTGGCTTAGATTGGCTTATAAATTGTTTTGAAATAGCACCATGAAGTCAAAATCCAGAAGAAGAACATAATATAGTCAAGCTCAAAGAAATAGCATAAATCCTCAATGGACCTGGTTTCCTGAATAGATTCACAATGCTGACTCAGGCAGCTATGCTTCCTGACTAAAGATGCCACTTCCCTACATAAAAGGTGGCAATGGGACCCCATCAGGGAGTGGGAGAACTGAGTGAAGTCCAGGCCCTTAGCAGCTATAGGATATTGCAATGTAACATACCCCCATAGTAGCTTGGAAAGAAATATCCACCATCCTTGCTCTTGGAATTGGGCCTACTGTGTGTCCTGCGGCAGAAAATTCTTGGGTCCAGACACAAAGAAAGCAGCCAGCAAGGATCTATGTTCCTGAATAGATCTCCATGCACATGAAGAAACAGACTGATGTTTCTCTGTGTTAGCTCTGAGGCTGGCTACAGGAAGCTATTCTGACCCATAAGCCACATAGAGGATTTGCCGTGGCACTATGCCCGACCTGATAAGCCCATGGCTTGTTAGCTTTGGCACAGTACCAGCCCAGTGTGGCTAAGCAGTTTCTAGCTCTGACCAGCTCAGAGTCTGAGCAGAACAGTGATAGGTCTGTCTGAACATGCCTGCATACGTTAGGTGTCATGGAATTTGTTTAAACGGTCATAGTTCTTCAATGCTGCTCTTTGGACTGTATTTAAGTATGAATATCAGACAATTACAGACAGGCAGTTAAAGAAGGTAGGACCAAAATCCAGGGAATCCTCTGTCTAGTTCAAGACTTGACTTTTCATTCTACTTCTCCTCAACAGTCTTAGCCTAACTAGGCAGCCTCACCTGGGAACTGGATGAAACAAGAGAAAGGTGAACTGCTTCAGACCTGTAAATGAAGCCACTACATACAAGGAATGCACGAGTTATTGAGACTGAAGAGCAGCCAAGGGAAGCTTCTGACTACCAAGTGTAGGACACAGAAATGGCTCTGTTCCTTTCCAATTCACTTTTGTTTGCTCTTTTTCTGTCCTCCTGAGACTCTTGAACACCCATGTTAATAGAAACTCATCTTCATTTGCCCAGTGGAACTTATAGTTTCCTGGGCCATAAGACATTCAAGTTCAAATCCACAGCAGCCAAGGCACAGGGTGCTTGACGCTTCCACTTCTTAGCTAATCATAGGGACTGTCCTTATACCAATATTATGCCTTCAATATTAACTGTAGACCTCAGTAAGTCTAAACTTTTGGTGTCTTTAGGATTTAGAGGGTTGTCAGACCAAATCTGGAGTGCAGAAATGCTGCAATTAGAGATCAATATCTATTTCTTCAGAAAAGACACTTCTGAATCTACTTATGTATCTAAAACTCAGTTCTTTCAGAAGCTACAGGTTAAACAATAAGATAACCATTCACTTTAGGCACCTGAAGGATTAGACAAAGTTTGATATCCAGTGAACTGCTGTTGGAGATTTTAAGGGCTTTGAGACACTTCAACATCCAAGACAGACAATGTAAGCTTCAGTGTCACCATTAATCAAGGAGAGAGATTTCCTTCACCATTTTCTCTTCATACATTTTGCACCCTACAGGGTGCACAGGTCTCACTCCTTCAGAAGTGGGGAAGGGTGAAACTTAATTTTCAGCACTTAGAAAAGCTCTCAACCTGGTACTTACAGGCATTCTCCTTGAACGTGAAGGTTATTAGTTCATAGCACTTTCTTCTGACTTAAAGTAGAGAAGCTGTTTTGCATTTTTCTAGGTAGATACCCCCTGAAAGAGGCTGGAATTACGTGGCTTCTGTGCTTTGAATTGGACACTGCAATTTTAGATGCAGAGTCTCAAGAGGATGTTTAGTGAATGGAGACACAGAACTGCCAAGCTTCTGTATCAAAAGCAATCACAGGTAAGAGACAGAGGTGGGGTGCCAGTCCAACTGCAATACTCCTGGTCATGTACAGAAATACAACTGTAGGCATTTGAAAGAACTCTGCCAAGAAAAGTAAACAGCTAGGGATTTTAAGCAGGTTAGAAGTGGGGTGAGGGGGAGTTTTTGGATAGTTCTGATCTGAGCTTCTTCTATTCCATTTAAGGTGTTTATAAAGTATTTTCATAGTCACCTTCAGGCGTTGTGAAAAATTTACTTCAACTTGTGGCTCCTTTTCTGAAAGCCAAAATGATTTTTTTTTGTCTTCCTGGCATACCCCGATATTTTGCTTTTCCATGAGATACATACTTTGCATGGGAAATGTTTAGGTTCATTTTCTGTTATGTCTTCTATAGAAAACATTATTTAATGTATTGTCTTTTTTTAGAACTTGCATAAATGTTAACTCCTTATATATTGGTTGCATCTAAATCTCTTAGCTTTGATCATTTTATTCTATACTGTTTGCTGGTCCAAATATTTTAGTGTTCTTTGGAGACATGGAAATGAAAGCAATGGAGTTTTGTCTTCCTCTAAATCATTTAGGTGCACGCTGAATGCATCAGGCTCAATTCTTTTCCTCTTGTTATTACATTCCACCAACTGCTGAAAGACACTTTTTTAAAAAAAGATAGTATTTAACTTTGCCACCACATTGTGGCAGATTTTTTCATCATCTTACTACTATTACAGTGTATATTTCAGTTTGCCCTTCTAAATTTTAATTCAGTTTTAACAACAACTTTCTTCCAGTTAGTAAATATATTAGAGTATTAGTATTTCATGTATTTGAAAGGGTTACTTTCTCTTGTTTTAACCAGTTTTAGACTATGAAAAATTAGTTATGTGGCATGTTGAATACTGATATTTTTTTACAGGTTATGAAAATTATGTGACATTGCCCTTGCAAAAAAAAAAGTCTCCAATTACATGATTAAAGACTGTACATGGACATGGGAGAGTTGCATATTCGTCTTTATTTCAGCATATCTAGACTTTGCAGTGATTGGCTGCAGGCCTTTAAATTATGTGTGATTAGTTTGAACTGGCATAGAAGCTACCATTTGAAGGTCTGGTTTGAGGGAAAGGGTGACAAGGATATTTCAGTTGAGCATTTACTTTGTTGAGCTTTTAGTATTCCGTCGTTTGGAAAAAAATTACTTTTTTTTAGTGTATTTATCAGTTGAGCCACAGACGCACTTTCTATTTCCCAGACAGAAAAGTAATTAATGTTCACCACAACCATAAGTGGAGAAATATTAACTGAATGCTTCCTTTGAAATGACCAGTTGTATAGATACTGTGAAGAGTAACTTGGACTTACATGCTACAAAATGTTATGGTCTCTGGCCCTGTTCCAGCACACAAGGAGTCCCATTAACTCCCAGCCCTGTTTTTTAGCTATTCCCATTAAAGTCAAGCAGTGTTCAAAATTAATAAGAACATCATAAACCAGCATACAGAGTTTCTATCCCATTTCTTACAATCCACATTTAACAAAAGTATTTAACAAAAGTCAATTCTGTCCCTCTTTCATCTCAAACTATTACAAATGTCATAGGATACATCTAAACAGAACAGAGCTGCAAAACATAATTATTTTGCAGCCATGAGCTGAACTTTTCAAAGACAGTTTAAAAGAGATTGCATGCTGTGAGAAGTAAAATGTTGCCCAGCAACATTATTTGTCTAATATCAGAACTTGAACGGGGG
>Ga0065711_1034153_pt1 | contig 24230 bp, 11 predicted proteins | sample Hoacrofraction12_FD_59098 | JGI IMG/M metagenome (GOLD analysis project Ga0065711, IMG submission 59098) | Hoatzin crop microbial communities from Cojedes, Venezuela - Epithelial fraction 12 v2 (version 2) | ecosystem: Host-associated > Birds > Digestive system > Esophagus > Crop | place... | reverse complement strand
TCTCCTTCTCTGGAGATATTCAAGACCCGCCTGGACAAGGTCCTGTGCAGCCTGCTGTAGGTGACCCTGCTTCAGCAGGGGGGTTGGACTAGATGACCCCCAGAGGTCCCTTCCAACCCCTTCTATTCTGTGATTCTGTGATCAGCACTTCACCTACATGTGTTTGCAGTTGCACTTGGTTTATTCGACTGATATCTCTGCTCTTGCTGACAAATGGGTCGATACTTAATTGAAAATTGGGTTACACGTGAATTTGAATGTGATTTAACCTCTTCCCTCCCCACCCAGTATTGTATTAATAGTTGCAGTTGTCATTGCAACCTCCTTCAAACTTTATGAATATGTTTCTGATCCACAACTCTCTGTATTCTTGATCTGACCTTATTTTTATGTGAAATATTAAAAGTTGTTCATTGTGATGGTTAAGCCCTTTTCTGAGAATGGTGGTGTAATTTGATTGGATTGATTGTCACTTTTTCTATTTTCTGGAAAGCATTGATGTTCAGAATTCTGCAAATATACTGTTACGTACGGAATAAAAATAACTTTCATTTAAAAATTAGTCTGTTAGAAATATTTACTTGATTATGTATAGCAGCTACATACAGCTGTAGTTTGCAAAGCAATTCTTTGTTTCTGTCTTGATGTAAAGCTAACCTCGCTGAGTGTCTCTTACTCATGAAATGCCTTCATCCTTTTCTTCTGTCTTACAAGGGGTGCTGAAATTTAATATTTTTGTAAGTGATTATGTCAATTTGTAAGTTTTAAGAGTGAAATTCAGGTGTTTTACTTGCAATTACTTTTTATTGATTGCAAGCTACAACTAGTACTGTTTAAATTATAGCTGCAGTTAAATAGGAAAAAATGGGTTTTTGAACAATGTTCTTGTGTTCTTTTTTCCTCTTGACAAACCAAGTTTGTTTACCATTTAGAAATACGCTGGAATCCTTAAGTAGATTTTAATTTTGAATTAATTCTCAGCGTGACAGTCCATGTGACTTTGCTTTCATTGGTATAGATGTGCTCTAATTAGCTGGGTTTTATTTAAATTGCTGAATTTGGATTTATTACCCGTTTAAGAAATTTTCTGTAATATATTAATAACCTGTGTTAAATTCAATAGGCGTTACTTCTCCCTGGAGTGCTTGCATTTCAGTCACAAGTGTCACAGTACAGCATTGCAGAATAAAATTTAGAGTATCGAAAATACATGTGAAATGGATTTTAATCATAGGAATGAAAGAAAAGCCAACGGAAAACAAATATGAACACTTCGGCTTTTCTGGGATGTAGTTATTTGTAACAGGGATGTGAAATGCCTAGTAAGTTGCTGCATTTGATTAACTGTCTCGTGGAAAAGCTCCTGATGCACAGCTCCTAGCTGTGAACTGTTTGAAACACAGGGACTAGCCCACTGTGGTGTGCTTTGGGGGAGAATGATAACTCTTATTTTTTATACAGACTTTTATTTTTAAGTTCTTGATAGTTAATAGGTAGCTAGCTCAAACTTTCTGCTAGATCTGTTCATCTGGAATGCTTTGCCACGACAGTAGCATCATTAAGCCTATCAAATTTAATTAAAGCTAAAACATAAGTTAACTAAATTTCCTAGTAGCTTAATTTGCATTGAAAATATGGAATATGTGAACTTTGTTTCTGTGCTGATTTTGACGTGTAAGTGGATGGAAATCCAGAGAAACTTTTGTGTTAGCTCTCAAATACCAGGGAACAGCACAGTTAGTTTGACCTCTGATGTTTGGAATTGCATTGTTATGAATTTGAAGCCCTTACATTTCAGGGGCTGATTTTCTGTTTTGTTGGTTTTTGCTTTTTGTTTACACACAGTTTTTTTGAGGAAACTTTCTTCAGATTTAATTATCTGTAAGTAAAATACAATGCGTTGGAGGAGATGCTTTTGTCCTTATTTTAAACTGTTAATGAGGAGCCATTGTAGACAGGAATGTGGTCAGCCTCTTGGTATGTAGTAGGGCTGACATAAGATGTTATAACACCTAGTTTTTACTGCAGCTCCATATTCTTTTTAGCTCTCTGAGGTTTTAACCAGTGAACAAAGCTTGCTTTGAAGCAGACAGAATAACTATATTTTGCATCATTAGAGCTTTTCTTCATGCAACAATTTTATTTTGAAGATAGAATCTGGCTGAACTCAGCTTTGCTTTTACTGAGGACAAAAAGGCAGATGTTACTTCTGCTCTTGCAGTTAGTTTATCTTAGAGGCTGGTTGTGATACGGACGTGTCATTGTGCGTGGTGAATAGAGAAATTCCCGTCTGAAAGCTGTGGGATAGGGAGGAGTTCTTACTGCATACAACTTCCCTTACCCGTCCAGTTTCAAACTTAAGGGTTTGAAGCTTTGTTTGCTCTAAAACTTTGTGAAACTTTGTAACTACATGGCCACTCTTAATAAAGTGCTCACCAATGGTCTCTAAAACGGGGGGGATGAGGCGAAGAGCTGAGCTGGGTTTATGAAACTCGGACATAACAGCGCTGTTGTTAGAGGGTGGGTCCCCTTTGTAGAGTCTTTTGCTTTATCTACTGAAACCTGGTAGAGCTTAACGTGTGGTGCTGGAAAAATACAACTTCATTTTCACTCTCCATGTTCAATGAAGACCATTCCTGCTCCACAGGAGCAGTATCACAGTATATTTTAAAACTTCTACTCGTGCAACTTTGGCGTGGGCTGTAAAGGATGTTTTTGATCCTTTAGCTCTTGTGCCCGTGTGAAAGGGTGCTATGCAAATGTGCGTTGAAGCTGTACTTGGGATGAGCCAGGATGAGTTTTGTTTGCTCGGGGAGCTCCAAATATCTCATGGGAGATGTTAGTCTAAATTGAAGAAGGAAGTAAAAGCTAAATTAGGCAGGCATTTCCAACATTTCTATTAATAGCATGGAGGAGGTTTTAGCTGTTCCTTTACTTGACTGCCTCCCTTCATGGGAGAGCTGCGCGCTTACAATACATGAGTGTCCATTGAAACAGTTTTGTGAAGACACCTGTGCTGTAATGGGGGGGAGGGGTGAGGTTTTTTTTTGTTTTTTTTTTAATGAGCTCCGGTGTTCTGTTCTATCCAGTTTGCTAACACAGTTCATGTCAAAAGCTGATCCTGTATTGGCCAAAATGAAAGGTATGAAAGTGGCTGTTGGTGACAAATCTCCATGAATGAGTTCACCTACTTGAAGTGCAAGATATGAAATAGATGGTATGGAATTGATGGAGCTTGTGTTAAAATGGCTGCAAGAAGTACTCTAGATCCAGGTATCTTGAATTTTAGTTGCTTAAAAAAGAATGGTAACTTAGAAAGTAGTGATGCTTTTTTAACTGAAACGAGTAGAACTTTGCACGTCACAAGATATGTTAGCATGGAAGAAGCAGCTTTATGTTGTTATGCTTCTTTCTCCTATTCCTGCTGGGAAAAACGAAGGTTAGTCCTACTGAGGAGTAGACAGAAGTCATATGGAGATGGCTGGTATGTAGGTGACCTTTCACATGAAGAAATCACTTGTGAGATTTAGGGGAAAGAGCAAGGAATAGAAGGAAATCAACACAATTGCACAATTTAATGTCTAGAATTCATTTCAGACTTTATACTATCATCTCAGTTTTCTATGCCTTGTTACAAAGCTGACTATTTTTCTTTCAGTTTTTCAGCACAGAAAAAGAGAAATCTCAGACATATTCTGCCAAACTATGTATTTAAGCTGTTTTGATAACATAAGGGACTACAAAACTTAGCCTGTTTGATCTCTTGAGATACTAGCCCAAGTACCCAACAGTGTAAACCGATGCTGTCTTGTGTGATTTTCTGTCAGTGACTTTGTAGAATGTTGATGTTTGATTTTCGTAGAATGATAAATATTTGAAGTTTGAGGATTTTCTGCTCTGTACATTCAAATAATTTGTCAAGATTTTTTTTTCTTTAAGAAAATGCATTGTATCATATAATAGTCAAATAATTTAAATTGCTTTCCTCCTTGGTCTGTTAATTAAGATTTGGTAAGAAACACTGTGCAGCAGACTTTGAGCAAATGTTTTTATTGCCCCTGCATTGTCAGCGGAGAGAGAACTTTTGTGGTAATATCTTGATGGTTACTAGTTTGGAATTAACCAGCTTCTTTTATAGAAACTACAGAACAAACATTTGATTCCTCAGCAGAACTCACTCATGAAATGTGTGGTTTGTTTTGTGTTGTTGCTCATTAGCAGTGTGATTTTTCTCCACTTTGCCTTGTTTTCCCCACTTCTTCCCTTTTTCCACTTTTGTTAGGCTATTTCTTTTGTCATGGTTTATAAGCTCTTAAATAAGAACTAGTTTTCATTAAGAGCTGTTAAACTCTATTTAGTCAGCTAAACCAGCAAGCGATCATCTGACAGGGCAGTGTGGAGGCATGCTCTGAGTATTTTCTGAGCGATCAATGGAAATGTAAGATAAACAGATTTTCTACACAAAATAGGAAATATTGAATGCCTGGATTGTGGCATGATGTGTGTAAAGTTTCCCCATAGTGAGAATCTGAGCTGAAACCTATGACCTGAGGAGTTTTGCTCCAACAGGTGGGCATTGTGCCGTTTATAAGGAAATTAACATGTTGCACTGTTGTGTAATATATAGTACTAATTAAAAAAAAAAAAACCCTAAATATTTTGGACTTGCTTCTGTTTCTTATATGCCAGAAAACCCACCACTTTAAGTAAGTTTATGTACTGGGTTTTTGATACTTTCTATATTACAATGAACCCAAATGACTTAGTCATTTTTGCATCTTTCTGGTGGTGGAAGAACGTGATTTAATAAGCATACCTTTTTAGGATGTGGCTTAAACTTCTTTGTTAGGTGCAAAAGTTTCCCAGATTTTTCTCTTTATCAGGTTAAGCTTTCAATTTTGCCACTCTCTGTAAGCATATGAAAACAGTTTAATGTGGAGTGTTGGTTTTTATCTAATGTACTGCAGGGGCAAAAGGTCCTATAATAAATGCTGTTGCACCATTAGAATCTCTTGACAGTACAGCTTATTTTGTATGACAAACTAATGTGAATTCTTGACAAAAGAAGGCATATTTCAATGAAAAGATAGGTATGGGACTTTTTGTCAGTAATTAACCAGACAGCCCTTTACTGTAGGTGAAACTGTAGAGAATGGTATCTGCCAAGAAAGATGTCCTACCATGCATTTAAATATTTTTACAATTACATTGATTTTTATTGTCCCATATAACTTCTGTTCTGCTGAGGACACGTTGTACAGTCTTGGAGGCTGCATAGTAGATGATGTGTTTTGGCATGGATGCTTTCCAGAAACTGGAAAACCTTTGATGTAGAAAAGGTCATAGTCTGACCAGAGAACTTTGCTGTGCAGAGATGGATATACACATATTCATCGGCAGTTTCAGCTCTGGTGGAGGTAGGCAAATACAGAGGCGTAACTCCTTTAGCTCAAATACTCGTTTCCTGACAGCTTCCAGAGGCATTCGGGTGAAGTGTGCTATTCTTGCTCTGAACTAGATTCTGTTTAGAAGGAAATACATTTTCTGAAGTCTTTTTAAAACGGATATCCCAAACAACTTTTCTACAGTGAGTAAGACTTGGGAGCTAGTAAAATGAGACACAATATTGAAGTAGGAAAACCTCAGGTCAGATGGCTTTGGTTATTTCTTATCTTTGGTTTTGTCTGTTGAACTGTCTAATTAAAGATGCAGCACTAGCATTCAAATGGGAATTACGTGTGTGTGATTAGTTCTAAAATAACAAAGATCAGGAGAATTTTTTGGCTTGAAAATCTGTTCAGTGCGATGTGGTGGTAGGAGGTCAGGCTGGTGTTAATGCTTGATGGTGATTTCAGTTTCACTGTGCTATAGAGTGATGGTACACCACTACTACAGAATTACTTTCTTATGCATCTTTGAGAATAAAAGGATGTGGAAGTTAAACTTCTAAGAAACATGTAAATGATGCTTTGTCAATACTTTGTATGTTTAGAAGATACATAGATTTAGATTCAGAAACTGTGCTAGAGGTGTTTGCTGACTAGATGTGCTGTGCATGAAGTCAGGCGTGTTTTCTCACAGATGTTGCAAGGTGGTATAGGTACTCCAGCTGCCTTTGGGTATGCTTGTTAACAGGTTTGAGCTGAATCCCATACGGACCAGGTGAGCTCTGGGACACTTGGAGACAGGCCATTTAACTTTATCACAAATGGTGTCATCAATAACTACAGGACTTAGTGCCACAAGTTGAGATCAGGTGTTCTTTGCAGGACTGAGGAGTGAACCCTTGTTACGTTAAAGGCCCACCTTCTTGAAAAAATAGGTCATCTTGCTGCAAAACTACTGTAGAGTTGTGCTCGTAGGGGATTTTTCTGCAGTGTCTGCTGTTGACAGAATGGTTTCTCTGTTCCACTAGGCTGGCTACAGTAATGTTACTGTACCACTACTAGCAAGCTGCCAGGTGAGGGCATTTCTTAGTACTTTGCATGGGTCTAGGAGGTATTCCAGAGCAATCTGCAAGGATTAGTTGCGTACTATTGGCAGTACAACAGCAGCTTATATGTGTGTTTCACGGGTCTTGTTTTTAATGCATGTCCATTAGCACAACTTCTTTTTATTGTGTCTAGGTGTAATAGCTATGGAGTATTTGCAGACTAAGTTCCTTTGGAGCAGAAGGAAAGGGCTCTAAGTGCATACTGTAACCAAAAATTTACAGTACGCAAAGGCAGATGGCTTGGGCACTATTCTTGTCAGAGAGAAAGAGAGAACAGCGTGATAACATATTCAATGTGTACATGGTAATGAAGAGACCTGAAGGTTAATATCTTTGGCATCACATACTGATCTCTCAGCTATCTATAAACCATGTTATGTGCCTTCTCTATGCACCTTAAGGTAGAATCATGGGATAAACTCGCATGTATGCAGACTGTTTGCTTGAAATAGCTTCATGAATGCAGCAGGAGATGAAAAGTGTGAAAGCTATACGATTTTCAAAGTAATTAGTGTTCATCAAAAGATAAATGTTCCACCTAATGCAATTCATTGTACTTCCATCCTTCCACTGTGTATGACTATCCACACTATAAATATTATATTGGATACTTAAAGATTTATCATAATATTTAACACAGTAATTTAATATTATACTCTGATGTATTAAACTTTAAATATTTATTTCAATATTGAATCAGATGACTGTCATTCAAAATCAAATTCTGCCTGGCCACCTGTCCTCATACATTCTCAAACAGTGCTGCTCACACAGTTCCACTAAGGTACGTACCTGCTTTCTAGCTCGTCAGAATCTAGAGAAGTGAATGTATCCTCAAGTGTTTGCAGTTGTGTGCTATGAAAACACAGACTTCATGTTAAACAAATAACTATTGATATTTTTGTTCATGGATGCGTTGAAACTAGCATGTGATCAGTTAAAAAGAATATTTGTTTCTCCATGGTTTAAATAGGCCAATGGTCAAATACTCAGATTGAATGTACTGCTTATGCAAGAATTGTCATGTTAGTTGGCTGATACATGCATTTTTCATCTTGTAATCAAGAATCATCTTTAGAATATGATTCATAGGCTCATTATTAAGCGTGCTTGTAAAGATAGGATCAAGGCTCTAAGTTTACAGGTACTTTTCAGTGGGAATAATGTACTAGCGTATGTGTGGGAGCTAATACTTCTTTTGAACTAGATTTCGTGATAAAATTCTTTTGAAAGGTACTGTAAGAATTGAATGTAGAGCAAAAGTGTTCAGTAGTTTTAGCATGCCTTGTGTATTTCCCAGCCTTAGAGTGCTGAAGCAGAAGTTGATTTGTTGTCTTGGTTGGAGGAAGACCTTCAAGTCTTTTCTGAAGAGTAATGCAATATTAATAAAACTTGGAACTTTGTAAGGATAATTCTTTAACAGTAGAAAATACTTGGATATCTGAAAAGCCGCCATAACAAGTGTTACTTACTCAGTAAGTAACAAGTGTTACTTACTCAGAGGGGGAGAAAAATTTTACCTGTGTAAGTAATCTTATAGATCCATCTCTTCTTTGTATGAAATACAGGCAAATAGAAGTTAACAAACTTCTTGAAAATTACCATGGATAGATGGTGTACAGGAAGAGAAGTTTGACAACAGTGTTTGGCAAAATTTTTTTATTGCTGTGACCTGGATCCTTCATGCTGATAGGTTCCCCCCCCCAGCTTAAATTTGTTAAAGTTGGTATAGATGTTTCAGTTAAATAGTAGTGTTGCATGTGGGAGATTGTAATTTTTGAGAGGTCTTTCAAACTGCTGCTGTGGTGTGGAGAAGGAGAGCAATGCTGTCGCATTGAAGCTTGAAACAATTGAAAGTTGGTCTTACACATCCTCAGCCAAGACAGTTCCAGTGAGCCGTGGATCCTTCGGTGTAGGCTGAGCTGACAGAAACGTCCACTGGTATGAACATCAGTTGGGTATCGGCGTTCACGTTTTGTGCTCAGTATAGCTGTGCACCCCTTTTCTTTGGCTTCTTAGTTTGTATTCATCAAACGTGACTTCAGCATATATAAAAAAATCACTATACATGTGTGCTTAAAAGCTGTCTCTGCAGGTTGGATTTGTAATAAAAATGTGGGGTTTTTGTACTGAAAAGAGCTTAACTCACTCTTTAAAATGGCTTACTAAGAAAGCTGTGATGAAAAAACCAATACCAGCAAAAATCCCCGGTGGAGATGTAGTTCATTGTCAGAACAGTTCTTCTGCAGAAACATGTGGACTCACTGTTGGTTACTCATCTAAAGATTTTTTTTTTGCCAGTATGCCATATCCACTCTAGAGATCCATAACCTTTAATTTCATGATGATTAGCTTTAAAACATGCCTATCTGAATAGGGAGAATATGATACTGAGATGGCTCAAACATTACCAGGCCTTTTTTCTTTAAGCTTCGCAAGAGGTAGTTGTGACAAGATATTTAGTACAGTTATTCTTTACAAGATGAAAGGAATGCTGTCTTCCCCCCTACCCCCTCAAAAATAAAAAACAAAAAAACAACAACAAAAAAACCAACAAAAAACAACTGTGCTAAGGAATATTTACTTACGTTAGTTGAATTCAAATGGACAGGACCTGGTAAACATCCTCTGAAATGAAATTTCTTATTCTAGCTTAAATAATCTCTTAAACTTTTGGCAGCTGTCTCTAAGAAAACGTGAATACTAATGAACAGAAGGCAAAGGAATTGTAGGGAGAGGAGAGGACCTGGAAAATTAATCTCTAAAAACATAACTAATATATTTTAGGTACTTTTGTATTGATTAATATGTTAAGATTTTAAGAGATAGTTCTCTCCTGTTGCAACAACTGATCTTGATGGGTGCAGGTAACAGGCGTGTTTTTTGGCACGTTTTTTCTCCGTGACCCTCGAACTCAGTAGTGCATGGGAGAACTGCTTCACTGCAGGCTGCTTCCATCACTTTGCTGTCAAATAGGAGGATATTTAAAGGGGAGAGTATGTCCGTATCTGGTTCTAATGATGCTTTTATGAATAACCAGTATTTTGGAATACACCATGTGTTAACAGAGAATAGCACTGTGCTGGGAATATTTGCAGCTGCTCTTCAGAACGAGATTAGAAGACAAAGTTACACTGATAAAGTGGAATAGTAGTCCATGAATGATTGCAGTGAAAAGTTCTGAAGGGTAAGAAAGGTGTCACAGTTAAGTATGAAAGGATTATCTGAAAGTGCAGAGCAGTCAAAGAGGCTTTGGCTCATTTCATTTTCATTATAAACTACCACTGTGAGGCTGCAGGAAAGATGGGTGTCCTTCCAAATGTCTATGGAAGAATGTATTATGAGACAGAAATTCTCATTGTATTTGGTGCTGGGGAGCTTCAGTATCCAGGCTGGGGCACTATACTAAAAAACAAAAAAAGGAAACTGTAGAGAATCCAGAGGAGATCAGGTGAATTAAGGTGACTGGAAAGTTAGGAAAAGTTGAAAGAAAACTATTTGTTTTATTAAGAAGGTAGATAAGAGAATAGTGTTTTTCCATTGTGTTGATGGTTTTTTGCAGAGGGCTCTACTGAGAAGGACAAGAGGAAGTTCCTTTTTTAACCTGCACCAGAACATCGGGCTTTTGGGATATAAGATAGGTCTAAGGAACCTTGGAATTGTGGGGATGTAGCATAACCACTGAAGGCCAAGGCAGACATCTTTGGAGAACAGCGAGTGACTGTAGTTGGACGGTTGAGTAATATAATAGCTCATTGTTGCTGGAAGTGGGAGGACTTGTCCGCTTCCCTTTTTGCTCTTATTCTTACTTTTGCATGTCATCACTTCTTCTGTAGTGGCTTCTGCCAGTTTTGATCTTCTGTGAGACATTTTTTATCCTGTAGGACAATGGAAGAACTATGCAGGGTTGTGTCCCCCCCATGTGTCATCCCCCATCATTCCACCCACCACCACTTAAGTTAGGTGGGTTTTTTTTAAATTTTCTGAGAAATTACTGTGGTTTGGAGAGTAGTACACCAGTGCTGGCATAACATAAGCAGTGTAAGTGTGTGGCTGTTAGTGGGTAAAGACAGGAATTGGACCACCCTGTTTCATGTGAGTGAGCTGTCATGAAAACATATCCTGTGGGTAATTAATTACGTCTAAGATGAAGCAGGGAAATTACATGTTAACTGAGGTTCTTTCCAATTTTTATTGATTACTGTGATTTGATAGTGATTGAGATGTGATAGGCTGAACTTCAGTTACAAGGGGCTTTGAAAATTAAGTAGCTGGTGTTTGAAATAATACAAGGGGTAGTTAGTTGAGGGAGTAAGAAGGGGAGTGTAATTTAAGCTCACTCTTGCTCCACGTTGATGGTTCTCCTAGACTAACTGTTCGTGTAATCATCCTGACCTGTTCTTATGAATTTGTGTTGATCTAAAAAAACTAACTTACGTGACACATTAAACTTGCATCAGTGTTGGGGGAATGAAGGAATGAGTTAGCTTGTAGGAGGAGCCGCATAAGTGAGATTCATTAGCTCCAAGTCTGATCAGCTGTGAGCTTGATAACCTTTTACTTATATAAAAAGGGACAGGAAGATTCATAAAACTCAGCAAAACTAGTTGTCACTGATACTGAATCCACAGTCGGATGTCTTTGAGAACATGTTCCTCAGAGGGTTCTAGGCTCCAACAACCTATCAGTTTAGTCAAGACTCTGCAGTAGCTGAGTGGAGCTTGGCAAGCCTAGTTGGTCTAAATGGACCTATGTCAGATGTAGGATTACAGTAAATGACCTCCAGAGGTTCTGCCCAACATATTGTTTTATCACTCGGTGATCCTAAGTATGTATAACTCATTTTATTTACTCTGCTATGATGATCTAACAATTCAGGTTATGCTCTTGAATTGAGCTTAACAGAATACCAGCAACGTTTCTTGTCTGAAAGTGTAACGTGGTGGTGCTTGCAGGATGAACGGAATGGCTTAAAATTGTTGTTTTTTCCAAGGATAAATGTATCTGCTTATCTAAGCAAATATGAGGAAGGATCATGGTGTTGTTATATTCAGTTTCTAAACTGCTCTAACTTGTTTATATGCTGTCATGGTACACTTAGCTTGTGTAATTGTGCCTGCAACTGTTTCTGGATTAATGAGACAAATATAGTTGAAGTGAGAGTATTGTATTTAATATATGTGGCTGGAGCTGTTGAGACAAAATTTAGCAGTGTAGCCATTAAAGTGTGGAAAGGATACTCAACAAGTTTAAAGGTAAGAAATGATTTGGGAAGCGATGTTCTGTGATGTCTTGAAATTGATTCTGTAAAGGTAGCTTAGCCAGACTTGTCATTCCTGCAATATTTGTAACTGTGGAGAACTTTGAATAATCATTATGAATGGTTGATCAAAATGGCAATTTGACACCTACTTGTATGTGGGAGTTAAGATGAAAAGTAAATTAAAAAAAAAAAAAATCTTGTCAGTGTGACTTACCTATTGGTTTTTGAGTTGCTCTTCCCTTCTTTTAACTTCTTTTAATATTTTATTTATTGATGCTTTGTTTGCTGATGAGTTTTGGTACACAAATCCTAATGTTCTTCAGAGAAGTCTTTGTTGAAGCAGTTGTCCAGCTGAACCTGTTTTTACTCTGTTTTTCACAGGAAAACATCTTAATCGTTTTTTTACAGTTCTCAAACATAAGAAGTAAAGGCTAGTCAAAGAGTTGCTGTAAAAGTAAGTCTAGACAGTTAGAGATACCTGAGGCAATAATGCTGAGTTCACAGGGTTACTGATGGAGATTTAAAGTAGTTTCTAAAAATTGCAATTAGGAATTGCAGTTTTAGATAGGAGAAGAGAACATGATAGTCTTACTTGAATTGGAAGAAAAAGACAAGATGGAACTTGATGAAATGAAAATATAAATCATTGGCTGTAGAACAAGTTATTCTACGTTGTATTAAACCTGCCTTCTGTCTTTTTTATTCTGCTTGTCTAATATAAATAAGATTAAATCACGTTCCTTTTTAAACATGGAAAGCACTGAACAGACTAGGTCTTCACAGATTTCCGTAACTCTCTCATAAATTATTTCCTGAGTCAGTGTACCCAGCTCTTGGAATAATGTTATATGCAGAGGAAGAATTTTCAACTTGAATTTTTATTGTCTAATGATAAGAAATGTGTGGTCCAGATTTCCTCATTCCTCTCTCGAGGTGACTTGGGTGAAACCACTGGGAAGTCTGCTGTAGAAAACTCCTCTTAGTAAAGCAGTTTGGTACAAATAGGTTTATTCAGAAGAGAAACAAAAATTAATTTAGAGTAAATATAGTTTATGGCATATTTTGGTTTAAAACACAAATGTAGGTATTTTCTGGTAATTGTGAAAACAGTTCAGTATCACTTAGTTTTCAAATACATGCTGGGTGTATAACATTCTTCTGTCAGATTAAATATCAATTACTGGCTCAGACGGAAGTTTAACATTGCTCTCTTTGTAACTGGATCACTGAAGTATGCCATTTGGGGTTTCTTTGTTCTGGCACAGGCTTCATTTGCAGTTACCAAATGTATCTCTTTGAGGAAGAAATTAATTTAAAATAATTGTCAATATTGCATGCTTGAATTAATGTTCTAAACTACTTTGATTATTGTTTTTAGACAGATTGGTTTTCTGAAAATTACTTTCATCTAGGAACTTTCTAGTCCTATTTTCCACGTCTAAAAAGGGACATCACCTATGGAACGGGACAGAAATTGTTTAATTATTTAAAATTTACTGTATGTATACATAAAGTTATCTGAGTTTAAAATGTCAGAATGCATAGAATCAGGCTGAACGTGTCTGTTCAGTCATCAGAGCTGTTAATCTGTAGAAGCAGAGTTTAATAATAGATTTTATAGCCAACCTCTGTATTTTGTTCTTATTTTAGTATTTCTGATTTCTCGTTTTTTTTATAAGTGTCCAAAATCCTTTCATGGCACAGCTAAACCCTCTAGTGTTTAAATACTGAAGAAGAATACATGTTAAATGTTTTATAAATGTTTTCACAGGATTTTGCTAGAGTTCTTAAACTTTTCAGATAAAACTGATATGTATTGGTGAAATAATTTCAAGTTTTCGGGGTTTTTTGAAAAATACTTTATTTGAAACTGGATAAAATTAGAATAAGAAAGATCTTAAGTGCTTGTTACCTGCATAATCAGCTTGTCAGGGTGAGTGGAAAAAATAACCACCGTAATCCAAAATACTTGTCAGCAGCGGCCAGTTGAAAAACTCTTCTCCTTAATGCTTTATGTTGGGTGTTTGAAAACAAGGGGTTATCTTGACTTGCATTCTATTCAAGGTAGGAAGATGTTCTGTTATGGAAATTTGAACAAATCAACTAGAAAAAATATCTAATATGGAGAGATTGGGTAGTTCTAATCTTTCATGTTAAACTTCAAACAAGCCACCAAGGCTAAAAAGAAATCTTAAGTTCAGCAAATGACAGAATAAAAACTGACCATGGAAGACTTCACGGCTGCTGCAAAGTGTGCTTAAATTCAGTTTCTGCTTCATTCAAGACTTGCTGTCAAATGTTCCAGTAATTTAACAGGAGTGCTTGTTTGTTTGTTTGTTTGTTTTTCTTCAATAACACCTATTGTCCCTATTTTAGAACATTTTTCCGTGTCCTCCTGGAAAGGAAAGATGTGGTAGGCGTGTGCGCCTTGCCAGAATGTGTGATGAGCCTATTTAAAGTCAACATGGGTACATGGATCATGCCAGTTGTTTTAAGTGGGTGGGAGGAAATTAATCCTGACCCTGTGAAATTTCTTTAGAAATAGTAAATTAACCTTTTCACCACCACTACTGCTTGCTGTATTCCTAACACAAAATCAAAGGAGGGAGTTTTGTGTCTAGTGGCAAACTTCCTATCATCATAAACCCCATCACTTCAGATTGTTAACCAATTTGGCTCAAATTTGCCAACTTCTGATCTTTGAAATTTTTCGCCAAATTCTGAAAGAAATGACAGCGTTAGCTGCCGCTACACTGTGTGTCGTTATGTGGGAAACAGTCGTGGGTCTGCTGACATTCTCATCCACCCCTTGCTAATGCCTTACGTGTGGAACTGTGTAACGGATGGTTATATTCAGCATTTGCATTTCAGTTAAGATTGCTTACCAAATGAGGGAACTCTTAGCATTTGTTGCTCTGTTCCAGTGATCAAATATTTGTGTAGAGCAGGAAGTGGAAAGTGGTATAACTTGGAAATTATGATATGGATTGAAATTTAGACAGCTAAAGGAAGGAATAGAACTTGAGTCTTTGCAGAGCAGACACCTATATCTCTTTTTTCTTTTGTTTCAGCTGTTTAGTTAAGTGAGGACACCAAAACTTTCCTCATTGCACATGATTTCAAAAGTGTAATAAAAATGAAACTGTTCCAGCTTTGAATGTTACGTTTTGTGGAGAAACTGTTCCCCTAGAGGGGGAAGAAAAGAAAAAAATCCTGTATCAATAGCTTTTTAAATCTTTAGTTCAAGCACTTTACTAAAATAATTTTGTCTGGCCTCAGGTGAAAGGGGAATTGATCATAAGCAAGTGCACACTCTTGTGTAGAATTACCTTAAGTATAGACACGGTCCCATACTCCACCATGGGTGACTGGCCACAAGTGTTCCCTCTGCAAGTGGAATGTCAGTGCTTAGCATGTTGTCTCTTCAGTCTGAAAGCTAATCCCTGTGCTGAATGAGTTGTGTTCTGTTGAACTCCTCTATGTGGACATAATTTCATGTGAATAATTACTCAACTCATTCAAGAAATATTTTATGTTTCCTTTTATATTTTAAAATAAAGGCTTTGCTATGTGTTTTGGCTTCAATTATAGGTTTATCAATTAGGTAAACTTGATATGATGCATACTTGGCTTATACTTTGGATGCAGTAATATGTATTTAAATTCTAATAATGTTTTTTAGCTTTCATCTTGTGAACAAAAGATGAAGTGTTAAGACAAATGAGAAGTTCCTGACAACTTTGTAGTTTGATGGGTAACTTCACTTGTTTTGGCATGCTGAACTTCTGGTAGTTGGGATCTTAGACTATTTAGTTTCAGACTATTCTAGAAGAGTAGGCTATCGAGAATTTTTTGTGGAAGTTTTAATTTGTGTGTGATTATATATGTATCCCTTTTATCATAGTATTTTCCTTGTCTGGGCATTGAGTTTATCTGAAATAAAGCAGCATATGCTATCTGGAAAGTGTGTAGTCTATTCAGAATGACCTTTAAGCTTTGACAGTACCTTGTGGTAGCACAGAGATATGTAATGTGCACATCTGCCCAGAGGTAATGAGACAAAGAAATCAGCTATTTGCTTAATTTAGTAGAGTGGTACTTCATTAATCTTTAAAAAAAAAAAAAGAACTATTCATGTATAGGACTTGTTACCAGGCATAGCTGTGTAAATGTGTGCTTGTGGAAGCTCATAGAATAAATTGGAGACTCCTACTGGACCTGAAGCTAGGCATGTGCGTATTCTGAATGTATAAGCTCAGGCTGATGGTTTTACTTGATTAATCATCTGTAGTGGCTTTGGTATGTTGACTTATGTTGGCTTGGGAGAAGTCAAATATTTGTTTATGTGGTGAAGGTATATGTGCCTGTTTTTAATCATGCCTTGTACTTCTAGTGTTTGTTAGTTTCTGAAGATAAAATATGCATTAAGGCAAATTTTGCCCCTTTTGTTGTTCAGATGGCCATTTCCATATTGAATGTTGCACTAAGTTGCAGTGCCGCATTTGTGACACCAGTTTCTGTGGCTGTGGGTGGATGTCAAACACAGACTTGACTCCTCAATGTCCGCCAGAACAGCTTCTTACAGATTTTATAACTGTAGTTTCTTTAGCGGACAGCGAAAGAAAACATGCCATCCAAAGCCGGTCGCACGTTGGGTAGCTGCAGTGTGAGAACTGCAGCCTTTAAACAGGAGAAGAAGGGATCAGTAAAATGAGCTGCTTGTCTTGTGGAGCTGCTCTTTTTGAACTGTGTTTTTCAATATCTTTTTTAAAATAAATAAATTGGGCTAATTCTTAGAATACAAACTTCTTGAGTTTCTATCAGGATCTGGGACACTGTGTCTTTTCTAGTTGTAGTTAGTCTGAATATTGTATATGAGCTACTTTCCGGAATTGCAGTACTTGTTGGCTGGAAAATCATTAGGAAACTTTGTAGAACTGCAATAGCCACATACATATGAGAACGAAGAGCAAAGTGCTCTTATTCTGAGGATTTTTTTTGTTTTGGTCCTGTTTTATGCCAATTTTAGTCAGTCTGGAAGAACTACATATTGCCATATTTTCACTTTTTTTGTCAACACTAAGGTAACGAGCTCCTTTGTTGCAACTGTTACTTGGAGATGCTGTTCCGTAGATCACTCACGCTACTGTAGCTTCACAATTTAGGAAGGCAATGTGTATTCTAGAATACTTTCTATTTGCAATTAATTTTGACGTGAGTGTTTAAGAAACTGATTTTGCAACAGTTTCTCCTGGGCAAGCTCAGCTGCTAAATCTTGCACCAGAATCATAGAATCATGGAATCATTTAGGTTGGAAAAGACCTTTAAGATCATACAGTCCAGTTGTTGGTCTAGCACTGCCAAGTTCACCACTAAGCCATGTCCCTAAGCACCACATCTACACATCTTTTAAATAACTATGGGGTGGTAATTCAACCACTACCCTGGGCAGCCTGGTCCAATGCCTGATACTCTTTTTAGTAAAAAAATTTTTCCTAATATCCAGTCTAAATTTCCCGTGGCGCAGCTTGAGTTTCCCATTTCCTCTTGTCCTATTGCTAGTTACTTGGGGGAAGAGACCAACACCCACCTCACTAAAACCTCCTTTCAGGTGGCTGTAGGGAGTGATAAGGTCTCCCCTCAGCCTCCTTATTCTTCAGGCTAAACAACCCCAGTTCCCTCAGCTGCTCCTCCTAAGACTTGTGCTGTAGACGGCTCACCAGCCTCGTTGCCCTTCTCTGGACACACTCCAGCCCCTCAATGTCCTTTGTGCAGTGAGGGGCCCAAAACTGAACACAGTACTCCAGGTGTGGCCTCACCAGTGCCGAGTACAGGGGCATGATCACCTCCCTACTCCCACTGGCCACACCATTCCTGATCCAAGCCAGGATGCCGTTGGCCTTCTTGGCCCCATGGGCACACTGCTGCCTCATGTTCAGCTGGCTGTCAACCAACACACCAAGGTCCTTTTCTGCTAGGCATCTTTCCAGCCACTCCTCCCCAAGCCTGTAGCATTGCATGGGGTTGTGGTGACCCAAGTGCAGGACCCAGCACTGAGCATTGTTGAATCTCACATATTTTTAGTCATTTTAGCAGACATGATTTCAGATTCAATGAGATGTAGAAAATGGGCAGGTGACGGCCGGATAAAGCAGTTCAGCATTTTCAATCTTTTTGCTGTTTGGCCAAAACGTTTTATATGAGGGGCTGAAAGAATTATATCTGTATCTAGGGGAATATATAAATAAAGAATTAACTGCAAGTGGGATGTCATTTACTTCACTTTCTCTTTATGGTTTTGTGGGTTGTTTGGTTTTTTTTTTTACTGAAGAATATAATTTTTTTAACTCTTGGCACTGTGTGTTGCATACTAATGTTGAAGGATCAATATTTTAATTGCCTGCTTACTGGATGGGTACTGTCTGTGGCATTATAAAAAAATAATCTGTTGGTATGTTGAAGAATATAACCAATTATGTGTTTACTCTAGATAGCATCTTGGGTAGAACAGATGAAAAGGCAGTAGTTACCAACATGGGAATCTGTCATGGTTGCTTGACCTATTCTGGAGTAACTAGAGGTGTGAGGCACTCTTTCTGCTGGCCAGGAAGATCTGATTCTTATAAATATTTTCAGGTTGATATGTATGAATAGAAACATTGTTCAAAATGAGAGGTATGGCTAAATCATTGGAAGCAATCAGATATTGTATGTACATGAAGTACCTAATTCTGTCTTATGTTCAGTTTACTGTTCAAGTTACTGCAAATGATACAGTCTGAGTTAGTCTATGTTCAAGCCAAATTTTTAGAATCTTACTGTGAATGAATATGGGTGAGGTTCTGGAATGAAATTCGTAAAGACATGTTTGGTTTACCTGATGGTTCTCTTTGTGGGCAAGTAAACTAGTTTTTCAGAGCTTTGTCTTAGGAGGCTGCTTAGTATAGAAAGAGGTTCTGCACAGGGAGTTAGGTCACAGGCACATTCTGAAAGCGCACACGTTCTCTAGGAGCATTTGTGGCAGATGCCTTTGCTTTATTATCTAGCCTGACTGCCTCATGTTTGCCATAAGTTAAGAATAATATGATCACTTACTACAGGTTGGCTAATCCACATCTACATGTGTAGTAGTGCCTAGTGTGGAGCAGATGCTGTATTTCAAATCAAAATCTTAGCCTTGTAGTAGCTGCTTTGTGTAGATGATCGTTGCTTGTTTCTTGGGTATGAACCTTCAGTCTTGCTGTACTTTTTCACCTTTATACTTCTCTGACTTAATAACTATCAATTGTGTAAAGCAATGAATCATTTGGTTCTTTCCTGTAATGAAGCCAGAACAGTTGTAAAGACTGTAGGTATCTTGGCTGGGAGTACAAATACATTCGTTTTCTTACACAGAGTATTCTATTTTACTGCACATTTTGTACTAGTTAACTTCAGCAGGATTAGGCAATACAGTTGCGTTGGTACAGGTGCAATTGCAAATCTTCAATGTTTGTAGACCAGACCTTTGTCATGATTCTTCGCAAAATCTTTTCTGTGTTGGAAAAAAAGCCATAAACCCAAACAGAACTGAATTATGTGAAAATTGGGTAACAGTAAAATTTTTAAACTGATTTAACAAAAATACGGTTCAGCTTCTTCTATTTGAAAACAAACTAGAACTGTTTTCCAGGAAAATCGTGTAATTTTTGACATCTCTGCTGAAATTTGGTGTATGATGTAGTGTAGGTAGGTAGATGGAGTTCTTCAAAACAGAAGTATTATCAATCATGTAAATGGGTCTAAGGTTTTGATATCTTTAGAAATATACTTCTGTTGGACTACTTGTTTGGACTTTAGCTTACTTTGTGAGTCACTTCTCTGTTTTTGTCTGTCTCCATTTTCTTATTCTCTTTCTATAGACAGTATGTAAAATTGTAGATGACTTTAGGTTGGAAGGGACTCCAGAGGTCTTCCCATCAACCCCCTACGTGAACCATGGCAGACTTTAAAAGATGTGGTTGCTTATGGGCTCTGGTGCCTGACCGCTTTCATTGTGAAGATTTTTAATTTCTTCCAACTAATGAGAATTTCCCTTGTTGCAGCCTGGCTGCTGCCTCTCATCCTGTTGCTGTGAACCTTCACGAAACATCTGACTGAAGACAGTTTATATTCCCCCTATGTGCCTTTAGGCTTCTGTTCTGCAAATGCAATAAACCCACCTCCTTCAATCGCTTCTTGTGCATCGTGTGCTTTAAGCCCTGGCCATCCTGATGGCCTTTGTCAGGGCTGTCTCAGCTACATCTGTGGACATGACTGTGTGTTCATTGCTGTCAAAGCTTCCCTCGTACAACTCTCCCAGTCAGCTGCAAGCTTGACTTAAAATTCTTGGTGCTAACTGCTGCTGCCTTTGAGTAAATGATTGATGTTTATTATTTAATATTTCTATGCTGTGTGTCTTATGGAAGTTGTAGCAGTTTTTATAGTTGGGAAGATGGTTTGTACTTCCCCAGGGGGTTCCTTTTTCAGCTGTGAGGTGTTGTGGGCATTAATGCAGAAGGTCAGTAGAGTGACTTTCCTTTCTGTAGTGTTGATGGGGGTTAAGTATTCAACCCTCATCCTTCTCTTCTATGACAAGAAGGTCAAAGATGAAACATAACCTTGAAAGTCATCACCCTTTCACCAAGGGTTATCCTTTTTTATTTGCTTGATTTTTTTTTTTTTTTCTCTTTTCCAAGGTTAAACCTATTCCCTTTAGTGCCTTGCCCTTTGGTTATATACCTGCCTGTGGTATTGCTCATACCGTACTCAGTAACTAGCAGTCTTGAGATATGTTGCTTTGGGCACTTAGGTTTCAAAATATGTACCTTGTATTTTCATAGGTGGGTGTGAGATGAGTTGTCTAAAATGTAGGATGTAAAAATAATTATATATTTGTTCCTCTCACTTAATGAAGGGTGTCTGTGGGAACAGGATAAATAAGCAAGAATGCTGTATGGGACAGTCTTCCTGAGCAGGCAGTGTAGCAGTGTGGGATGCAGAGTACTGGCTTCTCTTCTGCTGTGTCTGCACTGTGCTTCTTATGCTGTGGTTAGCACAAAAATTGTTGATCTAGTTTGGATTTAACTGTACAAATATTTCTTTACCTAATTAACATCGCTTGTGCGAGTACTTTCAAAGACACTTTCAGATAGATATAACTTCTATGGAATGTATACGACGTAGGCACTTTGGTCTATTGGGACATGCTAGGTTACTGAGCATCAGTGGTCTTCAATCGGTGTTTTGTAGAGAAAGAAACTTCATGTTTTGCTAAACATAGTTTGTAGTAACTGGTATCACAGTGACTCTTTCCCATGTTTGCATTTGCAAATTGACTTCCTTCCATTCAAGGCTAGACTTGCCTGCGTACTTCTGTTCTTGCCTGTGTTCTCTCCCAGTTAGCTTCTGGTTCTCCTTCCTAATGGGCCTGCCTTCCCTCCTCCCACCTCCCAAGTTCATTCATATGCTTTTCACATAAACACTCATCAGTCCTGTGAGGGATGATTTTCTGCTGCGTAACAGAGCCTGTTTTCTTTCACACACTGCAACAGATACCAAAACATGATTTGAAAGTCCAGTGGCATTTTAGAAAACATTTCTGGCATGAAATATAATCTAAAATGGATTTAATTTTTTTAGTAATTTTAGAGAGTGGATTTTCAAGTGACACCTCTGTTACTCTTGACTAGTTGGCAAATACTGCATTTAAGAATAGCAATTCTCACTTTCTAATATGTATTTGCACCTCTTCTGCCGAAATGTGTGATTGGACATCCTGTGAAGCACGTACCTTTGTATTTAATGTGCGTTTCTGACAGATAGCCTTGCACAAAACTGCTTGTGTTATTACTTAGGTAGGAAGACATGAAGATCAAGCTGCAGGGCTTAGTTTTAATGATCCAGTTCAGAGCACATCTCTTGCTGAGTAATATCCTAGCATTGTCTTAACAGCCCCAAATCATGATCCAGTCATAGATAACCGTGACTTAAAAATGAGGTCATGAACGCCTGTAGTCATGACAGTTTTACTTGTAGATAAAGGAATGGCTAATCTCTCCATCTCACTACATTTTGAATGTAGAAATCATTTCCTGCTTGCTTCCTTTAATACTTAAACTTGTAAATGTCAATGTTTCAGTTCTGACCATACTAGTTCTGAGTTTGTGGTAGCCATGCTTACCTGCTTCTCTAGCTGAAGGAGGGTTCTGTCTTTCAGGAGTCCTTCATGATGAATGATCATTCATAGCAAGGTATAAAACTGTCTTCAAAGGTTAAATGTTTGCCTTCAGATTAAATGGATGTTTCCAGTTAGTCTTAGTAGCCCCTAGATGGGCAGATGTAGGCCTTACTCAAGTCTTGATACTTACTGAGCTACGGCATTGGTGAGGGCTCGCAGTTTAAGTGAAAATTACTGTTTTATTTTTGGTGTAGTAAAATCTCATCTTTACTATGTTGCACTAAATTTAAGCTCAATATTAAATGTTAGCAAGCTGTATGGTATTATACCATGTTTGGATGTTAATATAGTTGCTTCTGTTGTATTTGTCATTGTAGCATCATGATCTTAAGTCATCGCTTCCTTCATCGGCATTAGTAATGTGTTACTGGATTATTATATTGGCTGTATTATAAGTATGGCTCCTTCTGGTTATACAGTTGTGACAGTACCAAATCTAGCAGAAAGCTTAGACAGGTTAACTTCTTTTGAACAACTATTTGAAGAGTCACTAGGTCTTGTCTAACTGGAAGTCCAGCTTGAACAAAAATTGGATAGCGTTGTTTTAGCTAGCCGACCTTGGGGTTTGCTGTACTGCTAACCATCTTTTCAGTTAACAACCCGTTTTGTTTTAACTAAATTCATGCATTGGCTTCTGGCACTGTAGCTAGAAGCTCCTTTTTTTCATTCAACATTTCCTCTTGCCCTCTTGAAGGTGTTGATTGCATTGTATGAAGACTAAGCAATATTTGAATCTTTTATTACACACATTGAACCAATGTCTAGAAGTGTTTACTGGTCTATTAAGAGGCCGGAAATCTGAGGTTACAGTTAATTCTAGCCATAATCTTCCAGTAAAACTTCATTAAGTGGTAGCATGTAAGAATTATTTTGTTATTTAATGCTTTAGATGTTTGAAAGCTGGGAGTTGTTAGTCAGAGATAGTGTAAGTCATCATGGTACTTCTATTCCAGGACCTTTTAAGGCAACTGCAAAAGCGATTGAGGACCTGGAATCTTGGCGGTGAGCAGAGTGGAGTTTGTACTACAAGGTTCTGGTAGACCAGTGCCGTGGTACTTCTCAAGAAATTATGTATTTTACTGGAAAACCCCTCAGTTTCCAAAGAAAATATTACAATGTAAAAAAGGAGCGTACTGGTATTTTTTTGTATGTTATTGATATTCCGTCACAGAACTCGTAACAATAATAACAAAAATTTCTGTATTGCAGATTTAATCCAGTGCACAAATGAGATGAATGTGAACATCCCACAGCTGGCAGACAGTTTGTTTGAAAGAACTACCAACAGTAGCTGGGTAGTGGTCTTCAAATCTCTCATCACAACCCATCATCTAATGGTGTATGGAAATGAGGTAATACAAAAAATGATATATCGGAGAACAGTTACAGCACTTCGTTCTTATAAAAGTCAGCTAAATGCTTCCGCTGGTTATCTTTGTAAGAAAAATCTTTATTTTTACCTTTTTGTGTTCATGCAGAATTAGACAAGGTCTCACCATATGTTTGTCTGTTTAGTTTGTTTTTACTTGAAAGTGTGTAATTTTAGAATCAAAAGTAAGTGTCCTGAATGCTGGAGGTACTTTTTTTTCTGTGATGTTGTCCTAATAATAAAACAAACAAAAAACCCAACAGAAATTCTCTTGAATGGGATTCTGAAAGCTGAAAATGGAAGCATTTTTAGGTTCATGCTCTAACTAATCCAGATATGCTTTTCTCCCATGTAACTCAATTCTGATTTCCACCATCGCCCCCTAACCTTTTCCAGTGAAGACAAATGTGTGCCTGTGAGCTGGCTTTGAGTGTGAACATCTGAATAACGCCAAATACCGTAGAGCAATTAAACAAAGCCTCAATTTACACAAAAAAGGAATAAGCTTGTTTTGTTCCACGACTTCAGTTCCTATGGGGTCTTATTTTTCAAAATGCCAAGCATAGCAGCAGCTTGAATTTTCTGCATTTAAAAAAACAAAACTATACTTTTATGGCTTTCTTAGAAAGTGTTTGTAAACATTCATTTTTACTGCAAACAGTCAGTATAAAGTAAGCTATATAAATTTTGGAATTAAGAGGGATAGCTATAGAAAATTACAAATAGGATTTTGTGGAGAGGACCCAAACTTTTGGATTGCATTCGGAGTTCTTAGAGGTCATGTAACTGCTTCCTCTGGCTGACTGGCTGCAATGGTGGTGATGGGGGTTAAGTTTTTTTTTTTTTT
>Ga0065711_1034151_pt1 | contig 24233 bp, 14 predicted proteins | sample Hoacrofraction12_FD_59098 | JGI IMG/M metagenome (GOLD analysis project Ga0065711, IMG submission 59098) | Hoatzin crop microbial communities from Cojedes, Venezuela - Epithelial fraction 12 v2 (version 2) | ecosystem: Host-associated > Birds > Digestive system > Esophagus > Crop | place... | reverse complement strand
GAGTGGCGGATGGTGCGCGCTTCTAAGGGAGAAGAGAGAAGAAAAATAGGCGCGGATGAGTAGGCAGAGAGAGTGCATGTAGCCCCGGGCCCCCTTGCAGAAGGAAACCCGCTGCCAACGTGTGGGATCGCCCGCCCGGTGTCGGCCTGATCCGCGGCGGCTCGGGTTCCACGGGCAGTTCGTCGCTCGTGGTGACACCGACCTGCGCCAAGAGCACCTGGTGTGTTCTGGCCTAGCGCACACACAAAATGTGAAAAACCGTACTGCCTTGGGTCTGACATCTGGAGCTGCTGCCAGCTGGGCAGCAGTTTCTGAACGAGCTCCATGTAGTGCACGTGGGCAGCTGCGCTAAGAGGGTGATTAAGCAGAAATGAGACTACGAAGTGCCTTTGAATTCATAGAATCACAGAATGGTAGGGGTCGGAAGGGACCTCTGTGGGTCATCGAGTCCAAAACCTCTGCCGAAGCAGGGTCACCTACAGCAGGCTGCACAGGACCTTGTCCAGCCGGGTCTTGAATATCTCCAGAGAAGGAGACTCCACAACCTCCCTGGGCAGCCTGTTCTAGTGCTCCGTCACCCTCAGAGGGAAGAAGTTCTTCCTCATGTTCAGCTGGAACTTCCTCTGCTTCAGTTTGTGCCCGTTGCCCCTTTTCCTGTCACCGGGCACCACTGAAAAGAGTCTGGCCCCATCCTCCTGACATCCACCCTTAAGATATTATAAAATCTCCTCTCAGCCTTCTCTTCTTCAGGCTGAACGAGCCCAGCTCCCTCAGCCTTTCCTCATAGGAGAGATGCTCCAGTCCCCTCATCATCTCCATCTACACTGGACTCTCTCCAGTAGCTCCTCATCTTTCTTGAACTGGGTAGCCCAGAACAGGATGCAGTACTCTGGATTGGGCGTCACTAGGGCAGAGTAGAGGAGAACCTCCCTCGACCTGCTGCCCACACTCCTCTTGATGCACCCCAGGATCCCATTGACCTTCCTGGCAACCAGGGCACGCTGCTGGCTCATGGTTAACCTGTCATCCACCAGAATTCATAGATTCATAGAATCACAGAATGCTTTGGGTTGGAAGGGACCTTTAGAGAACATCTAGCCCAACCCCTCAGCAGTGAGCAGGGACATCTTCAACTAGACCAGGTTGCTCAGAGCCCCATCCAACCTGGCCTTGAATGTTTCCAAGGATGGGGCCTCCGCTGCCTCTCTGGGCAACCTGTGCCAGTGTTTCACCACCCTCATTGTAGACAAATTTCTTGTAGGCTCCCTTTCAGTACTGAAAGGCCACAATAAGGTCTCCCCGGAGCCTTCTCTTCTGCAGGCTGAACAGCCCCAACTCTATGTCTTTCCTCACAGGAGAGGTGCTCCAGCCCCCTGATCGTCTTCATGGCCCTGGTAGTCTTGGTTCAAGTTTGCCTCTTGAGAGGTCAGTTTGCTCAATGCTGAATAGAATGTGGTTCATATCACAAAATAGTTACATATCTGTCACACATAAGCATAGCTAGAAGGTAATTCAGCAGTGCATTTCATAACAAGCAAGATTTTGAAGACAGTAAGTAGGCTGTAACAACCAATAAACAAGGCTTTGCAGCACCATGTCTGGGACAGTTCAGGTCGTCTGTCAAGTGTATCAGTTAAATTCTAACCAGGATCCTTAAAAATAAAGATTTGAAGGAGCTGGAGCTATGCCTTACCAAAAGTTGACCTTCTGTGCTTGGAGCACTGTTGATGCCATCCTCAGGGAAAACTGGTGGTCCAGTGGACAGGTTACTCCAGGCTGACGATGTCAGGCCCTTAACAGAGGAACATCTGCATCACATCCCGTCTCTGCAGACGATTTGCGATAAATGTGCTTTCAGGATGGTGCGGTAGCCATGCCAGAATGGACAGTACAATTAATTTTAAAATGGTACAGAACAGGCGTGTAAAGAGCAGCTCCAAAATTAAATGCTGGCTCTGTAAAGAAAATACAGGCTCTGTAAAAGAAGAAAGAGATTAGCAAGGCTATGTATTGTCGTATATTGTGTCTTGAACAAATCCTACTATTTTTCTGTTTTCCTACAAGAGAATCCACCCTTTAAAAAGACACTTCACAAGATTAAATTCATGGAAGTGGGAGAAGCAAGGCCTTGCAGGCATGCTTGCAGTTCTTAACCTGTGATTCTCAGTGTTCTGTTCTCCTGAAGCTCTGACTCCTCTCCAGGAGCTCCTTTCTCTTCCCATCTCTTGTCATCTTTGCCTTTAAGTTCCGGTCTAGGTTCTACAGGTTAGGCATCAGGCTTGTAAAAAGCCCTTCATATAGTTACTGTCACAGTAATAGTCTTACTCGGGCATATTTGCCCACCCGAAGGGGCTGATGATTGCTGAGGGTCAGAAGGGTAAGGCTCTGGAACAGCCCAATGACGGCTGTGGAAGCAAAATACCCACATAGCTATTGGGCTTGATCAGCATTTGTGAAATTATAAAAAAAATTGTATTAAATATATGCCTAAAGGGGAAATGGACTTGATGGCACGTGAGATCCCCTTGTCCTGTTTTTTCACAGTGAATTGATGGTGGTCAGCCTCTGTTTATACCTCCTAAAATGTTGGAAGCAGGATAAAATCTGGTCCTCTTTTCAGTGCTGCTGTTCTAAGTTTGACTTCCCTGCCTTGTCAAGGGCACGCCATGAAAGGGAGAATGAACAAAACCCATTTGCTCATGTTAAGCACTCTGGCCCTGGTGGAAAAAAGCACTTCAACAATCTTTGTACTCCCACTGATCTCAGATTCAGGCACGCCTTACATTTAAGCCTGCTCAAATGTGTTGATAGATTACTGTCTTACATGATGCAGCTCTAGTAGCACTGAATTTAATATCAAGCTTTCCTCAGTCTCACTGCTTGTAAGGGAAGCGACAGTCATGGCCTCCGTGAGTTCACAGAGAAAGATATTTCGGTCGTCCCGGCTCTTCTCTTTTTGCTGATGTTTTCTGAGCCAGAGGAAACGGCAGTGATTTGAAAAGTAGTCATATAGTAAAGCTGAAAAAAAAGCAGTTGAGAGGTATGCACTTTGCATAGAGCTAACATCCATCAGTTGAAACATATTCCCAAATACCTATAAATGAGAGAGAAAACCAGTAAAATCAATGTAGTAAGAAGAAGAATCCAGCCTCTTGTGAGTGGAGGAAATACTGAAGGACAAAAATAGGTTTTATCTGCAGAACATAATGTTAGTTAAGCAGCCCTAATTTGAGGTTCATGTGTGATTAGGTATCTACAGACATGGAACTGAGTTCAAAAGAGCAACAAGAAAGACTTTCTGGCTGCTGCTGTACTACCAAGACTTCTGCAAGTGATTAAAAAATGAAAAATTTCATAGATGAAATCCAAGATGAAATCTAAGTATATATCACCCTTCAGTGTCCAAATGGAGAACACAGGCAGCCTTCTTGGCCCAGTGATGAAGCACTTGAACTGAATGCTGATTTTTGTGTTTAAAATGATCAAATTAAGTGATGCTGTTAATAAGTAATAAGAGAAACACTGTGCTACATTCATCCAGTTGTACAGCTCTTCTGAAGCTGGTAGGGTTTACTGCCAGGGAAAGCTCTTAAACTCTTCCTTCCCTCCCCTGCATTACAGGCTGTGACCTTGAGTGCCGTGCCATATCCAGGTCCATGAGAGTGGTTCAGTTTTGGCAAAGGGCTTGGCTGGGGCAGGGTGTCATTGCCACGGTGGCACTGAAGTTACTGTTGTGGTTTTGCCTCAATTTGCTACAAAGAACCACACAGTTGCTCTCTCACTCTTTCCCCCTCCCCGGTGGGATGGGGAGGAGAATCAGAAGGAAAAAGGCAAAAAACTCGTGGGTTGGGATGAGAACAGTTTAACAGAATGGCAAAGGGAGAAGAAAACAACAATGAATCGTACTGATAAAAGCATATACAACATGCAGTGTTCTCACCACCCGATGCTCAGCTTGCTCCTGAGTAGCAAAAGCATCTCCTTCAGCCAGCTCCCCACTTTAACACTGAGCCTGACATCGCATGGTACAGAATAACCCGTTTCACTGGCTGTTTGGGTCAGCCCAGCCAGCTGCTGGTGAAAATTAACTCTATCCCAGCTGAACCCAGGACAGTTACTGAATCATAAGCTGCTAGTTTAGGTTACTAAAGCAGTTTAGAAATGTTTATGGTGGTTCTGCCTGTTCTTGCTTGTCATAATAAAATACCTTGCTATCATTTAAATGACCTGATACAAAAATATCTTGGAAAAATCAGCACAGTATATTGTAGCAAGATGCCTGTCGCCATTTCCTGGAACAGATGGAGCAGATGTTCAATATTGCACTGGTGAAACTAGCAGTTGGCTTTATCCTCCTCACGGTTTGCAGGGACATTTTAACAAATATATTGCATTGCTTGTCATGCGTGACAGAAAATCTGTGGTGTAGAAAACTTTGCTGGAGGAAGGAGGGTAGAAAACATCTGTTCTGTAAGTGGTATTTGGTGAGAATGGCCATAATTAAAATTACCAGTTAGAGAAGTCTTCTTGTTTTTGGCTCTTGATAAGGCTAGACTGGTGGGATCAGCTGCGTGTGCGCTGACTGTGAAGGGTCCCTGAAGAAAAAGCGCATCAGGCTGAGAAGTGCTGCGTGGTGTCGTTGGCTTTGACGGGGCGTTCATCCTGACTTCTGACTGCTGCTAGCACAGCTGAGGCAGTGTGCTTGGTTACATGCAAACAGAAACTTCCCCAAATCTGCTGCTCGGTAGTGCAGAGGTATGATGGGTATTCCTATATAATTCCTGCAGCCTTCCTTTGGGGAGTACGCTAGTGTTTGGAGACGAGTTTATGTTTTTCCTCTGCGAACACACCTGCCACGGAAAAGTTCCGCTTCATTTCTTTCCCTTTCTCCTCCAGCCAGCTCTGCTTCTTGCGGCGTCAGTGTCAGAAACCCCGCGGGGCCTGCGTGGTAGGAGCAGGGCCGAGCACGTCATTAACGTGTTCAGCTGAGCATGGCAAAAAAGGACGAGCAGTGCTGCTGTGTCCTGGGCGACAGGGCGGGGGGGGTCGGTTCCCAAAGCACCTCCTGTGCCAAGCTTTCTGCTGCCTCTGGAAAGGCTGGGAGAATCCAGGAGTTTGTGGACATAAACAAGTATTGTGAAACCTCTTTCTTGACCTAATAAATAATGTAGCCCTTGCGACATAGCCGTGTCTGTTTTCCTTTGGCTGTCAGCTGGGGGGTGGGTTACACGAGTGTTTATACTCTATCGCATTTTTTCTTCCATTGATACGCGTGTATTCAAAGAAAGTGCCCAAAATGTCTCTGAGCCTTAGCACAATTTTGGGACAGTCACACTGATGAGTGAGGACAGAGAAAGCCAATGCTGAACAACATCTGTTAGACGTATGCTGTCCTCTACAAGCCAGTGGGATATGAAGGGTTGTTGAGGTATGGCACCAGAAAACCAGCGCTGGACCTGCCCTTGGCAGCGTGCTGCTGGCGTGCCCTGAGGCTGTCACAGCTAGGAGCTGCTAGCCAAGACGACCTAGTTGGCTTTGTCTGGTCTTGCTGCCAAAGACAGACCTTCACCCACAGAGCGGTAACCCCACTGTGCCAAGCGTAGTGGTCCCCATCAGTGCCATTCATGGGGGTTCACAGGCTCCTGCTCTTGGGGACCCACCCTTGGTTCTGCCTTCTCGGGCCTGGGCTGAGGCTAGTGCGCTCTGCTCTGAGTCTCGAGCTCAGTCAGCCTCTGGGACAAGTTGGGAAATTTGTCACCTCAGCTCAGATGAAAATCGAAGCTGTGTCCTGCCCTCACAGGTGCCTGCACCGCAGCCTTATGGATGGGAAGAAGCCCGGTGGCAACCCGGTTTTGTACCCTTTCAAATCAGGACAGAGACAGAAGTTGCTGATGGTTGTTGATGACGTCTGGGTAAGGCTCTTCTGTGGGTAATCACTCAAGCCGTGCTTCAGCTTGGGGGTGTGCTAGCTGCCTTGCATTCGGGCTGAGTGGAGGAAAATCAAATGTTCAGCCATCACCGAAAAAGGAGACCCTGCTGCCTGACGCATGGGCAATCACATCAAGGTCTGTGGAGGAGAGGAGGCTGCTTTCCGATGATACCGGGACAAGGTGGTATTAAAAAATTCCCAGCTCCTCTCCTTAAGCCTGCCTGCCTGCTCCTCTCCTGTATTCTCTTGGAAAGCTTTTTGTATTATCAATTCTCTAGCACTGTTCCATACCTGAATTTGCCTTTCTCTTCTATTTGGACTTGTGAGAGAGACAAAATAGGCTTTTGACCACAAATCTTCACATGCCTTTGGGTGTTAGTTGCTTTTACATGCTCACTAGATGGCAGTAAGATGCTGTTACACCCACTTAAAAAATCGAGTCCTGTATTCTCCAAACGCCTGAAATTTCCTAAAAGCTGAGGATCTGATATCAGAAACGCTTTCTTTTTTTAAGAATTTTAAATTTTTTTTCTCAAATATGAAGTCCATAGGTGTAGGAAATGAAAGGTGAAATCTATATTCAATACTTATGAACAACCCCAGTTCTGTGAAGTGGTTACATCAGTAAAGGTAGTCAACTGTGTATAATTTTTCAGTAAGAAGTTTTCTCTATGATATCTCTAAGAGTGAAGATGCCGGGGATATGAAAATAGTCTCTTAAAAAGGAGAACAGACTAATGAAAAAACAACCATAAAACTCAAGGTGAAAGAAATGGAAATTTGTAACAGAAGATAACTTTTAAGCTGGTCACTATGGAGTACTGAAATCAAGACTGGATTTTTGTTTCTGCTTCCTCTATTGCTAGCTACAGGCATTTTTCTGGGAGTTTAAATGGCAGTCTGGGAAGCTATCATCTCTAAGCTGAGCGGAGTGCACAGGCCCTTGTTCTTCTTTGCTGCTTCAGAAATCGCTGCGCCCCATTTAGAATTGCTGCAAATAAATGAAGACTTTACCATTTTTATGGTAACATCCTCATCCGTTCCAATTCAATTTTGCATACATTTCAGGGATTCAGCTGCTCCAGCTTGTCTGCTTGGTCTGATGCAATGACATAGAGGTTTCCTTGCATAGCAAAATTTCTTAGTCATTGGAAGTGAAACAGAGATAATGTTTGTGTTCCCCAGACCTGAGGTATATCTCTTGAACCTCCTTCAGTTAGCTCCTGTCATCCAGTTCAGCATATAAGTTGTGCTGGTAGTGAACCGTACATTAATTTAGGTCAATACCAAGGTAACCCCTGTTTGTGTCAAAGCTCCTTCTCTGCTGTGGGTCATCAGCTTTCCAAGGGACCTTGGGAAGCTGTGCCTCTGTGCAAGAGCCAATATTTGATCTACCACATCTAAACCTGAAATTGAGTTCTGTTGTTTTCCCATAATTAAAGGAAAAAAATCCCCATAGTTTCCAGCTAGGAGTTTTATTTATTATTGTGTGCTTACTTTTTCTTCAGAAAGGCATCATTCTTATAAGTTTAGAAAAGTTTGCAAGTTTACAGACTCTTAAGTGAAAGCATAAAGATTTCAAGATGCAATATGTATTCAAGATAGTATGCTTAAAGTATACTTACTTATGTGCGAAGTATTGATATGTTTATACTCTACAATCTCATTCACCATTACAGAATTAAAATATGGAGGAAAATGTTCAGAAGATACTAATACCTGCTACAGTTGTATGCAGCTGATTTTCGTGTATCTGCTGTTGTCGAAGCCTAAAATAAAGCATGATATTCAACTTACACACTTAAATCACAGTAAAAGAGAAAACAGGCATACTATGACAGTGATCTTCAGCATGGAGTCTAGGGCAGTAAAAAAGAGCACGGGTAGGTTCATGCCATTGGGTAATTTGAAAATAAAACAGCCATTCTGCATCCTACTGCTGAGCCTGTGCACAGTTCCCGTTAAAGCTGAAGGATGCTCCCCAAGCAGTTCGAGCTAGCAAAGCCTGTCCCCAGACATGGGGACGGGTAGGTCCAAGTTGCTCCGGAGCTGCAGCTGTGGTGTCAAAATTTGTGTCATCTCTGCTGTTCACTAGGTGGGAGGCACTGCTAAATAATTACCCCTATTTTCAGAAAGATTTTAAAACTTTGCAAGATTTTGAAGATGGTAAGTATTACTGAGATAAAATAATGTGTTGACCTGTTGCACAGCTAGCTGTTACATGGAATTATTCCTCAGCTCTTTTGTATGCTTAATAGTTATGAAAAGTTGGCTGAGCGAGTTGAAGTTCCCGTTAAGAAAGCTGATAACACAGAACAGTTTTTGGGGCAGAGTTCTTCACGTAGACCTGGGTGTTAATTTCTGAGATAAGATGTCTGCCAGATGGTATTTTTAATGGAAATGAAACAAGCAGCACTTGGAAAAAAAGGAAGAAAAGGGAAAAGTCAGGTTCTGTATCTCCTGATCATCCTGTTGGAAAGCAGACTTCAAGGTCATTTGCGACATTGGCTGCTATTTTGCAGAGGGCTGACATGACACTTTTCATCCTGGTGAGTCTGCAGCCATGTTACCAACAGACTGGAGCCTCTTACTGTTTAGCAAGGAATAACTAATTTTAAAAACGCCTGACATAATCTCTTTGGTGATTTCATTTTGATTACTGTGTTTTTATTATTAGTAAGAAACAGCCAGAAACAGCCGTGGCCAATCGGCATCGGTACCGAGCAGGCTCGGCTGTGCCAGGGCTCTGTGCTCGGTTCCTCCCCTGGCAGCAGCAGCATGCCTTGCAAATCTCCCGCTCCCTGCGCCCAGCCCCTGGGGGCATTTGGATAGGTCACCGTAGGTAACCACTGTTCAGACTTAACCAATTTATTTGTTATGGGTCAGTAGCTCATTATTATCCCACGCTGCTTCATGCTGCAGCGCATCCAGGTTCCCATCTCGGTGCTCCTGGGAGCTTCTGATAGCGGGAGAAGAGCCGCTGCAGGGCTGTTATTGCAGGAGGGAGGGAAAAGATTGTCACCAGCAACACAGGGTACGTCCCTCCTCACCAAGGGGACACGTTACCTAGACCTGTTTCCATGCTAGGTGCTGCTGCGAGATGGAGCAGGGTGAGGGCTGTGCTGTTTCTGGAGGCCGGTCAGAGAAAAGGGGATTACAGGAATCGCTGGGAGGATTTTGAGATTACTCTGCTCCCGCTGTGCCCAATGGGCCCCACTGCCCTGGATAAATACTGCAAAACAGCTGGGCCAGGCCTGGGTTTGGAGGAATAGCATTTCTGAAAGGTTGAATCAGGTGCCCGAGGGAATTAGTGTGGAATAAAGACTTGGGGAAGCTGAACTGAGTCTGGGCATCAGCAGTGTATCAAGAGACACAAATATTACCAAAATATTATATGAAATGAATATTCATGGAAAAACTGAAACATTAGTGAAGCATGCAGAGCTATGGCTATTGATACGTCAGTTAGGTTTTAATTAGTTGGAGGCTGTTCATTCAAACGGTGCTTCTGTGCAGTGGTTGTCCTAATGCGGTTGGGTTTGGGATCTAACGCTGCTGGGATTTCCTTTCTCTGTGAAAGATAAGTACTGAAATATTCATTACACATGGGTCTTCCTGGCTTCTGGAGCGCTGCGGAAGGGGAATATTTTGTACGCTAAATTTAGCAGTAAATGATACCAGTTACTGTCTAGTGGTACTTACTGTAGCCCCAGTGACATAAACGGTCTTGTCCAAAAAGCGTTTCATCTGAAATGAAACATTTGAGTGTGTTTGACAAGAGGAAAGTAGTACCACCTTACCTGCCTTACAATTCTATTTTAAAAATACTGTGATGCTCAAAGCATGTGTTTTCACAGTGTTCCATGAGATCATGTGGCCATCTTTATGTACATGTACACACGCAGACACATCACGTGTGTTGGTGAGAAAACTCAGATTAATTATTTCTCTTCTACTGGAAGGCTTTACCTCTTTAGCGGAGAATATTCCATTAATATTAGCATACTTCATAATATCTGTTCTCAGAGACAGGAACACTTTTAATCCCCAGTCTTGCTTCACGTGAGTGGATACAGATCTACCTGTTTACTAGAGGACTGGTATCTTGAATTATAATGGCATATTTTTGGGCATTGCCGTGTGGTCTGTTTTCCGATTTCTTGTCTGGAAGACTGTATCTTTATCATCTTATGTGTCTGACGCCTTCTGGAAACAATTTTCCTTTTACACCACTTCATAAACTTCTGCATACACTAGACTGCAGTTAGGATTGGAGGTTCTGGGCCATTTCTCACATTTTGTAATGAATTTTCTGATTGAATTCTTCTACAGATAGCACCTCATACATGCAAAGCAGGGCCTAAGATCCTGGTGGGTTTTTTACTGATAGTGTGTATAAAGCTCTAAGAACTTGTGACATATTCTGAAAAACTAAGTTGCCACTGAACCTTGCACATTTGTATTTTTCAAGACATTAAATGAAAAATCTGAAAAGGGAAAAGAATAAGATAAGAATAAACCCATCAACATAAAAATAAGTAAAATTAGAAAGAACCAAAGTATGTTTGCATAGTTAAATTTTATTTGTAATAACTGCATGCTTAATAATTACCAGATCTGTTGACGAACAGCTGGGTGTTATTAGAGGAACTCTGTCACTGGCATTAATTTCATTAATGTCTCAGGCTTGAGATGAGTTGCCAGAATACTAAGAAGATGAACCTAGAGTCGTAAAGGGAAGGGCCAGTATGGTCTTGCGGGTTCAAACTTTTCATCACTGGGCAACCCATATGAATTGTAAATTGGGCTTTTGTTAACCCACATCGTGTGATGTTCCTCAGGGGTGGCTGAAAGCAGGGGAGAGAGGCAGGGCCCTCACCCCGACGAAAGCGGATCCGCTTCCCTCCAGGTGAGCTCCAGAAGGGCTTGAGCTGGCAAGGGAAGGGCAGCCTGGCTGCAGGAGAGGTCTGGCTGCGGGGGTGTTAAGGGCACGAATCCAGTGGAAACAGTCCACAGGACTGAGCAGCTGAGTAAGAAAAAAAATATCAGTGTTAGAGGGTGACTTCGGCTGCCTCTGGATATGCTGGAAACACGTTGTGATGGGGGCCAGGCTGTGGCTGTCAGCAGCATGAGTGACGGCTTGTTGAAACCACTGAGCAGGGGATCCCCGGGAGAAGAACTGGTGCTTGGCGTCTTCGGAAGAGCAAGCAGGGCCTGGTTTGCGCTGGAGGGGCTGCTGGTCATTGCAACCGCTGCGTACTGTGATTCAGCCAACTCCCCGCAGCAGGGCAGGAGCACCCGCACCCCCACGCATCCTCCCGCTAGATCCACTGTACTAAGGTACGACAGAAACTGCCAACAGCCATTTGACACCAATTCTTAAAGAGGACTCTGGAAAGATGTCAGTGTGGCTTTTGTGGAGAGAAATCGTGTCAGAGAGAAATCCACTGCTCTTCATCTGAAGCACCGACACGTGTGTGGATTAGGGTGATTTGGTTGGCACAGTATGCTCAGATTTTCCAAAAGCTTTTGATAATCTCCTCAGTCGGAAGATCCTAAAGAAGCAAAACTGTAGCAGGATGGAAGGAAAGATCCCCTCTGGAACTGATGTGAGGGGTAGAAATAGACAGTCAGGTATTTCAGTGGGAGATAACGAGTGGAATCCCACAGAGATCTGCACTAAGAAATGTGATGTCTGGCATATTCATAAGTGGTCTGGAAAATGTGCTAAATAGTGATGTTCTGGGTGCTTCTTAAACGGAGTTATTCAGGATAGAAAAAAAATCTACTTAAAAAATGTGGAAGAATCTCACAGTACTGAGTGGCATTGCGGTAAAATGGCAGCATGCATTCAGTGCCAATAAGCGCGAAATAATGCACATGGGAAAAAATAAACCCGGCTGTACGACGCTGAAGATGGGCTTTAAACCACCTCTCACCACTCAGGGAAGACAGCTTGGAGTGGCTGTCAGTAACTCTAAAAAATGCTGGCGGAGGGCAGAGCACTTCAAAAGAGCAGATAGATTGTCAGAAATTGCTAGGGAAGACACAGAAAACAAAATAATCATTTTGCTGTGCATTCACCTCTTGATTACTGCACGCCGTTTTGGTCTCCCTGTCTAAGAAAAGGTATAGCAGAGCCTGAAAGGCGCAGAAAAACCTGGCAAGTGTTTTCAGAAATAGAGAACGGCTTCTGAATTGAGATTGATTAAATAGACTCTTTAGATGGGAAAAGAGAAGGTAGAAAGGCATGCGATAGCATTGTTTAAAATCATGAGTGGCATGGAGAAAATAAGTAGCAAATGATTATTTGCGTTTCTCCCAGAACAGGAACAAGGGACATCAGGTGGAATTACAGGGTAGTGGCTTAAGCAAACAACAGCAAACAACTTGGTCCTTGTGGTGTGTGATTAAAATGGAACCAGTCTCACAGTATCTGCCGGGTGTCGAGAGGTTAGAGGGGATCAAAACCGATCAGACGAATTAATGGGAAAAAAAATCCATCAGGGGCTATTCGGCAGCAAGATGACATTCCTGCTGGAGGAACTGCCTGCATGGCGGGCTGCTGGGTGTGGGGAGGACCGAGTGGAGACAATGCCTGCCTGGTTACCCCTATTGAAAATTGTTTCCTTTGGCATCGGCTGCTGGCTCCTGTCAGCGACGGGATACGGGACTAAATGGACCTTTGATCTGATCCAATATAATTCTTCTGCATAATGTTTTTATGAGGAGTCAGTCTGAGAGAAAGGCACCTAAAATACCTGGAGACTCACAGGGTCCCAAGGCTTGATCTCTACTTAAAGAATTTCCACCTAGCCTGGATGTCCACTCGGATCCTCAGAAGAGAAAGTATCCAGAAGGTCACATTGCTCCAGCCACCTGAGGAGGGGAGAGCCCTGAGGGCTACTGTAGTGAACCGGAGAGATGCCCATGCTTTTGGGTATTGAATTGTGTTCCTTGTGGGGTGAGGAAGTAAAATGAATACCGGTGCTGCACCTTGCACCTTGTCCTGTGGTGCATCTAGGTGGGATGAAGAGAGTCACTTGGTCAAAGTGAGTTGAGTAATGCGTGATATATGGCTTTCCTCGTCTTGTAATTCAGTGTTTTGTAGTTCTCTGAAGAGTCGCTGCTCCACCTTTTGCATTACACAGTGTATTGTTCTAACCACTTTCTGGGCTTGTGTGTAACACGGATGTGCAGGAGCAAGCCAATATAGCGTCATTGGTTAGAGAACGCCACTTTAAAACAGTGACAAAATTACTCTATAGCTAAGACTGCAGCCATGAGAACTGTGTTTTGGTATGAGGATAAGGTCAAGCTGGAGTTAAATTGAATGTCGGTTTCTGCAGGGAGGGTAAATTAAATCAGGTGCTCAAAATCAAATTAAGGTGGAAATCAGTTTGGAAAAACACAAGAATTACAATCCAGCTAATGACCTGTGGTAATAGTGGCAAGAAATTTGCTTTTACATTGTAGCATGTAAAATCATTTCTCTAAGAGGGAGCTGCTTGCGGCTTGTGATTGCCCAGGGTAGCTCAGAGCCCGGTGTTTCCTGGAGAGAACAATTACAATGAGCTGCCCTTGCACCGTTTACTTCCCCCTCGTGATAGCGATACCAACAGTTATTATATTGTGATTAAGCCTATCAGCCTTTCTATCATAGCATTATTTTCTTACTTGGACAGTAAACTGGAAAAGTTTTCCCAGCCCAACCCGAGAGAGGCCCTGCAGCTGATGGCCCCTGAGTGATCCAGAAGTGTGGTATCTCCTGCAAAAACACAGGCTCACCTATGGCATGAGTCCTTGTAAAAAAAGTCTCTGCATCTGGGAATAGAAAATGAATCCCACATTTGGCTGCAGCCTTACTGCAGAGGGGTTTGGATTTTGATGTAGACATTATTCTGCCTAACGCAGGTGTGTAGGGGGGCTCTGTTCAGTGTGGTTGGAAGGGGCAAGTTCTTTCCCTGCCGATTTCCTTCCTGTACAAAGGGAAGACTTTGAAGGAGCTGTGGCTCAAAGGCGCTGCTGCTGTCCTCATTCCTGAAGGTGTTCCCTTCTGGCGTGACTTTGTCTCTCTTGTTGATGGAGATTTTGGAGACAGTGGCCAGAAGCTGCAGCCATGATTCAGTAGGAAGCTTAGAAGTGCTGCTCTGATATTAACTGGAATTGCATTTAACTTAAACCAGCACAGTGCCTTGATCTTCTGTGACCTTTACCCATCAGGAGTTATTAGCTAATTGAATTCAGAAGGTAACTCCCTAACTCTTTTCAAACTAAATTAACTTGCTTCAAGGGACCAACTTATGTTTGTATTTCCACAGAGATAATGAGTTTAGCCTTCAACTGAAACCTTGCCAGATAATGAGGAAAAAATAAATCAATGACCTCACTCTTATCTGGTCTTAACAGGCAGGCTTTCCTTTGCTAAAAGTGACCCTGAAATGGTCTGGATTGATCCACACAAATACTGAGCTACGCGTCCTGCGAAGCAGAGCCGTCCTGGGGACTGCTATGCTCCACGAGGGGATCTAATCAGAACATCAGCAAAGGTGCAAGTATTTGAAACTTAGAGCCAAAACAAATCCTTCTGAGAAATTCAAATGAGCAGCAAGATAAAGAGTTAAGGAGGAAATCAGCTTAAATACTAATTAGAGGAAAAAAACCATTCTCACACTTGTGCCTGGGACTGAACAATCTCCATAGGCATATACTTCTTTGATTCTCCATAGGAATATACTTCTATGATTATTTAATTATCTGGCATTGTTAAATAAGAAATGCTTTTCAGACATGAAAGGGAGATCGTCGCCTGGTGGGAACTGGTGTAGCTGTATTGGTGGAGATCTTTCCTTTGGTGCCTTGGTTAGTGGAAGAAATAGACAGCTCAGCAATGTGCCTCTCCAGCAGTGTGTACCTCCTTCCTCTCTCTATGGATCTACCAAATGAAGGCTTAAATCTTCAGGTAATAAATGTGCTTAGTAATAGTTTAACAGAACATATGAGGCAGTCTATTCAAGTGTGCAGAGGTAAGAGGCAGGGGGTTTTAACTACTGGTAAAAAGTAGTTTTACCAGTAGTTACAAAACCCCTACTCTTTAAAGCCCAAATAAGAAGATTGAAGTTTTATAGTAGCAATAATACTAGTAGCAAACATTTTGGTCTAATAAGAGATGTGATGTTTTAGGGAGACATGGCATCTTCTAGCAAATCAGTTGATATAGGTTTTATGGTAGCACTGCCTCTTTTAAAGTTCAACCTTGTAGGAAAAATTACCCTGAGGCAAAACTCATGCCTTTCTGCTAAAAGACAGGTAAATACTGATATTCTATCCAGAGAGAGACTTTTACAGTGTTTCAGGTGATTGACTAATAAAATTGGAACTGCTTAAAGAAGGGAGCATCTGTATCCAAGCATAGCCAGTTTTCAGACACTACAAAATTGGGAGGAGTGGTTGATACGCGAGATGGTTGTGCTGCCATTCAGAGGGACATCAACAGGTTGGAGAAATGGGCTGACAGGAACCTTGTGAAATTCAGCAAAAGAAAATGCCAAGTCTTGCCCCTGGGGAGGAATAGCCCCAGGCACCAGTACACCCTGGCTGGAAGGAAGGTTTGCCATAAAGGACCTGAGAGTCCTGGTGGACACCAAGTTGAACATAAGCCAGCAACATGCCCTTGGGGCAAAGAAGGCCAGAGGTACCCTGGGCTGCATTAGACAAAGTATTGCCAGCAAGCTGAGGGAGGTGATCCTTCCCCTCTACTCAGCACTGGTGAAACACACCTGGAGTGCTGGGTCCAGTTCTGACCTCCCCAGTACAAAAGAGACATGGACATACTGGAAAGAGTATAGTAAAGGACTGTGAAGATGATTAAGGGACTGGCGCATCTGACGTATGAGGAGAGGCTGAGAGAGCTGGGACTGCTCAACGTAGAGAAGAGAAAATTCAGAGTGGACCTCATCAATGTGTCTAAACACCTGATGGGGAGCCAGACTCTTCTCATTGGTGCCCAGTGACAGAATAAAATGCAGAAATTGAAATGCAGAAAATTCCATTTAAACATAAGAAGAATTTTTTTTTTTTTTTTTACTGTGAGGGTGGTCCAACACTGGCACAGGTTTCCCAGAGGGGTTATGGAGTCTCCATCCTTGGAGATATTAAAAAACCAGACTGGACACAGTCCTGATCAACGATCCCTTGTTGACCCTGCTCTGAGTACAGGCTTGGACTGGATGATCTGTCTTCAGATCTCAACCAGTCTGATTTTGTGAACCCAGAATACATTTTCACTCAGTGGTTAGGACGTTCTCATGTGAGCAGGAGCAGAGAACAGAGCCCAGGTAGGGATAGTGGAGGACGACCCAAAAAGGGTTTCTCTCTGTTGAACCAAACTGGGCTCCTCAAGATGCTCAGCTTTTTGCCCTTCTCCTGAAAAACCAAAGTCCCATGCAGCTTTCAGACAGCTTTGCTCCTGGGGACTGGCCATGATTCTGGATTTATCAACCTACCACCCATGCAAACTGTGAAAGATTGGCCCTTGGCTGTAAGTGACTTGCACTCAGAGTAATCTTCATTCATGATAGAGTTTTGTAAATCCTAATGCCAGCTTTCCGTATCTTATGTCACAAGGAAGGTAGAAAAACATTTCCAGCCTCTCTTAATCAGTGCTGATTAGGCAAATTCCTTCCTGGCCAATGTGAAATCCAGTGACTGTCTTGCGGTGGTGCATCACCCGACTGTCACTGTCTGCTTGGCATGGGGGGAAGAAGCTCGGGCCAATCTCTCCTGTCCTGTACCTAAAGTAAGGATGGTGGCTTCCCACTGGAGCGCTTGTGTGGTCATCCTTTGCCCTGGGCGTACTCAGCTTTTGTCATGTCCCTAACCCCCGGGAGGTGATTTATCCTCAAGTGGCCCCGGTAGCGCTGCCTGCAAATGACAGAAGCAGTGAGGCATGCGAACGGACAAATGCCGGGGTTTGTAAATCCTGGTGGGAACCTAGGTTTGAGGTAGTGCCCACCTACTCAGCACTGTGTGGGCATGCTCAAGGACTGAACTTTGAGAACCAGAGGATCTTTAAGGCTGAAAATGCAGGTGCCTATGGACAGGCGTGTAGCACTAGACGACGAGTGTGTGAGTGAGACCCCCAGTCTTTAGTTTTTGAGGCTCTCAGTACTGGACTGAAGTGCCTACAGGGGTCAGTAGATAGCTAATTATCATCTAATCCTATCATCCTATCACAGAGCGTTTTGGTTCCCCCCGCCAAGGGAAGTATCTGCCTATTCTGCAAGTGCAGAAATGCCCGAGCCAGCAATTGTCAGATTTGCTGCAGATAGGGAGCTGCTACAGTAGTGTGGGCCCCATGTTTCACCTCACCTGGCTCAGGAGCAGTGCTGTACTGTTGTGACTGCATTGATTTTTGGAGTTGAAAGGTGTTGTGCTGGCTTGGATGTGCTGACTCAGCAGTTTCAGCGCTGCGCCCTGGAGCACCAGCAACACGGCCAAAAGGATAAATGAACCTACTAGGGGGTGGTTTGATCTAAGCATGAAATTAATTCATTCTAACAAGATCATGGGATAAAGTAAAATGGACAGAACACTCCCATAAAATAAATCAGACGTGGAAATTAAATACCATGACTCTGAGACAGAAGCTGAAAATATTCTGTGTAATGAGTTTTATTTTGCAACTATTTGCGGTGGAAATTTTTCTTTTGAAATTGACACATTTTTGAAAATCCTATGATTAAAGAAATTAAATTAATATATCATCTGCCCTACTTAAAATCTTTATTTTTTTTAGATTTTGTTTCTGTAGAAATTAAGATTAAAAGGAATGTAGTAGATATTTGAAAAGCTGCTGTGGGTCATTGTCTTGAAGTGATTGCTGTAGCTCCTGAGTGACAACTTGAAGACCTTTCTATAGTCAGAGTGCTGTAGGAGTGTGAAAATTGAGGCTTGAACTTTAGGGGAATTGTGGGAGATTTTCTGCCAAGAAAAGTGAAGGCCCGAGCTCCTGCACCTGGTAGAGATCCAGTCAGAGACCACACAGAATGCAACATGCTAACATATTAAGAAAAAATTAATTGAAACCATATTCACAGTGAAGAAGTTAGTAAGAAATTGACTTCTATTTGATTCTAAATTTGATTAAATAGATAATTTCATCAAAGAAACAAAGCTAATTTATTCAGCTGGATAACATCTGCACACAGAAGCAGAATATTTATCTAATATCTGAACCACAACCACAATTCTGATTATAAAGCTTTTAACTTCGTTATACGTTGTTTTGTGGTATCCATATGCTTCCTTTATTTTACTGGAAGCTGTTGCCCTGCCCGTATAATGCAGCCCACTCAACAACCAGGGCTTTGTTGATTTTATCAATGGTCATCAGGTATCAGCAATTACAGATGGCAATTCCCCAGTCTCAGGACAGTTAAAAATACATGAGTAATTTTGCGTGTTATTGAAGGCGTGTTTCCTTCCCACAGGAATCTTCTGTGAGCACACAGATGTGCACGCTTAGCTCCCAAACACAAACACATCTGGTCCCCTTCTCATTTCAGGTCCTGGAACTAAAAAAGACTGAATTATCCCAAATGGTAAGACTGAACGTCAAACATGTGAAAAAGGAAAGTCTGGATTCCTGTGGCTTTGTGTCTGGGTCCTCTGCAGCCTACTACATTGTGAGTGCTCAGTGAAGCTTTTCCCACACTTGAGATATTCATAACCACTTGCTTTCTCTCCCTTTCTCGCATGCAATCTGGTTTCTAAAGAGGTGTGAGTTTGTTCGACAGCCTTTCCCTCACAGGCAGCATTAATGAGGTCTTTCTCCTCAACCCACACCCTATTTTCTGGAAATGTGTAGGAACTTCATGACTTTAAGACTTCTTGCTTTTCTCATTAGATCAAAATTGGCCAATGGGCTCACAAAATATTAGGGAAGAGACACTCAAAACAAAAGACAGAGAGGCACAGATACAAACACCAAGATCCTCATTTCGTTAAGAAATGCAACCATTTTAGCTTTCACTCTTGAAATGAGAACTGAAACTGACTCAAGGAACGTCTGGAAAGAAAGTGTGCTTTTCTGCTCACGTGGTTCTTCAGACCTGGGGACCTTCAGGACAGGTCAGTCGCTGAAGAAGTCTGGCTGCTGGTGTCAAGGTCTCCTCTCCCATGCTTGATCAGTCTGGGCAAGTCTGAGTATCACCCTGTCCCTGCTGACCAGCTGGCCCATGGCAGGGCTTCACAGGTTTCCTCTCACGTTTGCAATCTTCGCTGACTCTCCCTTGCTCTACATTTCCCTGTGGTCTTGGGTTTAATGTCTGCCAGGGTATCCACTCTGAGATGGGGAAAGATATCATTAACATGAGTCAACATGGAAAAATGTTCTTGTGGCTTAGTCCCTTAACAAAATATTCAGAGTTTTGCTTTCCTCAGCAGCTTGCTTGCAATGATCCTTCTTTCTCCTGCTTTGTGCTCCCAAGTATCAAAAGCCTGAACAGGTGACGCCACTTGTGAAAGAGCTGGTATCCAAATAGCCGGGTCAATAAGACTTTCTGTAATTGCTGTTGGTATCAAGCTTCTTCCCTTGGAGGCTTTAAACTGGGCCATCCCTTATTCTTCCTTTTCCAGCTACTGTGTTTCCAAGCGCAGGTATTCTGTGCTGGGAATAACTCACCGTTTACAGTCACACCCCGGAGCTATAATCACTTACTGCTTGTCAAGATGGGTTCCGGTTACTCTTTCGGCACAGCAGCATCTTATCGCTGGTGCCTGACGAATCTTTTGCAGGTACCTTCAACACCGTCCTCTAAAACAGCAAACCTCATCTCCCTCTTCTCCTTGCGCTGGAACCTCACCCACTTGCTGGGGCTGGCAGGAGCAAGAAGTCCAGTACGGCTCCCGGCAAACCACTGGCCAAAGTGGCAGCCCCGAAGCTGGACTAGTCTTGTGTCCCAACGGGGCTTCTCCTTGCGTGTAACTGCGCTCTTAAAATAAGAGTCGCTTGAAGTTTTATCAGAGGGAATAGAGGGATGATGTTCTGGAAACAGCTGTGATCGTGCAGGTTGTTACTGTGGTGTGGGCAGTCTCAGAGCCTGGGCTCCAAGGTTTTGTTTTGCTTAAAAATAGTTGAAATTAAATGAAATAATAGTGCTTAAAATATTTTCTCTAGACTTTTTCCTTTTTGTGGGGGAAATTTAAGAGTATATTTTAAATTCTAAAACAGAAAGGCTGTTTCTTTTCAGAATTATCTGAAAATGTGATTTTCACCCATTTGGTTCCAAAGTCAAGATTTCTTGACTGGTAATTCCTGCTAGCTCCGTGTGCTATGTAAAGCAGGGGCTGTTAGCTTGAAGGCAGCAGGTGATTACAGTTGCTGTGATATTTAACTTTCAGTGATATTGTTGAAAGAAAAGCAGAGATAGTCTTACAGGTTGTGAGACTTCAGGTGGTTTAGTGTACAATCAAAATGACATCACAGCAGCTGCCTACAACTTACTGAAGATGCAAAACACCGATTTAATGTGGAGTCATTACTCATAATTATGTTCAAATTCTCCGTATTCGCAGTACTGTAAACGTGAAAATGAATTTGGCTGAAAGAGTGCCAGTGTGAAGCAGCATATAATTTTGTTTTTGTTTGTGCTGTACTCCACATAATTACTGTAATTATGCATATTAGGCTGTTCTGTGTAATGGCACCAGAAGGCAGATAATTTTGTCAATAACTGGCTGTAGCAGCTTATATACATTTTGCACCATCCACAGAAGTGCTTTGAAGATCATTTAATACTGCTGATTTGCCCATAATAGGTCAGAAATTATTGCTGCTGCTCTTTCCAGAATGTCTAGCTGGAAGAGATGTCTTCCAGAAAAAATCAGGTACTACTAAAAAAAATTGGAACTTTTGCGGCTGAGAAAACAGAGAAAAAAAAAGGGTGCACATTTTCAAAGAGGGTAAAATCTGTAATTAGCTGATAGGGCTACTATCAGCATAATATGACAAGGAGCTGCAGCAGCTTTGAAATCCTTAGAGGTGTATTTCAGTTCAGATTACGTTTTGCACAATAAATTACAAATACGCTCAATGCCATTTACTTCTTTTTCAACCGAACAAGTTTAGATCAAGATACTTTAATGAACTGACATGAAAACTTAATTTTAAAATGAGACGAAGCAGAAGCACGTTGATAATAGAGGAAACAAAAGGGGAAGGGAATGCAGATGGGAAAACTGGAGTCTGGCAGGGGTGAGATGCTACCTGGTTACACTCAGGGGTTCAAAGGAAAGGTGGTATTTAGCAGCTGGTTCTTTCAAATGTTCAGGAAAAAATACCACGAAGTTGCCTTTTCTGATGCATGAGACAACTGTGAGTAGTGCTATTACGCTAACTGGAGCCCTCAGCCATTTGCTGAGGGCGTTTTGTGCACAGCAGTGGGGGCCGCGGCGCTGAGGCCAGCTCTCCTGCAGCTCTGGCAGCAAGTGGCCACCCAGCTGCTCTAGGAGACCCTGCTTCGGCAGGGGGGTTGGACTCGATGACCCACAGAGGTCCCTTCCAGCCCCGACCATTCTGTGATTCTGTGATTCTCAGCACCGAAAAACCTGGCACGGTGGGTCCTGGGGAGCCAGCCTTGACCCTCTGTGTGAGGAGGGGGTTTTTGAGCGGTGGTCCCCAGGCGCTGTGGTCTGGGGGATCCTGGTGCATGGATCCATATGCCGGTCCCATGCTCTCCGTGAGCAGCAACCTGCTAGCAATACGCATTTTTACAGCTGTGTTGCGGTTCCTCGGCATGATGGAAATGGCACAAGGCTGTTTTTCTGCTGAAAGAAACATGGGTGGATGGGTAGTGATTCATTTGTTAGAAAAGTTTGGAAACTCGTCACTGAAAGCAAACGTGGAGTTGTCTGGGGAGATGAGCAGGGCACAGGGTATAAACCTGTCGTGATTCCCTTCTGTACGTTATGCTCCGCGTACTTGTCAAATTAGGACTCGGTTCTGTGGGAAGGGACGCCTGAGTGAGACTGCTGGTTAGATGCATTAAAAATGCCCTCAGCCCTGGTAAAGCAGGAATGCTGCTGCCAGATAAGAGCAGTTTCTCTGAGAGGATCCGCTCCTGCTTTATGTCTCCTCGGGCTGAATGGATTCACGCTGAAGTACAAGGTGCATGAGAAATTTCAATGTCATTTTTGGCTCTGCTTCAACAGGCGTAGTTTGGCAGGGCTGATTTAAGATATGCAGTCTGTGTGGGATACACTGCTATTTATCATGTATTGATCTGGCAATAATAACCCGTGCTTTCCTGAGATGTAACGCTTGTGACTCCCTTCTTGTTCGGTAAAACTGACCTGCCACTTGCAATTCATTCAGCATGCAGCAGCACACCTTATTGTGGCTTTCAGCTAGCACATTCATCCTGCTCTGCTTTCTTTTTTTGCCCAAATCAGAGTACTTATAAATACATATAGCTCTGAAAGGGACTAGCATTGGCTGTATACGTGATCCTCTCCTTGATCTGTTTGATGGGACTCTGCGCACACAGGCTGTGTGGGATTCTGGGTTTTTGCCATCGTGCTAGAAGGCAGAAAATAATTATGATTTTGCTATGGCGGCTCTGGCAAAAGGTCATTTATTCCCCTCTGAAATTTGGCTAAATTAATTTCCACTCTTTAAAGCAGCCACAGATAAACATATTTTTCCCTGAGTGATTTGAAATGATTGTTGCTTTATTGACTGACATGTTTTTCAGTCAACCCACTCTTATTGTGTTAACTTTGTAGAATATTTAAGTTAATAAAATGTTGTTTTGTCTTTGTTGGTTACCTCAAATATATTTGTGCTCTTCAGATAAAATTCTTCTTGCTTTGGTTAGTATTTAAAGAAAAAAGTTACAGAGGTTCCATAGCATCGTTTATACAGTCCCAAGGAAGAATGCTGTCAGAATTTTAAACTCAAGTCTCTCCTTAATAAGCAGAGTCAGAAAGTCCAGTCAAATGACAGAACATTAGTAAGAGAAGAGAAAATTAATCTGAAAATTCAGAATTAAATCAGATGGTGAGATATAACTGTAGGTGAGTTAGCTAAGGAAAGCTGGACTGGCACTATGAGAATGCTAAAGAACAGTATTTGAGCTCTACAAATGAACAAGTTGTCTATCAATTTCCAGTCTAATTAGAATTTGTAACAAGAAGTTGATTTGCTTTTTGAATTTTTTGCTTTTAAATCACATTGACATCTAACAGAATGAAAGTTCAAATCCAAGTTTTAAAACTACTCTCCCACAAGCAATGCAGACATTCCCTGTGCAGGTTTGTCGCTTCCCAATGTATGACCTACACTTTCCTTGGCAGGGATTTAAGCATGTGTTTACTATGAGCTGGGGTCCAGACCAGTTTATTCTTTGCAGTTTGCAAATGTGGGGTTTAGATTTAGCGTTAGTGGGCAGAAATGTCTCAGGCACTCCTTCTCCAGGATTAGTGATGCCCACAGATGGGTACGGGGGTGGAAGCTGTAGTTCTCCATTGCCTTCTGGCCTCGCTGGCATGACTGGGGCCATTCCTGAGGTCTGAACACCTTATTTCCCCAATAAATTTTCTAGCTGAAGAGTCTCTGTGCAGCTTTTTTCTGATGGCACAGTTTGTAAACTTTGCTGGCTGCTGCTCTGCTACTAATGCTCTTAGGGAAAGGCTGTGGATGTTGTCTACCTGGACTTTAGTAAAGCCTTTGACACTGTTCCCCACAGCATCCTCCTGGAGAAACTAGCTGCGCATGGTTTGGATGGGTGTACTCTCTGCTGGATAAAGAACTGGCTGGATGGCCGAGCGCAGAGAGTGGTGATGAATGGAGTTAAATCCAGCTGGCGGCTGGACATGAGTTGTGTTCCCCAGGGCTCAGTTTTGGGTCCAGTCTTGTTTAACATCTTTATCAATGATCTGGATTATGGAGATTGAGTTGTCTCTCAATAAGTCTGCAGATGACACCAAGCTGGGCGGGAGTGTCCGTCTGCTTGAGAGTAGGAAGGCTCTACAGAGGGATCTGGACAGGCTGGATCAATGGGCCGAGGCCAGCTGTGTGAGTTTCAACAAGGCCAAATGCCAGGTCCTGCACTTGGGTCACAACAACCCCATGCAATGCTACAGGTTTGGGGAGGAGTGGCTGGAAAGCTACTCGGCGGAAAAGGACCTTGGGATGCTGGTCGACAGCTGGCTGAACATGAGCCAGCAGTGTGCCCAGGTGGCCAAGAAGGCCAACGGCATCCTGGCTTGTATCAGGAATAGTGTGGCCAGCAGGAGTAGGGAG
>Ga0065711_1034141_pt1 | contig 24233 bp, 14 predicted proteins | sample Hoacrofraction12_FD_59098 | JGI IMG/M metagenome (GOLD analysis project Ga0065711, IMG submission 59098) | Hoatzin crop microbial communities from Cojedes, Venezuela - Epithelial fraction 12 v2 (version 2) | ecosystem: Host-associated > Birds > Digestive system > Esophagus > Crop | place... | reverse complement strand
TGCTGTGCAGCCTGCTCTGGGTGACCCTGCTTGGGCAGGGGGTTGGACTGGGTGACCCACAGAGGTCCCTTCCAACCCCGACCGTTCTGTGATTCTGTGATACTCATACAGAGTACTCCTTACTGAACACAGGCATGACGAGGAAGAACCGGATTCTCCCCAGAGCATTATAGAAAGGTATTCCTATGGAAAGTTTTCTCACCAATTCTGCAGGGTGCAGCATGAAAGCCTTTGATGTGCAGATGTACATAGTATTTGGGGCTTATGAAGTATACAGTTGAATAATCTTCATTCTAAAATTAGGAATCTGCCGCTGTTATATTTTGTGGTCAGGGTAAAATAGCGTAATGTGATCTATAGAGTGTCACAGTATAAAAACTAACTCATAACGTACGTGTTTGACAAGGTACACAAATGGACAGTCCTTGTGAAATAAGGATTCGCATAATTGAACAGGTACCTTTCCAACATAGTTTAAGATTGGACAATAAGAAACAGTTTTGGCATCTTTACATTACTTATGTTTACAGAGTAAAGAATGTTCATGCTTCTATAATTAGCACATCTCTATGTTCTGGGGTTTTAGTCACCAGTCTCCAAAACAGACAATAATTTTTTTAATATTAACACTCTAATATATAGACTTGGCAAGCCTTAATCACATGGGAGTGGAAATCAGCTTAAAAAAATATGAAATCAACAGGCTTTTGCCCCAGTGGTCATGAGAAACACTGGAAAATGGGAGTGTCTGGTCTGGATTTGGAAAGCGAGGAATGTAAATATCCTATATGCCTTCTGCAATGTAATGCCACACATCTGGACACTTAGAACATTGTTCAACAAGAAAGACCAGAAAAGATTTATTTTTAAATTTGGCTTGATTATTATAAAAACATCATGTGGCTATAGAGTTTAAAATGTATATTAATAACAAAAGATAAGTTACAATAGCCTTCTCCAGCGCCCAGTTAAGAGCGAACTAGTTAAGGAAAGCTTGAATCAATCATCGTTGCCTTTTTTTTTCCTAAATATAAAAAAACTGGCTAAAGGACAACAGCAACTAAGGCCTAAAAGTTGTGGCCAAATTTTTGTCCTTGAACATCTGCTCTGCAAAGCCTATCTATTTTTGTGTTCAGGTGGAAAAAAAAGCAGCCTTGATTATTTTCTACTGCTTTTCTTGGCGGTGTTATCCCTCTTGCTTCAACAGCGTCCAAGTTAGCCTTCATCACGCTGTGCAGAGGTAATCAGAAATCTATTATCACCAGAATAGCTGGTATCTAGGAGAAGATCGTTTTTCAGATTAGCTGTAATGACTCATTTAAAATGCATTCATTTCTCAAAGTGATTTTAGGCACCAGCTATGCCTGCAAGTACCAAACGACCTAGTCTGGCTGGGCACTAGACTGGGATTCAGGTGCAGCTACTGATTGCAGTAGAGCCCTGGGTGAGCTCAGGAGTCCGCTTTCACAAACCTTGTTACTGGATTGGGAAAAAAGGTCGTGTTATTCAGATGACAGTTTTGCAAACTCTTCACCTGTCGGTACTAAAAGAATTTAGCCTCTCATGTGTTTTTGATTCATATTCTATTTTAAAATTTCGGCTCTTTAGGGGAAGACAAATAATTCTGTGAAGAATAAGTTACAGAGTAGTAGATGAAGAAATAAAGTTCAATTTTCTTGCTACTCTACTACACTGACTTTTCACTTATGAAAGAAACTAAAATTTATGGTAAGTGCAAGGAAACCTTGATTTCAGAATTAAATATTTTTAAAGAAGCCTTATCAGGGCAGCAACGATTTGAAATGTTTACATTTCCCACCGCGTTATGTTTTACAGTAAGTTCATTGAACTATGAGGTGTGCAAACACACACAGAATATGTCAATGAATTTGTGCAGTGGGTCATGCCACTTGAAAGGTGATAGATTTTGATTTCACTGAATCATACAATTATTTTTTATTTACTTATTTACGTATAAAGTCTTCGTACCACTTTTCTAAATTTTGTTGATATTATGATGTTCTCAAATTATTATTTTATTCAGGCAAAACTGGAAGTTATTCTGGCAAGCATTAAGGAGAAAAACTCTTACTATGCAGCATTAATTAAAATATTTATACTTTAACACGTAAGAATTTTTACGAATAGAAGATGAGAAAAGACTTCAGGATCTGACCATGTTGATGAAATTAATACTTCATTTCATATTCATGTTTAAAAAAAGTGTTTTAGAAGACAGGCTAAGACCATTAATTATGAAAGCAAATTTTAACACAATCACATTCTCATTTGAATTCTAGCATCCTGTTATTTCTCCCTACAAAAAGGTTTTTTTCAATACGTGAATTACCACGAAGTTACATTTGCCACTCATGTAGCAGGATTATGCTGTGTTTCTTACATGGAGCCCTCAAATTTTTTCTGGCTTGTTCCCCAAAGGAATCTGTATTCTATTTTAAGCATAACTTCCTATGTTCACCTCAATTGTATTTTTTTTTTCCCAAATGAAAGAAGCAGCAAACTGCAAGTGGCAGAGGTGCTTTTTGTCCTGTGAAGTGTTTAAACCACCAGAAATCTTAAAGGCAAGCACTTTTTTTGCAATGAGAGTAAGCTATTCCTAGAATTTGAACCAAAACCACTGAATCCAGTTATGGCATCTTTGATAGTCTCTCTCTCTCTCTTCATCTGTTCCCCAGTATTGATTGCTGAGTGACCAACGTGTATGGAAATTCACAGTGCAATAAAAGGTTTGCTATTTTATACAGCTGCAGTATGACCCAGGAAAAGACATGTGTTCGGCTGTCCACTTTTGCTTCCAGGTTCGACCCCAAGACAATATTAAGCTTCTAACTAAATACCCGGCTTGTGAAGTGATAAGCATGGAGACTTCTGAGTATTTCCAAGATGTCAAGTTGTATATCTACATTTCTGTCTCTCTTTACAATTCGCTTATGGCACCTATGCTTATGTACAGGTTTTTTTCCTCACGTCTTCCTCCATTCTGTAGAGTTGCTGACACTGCCTCCAACGTTCTATCAGTCTGGTTATGTATGATAACAGCCTTTTATAAAGGGAAGCAAAAGTTGATGACTTCTTCAGCAGTGACACTGCGAATTGTACTCTTTCTAGTGTTAAGGACATTTTTTTCACTGTATGCTGCCATCTGCTGCCTTCCTCTTGTAAATGGAGGGCACTGGGCAGGGGACAGCAGGCACTTACACTGCCTCAGGCGGTCGTGGTGATTAAAACATTTCACAATCGAACATACAGACCAAAAAAAAAAAAAAAAGCTTTTCATCTCGCACAGATGCATTCCAAACATTTATAAGATATGATAGACTAAAGGTTGACATTTTTCTGTGGGAATAAAATTTTAGTGGAAATTGTAGTGAATGGGAATACTTTTAGCAACGTTAAAAAATTTCCAAATCATCCTAAGAAGAATTGTTTTTAGAACATTGGAGGAAAAATTCAGGTCTTAATGGATTTAAGATGTTTGGAAGACTTTTAGAATAATCCCTTGAACTGTAAGTGTCACATTAGGAATTCCTCCTTTTATATTCATACATGCAGTAATTAATTTCTGCATTCAGTGCTGGTATTCATAAAAAATCATATCAGTTTTTCAGCCTGCTACATAATTACTGACACAACAGAACATCAGAACTGCATGTGTACCACCATAGGAGGCATGTGGACTCGAGAGCAGTAAGTCTGTTCTATTTGAGTGCTATGGTTCCTCTTGGCGTGTTGCTTATTGCTTCGAGTGGACCCAACTGGGAGTTAAAAATGTTGAACGTTGCACAGTCTCCATGGAGGATAGTATCTGTTTTGCAAAATCCAGGGTAGTTTTAATTTTTTTCATTTTATTCAAGTCTCTTGTGTCTGAGAATAGGAAATAACTTCTTTTCTGTAAGAAAAATTCACATTAAGCTAATAATCATACCTGAAGTTGGCAATATTCAAGTAGTTTAGTGGAAAAGTGTGAGCAAGTGTGTATTTACACCTATTGTGCTTACATGTGTTACAGTCTAAGGAGTTATGGTTATGGCTACCTATAATGGGCAAAGAGGTCAAAACTCTTCAAGCTCAGCTCAGACTGGCAAACACGTCTTGCATCTTTTCTCTGAGAGCTAAAAAAGCTGAGGGAATTATCATTTCTGGTCACTTACGGGAATGTTACTGCGGTAGGAAATCTAAAAACTGCCGTCCGGGCTCTCTGACATCCTGTTTGCATTTGGGGCTGGGCAAGGCAATTCCCAGACCCCCAGGAGGGAGGGGCAACCCATGCCTTCCACTACCATTTCTTCATTGCAAGTCAGATTTATCGATACTTGGAATCAAATCTGCTATGTTCTTGCACATCAGCATCGCATCTCTTAGTCCTGCCTTAGCTACGTGTGACAAATGGAAACTGAAATCTGTGGCCGGAGGGATTTTAGTGTGTTGTTCTCAGGATCAATATCCTTCTATGCAGCTTAAATTTAAATACTCAAGTCTTAATCGTGGGAAATCAGTTACATTGTTACACAATCATGAGCAGATGCAGAGAAAGAGAGCTTTCCAGGTCGTCTAAGAACAGATCATATGAACATCAATCATATGAATCATACGAGGTCATAGAATTTAAAATTTCAGCCTCATTTTAGTTTGTTTCTTTAAACCTCATTTTGCAATCAGTTAAATGCGTTTTCTTACGTGAGTAAGTCTGTTTAAATCAACAAGGCAGTTTATGACAGAAGTGTCACATGCATGGGTGTGTGATATGTTTTTTTTCAGAATTAAGTCCTCGTGTCAGAACTAAAAGATTTAATAATCAGAATGAATCACAAGGACTCAGAATGTTTCTTCCCAATGCCATATGCCTGGTATCTTAAAAAACACATAGAGACAAAACAAAAGTGACCTTTGCCAAGCATCAGAAAGTTTCCCTCATGCCTACTATGACTGTAGTCAGAGCTGACTCATGCTCCGTTGATCGCTAAGTAACGGTTACATAGTCACACCACAGCGCAGCCTGGGTTTGCATTCAGGCTCGTCACATAAATGAAATTCATGGATCCTCCAGTTCTAAATGAACGTGTGATGCCTGGAATTGCTGGTGTCTCATCTTACGGAAGAGGGTCAGTCTCTGTCAATTGTTTGACTGCCACCATGTCCCAGTAAGATAACATTGTGACTTTAGTCCTGGCAAGTACCGTGGTCCAAAAAATCCGTCAAGCTTCTGTGTAAAAATGATAATAGGATGAATTTCAGCAAAGAAGGTGTCTGGAATACAGGAATATTACAAGAGCTGGAATGTGAAATACAAGAGTTCAGGATGAGACTCTAAATTACAGTGAAACTGGGGAAAAAAAAGAGACATTTCCAATTTAACTCATAAATAATGAAGTTCTAGAAAAACATACCAGTAATAAAAAACAAATTACCCAGAAAATTTCTTTTGAATTTTAGTACTTTTTGAAAACTAGTAACTACAATAGCCAAAAAATCCCACCCCACCAACTTCTGTTTCTGCCTCTGACTTACTGCTATGCATCCCAGGATTGTCTAGGGAACAGCTGGGGCTCAGTCTGTGAATAGGTAGTTAGTAGTAAAAAAAATTTAGGAAAAATTGTGACGTTTTAATACTACTTTTAGGTAAATGTACCACTGTTTTTTTCATGAGGAATATATCTTTTGATGCAAATAAATAACATCACTTAAGTACTGCAAAAAAACACTGGTGTCCATAGGTCCATATTCTGAATAACATAGTTCAATACTTGCTATCTGAAAACTGTTATTTATGAAGATTCATGTGATACTTTACTGACTTCAGTTTTGGGGGAATGACTGTTCTGTATAATACCTAATAAAAAGACTGCTATGCATAAATGAATCAGTTTTAATAAGCTGTTAGTCTGTTTTTCAGTCAATATTTAGAAATGACACATTGTGACTTTGACAATCAGATGCATTGACCTAAAAAAGAAGTGTAAGTGAATATTGGTAAGTCACGTCTTGACTATCGTGTTGTTCCTAAATAGTTGTTTATGAGAAGAAAGAAATATGCAGACATCAATTTGCAAGTGATTATCACTGAAGAAAAAAGGTTGGTTTATCTACTATCCATGGATAAAATAACCTGTGTAATTATTTGTACACCTTTCAATCAAATAGAGGCCTCTCAAGACGTCGTGCTTACTGACAGGTGCCTTGTCTTCCTCCAGTGGTTTGTGGATATGCACATACTGTCTTATTTGCTAGAACCTTCCAGGTGAAAATTATAACTAAATGACTTGTGTCTTCTAAAAGCTATTTGTAACCGTTAGGTTAACGGGTTGGCTTAAGTAGTATGGTGATGGAAACAGGGAGTGGACATTGTCAGTGTGAATAAACAACACAGAAATGGGAGGTCTTCCACAACAGAGTTGAAATTCTCTTAGTATAACACAGAGAGCTTAAAGAACTTTCAAAACATATTGTATAGCAAATTTTAGATGGGATTACATTGACACTGTGTTGAATCTTCTGTTTTATCAGTCATAGGCTGATTTAGCAGACTGGCAGTGTTGAGGAGACTGATTCAGCTTGCTTTACTAGACACAAACCTGTGAAGGAAGCAAGAAAAAATCACTTTGTGTAAACATCAGTGTATTTACACTTTCAAAAAAAAGTTAAAGCCTATCTAAAACTACTCTTCATAACTAAATCTTTCTCTCGTGTGGTATCAGTAGGAGAAGGCTCAGTTTCTCTAGCCATCCAGAAATGATAGGTTTGATAGAAATGTAGGATAACAATGTCTTTTTTAACTTCAACGACTCTGATACAAAGCAGATTGAGGATGAATTTTTGAGAGCTTGCTGGGCTTTGCTTTCCATGGCAATATGTTCTGAATGTCAGACACTACGTGAAATGTTCCCATTTGTTCTACAGTTTTATTGCCTGATAAGTTTAGTGCAAGTCTCTCTTCTGTGCTCTTCCATCTGGACGCAGTTGAATCCTAACCAAGTTTCCTCTTTTTTCTTGAAGTGACTTAAATATGTTTAACTGTATGTCAGTATGAAATTTTAACTCTTTTTCAGCACGTCCCAAGAAAAGCTTACATGACATTTATATCGTTGTGTGTTTTTAAAAAAATTACTTTGTAAAATTTCTCTGTCAGTATCTAATCCATACATAGTGCATCTCTGCACTGAAGAACCTGAATCCCATAATCCAGCTTCTAATTGTTGTTGCATGCATGAGCAAAGAGGAGCGAAATTTTAAAATCATTGTCAGTTAGAAACTTCTGAGTGGAAAATTCCTGAAAAGGATGTAAAATCATTCTTAATGTCAATAGCGTAAAGAACTTATTTTCCCTGAAGAACAGCAAAGTGCTTTAATAAGCACTAAGCTGTTTAATTAACGTAATATTTTGTTGTGGTTGTTTAACTTGCTGTAATGCAGAGGTGTATGCATCTGAATGCGGTTGCATTAGTTTTGGTACGAGCCAATTCTTGCAGAAGAGATCACTACAGGAGATTATGATTTGTAGAGGTGAGGCACATAGGGAGTAATCATAGAATCATAGAATCGTTTAGGTTGAAGAAGACCTTCAAGATCACCAAGTCCAACCATTAACTGCATTAATCACTTAATACTTCTTAAAATCAGAGGACAGTGTTTTTTAAAGGTTAGATCTGTGGAACTTATTGATATTTTGGAAGGTAAAAGTAAATTGGTCTCAAAAAGGGATTGGACATTTTTGGGGAAAAGGTTTATAATCCATCGAAACAGTAGATAGAAGCTTCTGCTCATTATCATGACAGTCTTAATGTTGGTTGTGTGATCAAATCCTAATGCAGGAGTTGCACTTGACTCAAGAGCCACGGTTTGCCAACCTCTTCTGTTGGGACTGTTGATTGCAGTATGTGCATGCCCTATAGCTGCCATTGGAATTTCCATGATTATATAGACAACCTCTAATCTATTGTAGGTCTTGGGGAGAGAAAAATAGTCTAGACTGATCCAGTAAAACCATAGACATATTCTGAACCATAAACAGCTGGACATGGAAGCCCGTAGATGGGCTATTTCTCTTACATGGAAGCTATTTCTCTTGCATAAAGTTTTATCTCAATATAGCTTGTCCTAGTGGCACATGCCGTCTCTGTTTCAAGCCTGACAGAGCATTTCAGAGTAATCCATAAATGCCAAACATTACTGGGAAACTCTGTTGAAAAGAGGAATCTGAAATCTCCTGTTAAAATTGTACTGAGATGCATTGCATCTGTCATTACATCTGTACATCTCACCATTTTTAGAATTCTATCTCTTTGAAAGGAAATAATTGGAAGATATGAGGGGGTATAAATTTCACCTCATGCAGAAGACTAGCATAAGAATTTTTAATGATGTAAATCCTTAAAATAGCACTGAAGAGCATCTTCCTGTGTTGAAATGAGCAGAACATGCTCTGTGTAAAAGCCTTTAATAAACACCATGGAAACACAAATATTCATAGAATTGTGACTGTTTACATCCTGTTCGGTAATAACTCAACAAGATATCTCAAAATCTCCAGAACAAAGGAAAGGGAATTCCAGAAAAGGTACATTAGGTCCCCTTGCTGGACAATATGAAGGAATGAAAAGGGAGAGAGCTTTTTGGAGACTTTCTGTAGAAAGATAGGTTGCAGATTTTTTCTGGGAACTACAGCTAAGGGATTTTAAAGCTATGAAAAAACCTGAACTTTTTGCCAGTAGACCAATAGGTGACAAAAGACTGTAACTTTATTCAGTCCAATAGTGTTGCACAAGACTTTCAGCTAGGATAAACTGTTGTTAGATGCTGAATTGTTGGTTAACTTGTAATTTGCCAAGGGCAACTTCAGCAGTGGTTTTGGATAGCTCTATGAAGAAATCCATTGTTTCTCTATCAGACTCTGTGAGTGCTTACTACATCTTGCTAGGAGTTAGATCACTAGGAGAGAAGCAGTCAAACTAAATAGCATAGACTGAAAATCATTTTGTGGACTGAGCGCCACAAGTCCCTTACCTTATCCCTCAGAAATTCAAGAGAAGAGAAAGCGCTGAGTGGTTTGAAGATGGAGAAAACAGTGTCATCTCAGGAGTTCGTTTGTAAGGTAATGTTGGTTTGGGATGTGGTTGTGTCCCAGGCAATAATGCTTTTTTTTTTCCTCCTCCTCTTTTGCATGACACTCATACAAGGAGGGGATACAGATCACCCAGTTGTCCCATGCTAGTATTGTCACGCAGAGCAGGTGAGATGATACACTATGACTGCAGGTATAGCAGTGACATCTCAGCTGCTTAAAAACTACCAGGAAATCCACTACTTTGAGAATCCACTGTGCTAATCTCCAAAGTGATAATAACTATTAGTGGCTATTTAAACTGATATTAAAAAGTTGTTGTGATAAGGTTGACACTCTTCTATTTATTATAAGGTAGTGTTACTTACTGTAAAACTGTTTCCAACTAGTGTTCTAATATTCATATCCAAAAGTTTGGTACTTGATGGGGCTTTGGCCCATGTTGAGATGTTATGAAATTTGAATGCCTTTTGGCCAAACTATGTACATATAAACAGGAAAGAGCGGAATGATTTTAAAATGGTGCTTTATTTTAGCTTAGCTATGCTCCTGAATCTTTAAAGTTGTCTTTTTTTCTATTTCTTTTTTATTTTTTCTTTTTTTTCCTGTTTCTTTTGGTTTCTTCCTTTTTCTTTTTTGTTTCTGTTTTTTTTTTCTCTTTCTCCTTTTCTCTTCTTAAATTTTCTTCTCTTTTTCTTCTGTTTTCTTTGACTTTTTCACCTTCCTGACTTTTACTCTGGATTTGCATCTTGCATTAAAGTCAGGACAGTTATTAACACCAAACCGTGCCCACCCTGCTCCAAAGTACACTTTGTCTTCCCCATGGTCCATGGCTGTCTCAACAGATCAGTCCCAGCAAGAGTGCTGGCATCATTGTGCAGCCACATCTTTGCCTATCCCTCTAAGTTACGTCTCCTCCTCTTATATGCAGCTGGATAACATGTCTACCTGTGACCTGAACAAGGTAGAAGAAAATTGGCATTTATAGCAAACATAGGTATTAGATGTTTTCCAGGCTATGGGCTGAAGACCAGTGCCTTTGGGGGACAAGTACATCACTAATAATAGTTGTTTATGCTGTCAGTCTTGCTAGTGCTGAATACAGCTTCCATGAATATGCTTGCAGCTGTGGTTATTTTAAAGAGTGCGATCAGCTAAGTGATTTTTTGGGGGGATTTGTGATGTCTGAAATAATGTGCATGTAGCTGAAAAGGGAACATACAAAACCTCAAGAAAGAAAAGCTTTATTAAAGGGGATAGAATCAATGTAATATGTAAATATGCCTTTTGGTGAGAATTTCCTGTTTTATCTCAGAAAGAATTTCAGGCTTGAGTCCAAGACAAGTAAGGGAACACAGAATGAGGGGACAAAGACAGAATTTGAGTTAGAAAAGTAGCAACAACAGTTTAATCTCTCCACCAGTAGATGGAGAGCACAGGAAAATAGCACCATGCATATGAAGAAGGAAGAAAAAAACTTGCATCAGCTTCTTGAAGAGGGTGAGAGATGAAAGAAGAAAATAGCAAGAAAGGACAGAGGGGGAAAACAGATTGCAAAGTGGAAAAAAATTGGAAAAACTGGATTCTAAAGGGTACAGAGGAAATTACAAGACCTAAATTATCAGCTCAGTCAAACCGGCTTGTTGTTGGTAATGAATAAATATCTCAGTTTTCTTCTTTCATGCCTTGTACACGTTATTCTTTACTCTTGGAACATGGTTTGAAAGCGTGGCAAGAATAGTTTGCATTACTGGAATGGAAGAAATCCATGTGTGCCTTTTCAAACACTTTTCCAGACACAGACATGCTGTGAGTGACATCATGGAAAACCATTTCTTCTGGTCCTTTGCATACACGCCTCTCTCGTAAGGAATTCTCTTGCTCCTGCACTCTCTTTCTGCCTGTCTCTTGCCCTCTCTGTCTCTCGCTTTCTGCTATGTCTCACTTTTTTTCTCTTTTTTCTTCCTTTTCTTTTCCTTTCTTTCTTTTCTTTTTTTTTTTCTTTTTTGGTCTTCAAGCCAGGGTGGGAGCGAGGGAACTGGTTAGCTCCCTGTTTAGTAGTTGAAAGAGCTTGGTTTGGGGTTTTTTAATGCACAAAATTCCTCTCAGTGAGACATGCCACACATTCTGATCTCTCCCCTTCAGGCAGTTACACACTATTAAATATGGGGTTGGAAATGACACGCGTCTGGAAATACAGAAATGAAACAGCCTTCCACTTTCTGCACTGCGCTATACAATGAAGGTGTTGTAAATTGTTAACTGAACGGCATAGGCTTCTAACTTGCTGGGCTTTCTATAAATAGAAGCTGTACATTCCAGTACGTTGCCACTTTTTATTTTCTTCAGATTAACTACCGTACTTTGAACCTTTCTGTGATCTAACACAGAGATTAGCAAAATTTTCATTTTGTCTGTTTTTATTCCCTAAAACATAGGTTGTGCTCTGAAATTTTGTTCTACGTACCTTTTCTTACTGAACCATCTTTATGGTATTTTCATACTATCCCTATTTTAAAAGAGAAGTAAAATCCAAACAGCCTATAGTGGTACTCAAGGAATTCCCTGTATTCTATAACTCAATGAACAGTGAAATATGGTTACTGCATATGAAATAATACTACACACACTGCATAGAGATTAATAGTTGACATATTGCACTCAGAATACAGGAAGGCAAACAGGGTACTGCTGGAGATGGAAAGCGGGGAGATCCTTCAGTCTTCTCATGTCATTTTGAAGTTTGGGTTCCTACTCTGAGAAGACAACATTGTCTGTATATGAATGACACTAGACTGGGAAGTTTATTCTTCCATAGTAGTTTGTTAGGGAACAAAAACCCCACATGAGAGGCAGACAATGAAGAATTACAGGCCATTTAGTGTGAAGACTGCAATGTGAAAATAAAGTAGGATTTTATTTCAGGGAAGAGAGAGGAGTAGATGACAGAATTAATCTCTCAATAGTCCATGATCCTGAAGAATGCTACCTCTTTCTTTACAAAGCTGGAACTCTCAGTCCAGCGTATTTAATATTGCAGTATTACAGCCTTAGGAGTGTTCAACATGGCTTATGTGTATTGGTGAGTAAATGCAAGATTATATAAATGTGAGATTAAATATACTGTTTCTTGAAAATGTGATGAGTTTCAAAGCACCTCAAACTACTGGTGAAGACACGTCTCCTTGAAAGCCTGATGGAACTTTAAGATAACACTATTTAAAATTCAGCTTTTGATGCAGTTGGCAGGTTTATCTAGAAAAAGTGAAATTAAGTATAGACCTTTCAGCTGTAGAGGAGCAATGAGTTTATTTTCACAATAAACTCAGGTGGTTAATATGTTGAATTAAAAAAAGGTCAGCAATTCAATATTTCATTGGAGAATTAGTGGGGTGATAGGCATAAGGCAGATAGCAAAAACGTGATAGAGAGTAAAATACAGCCACTTTTATATCCAGCTCCCCAACCATTAAAACTGTACTATGCTGGCTCATTGTGGAGCTTTGCTACACAGTCACATGCAATATTTCTAATTATTCTTTTGCTGCTTTGTCAATACAAAAGCAGTTCAAGAAAAATCTGGTTTTGCTGTTGCCATCACTGAGTGATGTTTCGACATGCTTAGGGATTTCAGAGTGTTTGGAGACCTCTGTATTCTTAGGAGAGAAAAAAAGTCTTTAATGGGTTTCTCACATTGTTTAGAACATCTTATGGATAATCTCTTGGAAATACAGAAATTGTAAGCAGGGAAAATCAGAGCACATAGACTCTATGTTAAGAAAAGTTAGAGATTTAAGAAGTATTTTTAAAAATTCAGAGATTCTGTGTACCTAGAAGCCGTCCAGCACTTCAGGAGGACATGTAATCATCCAAAATTGTTTTCTTAAGTGAGCCACTAGTTAATAATTTCTGAAAATTACTAGAAGGACAGATTTTTTAAAAACAATTTAGTTGTTTAAAGGCAGAAGTAGACAGCTGCTGAGCTGAATAAATACAAGGGACTTACCTGCCACTGAATGTTGTGAAGTGCATCTCATGTGACCTCCAGGACTAAGATGATTTCCAGGAAGGAAAACCCTGTTGCTGTACCTACTTGTGTTACCTCTGTAGCTCAACACTTTTCACTAAGTTTTATCCTTCTGAATTACTTTTGAAAATGTCTTGATAATGTCTTGCCCATGTATTCAGTAATCTGGCTGTAGACACTGAAAATCTTAACCTGAGTGCTCTTCCAAAACTCCTTGCTAGAATGAGAACTTCTGCAGGAACTACCTCAGCTAAGGAAGCAGGAAGGCAGAATAATGATATTCTTCCTATGGTTGTTTTATTACTTCATCCTGATTGCTCAGAAAAGAGGCTAGGGAGAGAGGGAAGGGAGAATGCATGTTAAAATACACACTACAGGTAGGAACTACCTTCTTGCAGGTAAAGATCAGAGGAGAAGCACTAGGACTATTTAGCTGAATCTGAATAGGTTTACATCTCAAAGTATGCTGAAAGATGTCACAGATGCCATATTAAATATTTGAATACAGAGAGCTTTCCTCACTTGAAGAGAGTTGCCTCTTTCCAAGAAATGTAGACAAGCTTAATATTTTATTTTATGACTTCTGCACCCTTTTTTATTTACATATCTGCCTATGATTACCTAATATTTAAAATCTTTAACTCGTTCAGTGTTCCATTACAGAACTGAGGCCACCTCAATGGCAGAAAAAAAACATTGCCAAGAAAAAAGGAGCTCAAGGAGTTATATGTTCTCTTCCCTATACTCTTAAGGAAGAAGTTCTTCTAATTTCAGCTAAAGGCAAAAGTTCTGTCTTGAAAGCAAAATTCATGGCAAAATTCTCAGAAGTCTAATTGACTTTATATTGAAAGTCCTCTTTTGTGGGCAACTTGGACATTTGGAAGTCAATAAGGTTTGGCTTATAAGTACTTTTGAAAGAGGATGCCTCCTCTTCTTTTCCTCTTTCTCTTTTAATGTTCCAAAGATATTTGCGCTTTTCTGAAGTAGTGGTTCCCTTCATCCGTCTGAAAACAACACACAGGACTAGATTCAAAGCAGAGTTTTTTCAGTTGTGGGCTGAAATTTGTGCACGCATAGAATGCAGATTCTTTTTCCAAACAAAGTGCTACCATAGAGAATCTCTGATAATATTGCCCTGCCCCACATCATATTTATAGAAATATGGTTTTGTTTGGTTTTTTTTGTGGGTCCTTAGACACACCTATAGGAAAACGTTCAGCTGAGAGATGAGATTATTTGCCAAAGGAATTCTGAAGACATTTGAAGAGCGAGATCTTGAGTCACTGAGACAGACCCAATCTGTCTTGTAACTTTATTCAGAATTTCACAATCCTTGCTAAACTGCAAGATAAAGGCCAAAGGCAACAAACCAGCAGGAGCCAACTCAGAATGTGCCAAAGTTCATAGAACGGTTGCTTCAGGCTGGAGTTGGTTGACCCTTAATCTCTCGGGGTCATCAGCGGTTCTGCTGCAGGGCCCTGCAGAACGTGAGTCCGATCAGGTCTCCCGCTGCTGCTGTCCAGGCTACCGGACAGAGTGAAAGCTGGGATACACAAATTCCAAGGCAGCATTTCATGGGTGTCTGTTAACGTGCTCTTAACACTAGCATCCTTGTGTAATGCATGTGTTTTCTAATTCAAAACTTCCTTAATCTCTTGCAAATGGTGTAGGTGGAGTCGATCACCGCACAGGCAGAAGATCCCTTCCAGTTAGCATACCTTTTACGCTTTCAGTACTGTGTTTTGGCATTAATTGATGTTAGGGTGAGCACGTACTTGCACAGTTTAAGTTTTAAATCATTTCTTGTTAAGTCACAGTAATAACATTGTCAAGAAATGCCCTTTTCCTGTTAAGTCCCCTTTGATGACCGCGTTGCAGTAAGTACACTAGGCTGCTGTAAAGTAGTAGTGTGAAAGATTGCTGTAGGGAAATCAATGCATTTCAGACCCTAATCTTGCAATGAATACAGCATGTAAGCATGCACCGACAAAAACTTGCTTCAGTCTTGTGATCCATGACTTATACAGAGTAGCAGCTACTGAGGAATATTAACTGATTCGACACTGATGCCATTCATGGCATAATAAAATCTCTAAGGCATATTTTTATAGGCTCTGTCATACATTTGGACAGCTCACAAGTTTTGACAAGCATCATCTTCATGGCTAGGATAGAACTTCAGAAAATATCTTGCTCTTGCAAGCTAAAGAGGTGTTTGAGTATAGTCTGTCCAGCACAGAAAATACATAAAAATGTTTTGAAAACTCTTCCACTGTCTTCAACAGCTCCAGAATTGTCAGTGTTTTTTGTAATCCTCTAATACATGAAAGAAGCAAAAGAGGGAGGAGATGTAAGGGCATATTGGCCTCTGGAGTAGCTCTGTGCCGCAGGGATTGAGCGTTTGGGAATCTTCAGAACTGGCTGATCCTCTTTGAGAGGAAACTGGAAGTGGGGCAAAAAGAAAGGATAATGACAGTTCATGTTTCACTACAAATTAAAGGACAAAATTGCTCATCAGGAAAATAATCTGGTCATTGCTAGGACTTTCAATATCAAAAAAAACGAAATAAGCATACCCTTGGAAGGAATGTGTGAGCTCTACTGTACCTTTCAAAGAAAAAATATTTTGGATCAAAAAATATTCTAGATTCTACATGTGTTTAGAATTATGAGATCCCACATGCTTCAGAAAAATTCTTATAGGATAACATTCACAATTCCAGGTAAAGCTGGAAGTATGGGAGACTGGATTCCTTCACGGTTTTCCTCCTAAGGACCCCCTCCCCCCCCCCATACATAAGCAAAGCTATCTCATCGACTGTTCATAATGCTTTCTGTACTGTTTTGTTGGGGTATCTGAAAAAGTTTGATATCAGTCGAGATCCCAGTGTTCTCAGACTACTTAAAACACTATTTATATGACACAAATGATCATTTTCCTTGTACTCCCACACCAGTCTGCATGAGGATTCTTGCTTTATACTGGTTACATTCCTTCTGGTGGAAGGTAATTCTTTTACCCTGTTTGTACAGGATCTTGCACAATGAGGTTGTGGTCCAAGTCTGTGGCTTCCAAGAGCTTCAGTAATACAAATAACATTGTCACCACTTAAAAATAGGTTTGTGAAGTCTAAGCATGTCTGATCCTGATGTGAATGAAAGCAGAAATACTAGCAGGCTACCAATATCACCGTTATCCTTATTTTTTTAATTTGCTGCAAGTATGTTGCTTAATTTCAGTAACAGTCCTACTTCAGGAAGTTTTCAGTCTAAAGACCAAGGTAAGACAGTTCACGCTAGAAGACAGGCAAAAAAATTACAGAATTATTAGTGAGTAAAAGATTTTCCAAAACATTTTCTCATTATCTTCTCTCCAAATAACAATGGGCTAGGGACAACATTTGACATGGGAAGGGATGCTTAGAAGTATTTGGGGAAATAATAGTTCAGAGAAATAAATGACTGACTGTCCTTGGTAAACTGGGATTGAAAATTCTTTCTATAGCACTAGAGAAAGACATGAATAAGCCAGTGGATGAGGCATCTATTCGCATGTTTGTCATCCAGGAAAAAAGGTATAATGGGAGAAGGAAACAAATCAGTGGGGTCAAAATCTCTGTCAGGGTAAATCTCAGAAGCACAGAATGAAAGAGTATCAAAGAACTAGTATGGTTTTTCTTTTTAAGGATTCTCTCTTTCTTAGCTATTAAAGAGTGACTTTTTATCATTAATCTGTGTGAATAAATTATACTTTTATCTTCTTCAAAAACCACACGTCATTGTCATCTACTAGCAAATAATCTTTAACATTTACTGGCAAAAAACCTGGCATGTTTATGCATTGCCTGCTGTCTTGTGGTCTGACAGTATCATTATCCACTTCTACCCAAAAAACACCACCAGTATCACCTTCCAAAATGAGAAATGGACTCAGTTCTTCCAACCAGTAAATCACCATCCCGTGTGAATCCACGTGGATGCAACTTATTCCATAAAACACATAGGAAAATCTTTCCTAATTCCCGTTGAGCTCTGTGTGGTCATCTGAGGTTCCCACAGAAACCGTATGAGTTATTGAATCTCTCCTTATTGTTTTCACTGAAGTTCCAGCAGCTCAGCTCCTCAAACCAGTGGTTATGCTGTTACTATGTTTTTGTCTCGTGGGCTGTGTGTGTCCATGTATGAAGTTCCCATTGTCGCAAGCTTCAGTGCAGGTCAGCTGTGAAGTTCACCAGTGTTTACCAAGTATTTCTGTTTCCACTGCTGTATCAAACTGGTCTGCTCTGACTGTCAGATTCTGGATACTCCGAAACTGACTCTCACTCAGCTGAGCAAGCATTTTCCCAAACATTGCAATGTTTTTATATATATATATTTATATTTATACATAATATATATATATTTTTATACATATTACACCACTTCCATCTGTAACTCTTCCAAGTCTTGGCCTGAACCGTTGTTTGTTAAAACTGTACTGATCCCACTGCATTTAAGAGCTGTGTTCGCATACAGGGTGAATTCATTTAATGAGAGAGACTAACAGAGCAATTCATTCTAGTATCCTTGCTTTACTGCCTATTTTAGTTTGGAATAAAGTAATTTTTAATGATTTTGGTAATTTCATTTATAGGTGGTGGGTAAGTTGTCACAAAGTCTGTATAACAGATTAAACAATAAGTTGTCAAGTTACTTTGAGAAAATTATTTTCAAACATTACAGTACTGAGTTGAATAACATACTTTGGTTATCACAGGCTGCATCATGTTAGAAGATATTTTAAACAGAGGCTCAAGATTCTGTTCTAGATGGCTCCTCTAACTAAATGCTACAGGATAAATTCTTATCCCCTTCTGATACACTCCTACTACTTGGGGAGGAGTGGAGGATAGTTGTTTTCGGACTCCTTTCTATAGCTGGCAGCATGACATGGGCTTTGTCTTGTTGTTGGATTTGTGAGCTAGACAACAGTAGGCTCTCTGAGCGTGAGGCAGCTCATCAGTTCCATGTACTTCCCCCATGAGATACAACATGACATGGGCATGACTTGACCCTTATTTGAAGCGGTACATTCTGCAGTTTCCAGGTACCAGCTCACTCACATTCTATTTGAGTAACAGTTTGTGAAACTAACTGTGCTAGTAAAGCATCTAATGAAGGTGGGATTGAATTGACCAAAGCAACATCAATTGGCCTAACATTTGATGTCAGAAAAGATCAGCAAAAAAGATAGTCTTTAGTGATCTAGGACACAATTCAGTGCTTGCCAAAGCTGAGGAAGTCTTCCCATTGATTTCTCATAAGATTTATTACCAAAACTCCTGTGGTAGACTGCAACAGTGTTCATGGTTTTACATGGGATCACGCTCCTGAAGAAGTTCATTTATCCACAGGTAATTAAAATTAAATAAATACTCACACATGGAATTGGGGTTAATTTTGTCACTTCAGGAGGAGTGAATACTTTTATAGCATGTCATATCTTCAGTTCCTCGTAAGCACTGAGGAATCAGCCCAAAGGGTAATGAGTGGTTTGATAACTGTATGTAGGAATGTGGAAAAGATATCTAAGAGTGGACGGCTTTTAAGTCTTGCCAGCAAAGGCGTAAGAAGATTCATTTGCTACAGAATGCAGTTAAACACTGCAACAGCATTCACTTTCATAGCAAAAGGGTAGTTAACTGTTGATACAACTTGTTAGAAAATGTTGCAAACTGGAACCATTTTATGTCTTAAAACAAATTAGGTTAATGTCTATTAACGAGGTTGGATCCATCCTTCCTGCTTGTCTTTGGATAGGTGTGATATGGCTGCAGATGTCTCTCTTGTTCCAGTGGTTTTCATCCACAATCATTTCTTTCCTGGATTATGGGAAGATTAAGATTTGTCCTGAATCAGTGTGCCTGCAAATTTCTTGCTTTATTTTTTCAGTAAAATAAATACTAAAATAAAATATCACACTTGATTTCATCACCTTTAGGCATCACAACAGGATGATTATCCCTGGCTGGTCAGGGGTATTCAGAAGACAAAGGACCATCTATATATATATATTTTTTTCTGAAATATTCATCACAAATAGAGATTGGATACAGAGCAGAGAGGACAGTGATGATATAGAGACTCTCTTCTCTCCTGTTTAACATATACTCTTAGTACTAAATCAGCCTTCAAGAGGACTGTCCAGACACAACTGGTAGAAATATTTATTTTTCTTTTCCCTTCATCGTCCTAAACAAAATATGCTTTTTTTTCTATCTGGGTTATTTAAGTTAATTTACTAAATTAATTTCCAGCCAAACACTTATGACATACAGCCTGAATCTCTCCTGAACATTTAGTCTCCTGAAGGTTACTTATTTGAACTGGATAATAGATAATTACCTATAAGACACAGAGATCAGACTAGCTGGTCTGTTCTACTTTGTTTCATGTAATTTCTGTGATATTGGATCCAGGCTCATAAAAGCTGAAAATACTCAGGTGGAAATTTTGAGCTGTCTTATAAAAAAAAACAAAGGACAAGACCAAAAAAAGAAAACCTATGAGAAATGATAACTACATTACTGAAATTCTTTAACTCCTAGAACACTTACATACGTTAAAGAGCTTGCAATAGAAACAGGAATAACAGCGAGTAATAATTTTTAGTACTTTGTAATTGATGATGTTCTTAACAGAATTTAACTGCTATCAGAACATCGAGATTTCCAGCAGCAGCCAGAAATCCGTAGCTGCAGCAACTTTTATATAGCTTCACATAAGAGAACAGAGTTCTTGAAGACAGAGGCTATCTGCAAGTGCACTTTATAGTAATGAAGTACTAAAGCAATCTTGCTACATATTTTCCTTAGCCTCGCCTTAGGAATAACTTATTTGTGGAATTTTCAGGATAGGAGAAAAGAAAAAAAATCGTGAAACTTGCTGCAGTGTATTTGGTCATATGCCAGGCTTGTTCCTATGTATGCACAAACAGGTTTTGGTTTTCTCTAGACCTAGATAAATGGATGCTTCTAGTGCCAGTATTTCAGGAGTGCATGGGTTACTGTGAGTCAGTTGGGAATATTCAGATTTCATATGGCATACACCAATTGGGAGAGTAAGTGCTGAAATAGCTGGTATTTTGTGTGATGTTTATTAAGCTGAAACTTTGGATTATTTGGTCCTGTTCAAATGTAGCTTTGAAACTATGCACACTTGTAAATGCTGTCACACTCTCAAAAACATACATTGAGCGTGTTCAGACCACTTGGAAACCCATGAACATTTATTACTACTTATGGCAACACCACCTCCTTCTGCTGCCATTATTTATTTTCTTGATGGCCATGGAAAGTACTTCAAGACACTCTGTCATATGTCTGCAGCATCTGTAAGGGTATGCTTTAACCCAAAATCTTTTTCCTACTTGGATTTCAAGTTTGAATTTATGCCTTTCTTCTTAGCTATTTTGGCTTCCACAAGTTCCCTGTATGTCACCATCCCAATCCTTCATTATTTTGGAGACTCCCTGAAATCTCACTGATTCTAGTTTTCACAGAATTTTGTCTTTTCCTCAGGCTGAGTGCAGAGCTGCTCTGCTATGTTCAGCAATGTTTGGCATTATCTTCTCAACCATTTTGTCCTGCACCTCAAAGATGAATCCAGATGCCATTAGGAACTCGGAACAAATGAGCTCTGTCCTCATGCTAAATACTCAAATAGATAAGCTGGGTTTGAAGTAGATACCCTAGCTGAAGATGTCAGTTTTAATGGTTTGGCAGTTTTGAACGATGTCAGTCCAGCCAGGTTTCAACCCATCTCACTGTCTGCTTTTCCAGCTCAAACTTTCTCAGCTTCCAAATGAGACTGCATTGGGAGACACTGTATAAAGTGTTACTACAGTTAATTATACTCACTACTGTCTTCTTCTCCTCATAGTCAGTGATGACATCTTGGAAGGCAAATCGTGTTGGTTAAGGATGATTTACTCTTAATAAATTGATGTTGATTGCTCCTGATTGCCTTCCTGTCACTCATATCTCTGGAAACAGATTCCAAGCTGTGCTCCATGATCTTTCCCTGGACTGAGGTGAGCTGACAAGCTTAGAGATCATCGCCTCTTTGCCTCTTTTGTAGACGGGTGTGAGTCTTTCTCCAGCCATCAGGGACACCCTACAGTTGTCATGATTTTTCACAGGTGCTAGCTGGGCCTGCAGTCACATCAGCCATCTCTTTCAGCATGCTCGGGTCACTTCATTTAGCTTCACAGGTTGGAATACATCCAGCTTCTCTAAATGGTCCCTAGCCTTTTGTGTCCTCATTTCTGGCTGCTCCTCTGTTTCTAAATCATGCTAAGCTCAGATGTCAGAGAGTAGAATTTGCCTATGAAAAGTGAATCAGAATAGTCCAGATATTTACTAGGCTAGAAGTACAAAATAGTGCAGAAATGAGCATGAAGAAGGCAGAGTAAAAAATCTTGATCCAATTTATCTGTAGGTTGGCTTATTTCTTTCTCTCGGTCTCTTTGGTGCTAACTAGTAAAGGATTTTTCTTTTAGCATTTGCAAGGTGATGAGTACCCTCCACTGCTATCACCACATTTACTCTCAAACTGAAACACAGGCAAATATAAAATAGAAATTTCATTCTATACTTCTGTCTTGAGAGACATAGCAAGTTTTTGCAACTTGCTTCATACACAGACTACTCCTTCCTTGTTGAGTTCACCATGCAAACACTGAGTTTGGAAAATCTAAAGAACATGGGTGGTCAAGGGTAATGCGTTCTCTTCTGTCCAACAAAAAACACGCACTGGTAAAAGAATTGGTACCGTGGTTTTGTTTGTTCGTTGTGTGTTTTATTTTCACTAAGACATTTTTCTGCTTACGTTGCTGCCAAGACACAAGAAAGAAATCCTGTTTAAAAAAAACACGCCATCTACCCTTCCTGTGGCAACTCTGTAATTTAAATTCACATACAAAACTAGGGACTAATGTGGGTGGATTTAAAATTTTATAGTTATCCTACTTATAGAATTCTTCTCACAAAATCTTTTTTATATGAAATACAGCTAATTTGTCAGAAATCTACTCGGCCAGTCTGGAGACCATCTGTTTTCAAAAAAACACCTACTTTTTCATGTGGAGAGACAGGATTTGTGGCTTTCTAGAGTTCTTTGCACCATCATTAATGGCCAGGAATATTTTAAAATGCTTGTGAAATATTAGTTGTAGGAGAGTTGAGTGTGAACATAAGATTCAGTCAAAAGTGTTTTTGCAGAATATGTGTCCTACTTGTAATAGTCCCTCTTAACTAAAATATGGAATAACTCAAACTCCCCTCAGGGGACTGGTGTGGGTATGAAAGCCAAGAGCGTACTTGGACACTTGTGTGCTCTTTCCCTCTGGAAAGTTTTGAAAGTTTAGAAACTGTGAACTAGGGTTTTGTAATACACCACACAAAGTTTGGGACAGTTGGAACAATTCAGAAAGAAACTGTACTATTCGGGCATGATCCTGGGGAAATACAGAAAATGTCCAGCACTTCACCGAATTCGACCAGGTTGCTGCTCTCAGGATCTGTGGTGCATCTGTCTGCAAGCCTGAGTGAGATTTTCATGGGAATAGCGTGGGAACACAGGCATTGACGAGATATTTCTTTGCTTAATGCCTGCAGAAACCAAAAATAAAATTCAGAACAAAATAAACAGATAAAGTGCTTCTGAAAGAAGACTAATTTTAGAACTTCTAGAAAAGGAAGGATCTTAAAAGCGCTGTCTTCACGGTAAAAGTAGCCAAATAATAAAAGGTTTGATATAAATCCTGGCTTTTAATAGTAGATTTTATTATCTTATGTGCACATCCATATACGCACACAGAGAACTGTGTCTTTAACACGGAAATGAACGCAGCATAGACAGGGAGATTGTGAGTCAGGCAGCACCCACTTGAAGCTTCGCTTACTGGAGTAATTGGCAAAGTTCCTACTGACTTCAGCAGAAGTGTGCTCTGTAACAGTAACAACTTCTTTTTTCCATGAATTAGAAATATATCATCTATAGAAAATAACAATGTTTGGAACTTCCATTAGATAAATGAACGGCAATGTTGAATATCTCCAACTTTAATGTGTCCCCATAAAAGGAGTTTATAAAATAAAGGTTTTTCAGACAGAGCATATCCTTCACCTGCTATGGTTAGCCATTGTTTGAATAGAAATTTGTTATACCTGTTAATAAAAAATGCAGTGACATTTTTACAATGTAAGGAGCTGCGTCTACTTCCAACACCCACTGATTCCAACAATCAAAATCTTAGAAACGTATGGAACTTCTTACTGGAAAAATATTTTTATATCAGAATGCAAGCTACAGAAATCCATAACATGCTAGATGATTTACAGTAAAAAAACTGAGCAATTGTAAGTAAAAAGTGTGTACATGTTCAAAAGTTGAGATGAATTGATTTGTTATGTGTTAATCTTGTAACATACTACACTTTTAAACACAGTGTATAGAAAAGCCCATCACAGAACAACCAGGATACTTCTGCAGATTTTTTTTTTCTAGGCACTTGAAAGCCCCCAAACGTCCCATTTAATGGTATTTACATTTCAAAGATGAGAAAAATGAGGTGTTTTGTAATGTTTGGAACTGGCACAAAGACTGTCCAGCTAGTATTCTTGTTCTAATACCAGACCATGACTATCCACAGTGGTCTTGCTCTAAGAAAATGACAACTAGCCTGTCATCTTAACCGTGCCGTAAGCTCATCCTAACTTTAACCTGCAGCATTTACAGCTGAGCCTTAAGGTGGTGAATGGAACCCAGAGTCCCCTGCAGCCAATTGCAAAACACCCCTCCTTCCTCCCAGACTTTGAAAATATCCCAGCAGCGTGAGTGAAGCTTCCCAGACATAGGAATACTTCCAATGCTTTTTGGATTTTTCTGACATCAAAGATCCTGGCTTGACAGACAGTACCTGGGAATAAAATGGACAGAAGACGTGTAGCGTGCGTGTGTTGTCTGTGCCGGTGTCTGTCCATGTAGGCATGCACTATGAGATGTTAGCGCAGGCACTACCGAGTTAAGCAAGGTGTTGCAAGACCCTAAAGAAATGTATTAGGAATTGGTCATATCACAGAGCTG
>Ga0065711_1004278_pt1 | contig 24233 bp, 13 predicted proteins | sample Hoacrofraction12_FD_59098 | JGI IMG/M metagenome (GOLD analysis project Ga0065711, IMG submission 59098) | Hoatzin crop microbial communities from Cojedes, Venezuela - Epithelial fraction 12 v2 (version 2) | ecosystem: Host-associated > Birds > Digestive system > Esophagus > Crop | place... | reverse complement strand
GCCGGGATGCCCCCCCCCCAGCCTGTAGCTTTCCTCGGCGAGGAGTTTGCCCGGGGAGCGGGGCGCAGCCCGCCGGGCTCCGCGGGGCTCCCCCGGGTGCCGCTCCCGAAAGTTTGCCCCGGTGCGCGGCGGCGGGACGCGGGGAAGTTGGGCGCGGGGGTCCTGGTGGAGCGGAGCGGGGCCGGGGATGGAGCCGGCCTGGGGCGCCCAAACCCGCTCGAACCCCGCCTGTCCCCGCCGCGCCGGGGGCCTGCAGGAGCGGTGCCGTGACCCGAAAACGCACGGCGAGAGGTGCCGCGGTCCGCTGGGTCGGGAGCGGGGAGCCGCAGCCTGCCGAGGGAACCGCGGAGCCCGGGGGACCTGTTCGCCCTCCTCTGCCCTCGGCCCCCGGCCCTGGCTCCGCGGGCGCTGTGCGTACGGGTAGCTCCAGAAAACAGGGGTTTATTCAGAAGTAGAGAACTCCGCACCATGGAAACGGGGCTCGGCTCGCCGGCTGCCTCTCTCCCTGCTGTGGGCTTCTGGTGCCAGTCAGGCGAGACAGCGAATACGAAGTGTCGAAAGAGTTGGGGGGTTAGGGGAAACTGTGGAAGAGATGTAGGCAGAATCCGCCGTGCTCCTGTTCCTCTGCCTGACCCTCTTTTGCTTGACAAACACTGAGCACGGAGCAAACAAAGAAAAGAGAGAAAAGAAGCTGTGTGTGCTGCCCGGGGAGATGCGTTCCTGAAGGCGTGCTCCTGTGTGGGGTAGGAGGTCGGTGGTCGATGCCTTTGGACCTGGCCAGCGTGAACCCCACGCAGCTTTCCCCACGCGAGCGCTCCTTTAAACATCAAACAGAAGGCTCCTCGTGCGCAGGGAGCAAGGGACCCGATGGTGACTGAAGCATTTAAATTGAGGGACACAGTCCCTCAAAGCTCTGGGCAAAGGCAAGGAGAGGGGGGGAGGGGGGAAGAAAGCTGAAGGCACTCAGCACCGGGCAGCTGAAAATCTGTAAGAAGTTTGTAACTGTCCATGTTCAGTGTATGCTCACTTTTTTGTCACGGGATGCAGGTGAAGTTTGCTGTTTCTCTGCTCGCCACTACAGTGTAACCGCGCCAGTTTGGAGCTGAGGGGAATGTCCCTGCACAGGCACAGAGCACGTGAAACATAAAGCTTTGTCCTTTCACACACTGGTAAATTCAGGGCTGATGAAACTTGTGGAAAAAAGTAAAACATGTCCAAATAACTCAGCCACGTGCTACAGCAGGACGCTTTAGAAATGCACGAGCATCATCGCTGCTGCTAGGCAGCCTTAACTTCCTTAGCTGTAATGGGAATAGCCTCTGAGGGAAAAAAGGAGCATGCTGGAGTTTAAAGGGAAACATATTTGCTTAAATGTAGTGTAAATGCTTAGCTCTGTGCAGGAGGCAACCTCAGCTTCACAGCTGGCGTCAGCATCGCAGGGACCGAGGCAGAGATTTCGGGGCGTGCACTCCTCCCTCTGTCAGCCTTCCCGCTGCGCGCCTTGCTTTGCTCCTGCTGTTTGGTCTAGCGAGGCTCACGGGCAGTTGCCCACGTTGCTTCTCCCTAGACTGTTCCGTGGTTTGTAGAGTCTCTGCTGCGGGATCTGTGTGTGTCTCTAGTTCGGATTCACTCCGTTGGTGCATGCAGCGCTGGCAGCCTAGTACTGATTTGACTCTTTCCTTCCACCACAATATGAACACCAAGTATGACAAACTGCTCGGCTGTCAGTCACAGCAACCAAACACACATCCAAAGCCATGCTGCGGGAGAGTAAATGCTCCTTGTGTGTTACACGGTTGTGAATGCCTAAAATATTAAATGATTCCTTATTGCTATAGTTATGCTGCCTATAAAGTAATGACATTATAAAATATTAATCCTTCACATCCGTTAACAGCAGCAAGTTTCTGCGTGGAATCTGTCACTCTTGGAGGTGACAGACAGAAGTAATGGCAGTAACTCCTCCAACATCCTTTGTGATAACATAATAAAATCATGCCAAAGCATTTCTGACAGTGAAGAAAATGCTATTAAGCCATCAGATTTTCTTGTTCATGTTTTAGTTAATTAAGGAAAGGAAAGCACTGCTGTACAATGGTGCAGCAGCTTGCACCTGAATTAATACACTGGTAGTTTAATTGCATTTTTGACTGTAAAGGAGCTTTTGTGGGTTTTTTTTAAATTATTTTTTTCTGGCTTATAATATAAATGAATGGATTCTCTTGTTGGTATTTAATTAGTTGAGAAAGGACTTGCAAGCAATAGGAATTCAAGCTATTTCTCAGCATCTAGCTAATGACTACTTTTCTAGCCCTCTAAATAAGAAAATGAGGGATGGCAATGTGACCAGTAAAACTAACTCATTAGTATAAAAATAATGGATTGTGAGATAAGATACAGTTTTCAGTTTCAGGTAGTACAATACTTAAATATTAGTGTCTCACTTAGTATTTCTTTAACATTCATGTTAAAAAGCTTTTCCCTTGATATATGAACTAATAGAGCTGCCCAAGGAAATACCATCTTTATCTACACATAGCCCACGAGACTATATTATATAAAGGTATATTTAAAGTTCATGACCCTAATATTTTTGATTTAATACCAAGGAATGTCTAGTTTTTACACTGAGTCAACCTAGCCTTCTTATCTATCCTACTTGTACCACCTGTATAAAGTAAATGAATTCAAATAACAGAAGGAAGAATATAAATAAGACAAGCAGGTGCTAAGTTGCAAAAACAGCGTCCAAAGCACTGAAATCTCAGCAGCAACAAAATTTATTTGTTAATACTGGATGCAGAGCTTTCTCATTTCTTACTGTGTGTCCTTCAGGCCATTGCAGCTTCTGACTAGGTTATAAGAATATACTTCAGCGATATTATGTGAAAATTCATAAATGGTAGTCATTCAGGCTACACTATGGATCAGAACTAACCGATAGTTGAGAAAGTATGCAAGTTATTAACATATCACTGGAGTTTAATTAAAAAGAGAATGTGGCAGTTTTCAACAAATACCTGCAGGAAGTTATACTTGGATGAATCTCGGAATTAATCTCTAAAATTAACAACTCCTGAAAATGAACAAATGAGTAGATTTTGGTTTCATAGAAACTGCTTTAGGTGATGAAATAGATACCATTCAGTTTGTACCAGAAGTAATTTTCAGTAATTTGTGTGTTTCTGTAGTTAAATGGAATATGTAAGTATGGGTTCATACTCTGCACTGATTTATTCCTTACTTAAGCAAAATTCCCAATGGTTTGTTGAATTGTGTTTTCAAAGATGCAGGATTAGCCCCATAATACTTCTCTCCAGTTGAGAAATATAGATATAAACCAGACACATATAAGTCAACCTAATCTGCGAAATATTATTTTCTCATAAATTGAAATTGCCAGTATAGATTACAAAATATATGTATTTCCCCAAGCATGGCTAGAGCTGTGAACTGTTTTCCTGCATGATGTTACCATTCTCACACTGTGAGAATTATAAAGACGACAGCCTAATTAATTTCACTGCAAATTCGCTACTTTTTGTCAACTCTTTTTGTTTGTGAAGGGAATGATAATAATACATGTTTGAGCTTTATCAGTGTGACGTGGCAAAAACTGTATTTGGAAAGTCTCTATCCTATTTGAACATCATTAAAATGCTAATTTTCAAAAGTATTTCTTACTAGGTGTCTACAAGTTATTCTGTTTGGTAATACTGGGGGAAGTGGGACTGCATTTTCTATCATTTGATCGTGAGGCATTATCTAGATCCTGAATGCTCTGTGGTTTATTGTTTTACGGTAATACAACTTGCCTAAATTTCCTCATCGTACACTTAACAGAAAACTATATTGCTACAAATATTGCTAAAGGATTGCCACCAAAACGTCCAAACATTATTTTTTCATGCATCTCCCTCCTCGTTGGATTTGACAGTACTGTACAAGTGTGAGACAGTGCAACGTTTGGCTTGCATGCTTTAAAGGGTTAATCAAGCTAAAAATACCCTATAAAAGGCAGGTGAAAAATGTATTGCCAGCACCTTAGCAGGGCACTCGAAAGGTCAGTGGGGCCAAGTGGCCTCAATGTATATAGTGAGCTCGGGGAAAACACTTGACTGCATAATTATTTGCATGGTTTCACCCTAAATTATTAAAATTAAAATCTCACTGGTGTTTTCTTTGTGGTCTGCCACCTAGGCTTGACGATGCAGAGGGGTGGACTACTTTGAGGTCCATACGACTGCATTTCCAGGATTTTTCACTGTGGAAGGTGTTTGCCACACTGGATTGCTCCAGTGGGGCACGTTAAAAAGTCATGAAGCCAGTGCTCGGCTGGTGTAAATGGGCATCTTTTTACTGAACTCAAGGGAGCTGTGCCAGTTTAAAATGCTTGAAGAGCTGCCTGGACATACTTAATATGTTGAGAATGATGAAACTTTGGTAATTCCCCTGACTGACCTACCTACTCACCACCCTTCCTAATAAGAGGTAGGATCGGACAAAATCAGGTCCTATGCATCTTTAGCTCTTGTTTTATGCAAGTGCACTCTACAGAGCATCTGGAGCTCGCCAGCAATGCTGGCCATGGAGCTCATGAAGCTCGCCAGCGTTGCGGTGACCCACTCCACTGTCACTCTTGATGCCTCAGTAAGGGTGTTTGCTGGGTGGCTGTGCCATGGCCAGAATGTCCTTATTGCTGGGGCGGTGTAAAGTGCACCTCAGGGTTTGAAGAAACTACAGAAGAGACTTTCACCTTCCAGAAAATTGGTGGTTTGTGTCTCTGTTGTCAGAATATGCCTACATCCTAAATATCTGCTTTAGCATGAAATAGATGAGCTGTAAAGGCATATGATGGTCTTCAAATAGTCTATAATACTGTGGCTTGATGATTATGCAGCAGGCAGCCATCCGCTCAGGGCTGTATTAACAAAAACAGCGAGCTTGAGTTTCTTCTGTCTTGGACCACTTGTCAGTAAAAGTTGATGGAGAACCATAAAAAAAACCATCCTGAGACCAGAAAATGAAGACTAAGGAAGCAAGGCTGGATTTGCCTTTCTTGTGCCAGAGCTATGATGGTTTAGACAGCACTGAGGGAGATAGTAACAATAAAAAAATACATCACACAGATATGTTTGTCCGGCATGTCACATCTCAGGAGATATGTGGTTAAATACGGCAAATTTCACCTAGCTATCTTGATGAAAAGTCAAGTGGGTTATAGGAAAATGAAATGGAAGGCAAGCCAAGGCATTGATATCTGTGCTGCAGTATTTTATTATTTTCTCTTAACTTACGCAAGGGATATCTTAATGTGCCCCTTTGTGAAATAGGTCCATAGTGCTGCAGTGAGCTCCAGGTGGGCAGATAAATAGGACATCCTGCTGTGGTTCACCAAGGCTTCAAATGCGGTTATGTAACACATGTGCATGAGTTCAGACAGTGAAGATTTTGGTAAAATACAGGATGAAGTCTTCAAATGAATGAAATTTTGCCACAGGATAAGAATTTTTCATCAAATATTTTGTTTATGCAAAATAGTTGATAATTAACCTAGTGCTTTTTCAATTAACGATTAAGGCACAGGAGGAACAATACTTAAAAATAAAATAAAATAACATTTCTCTGAATTTCATTTCTTGCTTATAGCCTATTTGTAGTGTTCAGCTGTAATATTTTTTTTTAAATTCCTGCCCCTTTCCCATAACGCCTAATTTCACTTATTCAGAGGGCATTTGCCTCAGCATCAGTTCTTGCTGTAACTATAAGCTCCTCCATATGGCCCTGTCTTCGCTTAACGTTTTCCATTCGGACCGCAAGTACAATCTCAATGCTGTTTTTTCATTACAGTCTGTTTTATATATCTTGGTCAGTAATAAAGCTTAAATCCTGCTGCTCCCCCCCCCCATTTTAAACAACTGCCTTTAATCTTCTTTTCTCAGAAAGGCTTGATTTGACCAACTAGACTATAGATTGTACTGCAGTAAAAAAAAAAAAAAATCCTGTCCAAGGACTGATTAGTTTTACTCCACAGCTTTGGATCTGTAACCCCCAAGCCCAGTGTGTCCTAGTTTTTGGTTGCCTTTAGATTTTAGTTTGCAGTAATGAGTTTATGATTTTGGGAAAGCTTTGCAGTGGGAAGGTTATTACCCTTCCCTCTCTCTTTCTTTCTCTTTCTGCTGAAGGTGATACAGTGTTGTCTGGAAAGTGATTAGCTTTCAGATGACGAATTTGCTTTCACTGAGCAAAGTCAAAATTCAAAATTAAAACTGTTTCATTATTCCAAATAGGCATCTTCTTCATTTCAGCTAGAGGAGCGAGTATCTGAGAGGATGACTAAAATACCTTTTTTTTCTTTTGATTCCTCTGACAGTGCAGAAGGTTCCTTGTATTATCTTTACAGCTTTACCTGTGCCGAGACATGAAATGAGGGTGGCACAAACACTGGGAAATGTGAATCAGTTATATGCCCCAGAAGGATGGACAAAGACCTAGAAGTAGTCTCAAGGGCTCTGTTTTGAGCTTCTTTTCTTGGGTCCATCAGACTCATTACAATTACACCTTCTGGTTGTTTTTTCCTTTGGGCTTTCAGACTACACCACCACAAGTTTAAAAGGGGAGTGTTATAAATTTGGTTACTGTTGAAATTGTTCCCATATTCTGCTGTTGAGTCTGCACATGCAAACTTGGTCTATTTCAAGGAAAATTATGTTTACAGCGCATTGATTCTGGCTGGGGTTCAAGACCAGCCATCCTTCCATATTGCTAAATGGCATGGAGGTCCTGGTGCAATGCTGAGTAGGTGGAAGTGACAGTCAGACTGCAGAAGTACCCACAGAAATATGGAGCAGGACTTGTTTTGAGTGAGCAAGTGTGGGAAACTCATTGTTCTACCTACACATGAAGGAGCAGCGAAGCTTCCCACAGTCGTCCTGTCCAAGAGATGCTTCTGCTAGAAGCATTATCACAGATGCTGAGGCTTTGTTTTGGCTCTCAGGTGGAGAAGGAACAGAGCGCTCTCTGAATTCAGTGGTACACCACTGAGACCTTACAATCACTGTGATTTTGTATGCTCTACAAAGAAAAAAAGAAAAATCATGAACCAAAACTGACAAACAAACAATACATTTTTTTTTTTTTTAAAGGTGGAACATGCTAAAATATAGTAAGAGCCATTCAGTACTCTGTAAGTAATACAGACTTTTCAGTTCTAAATGTTTTGGACAATAAACAGGAAAAGATGCTAGTGCATGCTGTGGATCAAAGGTTTTGGAAAAAAAAAGCTTTTAAAAAAGAGCAACATCAGGGAGCTATAAGAAAAGAAGAAAAAAATATCTGAAGATACAAGTTAATTCTCCCCTTCCTCTGGGATAAGCGATAGAGCAGAGTCCTTCCAGGATGTTTATATGGCACTTGCTGCCACTCACTTCTGCTAAAGATCACCTCCCCTTCCCCTCCTAGGGAGAGATGTGTCATTAATGTCCTCAGCATGCAAGCCAGATCCCCAGGTGAGTAATTAGGCTGCCTAATCTGCCACTGCTGTTTCTGCAGTTAATGGTAGTCTGTATGTCAGCCCAACATATCCAGAGTATTACTTTAGTTGCTTACTTCTTTAATGCTAAGTCTCTTCTCCTACCTGAGAGCTTTGGTCTTCATGGTCCATGAGAGCGCACATCGAAGCCAGCAGGTTTCTAACTGTCTGCTTTCCTGCAGTGAATAGCAAGAGCAGCCCACGCATCTGGGCTTACAGCTACAACTCTAAACAGGTAAATCAAAGGATGCTACTTCTCTTTACGAGTCTTGCCTCGCTATAACTTTGCCTAGCTGTAGTAACACTACTACTGTATATTGTAATGTAATAGAACAATGAAACAACAACTACTATGAACTGTGCTATCTTTAGGGGAAGCTGGATTATATGAATTGGGTTTAGCAAGATTCTGCAAGACAGTACTGAGAAGAAAAGCTGTATGTAGCTTATATTCTTAGACCATATAATTAGAAGGCAAATCCATGGAAATTGGTGCTTTTGGGGTCTGCCATGCAATGAAGGGTTGTGTTGAACTAGTTTCCTTACTGCTTTGTCTCATGTAGTATGAACTGTGTCATATTTCAACAAGAATTGTAATGAATGATAACAACACTGAGATCTTCTGAAGCAGCAGAGCTCAAAGTACTTCACAAAGCACATACAGTTAGGTGTTTTTTTTGTGACTGGGGAAGCCAACACCAGATAACTGAAGTGTTTTGCTGACAAACTTGTGGCAAAGCTGGGTGTGACTCCCGGTCTATCGAGTGCCATCACCCCAGACCTCTGCCCACTGCATCACAACTCAGACATTCCCTTATAGTTTGTATACTAGGTGAAGATTTGCATAGATCCTTTGGAAATTAGTAGTATGAGGTGCTAAGTGTTCCTGGTACAGCAGCCCAAGTGTGTTTAACTAAACAATTTATAGGTAGGTGTTTTATGGCCTGAATGGTTTGCACACACTTGGAGCTCAGCCTTGGACATGCAGTGCAAAGCAGACAATGCTGAAGATTTTCCCTGACACTGGAGAATTCTCTGAAGAAGCAGAGCATGTGCCTGCTGCTCTCGATTTGGGTAGTGGACAATATTAGGTGCTGTATCTGACCTTAGGCAGAAGCCCCTCAGAGGCCACCAACGTCCATGGCCTTTGGAAATGCCTTTTCACCACTCAGATTTCTTCTGAGCATCTTTTCAGCATGATTTGCCATGTCCTCTCCGGCCTCTGGCTTCACATCTGCTCAGCAGGGTCGTGTTCTGCTGAAGATCAGGCATGGTAAGTCAGCAAGGGATGGGCACCTTTAGGGCAGAGAAGAATTTCAAAATTTTTTCACCGGTTTGACACTCCCATGGACTACTCCACTATGGCACACATGCCCTCTGTAATTATATATATTTTGAATACAGAAACAGTTTGTTATTTATGCGCTTTCTAGAAGAATATTGTGTACATTGGCAAGGTGGTGAAGTGTATTACTAGGCTGTAACTCCCAGGCAAATACAGCAACCCGTGTGAATTGGCCTGACTTGTTCTCTTGCATCATGTTCCAGCACTGTGTTTCCCTCTTCTTCCCCAAGAAAGGGTCTAAGCAGTCCGAAAGAGGCTTTCAGAGCATTCCAGTCATGTGCAGTGATGTAGACCATACCGTCAAAACTGTTGAAGTCTTTATCAAATATTCAGATGTCCTCATAAAATTCTACAGCCATGCTAGCCAGGAATTAGCTCTGGTTTCAGGAACTACACATCTCAGTGCTTACAGTCCTTTGCTTTCACTGTCTCGGTCTCATCCCTGACAAAGATAAGGAGAACTGAAAATTAGATTGCACTGAGATATAAACATCCAGAGGAAACCCACCCCCCACAAAATACAACTTTTGCTTTCACAAAAATAACCTTTTCTCCGCTTACATTCAAGAAAAATACAAGAGAAGCCAAAGCCATTTTAATCCTCCTTCCTGCTGTGCGAACGGCTTTCTCCTAAATGTCTTGGGGGCCTGGTGCCAACGCAGTCATTTCTATAAAGGTTATGAATAGGAAGCTCAGGCCTGATGGAATGTGAAAAGTAGTTTACGTGAAATAGTTACTTCATTTTCGAGGAACTGCAAATTAATCCTGATTTCTCTGGAATGGTCCCAAGAGATGAATCTCTAGACGTCTGAGCCCATAGCAAGCTTAGACGCTCCCTATCAGTAGTCAGAGGAGAGCAGGCCAGGTTGCTGCAGCAACAGTGTGACATATGTAAAACTCTATTTGATTATGTCAGTATCACAGAGGAAGCTGTTTTACAGTTAGGTCAGGTTTTTTAGCTGTACTATATTTTTCTAGAGACTGTCAGTCACTGTCAGGTTGGCCGGTGAGTCAAAATGCATGATGAATAACTTCAGCAATCTCATGTGGCTAGCAAGTTAGCTGTCCACGTAAAATAACATAGTAATAAGCCATTGGAGAACTATTAAAGGAACTATAATAAGCCACTTAAGAATTCTTCACTGCAATTTGGAGACAAAATTACAGTTTCTGATTAAATTATTTTCATGTTTTGTTTTTGAGTGCTTTTATTCATCTTAGGGTTCAGAAAGAACACAGGAAATTACTTAAAAATCAAGAAGGTGATCTTTGATAGTCTATTGGAATGGGAGAAGAACGAGTAAATATCTTTCACAGGGCACAAGAAGGACATGGAGTCACCACTGTACTATTTTCCCTTGTGATTGTTCAGATGTGTTTTGTATGATAAACAGTGCTCATGCTAAACAAAATAGCTTTATTAATAGAATCATATATTCCAAATTTATTAATCTATACTTAAAAATATTAAATGCAAAAGGCTATAGTAAACAAGTGCAGTAAATGAGGCAGAAATCCTGAAGAATAATGTTTGTAGTTAGGTAACAAAAGGTGGGATTTGGGAGTTGTTCAGTCAACATTAATTCAGTATTTCCCATCTTCTGGAGTTTCGGTTTTTAATCTTACATGATTATATAAAAAGCATTTGGTACCATTCTCAATGACTGTGTAAGAAACGATCAGAAATCCCAGGAACATTCCCCTCATGCCCTGTGTGCACGGCTGGGATCCCCAGTGGTGCAGGAGCCGTGCAGTGCGGGATGGAGACCTGTGCCACCCATCATCAGTAGGTGTGGCTGTTCTCCCTGTGGACCCAGCCCTAGAGAAGGATGAGACAGCTTCTGCTGGTGTCTTTCCGGAGGTGTTTTATGATGGGAAGGTGGCTGGCAGCACAGCAGAGGGGCAGCGCAGGCTCCTGGCTCGTACTGCTGCAGGCACCACACCAGGCAAGGTGCAAGCTTGTTTCTGGGCAACATGTGCACTGTGCAAGCAGGTATGGTAGGTACTTAGTACCACTGGTAAAAAGCTGTCGCTGGTTGTGTTCACACCACCAGGCCATCAAATTTTAAGTCCCTGCATGAAGATATTCTTGGTGAAAAATTTATCATAATCTTTGTGATTTGGCAAAAAAAGTGTATTTGTTATTCTCAGGACCAGCTAAAACGTCCTGTATTCAGTCTGAGACAGCTGCAGGATAGGGGAAATAGTGCTTCAGACGGCTAATATTTAGCAGAGTTATAAGCAGCTAAAGGCAAGGTTGCATAGTGGACAATGTCTGGAGTCCTTTCTTATTGACAGCTGCTGCAAGGTCTTGCTGACAGCGCTTACAGAAGATGACGTGGAGCTTCCTTGTGGGAAAGCTCTTTTGCCTTTGCTGGGGTGAAGCACTTCTAGCACCTAAGTCATCAGCCAGCGTGGGCCTTGCCAGCCATGTAGATCTGATCACGATGGTCCAAGTTTCAGGTCTGTTGACTGGTGAAGGACCGTGGAAACTCAAGGTACGGTGACAGGATGGTGGCCTGCAGAAGTGCTGACAGCTGTGACAGGGCAGTCTGGCTTGTCTGAAACCGTCTTGCTAGGACAAGCCAGCACGGGCTGTGCTTCTCCTGATGTGTTGCACTGTGAAATACTGCAGCCTTTCTAGTGACATGCGGTTTTCTTCACTGGAGCTCTGTCTGCTTAAATAAACCTGTTAAAGGTGGGCGTTTGTTCTTTCTTGGGCAAGGTTCCATCTGTTTGTCTGCTAATGGCCAAGTAAGGCAGAAAGGAGAAGTACAAGGTTTCCTGCTTCTCCATTTGGAAATGGTTCGGGGAAGGTCCCTCTAAGGACACACAGGCAACACTCTCGTCTGTAACGCACGTTCCCTAAGCCCGGTGGGCAGGGATCCGGGCAGAGAGGAAGCTCGCTGCAGGGAACCGCTTGGTATCCATGGCATGTAAGTCAGCATCGAGGGGCCGGGGGGGGCTTTGAGAAGAGACCACTCAGCTTGTGACTGTGCTGAAACTTGCTGGGGGGGTCTTGCTGGTCTGTGATCTGCTGCTAAGCCGTCGCGGTGGTGGTGTCGGGATGACTTCAGTGCTCACCCACAGCTCGCTGCCACACACAAAGCCCCGCGGAGCCCAGCGGGCACCATCAAACACAAAGTTTAACATGCACATGACTAAAGATTTTGTCCGCAAAGCCGAAGGAGTCCATGGTCATAAGGAAGCCAAATGTTGATGCAGCTCAATGCATGGAGTGGATTGCTGCTCTGCGCAGGAACCTTTAAGATTCCCAGCTTTGCCCCCTCTGCTTCTCCATCTCTCTCTGACCATGGAGATGCGCAGCTTTCTGGCCACGTGCTCTGGCGTACAATTTGATCCTGCCACCAAGGCCACTTTCCGAATTTTCATGTAAAAATGCTGTCTTTCTTCTTGCTATCTCTGATCCAACAACTTATACACAAAAAGCTTTTTATTCTTCCCTAACTGCTTCCTTTCAGCTATGGCAAACCACCCCAAAAATTTGTCAGTGGGGCACTGCAGCTGAGGTCTAATATGAGCTGATGTTCTTCCAACTGTAACTATCTTGAAAATTTTCATTTCACGTCCAAATTGTTTACTTATCTGCTAGAAACATATGTTAAGAGAAGTTAAGGCTCTGTTGCCCAAGGTGCATTTTAATACAGGGGAAGAACTGCTTCAGATATTTCACATTACATCTTCTGGCTTTATCTGGTGCTGTAAATTATAAAGCTGCTCCATTGAACTGAATGAAGATTAAATTTTCAAACACTGTTTTCTGAAGAATGCAGATTTTTCTCTTTGAAATGAAGAATCTGTCCTGCATCAGCGTGGCTCACTGCATACTTTGCCGCCCAAGCCTTTCTTTTTTCTGTTAGGGTGCCAGGCTGTTCCCTGGGGACCATGTCCTGCCGTTGGTCCGTGTACTGACATTAAAAAGCATCTGCAGATGGAGTAAATGTGGGATGTGCCCTGAACAGCAAGTGGTCTGGGAAACTGTAATGTTTATACTGTCATCTTGAAATCAGAACTGTCATAAAGGAAAATCAGCAAGCAATGTTGATCTTCTCATCTGCATAACCCTTCTCCTTTAGATGCCTGATGTATGTTTGATACACAGATGTGTTTTAAAAAACCAATTGCTTGCAGCATCCAGAGAAATAGTTATGCACTGCTGTTTTACTTAGGCGCGTGCCTCTGTCAGGCTGAATTCCTGGCTTCTAGCCCTCTTCTCTTAGCTCTCCCAGCGTGGGGATATCTCGTCTGTGTTTGTTCCCTTTTGTGCCTAACATAGGTCCATGAGAGGAAGCGATCGAGTGTTGCGAACAGTTCTGTTGCCCCATGTAAGAGGATGAATTCAGTCCTGTTTCCTCGTATGAATTGTCTCCCCCGTATGCACACATGCACACACAAGCCAGACATCGCAGCTGCCCCAAATGCTCGCTGCGTGCTCAAAATCGCAACGTGCCTGTGGTGCGGACACTCCATGCAGCCAGAGGATGTTAAGCAACGTGAGAAGAGCACCAGCGTTGAGGTTCCCCATGGCTTCTTCTCCGCATTGGCCTCACCGCCTTCCTGGGGGGAGTGGAGGGGGAGACACGGTAGCATGGCACCTCATTCCTCCCGCCATGGCAGCTGCCCTCCCCTTCTTTCAGGAGCAGCGCATGGGGTTGCACCAGCATCTACTTTCTGCTGAAGAGAAAGCAGTGGTGGCAAGCACGCCTCGCAGGCAGCATTTTTCTGGGTGAGTGGGTTGAGGCCACGTCCGCCTTGTCAAATTCTCCGTCAAGTCGGGGCGTGCAGCATACGTCTCAACATTTTCAGGAGCACTGGAGTTAGCACAAAAACAGAGGAAGAGAAAGAAAATGTTTTCTACTAATTAGATGGCTCTATGCTTTATGCCCTCTGGTTCTTTGGTTTAAATGGGAATGTTTATGTGTGTAAGCAGATTACTTCTGTGTTAATCAGGGTGTTCCACAGCGTGTTTTATATAGGCAAAAGTTAGTCCAGTTTTCCATAATGTATTGAAATACTTTGCACAGCAAGATAATGAGAAAGGGTGAAGAAGGAAAAGATAATTGTTCTTTATAAATCCAGAATAATTAATATGACAACTACTGTTTTAAGATTACTTGTGTACTAATTTATTTCCACAAGTCCGTAAGCGAAAGAGTGGTGAGATCCCACCTTTTCTTCTTTCTAACAAAGTTAATTTCAGGAAGCCCTGGTATGAATCTTTGTCCTGGGTGTTTCTGTGAGTGCTATATCGTTATTATACATTGTCAGTAAACAGGCGAATCTTGTTTCTGGGTGGCTGTACTTATCCTTAGCACCTTGCCCCTTTTCTGAGAGAAATTTCATCAGTCAGTCTAGATCTGTTTTCTGGGTTACATATTGTTTTATAAACATCATGTGCAAGAAGACAAAAACTTTAGAAATAATGCTTGTGACTTACTGAAACTGCTCCCGGAAGCAAACACAAAACGCTGTCTGGCAGTGAAGAGTGAGGGGAAGAGAGTAAGAAACAGCCCTGCCAACACAGGGGAGAGGAGGAGGAGGGGAGGAGGTGCTCCAGGCGCCCTGGCAGGGATCCCCTGCAGCCCCTGGAGAGACCACGGTGGAGCAGGTATTGCCCTGCAGCCCCTGGAGAGACCACGGTAGAGCAGATATCCACGCTGTAGCTGTGGACGACCCCAGGCTGGAGCAGGTGGATATGCCCTGAAGGAACAGTGGCCCATGGAGACCCTACACTGGAGAAGGTTTATCCTGGAGGATTGCAACCCATGGAGAGGTTCCATGCTGAAGTAGGGCAGAAGTGTGAGAAGGCAGGAGCAGCAGAGGGGAGCTGCTGTGGGATGACCGGAATCGCCCATTCCCCGTCACCCCTGTACCGCTCAGGGGGGAGGAGGTAGAGGGGTTGGGAATAAAGAAGTGAAGTTCGGCCTGGGGTAAGGGGGAAAGGTGGTGTTTTAATTTCTTCGTTTCTCGCTATCCAAATCTATTTTCATTGGCAATAAATTAAATTAATTTTACCCAAAGTGAGTCTGTTTTGCCCATGACAGTAACTGTTAAGCGGTCGCCCTGTCTTTGCCTTGACCCACGAGCTTTTTAATCTTAGTTTTCTCCTGCTGTCCTGTTGAGGAGGAGGAGCAAGAGAGCATCTGAGTGGGCACATGGCAGCCAGCCGAGGTCAACCCACACAACTAGGATGTGGAAAAATTGAGAAGTATTCTTTCCGTGGCATTTATATTGGAATAGCTCATTTTTAGCAACTTCTAGTTAAAATAGTGTGAAGCTATCTCTCTCCAGTGGCTTTTAACTGCTGTTATAAAGGCTGGAGTTCTCAGGTGGGAGACTGACTTGCTCAGTGATACCAGCTGACTGCATTTGCACAGTAAGAAATGGTACTTATAAATAATGTAAATAACTGAGGTAGTTTAGAAGATGCAGAGCAAACTTTGCTGGGGAGCTTTAATTAATGCGAGAATTCCTTGCTTTTGTATTTGCAACTCAGCTGTTTGCAAGACGAAGAGCAGATTTTATTATATTTCTCAGAATGATGCAGTGATTCATGGTATTTTATAATGAAGTCATATGAATGTAAATTTATATTAGTAAAGTCTCTTCATTGATTATTTGACCCAGAATACCAAATGCACAGGAAAAATCTGAATGAAATGTTTTTACTGCTCATGCCAAATTGTCAGATTTTATATCTTGTTATCAATGCTGAATTAATCCATATTGGAGAATTAACAAGAATCAAGCATTTTAAAAGCAATATTCAACATATTGAGTTGCACTTTTTAGAATTTTAATACACATGACTCTGTTGCTTCATTCCTTCTCTAAATTAAAACAGAAACAGGTGGGATACAAAGAGGTGATGGTCAGCCATACTTCTGATTTAACCCCTTGAAAGCAAGGCTTACAGTTAAAATATTGATTCCTACTAAGTAACGTAGTGCTGACCAGCCCATTCAGCATACATCGTGTTCAAAAATCAGTTCCTACTTTTGGCAGGGCTGAAGGAAGCGGGCACAGACCTTTTCAAAGATTCAAAACTGGGTCCTTCTTCCATAGTGGTCAATTTGTTATAAACTTCGTTGGCAACAGGTAATGCCCAATGACTGCACATACAGCTTCTCCAGGAAGTTTGATTGACGTGAGCTTTAAACTGCCTATCTTAGCAGATTTAACTGCAAAACCTCTTTGAAAACCAAGCCCTCACTCTTATCTGTGAGTTCTTACAGAAAATCGGTGAGAAAACGGGGTACAAAATCAAGTCTCTTGATTCTCTGTTCTTTGTTTTAAGTGACGGACCACTTTTTCTCAGGGGGGGAAAAAAAAATGACCCAAAAGTTACTTTAGCTCTGCTTCTTCCAGAGTCAATGGAGCTGCAGCAGTTTATAGTGATGAGGTTCTTGCAAGTATATTATTCTGACAGAAAAGAACAGTTGGGCAATTTACTGCGGCTCATCCAAACTGCAAATCAAGGTTCTGAATTCTATTACTTTGAGGAAATCAGTGGTACAAGTCCTCCTCCTACTTCTTTTTTCTCCAGCTGATGATTTTGTCAAGGTCTCCCACTTTTGCGAAGGTCTCCTTCTCTGCCCTGCTTGTTCTCACCAAAGCAGAGGCATGGAAAGAATGCCAAAATTCACTAGTTTATAGCAAGAACAGATGCTATCAGGTGTAAGTTATTCCAGCTACTGATGGTGCTGTAAACAGGCTTGAATAAGAGAAATGGAATGTCTTCTAGCCACAGTTTCTAGAAATAGCATTATTATTTACATACGATCACATGCTAGCACAGCAACCACTAAAAGCACAAACCTCTATTTATATAGAGAAGAATGTCTTGTTAGAAAAGAACCTTCCCTTGCTTTGTGCAGCTTAACACAGAGCTTCTGATTCAATACACGAATATATCAAATAAGGTCAAGTATGATACAATTTTGGTGTCACGCTGAATTCATGGTACAGCTAATATTGTTACAGTCCTGTTGTGACTGACAGAAACCTGTCACATTTTCAGGCGGGTGATTCATGAAAGATACAGAAGAATCAAAGGAGATAAAAATAGGTAATGCAATAACAGCATCCATCTCATCATAATGTTGCTTATATTATACTGAGTAACCTGATTAAAAGGATCATATTTAAATGTAATCTGACAAAACTTCTTATAAAAGTGAGACTGAGAGAGAGGGAACCCAAACTGGTGAGCTTTGCAGGTAAGCTGGGGGTGGTACATCAGTCTCCTCAGGGGCGACAGCCCCCGTCACCAGCAGCGAGCTCCCTGTATGAAGGAGGGCAGCAGGCAGCCCCCCACCATTTGCAAAACCTGCTCTCAGCTGGAGAACTGCAGGCAGCCTGGCGCATTTCCACTCGATGAGAGCCAAAGTGAAATAAGAAGACCCTGAATGGTAAGCGACAAAGTAAAAAATCTCCTATGTATTCACACCTAGGACGGTACAGGGGTCTCTGGGTCCCTGTGGCCTGTGATTCTGTCTGAATATTTTGAGGTCATTCAGTCACTCCTAGAGCTAGTAGGAATGGTGCGTTCTGTAGTTTAGAATGGATTAACTTCTGCCATTCTTCATGACATACTCGATGGACTCAGGAGTGTATTACTCAAAGAAAGGAAAGACAGTTGTGAACACATAAAACACAGCGTTACAACTTAGTTACAATTTATTTTTTATTTTTTCCCCCACATTATTGATCTCTAAATGCACTGGAATATTTTGGGTGAGGTCTGATGTAAATCTGAAGAGCTCCCTGACTTCCATAGGGCCACATGAACTTACATCATCCAAGGACTGGGATCTGTTCATTTGTTTGTACTGTATCCTAAAAATTAAAACGTTACTGCTAGATCCCTTTTGCTGGATAATGATGCTGCATTTATTCTGAGACACACTAATGCTTGTATTGCAAGTAAAGAAAAGAAAGAAAGGAGGAAGGAAGGAAGATAGAAGGGTCCAATAAACAAATGGTTTGCTGAAGAGCTGATCTAAAGAAGTCCAGATGTCTCTTCTGCTTCTCCCCATCTTACAGTTACTGTGACCTCAGCTGACTTTCTTGTTCCCTCTTGACATCTTTCCCCGCAGCAGCATCTGTGATTCTCCTCTTTCTCCAAAGTCCTCCCGCCTATCCCCATGTTATGGGTTTGCGTGGCGAGGTTTTGGTAGTGGGGGGGCTATAGGTGTGGCTTCTTTGAGAAGCTGCGAGAAGCTTCCCCCATGCCTGATAGAGCCAGTGCCAGCCGGCTCTAAGACAGACCTGGTGCTGGCCAAGGCCAAGCCCATCAGCGACGGCTGGTAGCACCTCTGTGATAACATAGTTAAGAAGGGGAAAAAACTGCAGTGGAACAGCAGTCAAGAGAGAGGAGTGAGGTGATGTGAGAGAAACAACTCTGCAGACATCAAGGTCAGTGAAGAAGGAGAGGGAGGAGGTGCTGGAGATGCGGGAGCAGAGGGTTTTCCCCTGCAGCTCATGATGAAGACCATGGTGAGGCAGGCTGTCCCCTTGCAGCCCATAGAGGTCCACGGTGGAGCAAATATCCACCCGCAGCCCATGGAGGACCCCACGCCGGAGCAGGTGGATGCCTGAAGGATACTGTGACCCCATGGGGAGCCCATGCTGGATCAGGCTCCTGCCAGGACCTGCAGACCTGTGGAGAGAGGAGCCCATGCTGGAGCAGGTTTGCTGGCAGGGCTTGTGACCCCGTGGGGACCCACGCTGGAGCAGCCTGTTCCTGAAGGACTGCACCCCATGGGAAGGACCCATGCTGGGGCAGTTGGTGAAGAGCTGCAGCCCGTGGGAAGGACTCACGTTGGAGAAGTCTGTGGAGAACTGTCTCCCATGAGAGGGACTCCACGCTAGAGCAGGGGCAGAGTGTGAGGAGCACTCCCCCTGAGGAGGAAGGAGCGGCACAGACAACGTGTGATGAACTGACTGTAACCCCCATTCCCGGTCCCCCTGCGCCGTTCGAGGGGAGGAGGGAGAGAAATGGGAGTGAAGCTGAGCCTGGGAAGAAGGGAGGGGTGGGGGGAAGGTGTTTTAAGATCTGGGTTTATTTCTCACTATCCTACTCTGATTTGATCGGCGATGAATTAAACTCCCTTTTCTCCCCAAGTTCAGTCTGTTTTGTCCATGACAGTAATCGGTGAGTGATCTCTCCCTGTCCTTCTCTCAACCCTCAAGCCTTTCATCACATTTCCTCTCCCCTGTTCATCTGAGGAGGGGAGTGATGGAGCGGTTTTGGTGGGCAGCTGGCATTTGTCCAGGACAAACCAAAACACCCCAAATGACAAGCGGCAAGAGGCAGTTGTGTTGTTTCCAAGAGACACACAGCCAGCAGACCAAACCTGCAGGTGACTTGAGCTTTTCCTTTGGTGAGGCCATTTACTGCTTTCGTCAAACTGGTTTTCACAAAATCTGTGGGAACTGCATGCCTTTGAGACCTCTGCCATTTGTCAAACTTGGCTAAACATGACCAGTGGTTGAATTATTGGTGTTAACAGGACTGATACAGATGAGCAGATAGAATGATTTTGCTAACCTTGTTTCCTGAGAAAATCTGTCTGAAGAAGTGACTTAAAGTTCTTGGCTTAAGAAATCAGATGTGTCTGATTAATTAACTAGATTATATCTGGGATAGCCAAAATACAGGTTTCCCCTGTGCTACACTCTGCGAAAATTGTATAGTCAAAATGAAAGTGTCGCTGCTCTTGCCATGAAGCTTGCGCTTTTGCGAAAGATTAGATCTGGGGAGATTTGTGTTCCTTGAGGGGCAAGAGCGGATTAAGATGTGATGCTACTTTCATTCAAGCCACACAGCGTTATGCCAGCAATATCTTTCCTGCCCCTCCAGCCTGGGAGACAGTGCAATCAGGACGTAGACAGACATCAAAGGGAAAAGCTTTGACAGCAGTTTCTGGAATATCAGGCCCATCAGTGTAGCCCAGCTTTCTCTTGGTTACAGGGAAACATGTTTCAAGAAGTCAAGGAGCATAGCAAGTTCAGGAGTACACTGTTATTCAGAAAGTGTGATCTACATCCTTTACGCATCTCAAAATTTACACTGCTCTGTTTAGTTATGGATGATAAGTAAAGCACAAAATCAAAGAGAGAATTTTTCATCTTACTGTAAAAACCCTTTGCAACGCAGAGTATTAATCATAAACATCTATGTTTGAATTAGAAGGAAGAAAAAACCCTCACAAAGGCAGCAGATACCCAATTGAGGGAGATGATGTCCTCTGCTACCTAAAGTGGTGGAAGAGGATCTGGGACTGGAGTGTCATTTTCTCAGTGACTCAGACTGCTGCAGTGTGAGGAAAGGACACAGAGGCGTTAGGAAAGCAGATGATACATTTGTACAGTGATACCTGCATATGGTGATACAGCCTATGTGTATGGACCACATATGGTAACAGGAACGGCAGTGCTTCTGAAGCAGTACTGTACTGTTTGGCTGTAGTCTTTTGCTGATGTATTCATGTAGGTTATGGTCCTCCAAGTTCTTGCCTGTCACCATGTTTCAATCTGTGCTCCTTTCACCTGCCCTCATGGCCCTAAAACTTGGAGCTGGAGGCTGCTTCTGAAGCCTGCAGGCTTGCCTTATGAAGGTGATCATTTCTATGAGATTCAGTGATTGGAGTTCTGCTACAATAGATCTTTACTGTGATCTTGCTATCTCCTGTTGTCATGAGCTCAAGCACCAGTACACAAGGAGGATAAAGAAAAGGAAATGGAATGAAAAAATCTTCGATAAGAGCGAATTGCCAGGCTGATGATAATCTTAAGTATGTGGAACTGTCATTATGCACATTATCTAGTTAAGTGCTTTCCAGCATTTAACATGCTTAAGAGATTATGGAGTGCAGGGTTTGTTGCAAAAACTGTCGTGAAAGTCTCAAATACACTTCTCTTATCCTGGCATATTATGTTGTGCCCCAAACTTGAAGGAATGCTGNGGTGTGAACTCAGACATCTAGCAATGTGCTTGTAAAACTACCAAGACAGTATAAGAGTGTATTTGCAGCTAGTGGCAAATAATTAATTCATTTTTCTTTCGGTAGAGATGCCTTTGTAGTAAGTTAAAACTCAAAGATGTTCAATATTTCTACCAGGAGAAGGAGNAGAATGACCAAATTGTAAGAAAGGCAGCAAGTTACCTGGCTTTATAAGTTAAAAATTCAGATAACTGGCAGTGACAAAACAGTGACAACTCTGACTGCTACTGGCTGTCTGTTACTTTTACAGTCACCTTCCAGAGCTTTATTGTTTATCATCAGATAGAACAGTTGGCCCCAATGGAAAAGACAGGTTGCTGCAGATGACAGGATCTTTAAAACAGGCAATCATGATGGCATTAGTGTTTATCCACTGCAGTAAGTGTATAAATCACAGCAAATGGGCTTCCTCTTGGAGTCGGAATCTGTTGCATTATTTTTGCCCAGCCACAAGTATTTATCCCCCAAATGGTGAAATAGCCAGATACACTTCGTGCCTATTCCAGTGTGCAGTTAGAGATTACTGTGCACAGATCACTAACCTGGCGTTAGAATGCCACTTGCAGACACAGATATTAAATTAAAGGTAGTTTGTGTATTTAGTAGAGAATTCTCCCTACTCTCTGTGAGCTAGAGGTGTTTTGTAATCTGTCAGTGTAAATGAATACAACGTCTAAATGGGTGCTCTTCCTGTTGTGAGGTCTTTGGTGGGAGAGAGAGGTAACAGATGACAGACACGGGGCTGCATGCTGTCCCCAGTTCACATATGAAACTCACTGTTGTCACCAGCTTAGAAACAGAAGGTTAATTTTACCTAGGTAAATACTGATATGCAGTTTTAGCTCAATACTCGCACAGTTTATTTTTATGGAGTGGGCACTTGCCAGAAAATGTTACATAAATCAGAGGAATTACAATATAAGCATCCTCTGGAGCTTTTTCATTCCAGTTTACAATGTCAGACAGCGTCCTGTGTTAGAGGTTTGCAAGGAAGAAATTAGAAACGCTGTAATGACATTTTATGGAAAGACATCCCTCAAGAAAGCTCTTTCCCAGCTTCTTACCCTCTGATCTTTCGCCAATTACTGACGTGCACGAATTCTACATTTAAACTTGTCTGATGTAATTGTAGTTGTTCTCATTCTCCCTGTGTCTCATCTTTTCTTGAATCCCACTGAACTCTCAGTTCTCCGTATCACCTTGTAGCAACGCGTTTCCCAAGTTAATTATTCTTTGTATCAAAAAGCATTTTCTTTTATCCGTTTCAAATCTGGTGCTTTCCTATTTCACTGAGTATCTGCATGTATCCATACAAATGAAAAGGATAAACTGGAGAGGATAATCTTCTGCCTGTATCCTTCTTCCTATTTTCTGTATCTGCATCACATTTTCTCTGCTTGGTTCCATCTGTTGGCCGCTCCATCCCCAAAAGCAGAGCCTGAGCTGTCAGCTAGCCTTTATTCTTCCCCTTAGTGTTAATAGTCAAATCCAAATTTTAGTTGTAGTTAAACAAGGTGCTGTTTTGTGGAGGAGAAAGGAAAGAAACAGCTAAGAGAATGGAGGGCGATGATTACTTTTCCCTCTAGAGGCATCCTAATGGCAAATTTTGGTCCTGAGAGGAAAATTCCAAGGTTAAACAACTGTGGCAGAAATTTCACGGCTTGGAGCATGCATCGGTGCTTTTGCTTCTCCTCTCTCTTTTCCCTTTGTCAGAAAAGGATGCCCTGAGAGGACCAGCATCTTCTGATCTCCCAAAAAAGCCATCCCATTTCTCTAACTGCCCTGCAGAGCTGAGCTCTCTCTTGTAAAACCCTGCTGTGGCATTGTATTTTTTTGACATGGCACTCTGAGGTCACCCAAACGTGCTTTTTATAGCACTCTTCCCTCTGCCTCTGGAGGAAACTTTGTCGTACAGAACAAAGCTTAACTTCTCTCCTATAGAAAGCCTATAATGTTAGCCTCTAGAGATACAGCTATAGATAGGTGTCGACTTGTGTAGGCATCGGTGTAAAGGAAAGGGTAATTTTCCACATGTAAATTATAACATCAGGTATGACATCAGGCCTTCCATCCTACATAAAGTTAACTTTTCTGAAAGTAGGCTGTCCCCCTCACTAGACAAGTTTTCCTTTGAAAACAACCTTCCACCTTTTATTCAGCACCCTGTTTTCTGGAGCTCTCTCAGTTGGCCTGTTCTGTAGAAGGTTACTGGTCACTTTATGAGAAAGGAAAGTCAGAATCTTGCTAGCTGTATATGTCCACAGATAATGCTCTAATATGTATTTTATGCAACAGGAGATAAACACCTGTATAAAATAGACATAGGAACATGCTCGCTGATCTTGTCTGGAAAAGCTAGGATGTTTCGCTGGGACCAAGTTCAGATCTGGAAGTAAAACATGCAGCGGTCCTATGGGGTTTTAACAGAGACATGGGTTACAGTGCAAAGAATAAAAATGCAGGTGTTCTTTAAGTTCAGCAGTTGTGTTTGTGTACAAGTCAGAGGCAGACATGAGCAACCACAAAAGACCGAGTCTGGTTTATTCAAAAAGACGAAAGCTATCTGTGAAATCGAGAGAGCAAAGGGTGTACCCTTGACATTTTACACTTGTCATCTAATTTTAGTACTACAAAAACTAGGGGTCTAGTTATTTGTGTCCACATTACTGCTGCCCTCTTCTGTTCCCATTTGTGCTATGTATCTCATCGCTAGACACGGGCTCCTGGCTGCAGCAGCAACTGTTGTCAGCTTTTTCTTTATAACAGGTGTTATTCTTTGTTTTATTATAAACCGAGGAGCTACTCTGGTAGGCATGCTGTAACCAGATCTTTGTATTTTCAGCATGGGATTTACAAAAGCACTGTTCAGCTCGCTTGCACCAGGTGTTTTTGATGGTAAAACCTCAGACTTCACTGCAGTAGGGCTAGGCCAAAGTCAAGGACTCCTAGACATTGCTGTCTGCTAGTTTTCTGTCCTCAGTACCTCGATAGGCACAAAACAAGACTCTGTACTGGGAAAGTGAGCTTTTCTAGGTGTGTGTTACTGCAAAGGAATAAAGATATTTATAATGATCCATATCCAGCTACAATGATGCATATCCAGTGAGGTGCTTGGAAATGTGCCAGAAGTTTTCATGGCTGTCCAGCCCTAACAGTGTATACAGCAATATAAATATTTACTAATCCCATTGCTTTTACTTCTCATGCAGGAATTCTGGCAACTGCAGAACTGCTGAGAATCCATTTTTGATAAAAAACAAGAAGGGCAATTCTTTAAATACATATATCTGCTGAAAGCCATGTCAGGAAGAGCTACTTGGATTTGGTG
>Ga0065711_1034150_pt1 | contig 24234 bp, 10 predicted proteins | sample Hoacrofraction12_FD_59098 | JGI IMG/M metagenome (GOLD analysis project Ga0065711, IMG submission 59098) | Hoatzin crop microbial communities from Cojedes, Venezuela - Epithelial fraction 12 v2 (version 2) | ecosystem: Host-associated > Birds > Digestive system > Esophagus > Crop | place... | reverse complement strand
CCCCTCCTCATCCTCGTAGTCCTCCGCTGGACTCTCTCCAGTAGCTCCTCATCTTTCTGGAACTGGGGAGCCCAGAACTGGACACAGTACTCCAGATGGGGCCTCACCAGGGCAGAGTAGAGGGGGATGAGAACCTCCCTTGTCCTGCTGGCCACACTCTTCTTGATGCACCGCAGGATCCCATTGGTCTTCTTGCCAACCAGGGCACACTGCTGGCTCATGGTCACTTGCTAATTTTGACTCATATCTGAATGCTCCAAGAGCAGGTGTAGTCTGGCTGTATGCATGTTCTTTATTTTATATGAACTACTAAAACATTATCTATTCTTTCTCTCTGGGTACATTACATGAGGAAGCATAAGCAAATCATAGGTAATAAATTGCATATGGTATCTGAATGCCCTCTGAAATGTTTTCTCACCATGTCAAAAATGCCTCTTCATTTCCCCAAAGCTTTTACAGTTGCTGTAGGTTTACTTGTTAGAAGCTGTGGCAAAGTGCACAGCAAGAAGTTAGACTCCAGGTCTTTTGGATGACTGAAGGAGAAGATTTTGGCTTCAACGGCCTGTTACTGAATATGCGTGCCTAGCAAGCCTCTTCAATTTTAAAGAAGGTCAGAGCTAGTGCAGATCCCTCAGCAGAACCTGCTCTGCCTTGCTTGCCATTTCAGAGAGAGACACACGAATACATAATAAAGAGCACACTATGAGAAGTGGCGTCTATCTGGCAGAAACATGGGTGGCTGTGGTGTGGTCAATATCATAAAGCCAAGTCCAAAGTCTTCTGTTCAGACGTGTATGTAGACACCACTCAGTCTTGACCCATTTTCTTCAGCTGGTCGTATAGATGCATCCAAAAGAATCTATGGCCATTCTAACACTGCACGTGGGCATGAACTTCCCAGTCGGGTAAGTTGCCCCTGCCTTCTGGAGGACTCAGAGATCACACTCACCCCACTGTCCTTGGCATATGAGGGTGTGATGACTCTGGGCTCAGCAGGACAAAGCCCTCAAGGAAGAGGAGCAATTCCTCAAATTCATCCTCTGGGATCTCCCGACAGCAAAACCAGCAGGCAGTGATTCGCTTCAGCCTGTTTGCAAGGGAGTCAAAGTGTATACCTGCTCATCCAGGACTAAGACTGAAGAATCCTCACGGCCATGGATGTGTGACCTTTGCTTGTTGCTCCAGTAAGGTACTGGTGGAGCCTTGATCTGCCAGACATCACTGTGGCTACTTCATTGGTGCACCGGAGAAGTAGCTACGGTCCTCTGTCGAGCTTGGGAGCCAGTGGGCGTTAGGTGCTGTACAAAAACCTCAGGAACCAAAGGCCCTGCCACAGCTGTCTCACTCGGTGAGGACAAGTCATGCCTTGCCTGCAGTTGGTAACTGCAGCAGCGGTTTCCAGCTTTTAGTGCTTGAAAATTTTTATTGCTAGTTAAATAAAAGCAAACTGAAGTTTTCATCTAAATGAAGCCTATAATTTTGTGGGACCCAGTGGCTACGTTTTTCACCTGGTTGTAGGAAGGGAATGAAATCTCTGGACAGCACTTATTATCCATTCTCCCAGGCATTCATTCCATATTCTGATAAAAATCAGCCTTGGGCTTTCTGGTTATTGATCTCAGTCAAAAGGCAGATCTCTCAGCTCCAGCAAGTGTTTCTGCTAATATATTTTCCTTCCAACATTAATACTCTTTCTAATTTCGACCTCAAGAAGCAGCAATAAATTGCAGTCTGTGGCTTTAGCTTGTAAAAGCAGAGCGGACCTTATGAACGTGTGTTGGACAGCTTGTCACAGCCTGCTGCAAGATCCAATTAAATCTGAGGTCATTATGCCTTCCTTCACTACAGCTATTTTAATTGGGGGGGGGGGATAAGGTTGAATGTCTACCCCAGTCTTAGAAAAACACTGAGTCTCAATTAATGAGCTGAGATCTCATCAAACTTGCCTATAGTATTTGCTAAACCACGTTGGAGCTTGCTCTCTAAGCATACAGGCAGAAAATTGTCAGTATTCCTCCACAGGTCAATGAAAGCTACCTCTAAATCCAACTGTGCATCTTAAGTGCCTCGACTGGGCCAAGGGCCAGTGTCCTCGCTGGGTGGGACTGTTGCAGACGCCTGGTTGGGAAGGCAGCGCAGCCAGGAGTGTCTGCCCAACCTCCTGGCGCAGCCCTGCAAGGAGAAAAGGGTTTGTATCCTGCAAAGGGAAGGTGCAGCCTTGCACCTGAGGTAGGGCAGGGACAGCGCTGGCTGGAGACCAGGGTACCACATCCAGATGTTGTTGTGGGTCTTCTCCTGGTGCAACACACCCTGGTGGTCTCTTCCTCCGGGCCCTGTCCAGATACATGGGGTTTTACTCCACCTGAAGTCTTAAGAACATCAATTAAGAACATGCTAGTAAAGCGAATAGCACCCGGCTTGCTGTTCAATGATACAAAAAAAGTGCAAGATATTTTTCTGTTTTTAACACACAGCTTTCTGAATTACTTCTCACGTATCTGGAGGAATGTGTAGCACTTCCTACAGACAGATTTAAGGAGCAAATCACACCTTCCCGGCATGCATAGTTTATTATGTGCACTATATTATGAAATCTTAGTTAATTACCGTGAATTATTTGCTTGTTGTTGCTCCTTGGAATTTGTGGCACAAAGGTAAAGCCTGAACAAATCTTTTTGATCTTTTAATGGATTTTGTAAAGGCAAGAGTAAGAAAACCCCATCTGCATTTCTACATATTTGAACATTATTGGAGTTGAGTTTTTCTTAAGCTGTTGACGTAGAAGAAAAAGGAGATTTTACTTCCATAAACTACAGAGCAAGTATCAAACCTAGCATTAAACGTAGTTGCACAAGTCTGTGAATGATAATGACCCTTTGTTTCATTATAGAGCTGACATTAGTTTTTCTGGATGATACTAACAGCAATGTTTCAGAAGCAGTTAGTGTTCAACAAATGGTCTGGCTCCTGGGTGACATTAGCTAATCAGATATAAACAAGGGCTTGAAAAATAGGATAAAACCAACTTAATTTTTAAACTGCATATAAGCCAAATGGTTTTTGCTTGCCCTTTATATTCTGGAGGAGTTTTCTCAGAAACAAGCTAGTTAGATGAAGAAAGAAGACAATGACCTTTCTCTGGATCTGTTCTTATTTACCTGAATCTGTACGCACAATATTCAATTTTTATTATGCAGTTCAAGCTGACAGTCATGAAGCAATTGAAAGGCTGGAGCTAGCTTCTTGCCATGGGCTACCAAGTCAGCTCAGGGCCATGCAGACAGCCTTGAACTAGCCACCTCACAGCTCAAAGGCCAAGACCAGACCAGGCCTGGACAGCTTCTGGTGTGGAAGAGAAGAGGCAATGGGCACAAACTGAAACACAGGAGGCTCTGTCTGAACATCAGGAAACACTTCTTTTGGACTAGATGACCCACAGAGGTCCCTTCCAACCCCTACTATTCTGTGATTCTGTGATTCTGTGAAGTGCTGCAAAAGGTTTCCCGGGAAGGTTGTGGAGTCTCCCTCCTTGGAGATATTCAGAAGCCATCCCGACACAGTCCTGGGTAACTGGCTTTAGGCAGCCCTGCTTGAGCAAGAGGATTGGACCAGATGACCTCCACATGTCCCTTCCAACCTCAACCAGTTTGCAGTTCTGTGAAGAGGGGTGAGGACTCAGGGAAAGAGCCTGCCTCACTTGCTGCTACCTTGGAGCCAGAGATATGAAAAGCCATGGCTTGGCAGGGCGATTCTGCCAAGTGCTGCTGTGCCGTTTCCGCAGCTCACAGTCCAAACTCTTCCTCAGCAGGAGAAGCCAGCCTGGCTATCAGTGGCTCTGGAGCCATTGGCAGAGGCAAAATTTGTTGGCATAGGCAAATTCCCAGCAGTCTGCCACCCTGAGCAGCAGCTTGCCCTGCCCATGGCTCACCACAGTCCCGTCCACAACTCGTTCAGAATACGTTCTTAGGCATCCAAACGCTGTTTATTCTTGACTGCGTACCTTTACACAGCCCAGAGAAGCTCTCCTCTGACTGCTATTTTTTTTTTTAGTAGCTTTGTAGAGTACTGCCTTAAAGATCTTTGAAATCTGTTACTGGATAATATTCTTTTAACAGAAGCAAAACTAGAAACGTATTATTATGAGAAGTAGCACTTTTTTAAAACTAGAGCAGCTAGAGCGAATGCTTATCCTGACAAGGTCCAAAGGGTTACTAAAGCTTTTCTATAACCTGTAATTGGGTATCATATTTTCCACAAACTCATTATACTGTATGTGTGAAAAATTATTTTGCAGCAGATAACGTGAGCCCCCTTCGTGCTGAGTCCATGCAGAACAGAGTGACCTCAGCCACAGCACAGGGTGCTGCAGCCGGCTGAATTCGTGGCTGACAGTTCGTGGCAGGCTGAGTTCAGATTTGTTGTGCAATGCAAGGAATTGATAAAAAGTGATCATGGGGCAGGTGTGACCTCAAATTGAGCTTATTAATGTCCACATTTGAGAATTTTTTCCACACAAGTATTTGCAATTCTAAGGAGGGAAAAGAGACTAAAATCTATGGAGTGCTGCCAAATTGCTCAGTAGGCTGTTAGTGATTGACTGATATCTCCAGCCCAACCTCTCCATCACTTAGACCCTGTGCAGCTCTGAAGCCAGCCCTGCTTAGGCTAGATTCCTGACAGTTAGTCCTGTCTGTTGATGATAACCGTGATAAAAAACATCCTTAAGCTGGCCACATCCAAAACTTTCTGGCTGTAGATGACATCTGATCTATATGCTGATTTAGCTTGGGAGCTTCCATGCAGACATCTGCTCCAGGGATGACTCCACACTGCTCTCAGCGTGTCTTTCATGCAGCGAAAGGAGGCGAGTGCATCTCAGTAGCAGGAAAAGGGCTGAACAAATCTTGCTGTGCTTGCAGCAAGGTTTGGTTTCCAGGTTCACTTGTGTCTCTTAGGTTTACTCCCATTGATACCTGCAGTTTCACAGTGATCTCCCATAAAGTACCCATGTAGTTAGACTTTATAAATCCTGGCCTTAGATGCTGTAGACACTGAACACTTTGCCAGGCTGAGAGAGAGACTGGCAAATTAATGGGGTCTCTAAGATCACACAAATCACAGGCACGTCAGGAAGTCAGTGTGATACATATACTGGTGATGGGTGAAAAACTAACTGAGGAAGAAGATTTAGATAGGAATGCTGTGCTCTTCTTCTCTTCCCTAAACATTTGCTGTTGGCTATGTCAAAGACAGAGTGGTGGCTAAGCTGGCTCTCTGCTCTCATCCGGTATGTCTGTGTTTGTACTGAAGAGCTCTGTTCACCCAAGGGAAAGACAGATGATCCTTACTTCTGCATTCTGAATTGTTCCCCAGTGAATACGCAGAGGATCTGGGTGCCTGTATGAGATGACTGAAGTCTGAAAGTGTGCCTCTACTGCAGGAGCCTTGGGGGATGAAGAGACATCATAGCGGAGGGACAGATCTGCTAGGTTTGGCCTGGCAGGCTGATGAAGGTCTGCAGGAAATTATCTGTCCTGGCTCTTAATTGGTAGCTTGAGATGTTCCTTCACTTTGAAAGCTGCCTCATCCTCCCCACTTTGGACCTGCTAGGTCAAGGAGTATGAGATGGGGCGTTAGTCCTGGGTCTGTTTCTGTGACTCAAAGCTGCAGGAACACCGTTCATCAGCGCCTCACCCAGACCGGTGACCGAGAGGTCGCTTGCCTCTAGCCAGTGTGTCAGTTCATACACCCGGGTCACGAACATGTTCCCCCAGTGATGTGAACAGATGGAGTTTTAAATAAAAATCTCCTCCCCTTTCTTTAAGGTTAGACAGCAATGAGGCAAGGTCTTCTAGTACTGAAAGTTCAGATTTATATATCTAAATTTAAATGTTGGTGACTCAGTCCTTTGCGGGAATGAATTGTGAGTAAATTAATTTAGCTTTTATAAAAAGTTAACATCCCAAGACAATGAATATGGAAGGTTTAACCAAGATGACTTAGATGACATTATTCTGTGAATAAAATTCAGCTTAATTGTAATATGTGGGTTTAAACAGAAAGACATTTAAATCCTGGTTAATCTGATATAAACTCAATATTGCCATTCCCAAGCACTGCAAAATGTTGAAGCAGGCTCCAAACATCCCTGATTTAGTTTCAAACATTGCTAGCTCTTTGTTTTGTTAAGTAATGGTTTATTTTTCAATTTGCTTTCCCTTTGATTGTTTTTACATACTGAGATCATAATTTCATGTTCTTCTAGAGATTTCCATGCGCTTCCTCCAAACTAGAGAATACGGCAAGATTTGTCACGAGCACTAAAAATGATAAAATATTAATGGAAATCTGACAGTAGGGTTCTCGTCTGAAATGGAGAGCTTCATTTTCTAGCCCTAGCATATGTTGTCCTAGGGGGTGTGAAGTTTGCCCTTACAGTGAGAAAACTACTCAGAAAGTGGTCACCCGAGTAAAAGCAAGGGAGAGAAGGGAGGGATGGAGGGAGGGAGGGAGGAAGGGAGATGTGACCAGAGGACAAACCAGTTCCTGGGGTTGACAGGCCACAAATAACATAGGAGGAGAGCAAGAAAGGTGAAAGCAGCTTTCCTGGAAATAGCTATGATCAGTCTGCAGGCAGGCTGCATCATGAGATGTGGAGATTTGTCCTTCAGTTTCTTTCCCCATGGACGCATCAGGCTAACCAATCACCTAGAGAGCAGGATAACGTGTCACCCTGGTAAGCTGTGAGCTGTATTATTGGAAGCACTCTGTGCTTTATACCCATAGTTATTTAGTTACCCATGCAGTAATGCTTATTGTTAAGCCACTTGCAGAGTATTGAAACACATGACAGTGCAGCCTCTGCTCTCATGCTGCCTCTGTGTTGGCTGGAAAATAAGAATAATGAGTCATTTTAGCACGGTTAAAGGGATGAGGAAGATGGAGGTGTCTTTTTTCGTGTCCTGCTGAAGGCAGCCCTGCCACAACCTTGACTCTGCAGGGGAGAGGATGGCCTGATTTCAGCACAGAGAGTGGGTGGTTTTGCTGCTGAGATGGCTGCTGCGGCCGGTCCAGCAATTAAGGTCACTGAGGTCACCAAGCAGACATGAGGGGGTAATGACTTTGAGTTGCCACTGGCCTGCCTGGATCCCAGCCAGAGACCTAGAAATTGAAAGTTTTGCAGGCTGCTACCAATCCCCTTGGATACATTTTACTTAACGTATTTCAAGCTATGGAACAACAGAAGAGGAAAAAAATCAAAGGCAAGCAGATGTTGCAAGGATGATAAAGACAGAGGCAAGAGCAGTGGGAAATTGGGTTGGCAAGCAAGTGATGCGGAGAGATACAGACCTAGAAAGGAGCAGTTTCGGATGTCTGTCTGTCACTAGTTGTTGGTTGCGCACCCATGCCTTATGGGTTTAATATCAAAAGATAGTGCACTATATCTGCTTCTCAAATATATAGGATTTTGTTCTGCAGCTAATTCCCTAATCTGCAAAGCAAAAGAGGTTTTTTGTCGGCAGTTAGTAGAGCTGTGGTGAGTCACTCCTCTACTGGCGGTTCACTCCCTCCCTCTCTCCCATAAATGCTTCTAAAAATAGCTACTATAGAAATATCTTTTCATCTAGGGGAATAGACCAAAATAGCAAAGTCTGTCCCTAAGAGTTAGGGTCCCCTGAAAGTCCTGGTTAGTGATTAGCAGGCTATTAGACTGGAAAGAATAAAAGACAGAAAGTACCTAAGAAATGTGTTCCTTATCAGTTTATTTTTCAGTATGATTTAGGCTGAAAAAGTACAACAAAATTTCAACACATTCGTATTTCGATAGGGAGAAGGAGGTTGGTTGCTTTAAGATCCTTTAACACATTGCTAAGGTGGTATGTTAACACTATTTTGCTTATGAGCAAATGATCTTTCTGTCACAAGGAAGGAAGGATCTGAGTCACGTTATGTCCTGATCCCACCGGATTTTTCTGAAAAGCAATACATGGGACAGAAAGAGGGGCAGAGGCTGTGCCTATGACCGTCAGCACAGGTGGCTTCTGTGGCACTGAATTTAGCAGCAAGCTTCGGTGTTGTAATAGCTCCCGTCAAACCAAAGAGTGACAGCAGCAGAACGAGAAGATAAATTTTGCCTGAAGAACACACAAGCCTGCTGTAATTTCTTTTTATTTGTTTTCACTATAATATCAATGATAGGAGGACAGAGAGTGCTCTTTAAGCGACAGAAAGTGCTCTTTATACAACAGAAAGAGTAGCTCTTGGTGGATGGAACTTGTGGACTCAGCCCACCTGAACCAATGCATTTTTGCACAGTCCTATGCAGCCCGCTGGGCTTGCCATTTCCTTTCAGATTCTGTGCTTTAGATAATGGGGATGACTTGCCACAGTGATGTTTGGCAACTGGTTAAATCTCCAGAGATTTAAAAGCAGTGATTTTTTAGGTGGCTCTTTTATTAGCTCGCTTACCCCCTTAAGCAGGTTTGAAGGTAGCTAATAGGTTTGGATTTGAAGGTAGCTAATAGGTCTGGATTCTTTATTTAGCTAACCAAGAGCTTCAGAGTTCTCTGCTCTTCCTCTGGGCTTTCACAACTAAAAAGCCCCAGTTACGCCCTCACATGCGCTGGGATCTCAGTTCTGCTCGTGCAAGTTCAGTTCTGGTTTCTTTTGCAAGTAGCTCCTCAAAGGACAGACAAGGTGAAAAAATAGCCCCACATTCTGCTTAAAACAAGCAAGCTTTGTAGGTTATAAAGAAGGTAATGATTTGAGTCAAAGCAGCTGACACCAAGAGAAGAGCCTTTTAGACCAGAAGAGGTAGAGAAGGAGCAAATGAACAAATGTGGGTAAACGCACTGAGGAATATGGGCTGGCACATGCCCTTTTCCCTGCCACCTATGCTCTACAAGATGTACGTCATGTTCCCGGGAACCTGGGCTCAGGGGTTTGCGGGAACATTTCAACCAGAGGAAAAATATCACAGCAAAGAGAAACGTGTACTTCTGGGCTGTTTTTCTGTCTTTGTCTCTTCTCTGAACATACTCTGAACTGTTGTCCTGCTTAGGGTTGCTGAGTATGGTAGCAGCACCGATGGTCACCAGTGGCTCAGTTCGCCATCCTGCAGCTTGCTGTGCCCCGAGGTGTGCTCCGGAGACAGACTGGCACCATCCTGGGCAGATGGAGAGCTGAACTTCGTTTGTAACAACGTGATTTATTCATTGCAGTATTGGACAGTGGTACAGACCGGCAAGCCTGAAGTCTGCACCTTGTGGTACACTTTGAAGACGGGTTTACCAGTTTCATAGAACCACAGAATCATGAAGGTTGGAAAAGACCTCTAAGATCATCAACTCCAACCATCAATCCATCACCCCCATGCCTGCTAAACCATGTCCTGAAGTGCTACATCTACACGTTTTCTGAACACCTCCAGGGATGGGGACTCCACCACTGCCCTGGGCAGCCTGGTCCAATGCTTTACAACTGTTTTAGTGAAGACTTTTTTTCTTAATATCCAATCTAAACCTCCCCTGAAGCAATATGAGGCCATCTCCTCTAGTCCTGTCGCTGGTTACCTGGGAGAAGAGACCGACACCCTCCTCACTACACTCTCCTGTCAGGTAGTTGAGAGCAGTAAGTTCTCCCCTCAGCCTCTTTTTCTCCAGACTGAACAGCCCCAGTTCCTTCAGCCACTCCTCATCAGACTCGTTTCTGCGCGCCTTTAGCTCGGTGGCCCTGTTCTCTGGGTTAGATGCTCAGCCAGGCTCGCCAATGTGAATCATCAGCCAGTTTGGTGCTTTGCCTCTTGTTTCCTAAACCACGGTGCTTGCTGCTGTGACTAATTCTGATACAGTGTCTTCTCACAGACCAAACACCATGCTGTCCTAGTAGCTTCCTTGGTGCAATTTCCTGACGTAGGAAAGCCTGTACATTTGGTAAGGAGGTTCTAGTGGGACTGGAGGCAGTAGGTGGTGATTCCCTCCAGAAGGCTGAAGGACTGGGCAAGACCAAGGCAGCAGATGTGCTGTGATGTTGGTGAATACTGTGGCAGGATGAACAGGATTTGTTTGAGGTGCCAACAGACCCTATCCCAGCCAGTGTATATTGGGTTATAACTGGGCAGTGAAGGGAAGCACAGTCAAGGCCATTCATGTCATCAGATTTTGTATATGGGATGAATAAAACAGGGTTAACAGGACCCTGAAGTGCTGTATCACCACTCCAGTGCTTTACAACTCTTTCAGTGAAAGAATGTTTCCTAATATCCAATCTAAACCTCCCCTGACACAACTTGAGGCCATTTCATCTCTTCCTATCACTAGTTACTTGGGAGAAGAGGCCAACTCCTGTCGCACTACACCCTCCTTTCAGGTAGCTGTAGAGAGTCATAAGGTCCCACCTCAGCCTCCTCCAGATCAAACAGCCCCAGCTCCCTCAGTCGCTTCTCATCAGATTTGTTCTCCAGACCCCTCACCAGCCTTGATGCCCTTCTCTGGACACGCTCCAGCCCCTCAATGTCCTCCTTGTAGTGAGGGGCCCAAAACTGAACACAGCACTCCAGGTGGGGCCTCACCAGTACTGAGTACAGGGGCACGATCACTTCCCTACTCCTGCTGGCCACACCATTCCTGATCCAAGCCAGGAAGCTGATGGCCTTCTTGGCCACCTGGGCACACTGCTGGCTCATGTTCAGCCGGTTGTCGACCAACACCCGCAGGTCCTTTTCCGCCGGGCAGCTCTCCAGCCACTCCTCCCCAAGCCTGGAGCGTTGCATGGGGTTGTTGTAACCCAAGTACAGGACCCGACACTTGGCCTTGTTGAAACTCATACAGTTGACCTCAGCCCATCGATCCAGCCTGTCCAGATCCCTCTGCAGAACTTCCCTACCCTCGAGGTGATCAACACTCCTGCCCAACTTTTTGTTGTCTGCCAACTCACTGAAGGTGCACTTGATCCCCTTGTTCAGATCATTGATAAAGCTGTTAAACAGAATTTACCCCAAAACTGAGCCCTGGGGAACACCACTTGTGAGTGGCTGTCAGGTGGATTTAACTCCATTCACCACCACTCTTTGGGCCCAGTCTTCCAGCCAGTTTTTTACCCAGTGAAGTATACATCCATCCAAGCAGTGAGCAGCCAGTTTCTCCAGGAGAATGCCATGGTAAATGGTGTCAAAGGCTTTACTGAAGTCCACGTAAACAATATCCACAAGCTTTCCCACAGTAAGTGGGTCGTCATGTCGTAGAAAGAGATCAGGTTAGTCAAGCAGGACCTGCCTTTTCTCTTCCTCTCCAAAGTAGCTTCTTGCCTTACTTGGTTTTGGCCGCAAAATTAATTCATTCAGAGCCTGGCCTCCTGCCATATTGCAGGTAGGAAGAAGAGCTCAAATACTTCCTAATTCTTCTCAATTTATCTCTGGTTGTCTTGTGGGAAGGCTTTTATTTCCATAGCTAATGTTACGGTTGGCTCACTTCTGCCTTGCATTCTAGTCCAAGGCTTCCACAGTCTACTGGGCATATCAGGCTTGATACCGTGCCACTGAAGTCAACAGGAGTTTTGCCATCAATTGAGCTAGAAGCAGGAGGCAAACCATAATTAGTCAGCTCTGATTGCTGGATGCAGCTCGCTCTGTAATGGCCTCTGAATTGTTATTCTCTGCTAATCTGTATCTGACTAAATGCTCTTGGCCAGCATATTCCTGAGCGCTCCCCCCTTCCCAGAGAGGTTAATCAAATGACAATCGCTGCTCTTTTATGTCAGAAAGAGGGGATGGGATGACATAAACCCACAAAATATAAGCTAAATAAAAGGCCAAAAAGAGCCAAAACCGTGGACGGATGTCTATGCTGGCACTGCAGAGTCAGTAGCACCAGGGCTATCTGCACGCCTGAGCTTCTCCTGGGCAGCAGCAGCAGAAGCTGAAAACCCTCTCAGCAGCCCGCTGCTGCAGCACCGTCTGATTGCCTCCTGCCCGCATCGCCTCTGACGAACAACCAGCTGCCTCAGCCCTGGTCTAGGCAAAAACAGTCCCAAAATTCATTTAAACCAAATGGGTGCTCGTTACTCTCCGAGTACTCTCCCAGTGCAGCGCAGCGTGATGGTGGGGCTAGGAATTATTTTGTTTTAATCAACATTGCTGATATTTGAGAGAGAAGGAGGGAGAGTGAGGTTCCCACTGCAGTCTTTAATGCAGTGCTAGCAAGATGTTGTTATATATTGGGTTAGTCTCCGTATTGGGGCTTATTTGACAGGCCCTGTCATCATCTACCTCCAAGATTATCATTCATGCTGCTGAAAATACAACTTTATTGGACTAAATATTGGCGTGTGTCTGTGTGGGCCACACAGGTAAAGACTCTCCGGGGCTCGTCGGTGTGTCTGAGTCACGGTGTGTGGGTGTAACGACTGCACTAGTTATTATTAATCTCTCTGAAACCTCTTTGCGGTGATTAACGGAGTACTCTATGAAAGCAGTCAGCTTCATGGGCTCTCGCCAAGGAAGACCCACTAAGCAGATTTTGTTGGAGCCTTCAGCCAAGCTGCTCTTTTCTTGGCAACAGAAATGCGCATCAACATAGATGTGAAGTCAATTTCCACCGTTTTTTTAATGTACTTTATTCACGTTTTTTGGACGCTACACAAACCACTAAAATCAAAGCACCGTACTTAGCATAGCCAGCGACTTTTCTGATGTGCCAGTGTATATAAATAAACCCGAGCCAGAGACAAGAGGTCACATTTAAAAGACAGAAAGGAGAAAAAAGCATCTGTGTTCTTGCCTCCAATCCACTTTGCATGAAGAAGTGACTTCAGGGAGGGACTTCAGTGTGAGATGAGAGATGGGTACGTGTCGGCAGGTGCTGGATCCCCCCCCAAACCCTGACCAGAACAGCTCAGCCATTTGCCAGGGATCTGCTCAGATTTTTCTGCAAGCTGACTGCCAAGGGCTGAGCATTTTGGGAGCAGAAGAGCAGAGCTCTCCCTGAGCTGGCTGTGAAGATGAGATCATGTGGCAATGGCCTGCAGCAACATGGAAGGTCAGGTTACTCTGGCTTTGGGTGAAAACAATGATCACAGAGAAGGTTTCACCCTCTGTGTGTCACTAAACTGGGCTGGTAGCTAGTTTCCATGGCTGAGTCAGGGGGAGGGGGACTCGTATTCTCCAGAGGAAGACTCTAGCAGGTTTCATCTGACCCCAAATATTATATTTTCTTTCTGCTGTGGTATCTTTCACTTCTGTTTACTCCTGTATATATATTTTAAAAAAAGCTCTCCCTTTTTCTCTCTCCCCATCCCCATTTCTGGCAATTGATCAAAATCTGAGTTTACTATTCTGCTCTGTGTCTCATGACATCTCGTCCTCATACACCGGAAAGTGACTGTCTCTAAAGCAGCTTTATGAGGCTAAGTAAAGCAGAGTAAAATAGCAGCAAACTCAAGTTTTTCCAGCTTAGTCTGTCCCAGGAGGGCTAGGCTGGGGAAAAGCAAGACGCTGTGAAGGAAGCAAAAAATAAGAATAAAAAAGAAGCCAGACAGTCTCAGGAAGGGAGAAAAAAGTAGAATTTAACTTCAGGCAGAATGTCAAATAGATATTTGGAGTTCAGAGTGCTACACCAGCCTGACTATACTCAACTTTGACCACCTACAGCAATTTTTATATCACCAGCTTTGTGTCATTAAGTAATTAATGTTGCGGTGATGTGTCTTTTTCTCCTGTATCACTGCACTCACTACACATCATATGGCCATCATTTCAGCTTCTATTGCATTAAAATACTTAACAGGAAATAATTCCTTTCTGGCTTGATCTATGCTGTGTACACGGGTTGTGTTTTGGGGGTTTTTTTCCCATTTCCAGGGAGCAAGAGATCCAATATGCCCAGGAGGCCTCCAAAACTCGTTTCTGCCATCCATAAGGCCAACAAGCTTACCTTAAAAAAAAACAGAAAAGCACAGACACACAGGACACTCTTTGGTGGCTTAATTTTGTGCGCCATGCAAAACATGTCACATTCTTCTGCCTTTGCATACATACCCACAAAATGACACTGACGAAATGAGGTTATTTACACACGGAGGGGTATTTGCCTGTGTAGAACTGTGCATCCTTGAATGATTTCCAAAGAGGGCTATGCAATCAGAGTATCGCCCTGCCTTCACAGCAGGCGGAGGAACCATCCTTGCTTTACCACATTTGAGATGGTGCCAGTTATCCCATTTTAGTTTCATCTGTTCTGTTAATCTCCATCAAGAGGCTGTGTAATCATGACCTTGCCCTTCTCTAGTGCCCGCAGAGTGATGTACAGTCATTGCTGCAGCAGAGTGAAACAGCTTCTCCATTGTGGCTCTGGTCCTTGCAACAGGAAGCAAGAGAATAGTGGGCAAACGTCCTTTCTCCTCCCTAGAACCTCCACAGGAACTGGAAAGAGTAAGGTCTTTGAATGGGGCTTGGAACTGATTGTATTTAGAAGAAAGGCTATTTATAAACTTCAAATACTATTAAAGAAATAGGATGACAAAGACTTGGCTGAAAGAAAAAGAAAAAATGTGCATGCATGAATGAAATCATAGCACCCAACAACACCAGTCCTTACTGGGTTGGTCTGTGTTAATGGTGGTGGAGGAGGGAAAGTGTTAATGACCCCTTGACGCCCGCAGTAAATCCACCCTTGAAAGGGAGGGGATTAAAATGTCTTAAAAATCATGTGCTGGAAACTGAGACAGCTTAACATTTCGCTTTTGCTGATGTCAGATGACTCTCCCAGCCCCTGCATCGATTAGACATACTCCAGCAGGTCAAAAGAGAAGCGCAGGAGCTCTGGTATATTAACATAAGATTGCTTGTAACAAATTTTAAGTGTCTTGACTTGGCGTGGCTTCAGCTTGCTGTCTTTGTCCAGGGACTGCTATGATGTCTGAACTGCCTCCACAGAGTTTCATCATCCTCTTCTCCATTTTGACCACCTCTCCAGACTGTGAGTGTGGGAGTGCAGGAACATGTGAGCATCCCAGTGGAAGAAGCCCCTTTCAGCTTTGCAGACCAGTTGTGCTGGACTCAGTCGGCTCTTCTTCCTGAAAAGGGAGTAAAAGTTCATACAAATTCCTGGCTTTGCTTAGCAGCATGAAAAAAAATTAAAAAGACAAAATACAAGCGTAGCTGTGACCCACCTCGTGCAAGGCGAGAAATATAAAACCCTACCAAGTAGTGAAAAAAAATTTAGAAGTTCAGTGTGGTAAAAGGACAAGAGACAATAATGGGTATGCTAGAATAAGATGTGCCAACAATTACAGAGAAATATTTAATAAGATCCAACAAAAATAAAATCTAAAAGAGAATTTCAAATTGTCTAAACCCAGAATCTCACAGAAAGAAAATCCTTTTGCAAGTTATTAGCAAATCTGTACGTGACACAGATGAAACCTTGTCTGGTATTACAATAAATATGAAGAAGATCGAGCATTACCCAAAATCACCAGCAATCTGCCTCTGTTCAGTCTTCCAGAAACGCAGTTACAAGTTCTGTGACTAACATGAATGAGTGAAGATTTTTACAGCCACCCTGTCTGCACAAGACACAACTGCAATGAAATTGCCTTCTTACTCCAGAGAGACACAAAATTAAACTTGTAGCCATCAGAGACCTGCCTGCAGAGCCACATCTGTACTGCAGAAAAAAATCAAAAACCAAACCAGGCTCTTATTTTTGGTTCACGTCCTTTAACTTCTTTTGGAATTATATCCACGGGAGCCTGGAAATGTCATTTACTACTTTACATTATTTAATACTTGTAAATATATGTACATATAATTATTATTACATAATTACAAATTAGTAGTAATTTTGTTTGATTCCCTGAGGAACCCCTCCACCGCCATCCACCGAGTCCCAAACCAGCAGCTGTTTCCTCCCCGGATCGGAGGAAGATTCGCATCTCGGTTGCCCTAAACGTATTTCCAAGGTCGTATCAACTGCTCCAAAAGCTTCTGAGGAATTCACAGCACCCGCTGGACCCTTCTGCTGTACGTGGTGTATACATCAGCTCGTAGGCTGTCATGGCTTGCTGGCTGGTACTTACTCAGAGGCAGTTCTCCCTTCTGTAGTCACCTTGAGCAGCATCTCACTGCGCCAATGGTCTCCCTGCAGTGAAGGGACCTCGTGCGTTTGCAGAAACTGGGCGTGATTCCACTGTGGCTGGGGGGCCTGAGTGCTCAGCCTCTGCGGGTGCGAACCAGGAGGACCATACTTCTTGCCCAACGTCTGGCTGCAGAGTCTGAACCAGGGGAGTCCGTGGGCTGAGGCCACGTCAGGCTGCACTGCGAAAAAGGGCGGTGAGGTGAGCCAACAACTTTAGGAGACAAAACAAAAATGGGTTGTATTTTATGCTGCAAACTTTTGAGTATACTTTAAAAGGTGTTTTGTTCAATTAGTCTCACTTCCTATTTCTAGTGGGGTCAAAAATATTTTCAGTAGAAGTTTAATCTTCTAAACAGATAAGTTATTTATCCCTCTGAAACTCCATATCTATAAAATATTTCTGAACAAGGCACTGTAATATACAACACACCGGACACAGTAGACGTATCTCGGTAAGGCTGCAGGACAACAGGCTTCTGAATTCTTCAAAGCAATCTAACAACCTAGAACTCATTTTCTGGATGTTAAGTATTTTTCCTGTTTGGAATCTCTGTATGTTTTGCTGTATGTGCGAGGGAGATGGGGGACTGGAAACGGCTTAATTAGCCACATTTTTGACAAATAACCTCTGTCAACCATGGGAAAAAACCAAAAATGAAACCAAAAAAATCCCAAAACCCCCACCCTAAAATCTAGCACTACTGTAAATTGTATATTTAGAAAAGTGAAAAAGTGATTGTGTCTCTCTCTGACAACCGTTCATCTTCAATACTAGTTATTCTCAAAAAGTCAGGAGCAGTTTCTCTGAAAAATCCTTTGAAGAGCCTCTCTACTGTCCTCCCACATGAGCAGACTTGGCCCGCTCTGCTGTGCAAGCACATCGCAGAGCAGCCTGCACTTGTGAGGAAATCGTTGAGTATTAGTTTAGTTTCTTTGTGTGCTAACATCATTGCCTGGTGATATTCTTCACTTTACCTAAGGACACATACATCCCACCTCCACAAGAAATCAGATTACAGCAGGGCCTTACACATAATTTAGATAAAACAAGAAACCCTCTTGCACTGAGCAAGATGGAGCACCATTTGGACAATGCCCAAATGCCTGAAGGTTTGAGAAGTGGCTCCCACAGTCGGTAGGAGGCTGGATAGAGTGTCTTGGGGCCATCTGCAGCCATCTCTGAAAGAAGGACGGAGACAGTCCTGGAGCACCGGGCTGTGCGTAGCCCAAAGGGCTCCAGCTCCGTTGCCTGCCCTGCTGCCCAGTGAGAAGTGGACGAGGGCACCCCGTACATACAGCAAAACGTGACGGAGCTGTTATTTTGATTGCTGTGAGGACAAAAAGCATGAAGAGCCTCTTTGTGCCCAGTACCCTGCCCTACACTAGTGCCCAGCTCCAGCTCCCTTCCTCCTTGTGCTCTTCCGATGCACAGCAGCTATGAATATATGTCAAGGATCCTGCAGGAGGGAAACGCTTATCGCTGCTGCTAGCCTGAACTGTGAAAGCAGGCAGGAGTCTTTGTTTTCAGCCTGAGAGGAATGCATCTCTGCCATGGAAAAGAAGACCCTTCGAGCTACAAAATTATTAAAACTCCATAGGACCTCCAACTGGTTTTTGCTTGGGGTTTTTGTTGGTTTTTTTTTTAGATCTGAATTTCCAGTTTAGTTCTCAGACCATCACTATAATCCTATGTAATGGAATCTCTTCATTTCTCTTGGTCTCTTGCTGTGTTTCATTTGCAGCTGTATGGTGTACATAGCAATTATCTGCTGATGTACTTTTATCTGGTCTCTAGTCTTTAGCATGCTTTATTGTACTTCACATTCTCCATATGCCCGAGAAAGTCAGTCAAAGCCCTAATCTCCTTACACAAAAATTAACTCTGAGCTGCGAAGCCTGACACTGGTATTAAAATACTTGATGGAATTTCTGCGCGCTTACACTTGTGTGTGAGTTTGTGCACATGTGTGCCCGTGTGTGTGCCGGTGGGAGGAGGGAAATCGTTCTTTCAAATCCACCCGAGCAATTTAGGAGAGTGGACTCCATAGTGCATTTGGCAAATTTACTAAAATTAATCGAAGAAATAAATTTGCTCTGTATCTGCAAGTTTCCAACAGTTATCTTTTTCTGAAGGTGAGCTTTGATAATAAGCATCCATATTCTTCCACAGCAATGTAAGCAAACATCAGTACATCCCCAACCTTGTGTTAATTTTTATGGTACATTTTAGTGCCTTGTAAACAACTGTTTATTGCCGTGTTTATATCAAGAATGTGGGAACAGGGAACCGTGACTGATTACAAATTTCAAAAATTAGGAAATGTAAGGCTAGAATCTTAATAATGAGGAATATGGTCAACAGGATAACTTTCACGAACAAAGCTTTAGATTAAAATATAATATTAAAATAGACATACCCTGTTATTTGGATGAACTCCTGATCCCACCAAAGCAAGTAGCAATACTAATTTCTTAATGTGTCACGTGAAAGAAAAAAAATCTCAGTACAGCTTTCTTATATTGGGACAAGAAATGTTTAAAAAAAAAGGGTTTCAGTAAAAACATTGCTGTATGGCAAAACTGAAATCTTCTAATTATAACACAAGCTGAAAATACATATAGTTTTGCTGGAACCCTAGCTTTTTTGTGCATGCGATAGAGATAAAAGTATTTAAAGTGAGGCAATTTCAGTAAAAAGGGATCAAAAAGATTTTACATTAAGCTCTCTTTCCATTGTCTCACTTGACAAAGGTCTCAAAGTACCTCTACTTTCTGCCAACGTGTGGCTGGGACTTCTCTTGAGGAACTTCAGCATCCGGAAAGGCTGAGGGGTTCCAGCGTTGCCTTTGCTGCAACCAACCATCTACTCCGCGACCTCCACATGTTACTAACAAGCCAGGAAGAAGGTGAGGACACAGAGGTGACTCCCTGGGTTCCTTGTGAAAGTCGTGTTGAACAGAGGTGCCACAGCCAGAGCAGCTTCTCCCTGACAGCCTTTGGGAAGGCAGCTCATCATGTTCTCGGTTGGATAGGTGTTCTCATATAGATGCCACACAAGCATTACTGGACTTAAGTTTCACAACATCTCTACAAAAGGAAAGCAACCATGCTGCCTTCACATTATAAAGGGCAAATTAAAATACAGGATGGGCTGCAGGTACAATTTCTTGGTGGCTGGCTATTCATAATATGGATACCCATTACAGACCTGGCCACCCTGAGGCTGCCAGAAAGAAGCAGTTCCCTCTGGGGGATGTTTATGTTCTTTTAAGGTAGGAATAAAGTAAGTCTGGTGCATTGCCCTCTTGATATGTCCATTTCTCTTCATCTCTACTTTCTGGAGGGAGACAGAAGTGACCACCTCAGATGTGTAGTGCAGTCATCTGTGGCGAGGCAACATCATTTCCACCCTACATGCCAAACTCTTATAGAAAGTTTTCACCCCAAGCGAGACTCGCATCTGGGTCTCCAAAGTCCCAGACACAAGATAACCAAAACTCGATATTTCCATCCAGTACTGCTGGTCACAGGCATGAATGGGCTTCTGTGAGTGCGTTAGGAAAAACAAGGACAATAATGGGAAGTGGGAAAAGGGGAGGATGCTCCTTCAGCAGCAGGACTTCCCTCAGAGGCTCTTGGAAGCCTTCACATGGGGGAAATGGACATCTCTTCCAGCCTCACACCATGCAGAATTCAGCGTGTGCAACCTGGGCGTCAAGGTGAGTTTCCAGTAACATTTCCTACAAAGGAAGAGGAGAACCTTGAAAGCCTCCAGGCTGCTATCACAGAAACTTTAATTGTTTCAAAAACAGTTGAAAGAGAGCAGGGAGCTAATATTTAAAGGCCTTTAGGTGGAGAGAGATTGTGGCAGGGAGTCTGCGCTGGGCACAGCCCTGATGCCCCCAGCAGCTTGGCCAGGCAGGAGGGACGTGCCTGGGCCAGTCCATCCATGTGTAAAACCAGGCACAGGCTGGAATTGTTCTCAGTAGATGATCCATGTACCAAAAGCCCTTTCTGACTTCTCATTCGGTCTCCTGGAGCTGTTAGCATGAGATGGTAGTGCCGATCCCTCCACCAGCAGCATCCCACACCAGTGGTCCCCGGGTGCCCACAGGAGTAAGAACGTTGCTGCAAGCACTGAGAGGACAGGCTCAGTTTCTAGGGGTTAGAGGTTTTATTATTTTGTGTCTGTAGGAAAGGATGTTTGTCATACTCGAGCAAGGCAGACACAAGAGGTTGCTCAGTTAGATGTCAGGATCACAAGCTATAGGCACAAAAATGCAACCCCCAGCTCTGCCTTTGTCAGCAGCCCCCATCCTTTTTTTTTTCTGATGTTTTTTGTTTAGATCACTATTAATTTTCTCTTTTCAGTCGTTTTACCTTGTCTCCTACTCTTTTTCTTCCTGTCTTCACAGTTGCCAGAAGAATATACAATTTCGTAGATGGAGAAAACATATTTCCAGTTGCAAACAGCACCAGGAAAATCCTGGATGAGCTCATCTTTCACCTTCCCAACCAAGCAGAGCTGGCAAGAATCATCCCGCACCTCTGCATAGCTGTGTCAAACCTACCTGGATTTGAGGCATGGTGCAGAGCTCCTGTCTTGTTCTCCTGGTATTCCCTCATCAAGTCAATGAGAGAAGAGGCAGAAGGTAATTAGACCAGCTTGGTCCTCATCTCACAGTCGTCAGAGTAACAGACCCTATTTCTGAGGAGAGACCATCTTTGCCCTGTCTGGCATCCCAGTAATGTTCATTGCTCCCACGTGGGAGCAAGAGGAGGCTTGGAGGCACCAAGGGCCACCTCTGTACCTTTAGTCTCTCCAGGCATTCTAACCCCTTCTTTTTTTGCAAGATTTTCTCGCTGTCATATCTGTCTGCCCTGTTTTTTTTCTTCTCCACCCCTTTTCTGTCTCTCCCTGTGGACCCTTCTAGCACCCCCTTCCCAGTAAAGTGCTGCACAGGGAGGCAGAGCAGCCTGGCACTGGCCTTTCAATATATTTAAACACGAGCAATTCACTGAGCTGGAAAATTGTAAATCTGCAATTTTATTGAAAAAGGTGGTCACCCTGTTTCTTGGAGCCATGTTCAGCGACAGCGTAATAGACCTTTATGAGACACAAAGAATGGCAAATTTTTAATGAAACTGGTAAGAGGAATTTTTTCATTTCTGAGAAACAGGCTTTCGATGTCTAGTTTTGCTTATTGTTACAAGAAGAGACAGGCTGTTAAAACCACCCTGTGCAGGTGAAAATGTTGTCACACAACCCTTTTTTCCTCCAAAATAACGTGGAGGAGGACAGAAACTGGCACGGAGGGGTTAGTAATGTCTGCTAACAGTGTGTATGCGGTGCCTGCCCTGCGCCTCATCTAGACACCTTCCCAGCATTTCGTGTAGCAGCATTTCAAACCAAAACAGAGACAGAGAAGAGCTGTCAGGACGGCTCATTTTAGTTATAAAGTGCATCCTTGCCTGATGCGCTGCTGGGAAAGTTAAGCAAGACACAAAACCCAAGTAAAAAAAGCTTTCAAGTGTGCAATATAAAAGGGGAGGCAAAAGGACACCAAAGTGGAAAATAGAGGTGAAAGGTTTCAAAGGTAGGACAGGAATCTCTCACACAGAGGAGGAGAATAAATGAAATGAAACAGAGCTTGTCCTCAACCTTTTTACAAAACGTGGGAGCACTGGTGTAGCTGTACTGAATTATGGATAGTGTTGTGAGTTATGTGTGCAAAGAGCTGCTAGACAGATGACATAACCCCAGTCTGGAGGAGAAAAAGGCCACAGAACTGTACAACCTGGCCACAAAAATGCAGAAGAGATGGTGAGAGAAGAAGCAGCAGCTTCTTTAGGAAACCCTTTTGAATTATGGACACGTATGAACTTAGAGTGGAGTTCCTCCTCCAGAATAACGAAATGTCCATGTCTCATGTTTTGGAATAAGAGTACTTTTTCTGAACTGTTGAAGCCACTTTAGCAGGAACATGTCTTCCAGAACAAGTCGTAGAGCAGCTAAGCCCTATGAGAATGGAAATACTCTGCAGAGAGGATGGGGAATACGGCAGCTGTAGACCAAGCTCTTGATTGCTGACGATCACTTGCCTTTGTTAGATAATTAAGATTTCCCAACACCCAAACGAAATGGTTGGCTGGGGCCTGAGCCTTCAGTGCTCTTGGGAGGAGCTCTGCCAAGTAAAAAATTACTGAAAAGCCAGGTTAAAAACAGAATTCTTGCACCCTTTCTGTTCTATTTATTCTGCCAGCTCTGTCGTTCAGTCTCTTTACCACATCCATCATTCAGGAGCTGAGTCATGTGCTTAGTCCCTCATTTGCACAGCAAGCCCTGCAAACATTGGGCATAGCTGAAAGGGTGTGAGCTAGTGATATCTGTCAAGGGTAACTATTAATTCTACCCCATGATACTTAAAAATAAAGTAGAACAGCATGTCAGTTTGTTTCCCTGCTTATGTTAAGCTGCATCATTCATGATTGTAGGCTGTGTACTAAAAGAAGAGCATCTGCTGTGAGCTTGGAAAAAAACTATTATTGCCTGTTAACAACTCTATATAAATATTTGGGGAATTTGTATATTAATATTGTATGTTGTAAAGGATTCTCTCTCCTTCTAGTCCCAGAGACTCTTCAGGTTCTTATTTTCTGAGCTCTCAGCAGTTACACACAATTATAGCAGATGAGGCCTGAGGAACCACAGGCACTTTCACACTTGTTTCCATAGCTGGGTGCAGCGCTCGGTCAGAGGAGCCACTCAGGCATATGGCCTGTAATAAGCTGAGCTCCAGTGAGTTGGAACCTCCTGCTTCAACAGCTATTTGGCCATTTGTTTTCTTGCTGCAGTTCTTTGATTACTTCCCTCCCTTTGACAGAATGATGAAAGCAGCCACAGGGTTTATGGGCAACCTTCACCAAATGTTGCCCGTATTCCAGTAATCAGACAGAAAACAGGGGAGATGGGCAGGGATAAAGTGCCCAGGGAGTCTGGAAGTGCTGAAGATTGAAAGGCACATGTTCTGCCAAAAGAGAGATTAATGTATGTGCTGTTAAAACTTCCCAAACCGTCTAGGAAGGCGTGTGGTGACCATCTTTCAGCTGAGGTTGTCCATGCTGTAACAAGGAGTCTCAGTTTTCTCATTCACTCAGAATGGGATAATTATTTTTAACAATATATCTCCTCAGTAATTATTACAGCATTTCTTTTAAAGGCATCTCGGTGAAAAATATCCATCTCAGTGAAAAATATCACTGAAACTTGTGGTGTACCTAGTGCAGTGCCAGAAATAGAAAGAAGGCTGAAAACCTTCAAACAAATGAGTGAACAAACACAGGGCTTTGTGCAATGTAAATATCTAAGGAAGAAACAAACAAGAAAAAGCTCCATCCCTGGCCTGAAGCATGGTGTGTCACACCATTTCTGAGGAGAATTCAAGGGGACTTTCAGCAAGCTAGGCTTGTTTTCCCTCCTCTCAAGCCTGTATCTTGAACACACAAGCTGATCAAACATTTATTGCCGCTGAAGATACAGGACAACAGGCAGGTTGCTTCCTGAGCCCCAGGATAGCACAGAGAGAGCTCTACATTTGTCCTAACTGGAACCAGCTGAGAAGTTTTACATCAAACTCTTTTGCAACAGAGAGTGGAGCTTTCACTGGCAGTGAATTTTTCATGAAATGGTTCTGCTTTCCACAGAAGGTTTCAATTTTTCATTGAAAACCTGAGCAGGCAAACCAAGAAGCTAGATGAAATACTTCAGTTCTGAAGGGCCATCACAGCACTCTGGAGGTCTGAAGTTCTTCCCTTTCCCGTTATTTGTTGGGGAAGTGGCCCCTCTGCCAAACTGTGATTCCCAACGATGCCCTGGCCAGGCAGCATCTCTGATGCACACCTTGCAGTCTTCATGAGAAAAGAATACTGTTCATTATGGAAGATGCAATGAAGTCAAAGAATCACAGAATCACAGAATCACAGAATGGTCGGGGTTGGAAGGGACCTCTGTGGGTCATCTAGTCCAACCCCCCTGCCGAAGCAGGGTCACCTACAGTAGGCTGCACAGGACCTTGTCCAGGCGGGTCTTGAATATCTC
>Ga0065711_1034149_pt1 | contig 24234 bp, 8 predicted proteins | sample Hoacrofraction12_FD_59098 | JGI IMG/M metagenome (GOLD analysis project Ga0065711, IMG submission 59098) | Hoatzin crop microbial communities from Cojedes, Venezuela - Epithelial fraction 12 v2 (version 2) | ecosystem: Host-associated > Birds > Digestive system > Esophagus > Crop | place... | reverse complement strand
TTCAGATATTTGTAGGCATTTATAAGGTCCCCTCGCAGCCTTCTCTTCTTCAGGCTGAACAAGCCCAGTTCCCTCAACCTCTCCTCGTAGTGGAGATGCTCCAGTCCCCTCACCATCCTTGTAGCCCTGTTACAGTATAAGTCATGATTTTTATAGTTACATTGTTATTTGTAGGCTTAATCTCTAATTTACCATCTCATTTTGTTGTTTCCCCTTTTCCCCTTTGACGATGTGACTGGGCTTTGCAGGTATTGAGTCCCTGTGATGGATAAACTCAGGATGTAACCTCCGGTACTTAAGCAAGGGGGATATTTATAGCATGCATGTTTGCGCTAAGTGTTTATCTGCACAAGGGAGGCTGCAGGAAACCAAAGCCGTGGACCAAAGGTGTGGCTGTTAGAATGTACATAGTCCTCTGTGGATAAATTAGCTTTAAAAGAAGTTGCCTGAAGTGAGACTTAATGAAGTGCCCAGATCAAGTCTGACATACAACAAATACATAGCAGTTTAGTACCACGTCATGTGGTTCTCGTCTCAGAGATTTCCTGGGCTACCCTGGGAGTGCCTTGCCAGAGTGCAGGAGGCAACAGGGCTCTGCCTTGCAGACCTCCGTCTTGTCTGTCTCTCCTGGGCTGCTGGAGCGTGTGTGTGTATTGGCAGCAGTTTTATTCTGCAGATAGAGATATAACAATGTAACTGTTGCTATTGATTTAATAAAACATTTCAGATTCCGGCTGAAAGATAAAGGATTTACAGATAATGCAATAGAACTGTTACAAATGGGTATGCTTTCTTCTAAAAGTTATACCTAACTTGGGTAAAACTCTTCTGAGCTCTCCTAGTTCAAAACAGGAGTTCAAAAAAATCAAACCAGCAAGAGTTACAAACTAAGACAGTTCTTGGTTTTCTAGAAACAAATCATTGAGATTTCCTTTCCAACAATACTTCTGAAGCACAGATAAAATGGCTTCCTGTCCCAGGGTTTCCTGTATCCATGGCAACCTGACTTTAACCACTTCTTTCTTAGTTCCTGAGCGAATAGTTGCAGATCCTGGGGCAAAATGTGAATTCTCTAGTATGCAGCAATACTGCCTGTACAAAGGCTTCACAGATTAATATAGTCGGTCAGCTTAGTCCAATGAACTGCAAAATGGCAAAATAACAGCAATAATGAACTTCAGATTTGGGGTAAGAATTTTTTCTTTCATTTTGAATGTAACTCAGCTCTATAAAAGTAAAATTCAAATTATAGATGAGCCGCCACTGAAAGGAAACTTGTTTCCAGTTGACATTTCTACTTGAATGCTATTGAAACATTTCCTAGACATTCTTAACTATAAAAAGTAGCTAATAGCAGTATTTTTAATTTACTGCTAATAAGCAGTATTTTTAATTTACTGCTAATAAGCAGTATTTTTAATTTACTGCTGTTATTATGGCAGCTTAGTTTCTTTTATGCTGCAACCAATTAAATGTTTTCTGGCTAGGTTTGTGGTACATTTGTTTCATTATTCATAGACTTCGAGAATTTTTTCAGTGTAGTTCAAACTTATGCTTAGTAAGTTTAATTTTTAAGCTGCTTATTTGGCATCAAATACCAATCCTGAAAGCAATGTTTATATTTTAAAGACTGTAAACGTAGAATCTTTAAACTTTTGAATTAATAATATTTATAAACTTCTTTTTATCTCTACTAGCGAAGTCAGAGATGAGTGAGAAGGACAAAGACAGGGATATGTGTGGTCTGCAAAGTTCTCCACCCTGCCTGGGGGCATTCCTGTGTGTCCTTAATTGTTTTCTTCTGTTGCTGCTCCTGAAGGAGGCTCTTGGCTGTCCAGCTGTTTGCCAGCTCTGCACAGGGAGACAAGTTAGCTGTCGGAATTTAGGGCTTTTGAGCATCCCGCAGAACTTTCCAAAATCGACAATTCTTGTGTACCTCAGTGGGAATAATATATCGCGTGTTGCTCCGCATGAACTAAGAGGCCTTCAGAAACTTGCTGCACTCTACATGGATAACTCCCGTATTTCATATGTACACCCGAAAGCTTTTGTGGAACTCCCCAAGCTGTGCTACCTGCATCTGAATAACAATAATATTAAACGCCTGGATCCAGGAATCTTTGAAGGCCTTTCCAATCTTCATTGTTTATACCTTCAGAATAATCAAATAGCATTTGTTCCCAGAGGATTATTTAGTGATCTCCTTTCTATTAGATATTTAACACTTCAAAGAAATCGTCTCAGTGTCCTTGGAAGTGGGACTTTCTTTGGAATGATAAGTCTCCAAACACTTAACCTAGCCAATAATAAGATTTCACGGATATCAGAGTCAGCATTTCATCATCTTGAAAACCTTGCATATTTGTTCCTTGAAAGTAACAACTTAACACTCGTGCCATCGAATGCTATCCGAAGGCTCAAAAATCTTGAACGACTTTCTTTGTCTCACAATCCCATTGGATCAATACATCCTTTTGCATTTAAAGGACTTGACAAGCTTAGATATCTGTCTTTAAAAAATATAAAGCTAAAATGTATTGCTGTAAATGGATTTTTTGGACTAAGCAACCTTAGCCAGTTAATCTTAAGCTATAATGATCTAGAAAATGTAAATTCCAGCACTTTTACTTTATTGAACAATTTAATGTATTTGCAGCTAGACAGAAATAAAATAACCAGTATTGGTGATGGTACCTTTGAAAAAATGGGAAGGTCACTTAAAATACTCAGTTTAGCATTTAATAATATTACAGAGTTACAACCTGAAGTGCTCAAGCCCTTAGTGTCTTTAACTCATCTAGAGGTAAATTATAATCCTTGGAACTGCAGCTGCAAAATGCTTGGTTTACTAAATTGGCTTACATCGTCTCCTATTTCTGTAAAAATTCATTGTTGGAATCCCCTGAGTATGCGTGGCAGACCTTTGCATTACATTAAGTGGCCGCAGTTTGCAAACTGCAGTAGCCCCACCACCAGCCCAGAAGCAGCCAGGAACCTGGGATCCGCAGGTGCCCATCACAGCGCTACCACTTTGCTGATGGCGTGGCACAAGGGAAGCAGGCACAGCCCCTTTGAACAGTTCGGGGAGTTTGTCAATGCAGAAACGGAATACGTTGCTTTCTGGGAAGGAACTACAGCTACCTCTGCTAACCCGGTGCCCTATGAAGAAAATGCTGCTGAAATTCCATCACGGGCAGCTACAGTATTTTCAACATTACCGGTGCAAGTACCTGCGCAGATTATGCCTGTTAACAGAACCACAGAAGAAAAGGGTTTATTTCCAACAGATGCTGCTCCTGTATCACTAAAAACATCCCTGCTTTGTGCACAACAGGTTGAAAAGCTGAATCAGGCTTTTGACATTTTACTAGCCTTTTTTATTCTGGCTTGTGCTGTGATCCTGTTCTTAACCTGTAAAATTATCCAGTTTAGGCAGAAACTAAAGGCGCTGGAAAACTTGGGGGAAAAAAGAATAGAGTATTATGGTTTTTATCAGCCTGGCAGATACAACATAACTGACCCAGTGCAGTCTCTAACTCGGAATTCAATGGGACATTCGGAGTTGGACCAAATTAGGCTGCTGAAGCGAACAGCATCTGAAAGTCAGGCACAGGTCATTTTGTTCGAACATTCATCATTGTAATTTATCTCGTTTGATTTGATGTTAACTTTATGGTGATCTGAAATGTCAAGAAATCAAGAACTCAGTTTTCTTAAAATACCTTCACTGATCAGAATAAACTAGTTGATAGGATGGTGGAAAATGGTATAATTTGGGTTCTGGATTATCATTTGCTTCCTGATTGTTTTGAAGTTTATTGATTTTTATATTAGATGTCATTTAAATCTGACATGGATAGGTATATTATCCTTTGTCCCTGTTGTAGGAATCTTTCACCTATAACTCAAGTATACGTGCAGTATAAAGTACACATATATTTGTTTTTATTTTGCAATATTTAATGGTATAAGTTTCTATAGAAATTCCATATCTAATTTGAAGTTCGAAGCAAGCAAAACATCAGTTTTTAGCAGGATTATGAAGCCAAGAAATCTGAGGGAATAAGAAAAAAGCAATCTTTCATTTATTTATTGTAATGCAGTTTCTACTCTGCCTATATTAATCATCACAGTGGAGAAAAAAGTAAGCATATTTAGATCTAGCACATTCAAACTCCTTGAGGAAAAGAAAAATTTAAAATTGTACAAATTTTATTCATACCTATGACATATTTTAATATATAAAGTTGTGTATTCAATCTGTATAATGAATATATTAAAGTGATTTTTTTGTTAGTGTGTATCTGTATCATTTTATGATAATACCTAAAACTGGAGTTAATAGGGAAAATAATTTTCTATTGGTTTGAAAAATTCACCGGATTTGTTATGTCTAAGGTAATAGAGCTGGTTAATTATTGTCAATAAAAGATATATTGTCATCTGCATAGCAATAGTTTGAGGGAGTTCTTGGCTAGATAAGAGGTATGAACTGAAGAAATGTACTACATTTTGAATACGTAATTCTAGATTAATTGCTGAAGATATTTACATATTTGCGGTGTATATTTGGAAATGTCAGGTCAAAATACATTGTCTTAGTGAAGACCTAATTTTAGGCTTGATCTTCAAAAGGTGGATATGATTTTACTATATGGTTTGCATTTGGTTTAACATTTTAGTTCTATTTCGAATAATGATGTTCTGTTTACATTGTTGTCAGGTTATGTCGAGAGTGTTGTAGCTTTATTTTCGACCTGAATTTCTGTGGAGGTTTTTTTTCTGCCTCGTTGTTACTCCAGTAATTCAAACTTTATTCAGGAAGAAGTCATAAAAATATGTTCCAAATAGTCTAGTCTTGTAAAATCTTCAGCTAGCTAAGTAGGACTTACTTTTGTAGGTACTGTTTGTCTTCTACAGGTGTGTGGCCTAGAGATTTCAACCCCTTGGTTTATAAGCAACGCAAGTTATAGTTAGATCATTTTGCTCAAGAAAAAGTGGAGAACAATGTTTTGATAGTCTCTCCTCTGGGGGGTGGGGAGGATTTAAGTTGTGTAGGAGTTTCTGGCTGTCCCAGGACCCAGCCTGGAGACCGGGGCATTCTGCAGAGGAACCAGAACTGCCCTCAGGGTTCCTGTTCTAGCTCTCTTGCCTGCTCTTTGCTGGCGTAACCGGTGTGCCTGGCTGTGTTGTGCGGCTCCCTGCTTGTCCATCTCCAGTTCACTTCCACGAATGGCACGCATGATCTGCTACCAGTACATTCATAGACCTTGACTGCCCTGTGTGGGTGTGAATGTGCAAGTGTGCCTCTGTTGTTGCTCGTTACATGTCTCTATTGAATGTAACGAAATATCAATTTACTGTATCGTAATACTACATTTTACTGTAATTTGCTGTATCATAGATCAAGTACTTTTATTTTATGGAGCACTTAATTCAGCTACTTGAGCAGAAGCTTAAAACTATTTTGGATTGCTTGAGTAGAAACTTTTTTAAATAATTTTCTACTTATAGATCAGATGTCAAATGTAACGGGCAAATGTTTATAAGGAAAGAAAACACTGATTCATGCTTATTTTTTTTTTAAGGTGGCTAATCCGTTATGATCTTTTCCTCTTTAACCCATATTTGTTACTTTCTGCCTTTCCTACATAATTACTTGTGATGTTAAATGTGTTTTCATTTAATAACAGCTGCACAATCAGTGATTGCACAGTAGTAGGTTCTGCAGTTTTAGGTGATATATTTCTAAATTTTCTATCTTATGTGGATGTCTTCAGAAATAATGGACTTAAAGTTTAGTGGAAGCTAGTTAAGTTTTCATTGCTAGAAACGCTGCTGTGATTTTGTTAAAGAGGAGTTTTTGGAGCGGGCAAAGGTTGAGACTGAACAAACCAAGTTCTCGACAAAATCTGACAGGGAACACCCCTGTTTCTTTAGACTCTGATTTCCACAGTGGTTCTCTACAAAAGAGCATGAGAGGTACCCTCTGAAGGTGCATCCTTTCCACTGGCAAGATGCTGTAGGAGTAGTTTGCCAGGTGTGAGTCTCACCATCGGTACTGATGGAGCATGAAAGGAGACTGATGCTGTCAGAGCAGTTTGTTCAGGCAAAGGGTTGGAGCAATTGGAAGCTATGCTTTGGAGTGGAGTCATCCTCTGATACCCTGCTGGCCAACAGTTTGTACTGGACTAACAAGGAATAGAGAGATTCATTATGCAGTTGTGGGGGAAATGCCTGTCTTCTGCCGTTAGTAGCTTTTGTATTTAAATGTTCACACTAGGAAGCAGATCTTTTCATGTACACGTGTGGTTCATATGTCTAACTATTAAAATCATTAGAGAATACATTAGAAGACTTAATTGAGTCTGCCCTCATGAAGCAAAATGGCGCTTTATGGTCATCACATTTATGGTCAGCTGTGGGACTCCCCTGGGAATGTTGTCTTATCTGCCACATTACTGTTTTAGGAGCTCCTAAGCACTGTGCGGCTCCTAAGATAGGGGGCCGGGGTGTGGGGTGTGGAATAATCATCTGCATTGCTCACAGTATGTGCAAAGTAGTCTTCATTTGTCCACTCCACCATTTTCCTTGGCTAATGAGATAAGAATAAAGGAATAATTAATCTTTCTCAAATGTACTGTACACTGGTAAGCTTTTATCTTTTTTGGTGTTAGCTGCTTTGTTCTGGTGAACATAGAAAAGCAGAAAAGATTTTCTTCTCTCCGTTTTTATCTCTAAAAAAGTATGTTTTACCATGCAGAGATTTTCCTCCCTTTCTGATAGACTGAGGAATATGCATAGCAGACATGGGGACCATTTTATTCAAGTGCTCCTAAAAATTTATCATGATATATATTTTACTAAGCTGATGGTAGAGCTTTATTTACAGTCGTTATCTATGTAATTGAAATCCAAATTCTGAATTTTTGCATAAATCCTCAGAATAATAAAATGTTGATTAGAAAGCAGAGTGTATTAGGAATGATAGACAGAATAAGAAAAAGTTGAATATTACTTTTTCAGAACAGGTATTTGGTCTGTTTTTTTCCTTTGCAAAGCTTTTATTCTTTTGTCTGACAAATTATGCAAACTTTTAAATAAAAGGTTTGAGGTTGGTCATGTGCAAACTGCCCTAAATGTTTGCTCCATTTTGTTTTCGTTATAGGCAAAGTGAATTTTTATTACAGACAGCATAAATGATCCTTTCTGTAATAAAAAATTATGCTAATATGTGTTAATTGCATCTTTGAAAATGGGTTCTGGAGTGTTTTAAATTCTAACAAGTTTATAGAAGTTACAATACTCTAATTCTGGGCTTGTCTTTTGATAATTTTTGCTGCATACCAAATGAGGTTTTGTTCCAACAGCTTAGGGAAACTGGGTAGTTATAAAACCAGTCACAACTCGATGCTGTTGTTTGTTCCATTGATGATCTGGATTATGTGCAGTTAAGTGAGGAAGCTGCTTACATGGTGCCATCCTCCTGAGTTAAGATTTAGTATGGACAGTAATAACTGTTCCATTTTGAAAGTAATCTAAGTACTGTTTCCCTGTCTCTTCTGATTCCACTCATGACTTCCTAATGTATTTCTTGAAACAAGCATTATACTCACTTTAAAAAGGTATTATGTTGGTTTGCATGGCTCTCTTCTATGAAAACAAAGCCTGGTGCATTTTATATTGCTGCTGAACTTTAACTGCGGTTTATTTTTTTGGAAGCATGACGACCCAATGCTGTCTATTTTTCACCAGCACCAGTCTTATATTCTAAAAATAGTCACATTGTATAATGATTCCATACTTGGTAAACATTTCAGTGAGTCTTTGTTAGAAGAAACTTAATGTCCCATTTAAAGGGAAAAGAAAGAAAAGGGAGAAAAGAGAAGGTATTATCTTTACTGAAAGCTACAGGCAACAGTTACCCCATTTTGAAAGATCTTCTACATCCTTTAGCTTTGTTTTCCTCAAAAAAAAGAAAAACACCAAAGAATTTTCTTTCACTGAAGAAAGAAGTAAAATACCATTCCTCATTTATGCCATAAAGAAATAATATCCTTTCCAAGTAAATAAATTAATGATTTCTGTATGTGCAGTGGAGCTAACTATCAAGAACAGTATTTTGGTTCTTCAACCGCTATCCTGATTTTTGGTCTGGAAATATCACAGATCCTTGGGAGCACAAGTTACTGAGATGAGCCTCCCTGTGTGCTCCTCCTGTCAATCTGCAAGCTTGGAAAAAATCCATAAAGTTAATGAGCACTATGCCTACAGTGTTTATTTACATATTAGTTAATTAAAGTAATCACTCTGAATAGATTCAGCATAATTAGCCTTGCAGCTGAAGAAAGGGCTATTCCTTCATTAGGTCAAACGCTTTTCTCTTCCCTCACAATATAAAATTTATGTGGCGGTTAGGGGTTCTTCGTGCAGCTTAAAAGCAAGAAATATAACTACAAGCTAATGCATAGCAACCTGTATTATCAACTGAATAGTTTGTATGTACAGGGCATAGTTTACTTCTCCAGGGTGCAAAGTGTTTGCATTTGTTCTTGGTTGAATGCCCCTTGTCCTCTATTGACATGAATCTGAGGACAGCTGTTTCCTTTGTCATGTTGGAAAATATTAACCACGTTAATGTTATTTTCCTAGAGATGTGTTTCAAAACAAGTATGATGTGAAAGAGCTTTAATGGGAGGTGTGCTAGGTAGGAACTTCTGGCTTGAGTGAAGAAACCTGCTCTGTCTCCGAGGGCTCATTCTGCAGGCTGCTGAGCAGGCAGCACCCACTGTCTCAGCAGGGCTGTGTGGTCGGTAGGCTGCTTGCTGTCTGCAGAACCCCACAGAGATTCAGTCTCACAACATATAATACTTTGCTGTTCTGAATGAGCTGGGGAAGCTTTTGGGCAAGGGAGAAAGTCTCTTTTAAAGTATATAATTGACAATTATAATAAGAATAAGCCAAACTGAATGGAAATTGTGTCAGTCTTAATCTTGTGGAATGTAGGAGTTTCAAGGTTCATTACACAAAATACATTTCAGATCATAGCTTTTGACAGCAGCTGAACAAAAAAGGGAACAAAAATAATCCTTTGGCAACAAAATTATTGTGAGTTGAATCATAATCTTAGCAAAACAAATTTAAAAGAAATATTTTATATGCTTAGTGTTCTAACTTGATGTTTTTTTCCCAAAGCATTAATTGCTCTAAAAAGTCTGTTTGTCGTACATGTAAAATTTTGTTGCATGTCTGACAAGTAGTTTTTCAAATGCAATAACTAATGTACAAGGAACTACAGCTTACCCAGTTTTGCATTTTTCATTCCAAATAAGAAAAGGAAATTAAAGGCTATTAAGAAATAGGTTTGTCTTAGTTTAAAACATAAAGGATCAAACTATAATACATGAGCTTAGTATTCACTACCTTTAAACAGATAAGGAACATGTCTGCTTCTACCTACTGGACAGCAGCATCATCTTTTGGGGAAACTTAAGCCTGAGATCCCAAAGAGGGAGCAACAAAATGCTTCCATCAGTTACAGTCACATGGACAGGGTTGTAGTGTAACATCACCAGTTAGTCCATTTCTTTTTCTTTGCTGCTTGTAGCTGGAACTTTTGCAGTCTTTGAGATGAACATCTTTTCACTTGCAGTGTGTCTTCACCCTGTTGTAGTTCACAGGATAAGAGTGCACGCACCGAAGTTCCACAGTAGTGCATCTCTGGCATTAGATCCACAGCAGCAGGAAATTCAGCAGCAACAGCAGTCACAGCTGCTTTCCATTAACTTGGAGCTGGTGGCACTTACTTTATCCATTGTGGGGAGATCATGTTTCTGTGCCCTCACCCCACAGGCACATCAATTCCCAAGGCAGGGGCAAGTGTCTAAATGTAAGTGTTTAGTGTCATTTTGGGCATTGTGGGGGTATCCAGTCTGGCCTTCAGTACATGCAGAGAAAATGTGCTTACCTCTTTTAAGTCCCAAGTGATACCTACCAGTCCTTTGCAGTTGTCATAAGTAGCCTCGTGTTTCAAATGGCAGGAGGTGCCTGTATTTAAGCGGAGAAATCGCACCCCACCTTTCTCTCTACAGTCAAGGAAGTGACGTTTGTGCAGAACTGGGTGTGGATATTTCTCACCCCTCTGTGGGGAGTCATTCACCTACCTGGGAGGGTGAAGAAATACTCATAAGATCAGACAGAGAAAACGATAGGGGAGTGTGACATCTTTACAAGTTGCCCTTTGCTCAAGGATTTGTGTGTAGATTTTGCATTGAAGAGTGATGGGGGAAAATGTGTAAATGTGTTAGGAACAGAAGCCAGTACTCTGACCTCCCTGCTAGTGGGAGCATGCCCTCCCGACTGAGTCCTGAGCTAATGTATTCTTTCTTTTGTTCCACTTACAAATTTTTCTAGGTTTTCAGCAGTAGCACAGGTGGTTTTAGTCTATTTAAGAATAATGTTTTTTGCATAGTTTTGAAGCCTTTGTGTGATTAAAATAAAAAAGTGGCTGCTTGATAGTATGCTTGGCTAAGCACTAAGCAATGAAAATACTACTTAGTAAATGTGCTCTGCAGTTACTGAGCAAATTTCCTGTTTAGTTCCTTTAGCTAAGTCACTTTCCTGTTCTTTTCCAGTGTTATCCAAGATAAATTTTGTGGTATCATCAGCATTTCAGTGGAAGGGCTGCATGATGTTATGACCGAAGATCCTGAAACAGGAACATACAAAGAGTAAGTGGAAAATCTAATTATTTTTTGTGGGTTTAACATTAGTAGTACTGTTTTATATGTAGTGTTTGATTGGAAAAATCTGTAGGTAGTGAAGACATGCTCGTATGAGTTCTCTTTTCACAAGGCTGAATGATTTAGTAAGAGGAAATTTTTGGTCGTAAAGTAATTGTAATGGGAAGAGGGAGAGCTTGAAGTGACAGTCAATATAATTTAATGTTGTTTGTTAAGTTGTCTACTAAACTATACCTTAAAATGTTCATATGCTTAGATTTACTTCTTGCTCACTTGACTATTATATCTAAAATTACAATACACCAAGCTTGTATGTTGATAGGGCGGTAGTTCAGAGTTTGAGCGTGACATCTGGAGTTTAACCAAGATCTTTTCCTGAATGCCTCAACCTCATGAAGTGGACCTAGTGTACAATACTTCACGGCCTGGAGACCTTGAAGACCTCTCCCATAAGGCGAATGCTTCCCCTTCAGTTGTTGCACTTCACACGTCTGCTGCTACAGGGCGTACCTCAAAAGACAGTTTCCAGAGCCAGGAGTAAGAGTGAGTTTGTGGCAGGAAGGTGGTGTCAGGGGTGCTCCGAGTGGATTGTCACCCAGCACCACGCTTGTTCATCTCCCACTGACTCGCAGGTTACTTAAGGTATTCCATCAAAGCTGTAAAAGAAAAAAAACACTGAATAATAAGGATTATTATCTAGGACAGAGATCTTAATGTTGTTTTTTATCTGCAATGATTATATAGTTTTAGAATGATGGAGGATTCTAATACATTGAAAACAGGTGCTCTGCAAGATGTGCCTACAGGCATGATATTCTAAGAAGTGTTTACTGGATATTAAGAATCGAACCTTTTCTAACTTTCAGATAAATACCTAGTGATGTAACAGATTGTATCTGAACTATTTAATTGGTTGCTTAAGGGTATGTTTACCAGCACTGCAGCCACCTGACACAGGACAGCCTGAATCTGATCTACTGAGTTTTCGTCCACTTAAAATTGGTAGTATGCACACAAGTGTGCCCTGAGAATGATCCACACTCGCGCTGAGCCTGAACTGTGCCCAAGAATTGCTTGCAAAAGTACTTTCCCCCTGCCCCTCAACTCTCACTGTAGAAGATGTAACTCCAAAGTCTGGGAATGTGCTTTGGCACTGTGTTCTATTTGTGACTGGGGACAAAGTTACAGAGCCCCTTCTACTCTAAACCTGTCGCTTTGCCAGCAGTTGTTGAAAAGAATTCTATTGCAGTTTGGCTGTGGCCAGCACCAAAGGGCCACGCGGCCCCTCTGTCGCCCCTCTCCCAGCTGGGGTGGGGAGGAGAATGGAAAGAAAAAGGCAAAAACTGGTGGGTCAGGATAAGGGCAGTTTAACAGAACAGCAAACAAAGCCAAAAGTAACAACCACATTACAGAGAAGAAGAACATACAAAACAGACAGGGAAACGCACGGAGCAACTCTCACCGCCCGGTGCCCCGTGCGCTCCCGAGCCGCGACTGCCTTCCCCCTGGCCAGCTCCCCCACCGGAGCGCAGCGTGGTGGCACATGGTATGGAATACCCTGTTCTGTTTGGCCAGGTTGGGTCAGCCCACCTGGCTGTGTCCTCTCCTGGCTTCTGGTGAAAGTTAACCCTGTCCTGGCCAAACCCAGGACAACTTCTCACAAAGAAATAAAAAAAACTTCGTCCTAGGTCATTTCATATTTTAAATTTGAAGGCTTCTAGAACTTGTCATTGTACTTTTTCAAACTCTGGACATTGGTTTTGCATTATATAACATAGGCATACTGTACCAAGGACATATTTCTGTTGACAGACGCCGAATAGGCTGTTTGAAAGATTCTGACTTTTCTGTTATACATTTCTACATCACCTGAAAGTAAATGAAATGAAAGCACTCATCTGGAGTTGTGTGCACTATTCTGGCTCTTCAGGTTAAAGAAGAATGATTTAAGCCTGAACTGGTTCAGAAAAAAAAAAAGTGTACTCCACTGATTATCATAATATTTAATTACTGTAGTGCAGAGGCTGAAACAACGTGCATGTTTAAAACAGGAAAATCAAGGCTGAAGCAATACAGAACTGCAGTCACTAAAGGATGAAGAGAGGGTAAACGTGCACAAGGAAAACTGTACAGATTAAGTGACAGTGTTGGTTTAAGTGTAAAATGACAATGAGTATATTTAAACTGGAAATTTGAAGAAACTGTTTGTCCTGGTTTCGACTGGGATGGAGTTAATTTTCCTCTCAGTAGCTGCCATGGTCTGGGTTTTGTATGAGGAAAATGTTGATAACATGGAAGTTTTCAGGCATTGCTATGAAATCAAGGACTTTTTTCAGTCTCTCACGTTCAGCTAATGAGCAGGTGGGCAGGAGCTGGGACAGAGCACAGCCAGGCAGGCAGCCCCGGCTGGCCGGTGGAAATATCCCTTACCATGGATGTCGTGCTCAGTTTGTGAATGGGGATGGGCTGGGGGGCAGGAATCAGCTCTTCTCTTTTCTGTGAGTTCGAATCCTCTCTTGTCTCGGAGTTCGAACTTTCCTGTGAGTTCATTTTCTGGGGAGAATTTCACAAAATCTGCAAAATCCATGAATTCTGGGTTCCGCGATCACTGCTCGGGGACTGACTGCAAATCAGTCATCAGTTGGTGAGATAATTGTATGTAGTTTGTTTTGCGTATTCATTATTGTTACCATTATTATCATTAATAGTAGTATTAGCAGTATTAGCATTTCCTTTGTTGCCTTATTAAACTGTCTTTATCTCAACCCACGAGTTTCCCCTTTTGTCCATTTCTCCTCCCTATCCTGCTGTGGGGTAGGGGAGGGGTGAGCGAGCGGCTGGCTAGTGCTTAGCTGCCAGCTGCCGGGTTAAACTACGACACTGTTGTAGTTAGAACAATGAGATTTTGGAAGAGCCTTTCCAAATACGAATGCAGTGATAAAGGTCTCACCAGTTTTTAGATGGAATTTTGATCAGGTTATGAAAATGGTTCCCTGGTGCCCTGGCTTACAATACAAAGGGATTACACTCAGCCAGGTTTCCTCGTGTTTATAGTTTGTATTTTAGTGATAATTACAAGAAAGCTTTACAGACCTCAGATTTCTGGAAAGGGGACCATTCCATTACTCCAGTCTTGTCTCATCAATATTCACATTTTTCTCAATTTTATAATGTTTTTGTTCCCTCTTCAAATTTTTTTAATTACTCTTTGTGGTACCTAAAATATGTCAAGGTCTGAAAAAGTTAATTCAGTCTTGTATGTTTTGCCATTTGAGGAGAGGAGATATGAGATTTGCTGTATTATTTTGAAATAACTCATCACTTCATTGGAAATGGCTTCTGTATTAGCATTTGACCCTTCTGTTATGCTGTTTAGCAAGTCTTTCATATAGCTCCAAACACATGTTAATAGACAACTGAATATAGAAACGGAGTACGTCTGAACATTTTCACATAAAATCACAACTTATTTTGGGAACTTTAAAGCAAGTTATTCAGCAGGAACATTTCACCTGCTAGTGGAATGCAGCAATTAAAAATGCACAGTAGTACAGAGCTGAAAATGAGCAATAATGTGCCATCTGTCTTGGTGCTTTGTAATGTGTGGATTATGTGTCTTTCCTGCCATAACCTAATACATGGTAGCAAGTTGTTGTCACCTGAGTTATTTTTTAGGTCCTTTTTATTTTTAAAGCAGTTTTTATAGGAATAATTTGGTAAAGTAGTGGAATATCCATGTATTCTTTCAACACAGAGAATGTAAAGTGAACGGAAAGCAAGTTTACTGTAGGATAGCTTTTACCAATGTCTTTATAAATTCCATTCAGTCTGTTCCTAGAGACAGTAAACCCTATGGCATTTAAACTTTTTTTTCATTATTTTCTGGTTTTACACTTACTGCAGAATTAATAGTTAAAATGTGGCTGTTACTTGTGTGTATTGATACCTACCAGTTGAGGTGGAGCAAAACAAAAAATAAGAAGTTTAAAAGCTTTGCTTTACCTGCCTAGAAAAAGCCTTTAAATAAATGACTGCAGAAGCTAACTCATTTCCGTCCACCTAAAACATTATTGTTTAGAGTCTTGCAAATTTTAGTGTCTAGAACCAATAACAGTGACTATATTAGTTTTCAGGTCTTCTCCTTAACGTTCTCACAGGAAAACATGAATGCAGTGAGTAACCTTTGCTAGTTTAGCGCATGTGCTACTTTGATTTTCATGTTAATAGGCTACAGGGTGCTTGTATAGCACTTTCTTGGAAAGACTGGGAAATTCTAGTTAGGAACAGCAGATTTTTCTATATTAATTTTTTTAAACCCACTTAGTCTGTTTTCTGTATGCAGAAATGCATTTTTAAGCCAGAACTTGAGCTAAAATAGAGAGGATAACTGAGATTGTTACATGGGTGTAGGTAACACAGAATATGCATTCAGGCTTCTTTAGGTTCACAGTTCTCAGAAAAAAATGCCTTCCTAATAGGGATTGCCTGACTTTCATCAAACTCCCTTATATCTGTTCCATGTTTTTAAAAGTGCTTTAAATAGTTTTTAATGATAAGGTGTGTTAGAACTATTCTTATTCCCATTCTTAGCTGCATGTTGATGTCACATTTTGAAGAGCCCAAAGCTACAGAAGATGAGGAGCCTCCCACAGAACAAGACAAAAGGAAAAAATTGGTAAGTTTTAGATCCGTTATTCAATTATAGAACTGGTAATGTGATTCACTTGTGTCAGACTAACTTCTTTGCCTTTGGATTTGGGTCATTCATCTATTGTTCTTGGATAATTCATCTCTTAAATCAAAATGGAAAATGCTTTGATGACAAACTCTGCAGCCACAGCACTTACACTTCAGTTTTCCTTTTCTTTGAAAACGTTGCCAAAATAAATGTCATTTGTTCCCAAAATCTGCATATTATAATACCAAGACACTATAAAAAGATTTTATTATTTCTTTGATTATACTAAAATTTCATTTATCTCTGGCTAACTAAGGTTTTAATAACTTTCTTGCAGAAATTCTCTTAGTTTTTCAGTTAAGGGTTGATTTTAATAGTTTGAATATGTATTTAGGAGTTTGGACTTGTTGGGTTTGCTGTGGACTACCTTCAATGCGGATATATCAGCAAAATTAGAAGTGGTGCACATTTGCTTATGACCTGTACCATTCTTCCCTCCTAAATTATAGAACACACAAGTGTAGTGTTCATGAACTGTCATAGCGAGGGAACTGTTCTGGGGTCACATGCAATATAGAGCCAGTGGCCATCTGAATAAAGAGAAAGGACTGTGCTTTGGTAGGGAGGAGCCAGAACCGATAAGGACATGACAATGCAGGTTTTGATATACATGGGAAATATATAATCCCTTGCATGTCCCTTTCTTTTTGCTCTAAGGAATTGCTTGTGAGTTGCTTGTCAGCTGTTCTTTAACATTCAGCTTAAACACCTTTCAGCCTTTGTTTCCATGGAAGGTTTACACAGAATAATTGTAATACATGAACATTGAAGCTTCGTTTTCAGTTTGGATCTCATAATCTAGATATAACTATTTCCATGGTTACTGTGTTTCCTAGATGCCTAAGCATTATGAAAATCCTTCAGTTTTCTCCTTTCAGTCCTCTTTTGTAAGAATAGCTGTCTGTTGCACTCCTCTCATTCCCACATTTAGCTGATTATTCCTGATGTATTTCAGACTTGAGCCTTCTATACCATCATTTTTTCAGCTAAATTAATATTCACTGTATTCTTATTCCTTTCTATGCAATTTCTCACAGCTATTAAAGCCAGCAAACTCTAGTTGTTGTGAATGTCTGCTATAAATTCATTTTGAATCCCAGCTGAAATTACTCAGTATAAATTTTTGTAGATGGTGCAGAAAATGAGACTTGCCACTTCTCATGGCTGTTTATATCAGAATGATACAGGTAGGGTAGGTCACTAGTATTGGAAGTGTCAAATAGTAATCAGGATTGTTAATCATGGCTTTGAAAGCACAGCTAGCATTTGATTTGAAAAACTGGATTAAAAATCAAAACGTCACCTGGGCCCATTCCTACCTCCCTGTACTGGATGTTTCTTCCCCTCTGTAGGAGCATCAGTGCATGCACTCAATTCATGTGACATAGAATAACTGCAGCAGCAGGTACCTCTGGGAGAAAATGTCTGAAGTGAGGAGTATCAAGAACATCCTAAAGGGAATCTGCAATTGATTTAAGAAAGTTTCAAGTCTCCTGTCCCACTTCATTCCTGCAAGAGGTTTCTACCCTCTTATGTATTCCATTGCTGAGTCAGCAGCTTGTATCAGGGCGTAGAGCTTAAACCTCTCAAAACAATAATGAAAGGATAAATGGGATTCTCTCTTTCAAAGTAATAATGCTTTGCAACTTTTAATGCCTTTAATGTGAGAAAAAAATCAGTTGGCATGGCCCATGTTAAGTGTCATTTCCTGATGTTTGCGCAGGGTCTAGATATTTTTCTTTGATCTATCCCTTCATACTGTCATTGGTACCTCTCTTTGTTATTATGCATAGCTCATAATTACTAAAGAGGGTTTCAGCTAGATCAGTGCTTTATAAGATTATGATAATTTTATGCAATCGACATTTCCAGATACTGCTATATTTTAGTCTCATTGCAAATATGTTGAGGAAAATGTAAATAGGTGGAGAGTGATTCATGACCTTGCATTGAACATAGCGTATAGACCTCAAGTGACTTATTTTTATGTGCCCTTAACGTTAAGTTTTTAAGAAACCGGTATCATTGTTTGAAAAGACAGTTAAGGTTTCTTAACTCTTTATTGAAACTGTGGAGAGGAAGAATGAAGTATTTTCTGATAAAAATATATCTTATTTAAACTTGAATTATCCATGCTGGTACATTTTTTAGATGATGCTTATATGTAAATATAGAAGGCTTGGGAGGTTTTTTTATTTTACCTTAGCATGGGAAGAAAATAGGTGAATTACTATCAAAGTATCCATACTCAAACTGAATAAAATCTCTCATGTTCTGGAAATATTTTCAACAATGTAATTCAGATCTCACCAACATAATGTTTTGAGCTGTATTAGCCTTCTGTTATCTGTTGTTACATTCTAATGCCATTCCATTAGTTTGTGTTATTGCTTGTAGTGATTAGATCACTGGCTTAGTACAGAATTGTAATTTTTTATTGAAAACAGCATGATTTTTGACTGTAATGTTGTCTAAAGAAGCTGAGGACAGAGACCCACCTAACAAATACTGGTTCAAACAACTGTTAATTGTGCAGAATGCCAGTGATGCTGGCAAGTGGAGTTAGAAGGGATGGGAAATGGTTGTTAAGTAAAAATTCTGTGCTGCTTTTCTGATTCAAACTGCTGTTTACAACCAATGAGGTGGAAGATTTGTTTCTTCGGTCCAGACCCAAGTCAGGCACCCATGTCTGGTTTCAAGATCAATTTGTAAAGCGGCTAGATTCAAAAGCTAGTCAAATCAGGTTTTCACTGAGCAACATAAAGCTCATTTTAATATTGTATATTTTCTCACCAAACTTCTGTTTCCTGTCTGTAGCTGGTTTGACTAAGATGCTGTTGGAATTTTCTAGGATTTTTTTTATTACTGGAAAATAGGTGTGTTTTGCTTTTACCAGAATCAGGAGCATTTCTGTTAAAAAAAAAAACTCTGTCCATACACCTAGGAACTCAGCATGCATACTTACATGCAAATATATGGGCCCTGACCCAGTGTTTACAGGCTCAGTAACCAGTGTTAATGTTGATATGGTTGTGTTCCGTGCTGGACTGATACTGGATGCTCAGCACTTAGCAAGCTGGAGACTCAATTTTCAAGAGCATGATTTTTTTCTCTGAAAAGCAAATAGAGATCTGAAAACATTTTATGAGTCTTCTCTTGAACCGGATATTGTTCTAATTTTGTCATAACAAAAATACTGTAAAAAAAGAACAGTGCTTACTGTTATTCCAAAATTATGATTTTGCTTGCTTATTCAGCTAAGACTGCAGCCGATTGTCCAAAATTGTCGACAAACTAATTATACCAAGCTATTTCATTTGTTTTATTAGTTCGGAATACAAGTTTCAAAAATGTACCGTGAAAGGAAAACAAGTTTATTGCTGCAGGAAACTCTTGAATTTACTCAAAATATTTTTGACATGACTATCTGAATGAAATCAAAGTAGTGTATTAAGTCCTTAACAAAGTCTGAAGACTCTTAAGTCCCATTTGGCGTACAGAAACTAGATGCTGCTTCTAGCAGCAAGCATTAATCATACTACAGAAGTCCCTACAGGCTTACAGTGCTGCTACTTTGGGCTGTGAGGGGTGGATTTATGCTTGTTGCAATAAACTAAGCAGAATTTTGTACAAGCTCTCACTTGTCATGGGAGAACATATGTTGGTAAATATGCAGCAGATTGTTTCAGTTACTTTCCTAGCTAAGGGAAAGACTACATACAAAGTTGACTATCTTCACTGAAGTTTTATGAAAAAGACAATGAGGAATTCTAGTACTTCTAAAATCAAAGCAATTACGTACCAAAGCTGCAGTGCGTACGGAGTCTATTCCTGTAACTCCCAGCATTGCGCTGATCTGGCAGCTCCGTTAGAGAAAAAAATATTAACTTTGAATTCTGTAATATATGAAGTTTTGTCATCTTTGTCACTTTGGTTGTTTTTTTAAGATTAATTATTTTCACTAATATTGCAGAGATGATTCAGAGAATTATTTGGAAAGCCATCATCACCTGCCATGAGGCAGGTGCTAGGGGGTTAGCACCTCAAGAGATGCTAGAGAGCATCTCTGCAATTATTTTTGAGAGATGCTAGAGATAGCTCAGACTTGAAGTTCCAGCAGGCTTTGGCAATAAGACAGAATTCAAACCCTCTATTTTCAAACAATACAGCACTTTTGTTCAGAGTTTGAAAACCACCTTTAGATGGTGATGCTAGAACAGCATTACACACAGACTTGTATTCCAGTAGCTTGTTAAAATTGGGAAAAAAATTGTCCCAAATTAAAATTTTTGGTTAACAAATGCAACTTGTTCAGAAACAGGTAGATTCTTTGCTTGGCAAGACAGTTTTTGGTGGTTTGTTTTTTTTTTTCCCCTGTAGGTTGTGATAACACTGTCACAAAAGGATATCACCTTGGCAAATCTTGATCAGAGTAGCTGTGCTTTAGAAATTTTGTTAGAAAAGTCTGTTTATATTCTAGAGGTGAAGAATTATTACAGAATACTAATCTATTATTGTAATTACTTCCCTTTTCAAGGGAGTATAATGTTAGGAATAGATAATAAAAAGATCATATCTTAACTTTGAAATGTAAAATAGCTGGATAGCAGAAAATGGTGAAGGAACGAAGGCTGAAAAGCCAATATTAGGAATACTGAGGGAATGATTAAGAGATTTATGATATGAAAGGTGGCATAACCTTAGTAAGGAGGAAGAACTTGCAGGCACTGATAGAAGAGGCTAAAAGGCAGCCTGCTTTTTCACTGGAGTTGTTCCTAATAAAATAAGACTAAATGATCTTTTGTTGTAATTACAGTAGTTTTGGATGTTTTATGCTGTCTTATATTTATGTGGCTGTTTCAATCAGTATTTCCTCCTGGTTTAAGTATAATATTGTTTAATAAGTAAGTAAGTAGTGTTAAGATATAATGTCTTCCACTCCATATTAAAATTCAAATATTTTTTTTTTTGTATCATGCCAAAAGAGCAGTTGCACAAGTTTAATATGTCCCATTTCTTTGGAAATAGCAGTGTAGCAGGGTAGTATGAGATGAGAAGTCTCCTATTTCAGTGGGCTTTGTGATTTAACATTATGTTTTTTCTCCTGAGCTTTCAGCATAAATAATAGTGTTGTTTGGTTTTGATATGAAGACGAACAAATCACAGGTCTGCAGCAATTGGCTCCTCCAGGTGTCCCCACCTACTGTCCCCTTTCGTCCTGCCTGATGGACTGAGGGACAAATGCTGCATAACTATCCATTTCCTTAGCCTGCCTGTACCTGTTTTCTGATAATGAAATTAAGAATAGGTCCTCTGTCAGTGTAGCCCCTTCATTTACTTATTTTTGCTTTCATTAAGCAGTTAACATGTGGAAAATAATGACAAACTCTCTGTCACTCCCTGCCCCAAAGAAAACTGCATAATCCGTCTGGACTGATGAGCCTGTATAGGTGCTACTGCTGAAGAAGTGTGTCTGTTCTTTATGCATATGGACTGTTTATTTTAGCTGTAGTTTGTTATAAAATCTAAACTAGTTCAACTTTTTCAGTGTTTTGTTTCCTTTCAGTGTTTTGTTTCCTTACTAATAAAATATAACCGACCGTATTTCATGCTGTCTCTAGAGTGCTTATCATGGGTAGCATCTGATACGTTTTTTTGAAGTTTTGGGAAACTCATTTGGCAGTTATTAATAAAGCAACTTTGAAATTATTTTATCTTATGAAAGGGTGCAATCTTACAGTAGACTGGGTCCATGATTTGAGACTGTTTCAAATAGTTTTAAACTGATACTTGCTTTTGATAAGAATTAGTTTGATCTTTGCTTTACAGGAGTTTTCCCCTGTTGTTTCTCAACTAAGTACAAGGAAAAGCAGATTTCTTTCTTGAGCTGAGGTTATCAAAGAAATGAATTAGTCGCAGAGTATTTTTTAGTGCATTATTATATATTTTTCTCTTATATGTTTTCCACAGCTTGCACTGAAGGACCCTGTACACACTGTGTCATTGCAGCAGTTCGTCTACGAGAAGCTAAAGGCACAGCAGGAATCACTGGGAGAGCAAGGTTTTCAGGCACTTATGGAAACCGTGGACACAGAAATAGTTGCACAGCTACAAGAATTTTTACAAGGCTTCTAAATAACCAGAAACAAGATTTTGTATGTCCAATTTCTGTTTCAAAAAGTTATAAAAGAACTCTAGCCTTCCATCTTGTATGGAAGAGCCTACTGAAAGCTGAAAATAATGTGTTAAAAAAATAAATTTCTGTTGTTGCTATTGAACTAAATTTGGTAATGCCTTATGTTATTTTTTAACAATGTACTTAAGGGTTTTGTGATCAAAGTAACACTTCTGTGATTCCCAACACTGTATATGCTGTCCTAGACAGTACCATTTTTTTGGTACCATTACTGGCTTTTTTGTTCACAAAGCTATGTCATAAAGTGAGAGGTCTGAAGGAACTGAGTAAGGCATATTAATGAGAAGTGTCTGTTAACCCAGTGGTATAATTCAGTATCAGGAGCTGCTTGTCTTGATACTGTATACGTGTAACTTTCTCCCTTTCTACCATTTCTTGACTGTACATTCAACCATACAAGCAGAAGGAGTTAGGAAAGCAGTAAGACTGTCAGAAGAAATATTCCTTCATGAGAGAAAGATAATTCCCGTTTGAATTGTCTCAGAGAAAAAGAAACATATTGTAACGCTTAAATTGTATTTGAAGAGGTGTTAGAGAATATGAATATCTCTTATCTGAAGATGTGGGTTTTCATTTTTATCACGAATTTCTGTATTTCTAGTTCTTGCTTCATTGAGTTCCTTCTGTCTCACTTTTAGCTGTCATGACACAGAGAAACCCACCAGAGGTAAATGAGTAATTAATTCCAATTAATTCTTGGCTGTACCTGGAGTACTTATAGTTGCTGTTACTCATTACTTCAATTCTTTACTTTTTTCATGAAAAGCATATCATCAGGATAATTTATAATTGTTACTGAAAAGTTTGAGCCCAGGTGGTCACAATTCAACTAGTTATTTGCAAATGTGAGGATCAGTTTGATTATTAATTATTTATTAGTTCCCTAGACAGCTGCAGGAATGAGGGTAAGGCTGCTCCTTTGTATGTGCCTTGGTGCTTCGTACCTTGCAAGTTGGAATGGGGAGAGAAAGCTCTTCTTCATTTTGAGATTTTCCTTTTAAGTTCTGATCTTCCACATTCAAAGTTCAAGCTAACTTTGTTTGCTTCACTAAGGGATGATTAAGCTATTAAGACAGACTTTTTTTTTTCCCCCCAGAGGAGACTAGCTGTTTAAAGACATCCATGTGCTTTTGATAATCTTACCAGATAACCAGATCCTTTAAAAAATCTGAGCTTTTTTTTTTTTTTCTACTCCGTTGGGGAGTAATTGTTTTTGAAACCACCTTCTGTTTGCAGAGGAAGCTTGACCATTCGCTCCTCCTCCTTTGGCTTCAGTGGCAGAGGCTGCTGGGGCTCTCGCACCTCTGAATGCAAAACCTCCCTTGTGCCCGACAGCCAGCATCTGTCTGCAGAAGTTGTTTGATAACTCACTGTTTCCTGCTTTTCACCTTGGCGTAGGGAGGTTTGTTAGAATTGTTTCAGTTTGTCTGCACATTGCCTCCATGTCATTTCCTCAATCATCCACCAACATCAGTTCTCACAATCAAGAGTTTTGGCTGGTTATGTTTGGTCCTTGCAAGGAAAGGGACTCAGTGTGCCGAAGGTCTCTTTCAGCTGTGAGCTACAGTTACGAGAACCTGGCGGCACTGGGCTGAAATTGCGTAGTTAATCTGCAGAGACCCTCAGCTTTTGGCTCGGTGTAAGACTCGCACAGACCTGGTCGGCGTTGTTGGCTTTGGCCCTGCACGGCACGACTGCATGGGGCACGGAAAACCTCAGGTCAGGAAGCAGTACTTCTCTGTCACAGTTCGGTAAAATCACTTGCGCAGCGCCGAATGATGCTCGCTGGTGTTTCAGAGGGAGGGAGGTCCTACCGTCCAGCCCTGGCCAAACGCCTGCTCTCTGTGTGTCGGCTGCGTGGCCGAGCCTCCAAGCTCCCTGCGCAGCACCTTGCAGGCACACTTGTCCGCACGGCTGCGCGCAGCTGAGCCAGACCTGCCTGCCTGCGTCGCTCTCCCGAGATACTCAACCCCCGTTGCCTCACATGGTAGAGTGTTAACTGCGGTTTATTTTGGTGCATGGTAACTGATGTTGGCACAGACTCTGTCAGGAGTGATCGACATACTTCTGACTGATAACAGCACCAATAACATTGTGATTAACTTTGAGTGATGTCTCTGAATAAGTGTATGCATTCATTTTTTTATGCATTAGGGAACAAGTTAAATTTGTCACTAGGTATTTAGCTTTTCATCTTGGAGAATTTGATTCCAAGGCTTGGACTATAAATGAAAACAATTACCTTCACCATAGTTGCTTATATGACAACCACTGTTGGCACACTACAAAACAAATGTCTGTCTGTGCTCAGCAGTGGCCTGGTGCTGAAAAAGTAGAGAAATTCCAGCTTAAAACAGCAGAAAAACTTATACGTAATACCCTTACATATTAAATCATAGAATCATAGAATCATAGAAAGTTTTGGGTTGGAAGGGACCCCTAGAGGTCATCTAGTCCAACCCGCCCGCAGCGAGCAGGGACACCACTAACTAGATCAGGTTGCTCAGAGCCCTGTCCAACCTGGTCTTGAATGTTTCCAGGGATGGGGCCTCCACTGC
>Ga0065711_1034140_pt1 | contig 24234 bp, 8 predicted proteins | sample Hoacrofraction12_FD_59098 | JGI IMG/M metagenome (GOLD analysis project Ga0065711, IMG submission 59098) | Hoatzin crop microbial communities from Cojedes, Venezuela - Epithelial fraction 12 v2 (version 2) | ecosystem: Host-associated > Birds > Digestive system > Esophagus > Crop | place... | reverse complement strand
GGCTGTGTCCCTTCCTGGAGTCCGGTGAAAATTAACCCTGTCCTGGCCAAACCCAGGACAAGTATGCAAGCAGGTAAGAAACCCAACTTTAAATAAGCTTATTTAGGAAGCTGATGATATAAATGCTCTTGGGGACATAGGAGTACTTTATTATCAGACTTATGAAGTGTTTTATAAAAGGTATTTCTCAAGCTCTCTTCTGGGGAAAAAATTCTCCTTTTGGAAGTATAAATAATAATTGTGTCCAAAAGAAGAAAAAAATGTCAAATAACTGTACTTTGGTGGTTAAAATATTCAGGTGCCTTTTGGATTATTCCACTTTTAAGTCTTAAGTCACTAAAGAGGCAAGATATAACATACATATAAGAGGTCCATTCAAGAGACAAGCTACTTACAGTGTAGGTCCAAGGTCCATACAATAGACAAGACCAAAAACAGGACAGGTACACTTAAGCCACAGCCCAGGCAAGGGGGCTGGGTGATAAGGCCTCAGGTTAATTGGGATTCATGGGACCCAAGGCAGATCATGTCAGTAGAAGCCCCAGGCGAGGTTCTTCAGGGTCATTGAGACCTGTGGGCATCTTCAGATCTCTGACAATCATAGCCTTTAAGCTTCTTCATGCTACCACAACTTCAGAATTTAGCCAAACAGGTTTCTAGTCAAGCTGGACTCAAACAAAACAAGCCTAACTGTAGTATCAGGTTTCTTAGCCCAGGCACCAACATAGCATTGTATAGATACAAACACGATTTTTATCAGATCAGTTGTTAAGCTCCAAATGCATGGTTTATTTACTAGCCAAATTTCAGTTTCTGATAATTATGAGAACTCTTCAAGGAAAGCTAAGCAACAAGGGACTGACCTTAGGCCCATAATTTGTAAGCATCCACAAGACAGCCTGTGTCCCACTTCTGCTGGAATTCTCATGGGTAAAATTATCGACTGGCTTCTATTCTAAGCATAGCCAAATAACCGGGAGAGGAATTACTAGTAATATATAAATTTATGAGCTTTTTAAAAAAATGTTGCAGCTGTCTACTTGGACAGTAGACAGAAAGAAAGGCTATGGGGAAAGTCGCAAAATCATTTTCAGCCTTTTCATGAACAGCAAACTGTTAGATGGCGATAATTTGAACTCACCTCTTGTGAAAGATGTACGGCATGCAATGTACAACTGCTGTTTTAAATAGAGGTTGACTTCTTTTCATGTCCAGCTGACTGGTATATTTTTGTTTATACACAGTGGAGAGTTCATTCCCTTTTGAACTAATGGTTGTTTTAATCCATCACAGAACAAAGAAAGTCATCATGAAAAAACTTTGTATGCTGAAAAGAAGACAGAAAAAATGAAAATCTGCCCTCAATTTTCCAACACATTCTTCTGTCACATATTTCTAAGTCTAATTGTAACTTCTACTACTCAATATTTTGGCCACTGGACTGAATACTGGTTTCAGAAATACATCAAAGGCTACCAAGCCACCACAGCTAATAACTTCATACCTAAAACAGAGAGACTTCATACACAGAAAAGACTGAGAGGGGTCATTTTTATTTCTGTAAAATAGAGCACCCTATCACTTGTCATACACACAAAAAAAAATTATGCAAAAGACAAGAAATCACATACTCGATAAGAAATTAAGAGAATGATTGAGCATCATTTATTATGAAAATAAAAATCTGTAAAGCTACATTTGCTATCAAGTTTTTACTCCTTTTATACTAGAATATGTAATATTCTGACCTGACAGAACAAAATGATTGCCAAATATAAAAGTATTATTTGTGACAAATTATAATTTTAAGTTACCACTTTATGCATATTTTCACTGTATATTTCAAGAATCTCATTATATTAACTGTATGTCAATTTATTTACATTTACATCAGTTCTAACACTGTAAGATTATAACACAGAACAACGTTATAAATATTTTGTCAGATCCCCTTAGGATTACAGTAACTTCACTAGTAACTTGTAAAAATAGATAAATCTCAAAAATACCTTCTCAAAAGTTACCATAATGAACACATTACAAGTTTCCAGTGTTTTCTATTTCTCTAACAGAAATTAAAATTCTAAATTTTATCTAATTAATAAAACTGATGTGTGTTTTGTATTACAGGCAACTTTTTACTCTTATGCCTACATGTGAATTTTCAACAAGAAAACTTTCTTGTGAACCTACCTCTCTCTAATAACAAAATGCCTCAAACTTTCACATAGTCAGAAATTGTCCCTTCATGCTTCACAAATCACAAACTGAAATTAATTTTAAACATATATATAAATATTTCTGCACCTTCACCTTCCCAGAATGGTCTTAGCCATGTCATTTTGACCAAGACCAGGCATCAGTCAGTTCAGCATTTGGCACTAGTGAGGGGAACAAACATCTGAAGTGGTACCAAGGATTTCTAATAGTGGATCTTTCACTAAAGTAGTAAGTTTCAGTGACATTAGACATAAAATCACTTTAAGAGACTCTGTGTTGTCACTACTTCATCCATACCCCTATGAGGTGGGCTGAAACAGCTATCAACAGTGCATGGGTCCATGCTCTGCAAGGATAAAAATTTCTCCCTTGAGCTATCAAAAGAAATGTTCGGAAATAAACGGAGAACAGGTTAAAACAATTATAAAAGGAAAACCTGTGATTCCTTTACGGTCATGGGAAAGGTGATCACGACTTAAAAGGCCAAGCTTTGACTTTTTTGGTGAAAAAGAGAACAAAAGATAATTTCAGAAGAGCAGTGAAGTGTACATCAAAAGGGTAAATTCCTCCATTCGTAACTCAAAAGCAGCAGTGTCCTTTTCAAAAACATAGGTAAGGAAAAGAGATTAATTTAGTAATGTATTTAGAAGATCAAAAGGCTCATTTCTATTCAGTTTGATTTTTATTTGTCTTGAATTATAGACATAAAAAGTACATACCTCAGACTTAAGAGAAAAAGAGAATAGGAAAGTCAAAGCACTGAAATTAACACCAGGGCAACAGAGCAGGAAACAACTTCAAGACAAATAAGTAGCTATGACTCTTTCTGTTATAAACATTTTGACCTTTTTAAAATATGACTTCTGGAATTGCAAGGGCAACATAATCAGGGCACTTTCAAAGGACACTGATTCAATGCAATAAATTGAAGAGTTCTCAAAGAGCTGGGAAAAAGTGGAACTAATAAAATGTTAAATCACAATTTACTTGATTATAATAATCTTGGCCATTTTAAAGTCCAGCATTAGAACACTCGTATGTTTCTGTACACTTGATCGTAAATTTTAAAACTTGTATGAAGTACCAATGCAACGGAAACTTTTTCAAGGGCCATCTATAACACAGCATTGCAACTACAAATGTAATGCTAACATAATCTGATTGCTAACTACATATATATTATGTATATGAATTAAAACATTAGTACTTCTTAGCGGTGCAGTTCTGAGAAGTCCTTATAAGATTATATAAAACACGTTAACAGAAAATATCGTGCTGCTCTGAAAAAAGCACAGAAAACCTCAGCTTGTGTGAGAAAAATAGCATGCAATATGTCACCTATCTGAAAAAAAATGGAAAACTGTCTATGGGGCTGAGTTGAATAACAGCTGAGAGTATTTTCCTTTTCCCTGAGGCAAATGACTGAAGATTTTGAAGAATCCTTTCTCACCCACTTACAAGTTGTTCTCTGAGTATATTTTTTTATTACAAAGAAGTGTGAGCCAACAGCTCCCGGGGGGCTGGGGGTTGGGAGCCACTGGGAATCCCCAGCCTGAGTAGACAGGGCCTGGCAGCCAGGGCCTGCTCCACTGCCCCAGCCTGCAAGCAGGGTAGCTGGGGTCAGCCCCAGCCCCTGGCGTTGGGCATCTCCCTGGGGACAAGGAAGAGCTGAGGTTGGGTCAGGACATGGGCCCACAGGTGCACCTGGCTCAGCGGGACCCATGGTCAGGCAGGGCAGAGCTATGGGAAGCTGGAGGCCAGCCCGGCTGCAGTGTTTCTGGGGCAGAGACTGAAGGCTCTGGGGGGCTGCCATGGGGTCTTGGGCCCTGGGTAGGGCCACAGAGAAGCCCCAGGTGAGGCTGGGCAAGGCCAGTAAGGCCTAATAGTGTCCTCAGGGTCCTGACACAATTAACCTGTACTTCCAAATAATCTGTTCACCTATCTTCTATTCTCTCTCTTCATGTTTTAAAGCTCTTCTCGTCACCCATTATGATAGTCGTCTGCATCTTTCCTCATGACACAGAGCACACAGTTCCATTGCGGCCATGTTATATATAGTGAAATTGGACATAAAAGTATTTCTTGATCTATGCAGTTGGAAGCAAACATTGTTTCAGGTTAGAACAAGTGCAAATTCTGAGGTCATTACTTAATGTTTCATAAGTAAGGTTGATGCTTAGAGGCTAAAAGCATGTAAAGATTCAGCTATTACTGTATTTGTGAAATCTGACTTTTAATGTCTTTATTATAAAACAGAATCAAAGCTTTGAGTTAGGTAAGTAGTGTCATTATCTGGGAGGAGTTAAATATCTGAGAATAAAATTCGCAAAGGCCAGAACAGTAAGAAAACACCTCTATTATGCTATAGAAAACCCTTGAGACTCAGATGTGAGCATTGTCCTGATGAAAAGACAACAGAAGAGAGGACGTCCTCCAATGAGGTCCTCTCATCCTTCCCTAGCACATTCTTTCTCCTGGCCCTGTTTTCCATACCTCTTTTTCTGCAGTGGAAAGGCTGGTGTATCTCATCCGCCTACGAGTTGTAGCAGTTCAGTTTTCACTCCTGCCTAGAGAGATCAGTGACAACTCCAAGAAAGGCATGGAAACTACAAAGCTTAAAAAAATTCTGCAGTGAGGGGTGAAGACTTTGGGGTCCCACAAAGACACCACGAAAGACGAAGTTCAAATTCACCGATTTGCAGTGTTTCATGGTAAAAGTATACATTTCTTAGTTTAAAAAAAAAAAAGAGAGAAAAGAAAACTATGCAAATACCTCATTCAGCCTAGTTATTGAAGTCCTCACTGAAGCAAGGATAACTGGTTCTCATTCATGCTCCAGTTATTTTAATGGGTTAAAAAAAATAGCTTTCACTTGCAAACGTGCTAATTCTGAAGTTTCTGTTCTCTTGAGGAGCAGTTTTATTCATCCCTTCTTACCCCTGCTTTTTCTCTAGCCTCCAAAAGCATTAACAAGAGCATCTTAGATACTCATCAACCTATCCAGTCCAGAACAAACTGGCAATTCAAACACTCCTCTGAGAGGTCCATATTTCAGGCAAAAATACAGTCAATGCCAAGTCTTCCACATTCTTGATAGTGCTATAACTGCTAAGATACTACACAAAATAACTGTCCATCCTTCTGATTCTTTCTGGGACAAGAATGTTGACACAACTATACTCGTTTTGTCTCGGGACAGAGTTAATTCTGTTCATAGCAACTTGTGTCGTTCTCTGTTTTGGAACTGTGACCAAACCAGTGTTGATAACATACCGATGTTTTAGTTATTGCTCAACAGTGCTTGTACCGTCAAGACCTTTGCTGTTTCTCATACTGCTCTGCCAGTAAGTTGACTGTGGGAGCACAAGAAATTGGGAGAGGACACAGCCAGAACAGTTGAATCCAGCAGACAAAAGGGGTATTCCATACCATATAACATTATGCTCAGCAGTAAAAACTGGAAAGAGGACATTCAGAGTTGCAGTATTTGTCTTCCCAAGCAAACATTACATGTGATGAAGCCCCGCTTTCCTGGAAATGGCTGAACACCTGCCTGTGGATGGGAAGTAGTGAATGAATTCTTTATTTTGCTTGGCTTGCATGTGCAGCTTTTGCTTTACCTTTTAAACTGTCTTTATCTCAACTCTTGTGTTTTCTTGCTTTTACCTTTCCAATTCTCTCTTCCATTCGACCCTGTGGGAGTGAGTGAGTGGTTGTATGGTGCTTAGCTGCCTACTGGGTTTAATTCACAACACACAAGTTATTTGAGTATTATTGCTTGAGTAATACCACAAGAAATTGTGCTAATTTGATGTAAATGAAAATCATTTCACTATCTAATACATATTCTGACTAATTAATATATAAAAATTAGGAAGCATTTAGGAAATCAATATAAATTAATATTAAATTTGGCAAATTAAAGAATTCCATGGGAAGATATTACGCAGAAGTTTTCCTTTCTACTAAGGAAAACAAAGGAACTAACTGATGAAAAATGCGTAGAGGGAAAGGATCACTTCCGTCAACTTGCTGGCAACACTCTTTCTAACACAGCCCAGGATAATTTATTTGATTATAAAATAAAAGAATGTTAGTTTCTGACTCAGTGTCACCCTGTAACTCTATGACAGTTTTAGTATGACTGGTCAAAGATTGGCCTAATGAGTGTCACAAGTGTTACTGCTTTGTAATTACAATCCAATCAGAAGGTCAACAAATCTATTCTGCAATGGTAGCTTTGGAATTCAATTTACAGTTTCTTTTCCTTAATTTCATGCCAATATTCTAGCAACATCATCTTGTCTGGCACAAAACTATTTCTCTCTGACTTAATATTTAAATCCATTGGCTATATGTAGCCTGTTAATTCTCCCTGCCCTTTACCATTGCTGATACAATTTATACATGCTTTCTTTTTTTTTTTTATCTTTCCTCAGAAATCAATCTCTCCATCTCCTTGATCTTTTTTTTTTTTACTGTCCTCTGAACTTTATTCAGTTTGTCAGTATCTTTTTTAGAATGTAGAGTCTAATATGAAATGCAGTATTCAAAATATAATCACTCCAGAACACCAAAAAGAAAAGTTGTTTCCTTGGTGGTTGAAACCGCACCAAACTCAAGCTATTTTTTGACCGCTTTGTGCTCATTGTGCTAGCTGCTAAACCATAATTCACCTCCACGGTCCTTTATAATAGATATATATCTCTATCTATTGTCTACCCCTATTTGATTTGGCTCATAAAATGATCGACTTATTTGGAACGCTGGTGAAGGAATCTCTCTAGAATTGAACACCACCAATAATCAAGGCAGACCACAACAGAAACAGCCTTTGTAAACACATTGCCTCTCTTATGTTATATTTACATTCAAAGTTTATATCAGACTTTTAAGGTTTTGTGGTTTACATCAAAACTACACAGATTTCTTGAAGTTGTTAGTAGTGTAAGACCACTAAGGACCCAATAGGTCATCAGGTTGATTTCCCCAGTGTCACCATTTAGAGCAGAGCAGCAATAAACAGAGTGGCAGATGCTCTCTATTAACCCCTACCCTTCCACCACAGGAAGGGAAAAATGAGGAAAAGGGAGAGAGATTTACAAACTGGAAATTAAAGCAGCTTTACTAATAATACTAAGAGAAGTAAGGCAAAATATACAAAACCAATACTGAGTTTCCTGGACTTGCACGCAATGGGTGCTGGTGTTCCACCAGCAGCTGGCGGGTAGGCACCAGGCAGTCCTCGATGGAACTCAGCAGTAGATGGGAACCGGATTCAGGAATGCACAGATCAGAACCTGGATCAGGATTGCAGGCAGAACATGGAGCAGGGTCTTCTTCAGAAGCCGACCACGGATGAAGAGTGTGAGACCCTCATGATCCCCAGCTTTAAACTGAGTATGACGTGCATGGCACGGAATACCTAGCTGGTCAATATGGGGTCACCTGTTCTGTCTGCCTCTCCCTGCAGGTACGACCCTTCACGACTCGTCTCTTGCGGAACATAAGAGGTCTATCAACAACTTTGACTGCTATAGTAATAGTTATAAGCATCGGCCTTTTCTGCATTCCATTCCTACCATTAGCTCAGTAAAATTATAAATATTAGGTGTTATCAGCTTTGGAGCAGACACTGTCTGTAACATATACAGCCAACATCAGAAAAATGAAGCTACTTAGAAGAACATAGTTGTAGGGAAAATTCACTAAAAACTATTTGGTTCTGTTTTAACCAAACCTAGGACACCTAGCTGTCATAAATTACATTGTATGGTAACACCTTTATGATTTTACCAGGATTCATCTTAACAGTGTGCAACTCTCCTGTCCTACATTGTAAATTACTCATAATCATAAGACAGGGATAAAAACTGCTACTTCTGTTTTGGAAATATGGACATTAAATATGCAGAGTCTAAGAGATTTTTGATAATCTGAAAGGTGTTTTCCAACCTAAATTGTTCTGTGATTCTATGACTCTGTAATTTTCTGCTTGACACAAACAATAGAATAGACATTGCCATCTCTGAGGTATAGAACTAGGATAGCCTAGGTTGTCTGTGATAGATTCACTATTCAAAAATAAATTAACGAAAAGTACAAAAAATTAAGAATTAAACATGTGGTTCTTATTTTATAACAGCCATTTACTTATTAAAAATGCATGTGGTAAGATGCACAAATATTAAAGAGATATTAATAAGGAAATTAAAACCAGCTCTAAACTAGAATATAGTATTTTTTTCTGTTAGAACTACTCTTGTTAGAATTGCACAATGACAGTAAGACATATCCTTTTAATTGCTTACTAAATTATATTAGATTTTGTATACCCATGCAGTCGGAACACATAATGTGAAGTGGCTATCCTTAAGCATTATTTCTTCTGTGTCTTTAACATTAACATAAAGAAGGAAGTCTACAGACTGATTTTAATTAATCTGTATACCTGGCAGTACCATACACTTGCTGGCAGGACAAAGTATTTAACATTATGTCATATTTAATAAATTTGCTGTGTTCCTGTACTGATACTCGTCAAAAACAAATGAAAAAAAAGTTTTGTAGCCATTTTTTTGTCAAACTCTGAACCCCTAAAAATATTTTTTTCTGTTTTCAATCTGAATGGAAGCAGCAGAATATAAACCACAAAAATAATCTTTTTTTTAAAAGGTCTGTGATCTTATTTCAGTCTTTTTCAGTCCACTGTATCCCACAAAAAGGCTAAGTTTTATTACGTTAAAAGTGAACTTGCCATGAACTTGCCATTTTTTTCTCTCCAGAAGCTTCTGTTTTCTTCATTTATCAGCTATAATAACACCACAATCTCTGCCATACCTTTAGGGTTGGGATTGCCTTCTGTTTGCTTTCCTTTATTTCTCCTGCCCGCGGAGGGTATTTTCAACTCTTACACAGACTGTGACATGCTAAACCAACTCTAGTTCCCACAATCACTAAGAGCATTTTGTTCATCATTGTGACATCACTCCCTTATCACTGCATTTCTCCAAACACATTCAACTGCATCAAGTCAGGTTTCTTAGAATATACTTTTCTAACACAGTTTCAGTCCTTTTACTTAAGCTTTCTATGTTTTATCACATCTTTCTCTCCTACTAAAATTTTGGTTCTTTTAGTTGCTGTTAATTTCTGTTAATTTCTGTCAGAAACTTGATTTCTGAGCTGGTCTGCAAAGCTATTCCAAGAAAGGACATTCAACAAGTGTTTTGGGTTTCCTGTTTTTGTGTCATACTACCTTCTTAGTGAAAATATTTTTTCTCATGTCTGGTCTGAACTCCATGCAATAGTTTTCAACTGCTGCCTTTTCTTATATCATCTTCTCCTTTACCTCCATTGTATCTTTAACGCTCTCTCAAGAAATTGTGGACTGCATTTAGATTGCACCTCAGTCTTCCCTTCAATGTACTAAACAAGCCCAGTTCTCTCAGTATCTCCATGCAGGATTCTATAGATCTGTCTTCAACTTCGAGCAATGTGATCTAGTTGAAAATGTCCCTGTTTATTGCAGGAGGATTGGACCAGATGACCTTTAAAGGTCCCTTTCAACCCAAACTATTCTATGATACTATAATTCAAAGTTTGTCAAGATACCTTTGGATTGACGCTCCAGAGTTTGGTGTGTTAGCTGTTCCCATCTTAGCATCACCCACATATTTGCCGAAGATATGTTTTGACCTGTCATTGAAATTGTTGGTGAAGATACAGAGTAATACTAACATAGGATCAAACACAGAGATCCTCCAAATGGATATCAAGTCATTGATTACTATCCTTAGACCCCTTTGGTCCATGCAAATCTCTACCCATCCAGTTGTTCACCTCATAATTCCTCTATTTTCAAATAAGCATGCTGCAAGAGAAAATGTCAAAAGTTTTACTGCAGTCAAGGTGTATTTTAGAATCATAGAATCATAGAATAAAATCATAGAATGCTTTGGTTTGGAAGGGACCATGAGAGGTCATCTAGCCTAACCCCCTGGCAGTGTGCAGGGACATCTTCAACTAGACCAGGTTGCTCAGAGCACTGTCCAACCTGGCCTTCAACGTTTCCAGGGTTGGGGCCTCCACCTTTTCTGTAGGCAACCTGTTCCAGTGTTTCGCCACCCTCGTAGTGAAAAATTTCTTTCTTATACCCAGTGTAAATCTACCCTGCCTTAGTCTAAAGACATTACTCCTTGTCCTGTCAAATTTACTCATTGCTCTCCCATTCTACCCATTGCAATTCAATGCACTGTTGAAAGCAATCAGGCTAGTTACTATGTTTCACCTTATTAAAACTGTGTCAACTGTTCCTGGTTACCTTCTTTTACTATATATACTCAGAAGTGGGTTTCAAGAGGAAATTCTCCATGATCTTTTCAGGGACTGAGGTTAGACAGGCTTGTCTACAGTTTCCAGGTCTTAAAGATGTTCATAAAACTTTTTCCAGTTGCCAGGAACCCTCTCTTCCCACATCACCACGATTTTTCATATGTAGACAGCAGCCTCATGGTAACATCAGCCAACTCTTTTCAATGAGTCTCTAATTTATTTTTCCGCTTTGTTAGTTGTACTTTTCCTGCCGTATATATAATTATTGTTAATCTAAAACCAATAACATGAAGACAATTGAAGTATACAAGAGAAATTAACAGCAAAACAGACCTTTTCCTGTAAAATAATTTATTTTATTTAAGAGCACGATAGATCTGTTTAATGTGAATATTTGGCTTATTACTATGTGCCAAATTTAATCTACCAAAGATTTTCTGGAAAATTGAATTCCAATGGATGCATGCTGGTCACACTTCCTCAGGAGAAGGTCCTAGTGCTTTATCCCAGAATTACGTATTCTTCTGTGTCTAAAGACAATTTCACAATTTTAGATTTTGGAATTCTAGACATCACAAGTTTCACAGCAGATCGTAAATAGACTGACATCTATCACGATACTGGCACTATTCAAAAATTAATTCTTGAAACACTGAGATAGTACAAGTCATCACAAATAACTCATCATAACTGATTATAACCAACAGAAAACAGTGAAAAGGCAGATAGGATTAAACACATTACATATGCTTCTTTTGGTGAGTTCTGTACTCTGAAATATATTAATGAAAGCCATTTACTTTCCACAGTTCAACATAGTAAATCTGTGAAGAAGTTCTCAATATATGATTTCCTAACTTTCCCTTGTGATAATTTTTTGCTTTTCTAAGGAGAATAGAAAAAGAAAGTGCACTAAACTGAGATGAAATACAAAATAGTCTGTTGGTAGCATCAGATCAGTTGCAGACTTTCAGTATTACATTTATTCCATTAGTTGCTAATTAACTAACCTTTTAGGACCGCAGAACTTAATTCCAAAAAAAAAGACAAGTAAGTAAAATCTGAAGAGAAATTTCCAAGAGAAGGAAAAAAATGCTGGTTTTCTCACAAAGTTGTTCCTTTATACTTCAGTTGAATTTTCTCCTTCTCAATAAATACTGATTTTTAAAATACTCTAATAAACTTCACAATTGATATGTTTGGACATGTGGAATTTTCACACTTATTAGAGCAGATATATAAAGATAAAGCTTCCCAGTCTTAATTTTTTTTGATTTTTTTTTTTTTTTTACTATGACAGAAGGCTATCAACTTTTTTGATTTAAGAATTTGGAAACTGGATCTACTACAATACAGAAACAAAACTGCTACAGTCCAGTAATTCTATCTCATTGGAAACAATCGAAAAGACAAGCTTTAAAAATCATTCTCTATGGGGGTTTTAAATGATAAAGAATTACTGGTAGTACTGCTGTGATCAAACCCTTCCAGATGTTTATCACAGTACAAAAAAGATAAGGATATGCTTTTCCAGGGAGAGTAGGAGCCATCTTTTGTGTAAGAAAGTATTTCTTGGTAATATTAATGAAACTTGGAACAGCAGCTTGCAAAGAATTTGAATTGATTAATGAGCATTATATCTAAACAGGTATACAACTGGGAAAAGGAGAGCAGAAGAGGGGTTCAGGAAGTGGTATTTTTAATAAACTTTAGTAGTGTCAGCTTGTTTGCAACTGGTTTCTTGAATGAAACGACCATGCTAGCTAGATGACATCATGACAATGGAGTCATCTGGTCATTTGACATCAGAGAATTCAACATTTATGGCTTCTAAAGAAAGAAATGAGTTCAATTCTTTTCAACAGACAAGTGGTTGTAAACACCACAAATAAGTTCACTACATCTGTTTTTGTCTAGCGTGCTACAGGGTAGAAATCCTGTTTTGCCCATGAGATTTGATAGCATCAGTACATTGTTCTCTGCTACAGCAGATGGTCTTTAGCTGTGACTTCCTATATTGTGGAATTAAAGCCATACAACCTCAAATTTCCTGAGCATATCTTTGTAAATATTTAACTGGCCAGAATTTCATCCACTTACCATGTTTTTACGGGCACTGAAAAAATGTCTTTCCACAGTAGATTCTCCAGAATTCATGCTTAGTACTTAAACTGCCCTGGCTAATCCTACAGGACCAATGCCTCAGTGCTAAATGGTTAACAAAATAAATTATGTCATAATATAGGAATATCAGGTATGTGAATGTGGCTACATTAAGTCTCTGAGTACCCTCCATGAAATAAAGACTTTCAAACAGTTCAAATCAGAGATGTATTTATGTAATAAAAAACTTTTTTTTTCCTCATAGTAAACTTCACTTTCAATTGTTTACCAAGAATTAAAAAAGCTACATCCTCTTTGCTTTTCTAATGGAGTTAGAACCAATAACCTGGGCAAATGCAGTTCTCTGTAAGCAGTTGATTAAAGACCTAGGACAGTTATGCTTCAAGAATTCATTCAGTTTCTTGACATAAGGATGGATATTATGGTGAAAAGTACTGAGAGAATTTACAGAGATTAAAAGAGTAGGGGAAATGAGACTAGTCTTTTTTTCACAATATCCTATTCCTCACTTTATGCACTGGCACTCCGTCCAGGGGATGCATATATGAAAAAACTCTCAAATTCTTCATCAAATGGGTTAAAAATGGAACCTCATTTTGGTCTAATCTACAAAAAATCCTAATCAGGTGGCCTGACAGAACAGTTCCTGACAAGGCATATTGACAGATATAATGAGAGCAGCTTTAAACTGAAGCATGCTGAGGTAAGGAGCATAGGTTGGGGAAATAATAACGTAGAGAGAATGATAATCTGGTGAGGATAAAGTTACTTTGATGGGCTTTAAGACTCCTGAAACTGTGCAATGAGATAGGGTCAGAATATATTGTTATTTATTATCAACTGAAGAAAAAAACCTTGAAATATTATATCATTCTAACACAGCTAAGTGAAAGCAAACAAGTGAGAGTCATATATTGAAAATAGGGAAAAACAAAATTAATTCTGTCCTATTTTTCTTTTTTCCCCCTTTCTCCCTTATGTAAATTGTCTAATTAAACTGTAAGTGCTTCAGAGTAGCAACTTCTCAAATAACTCAAACATCTGACACACTTCTGTGGACCCTACACAGATTTCTTACAAAATGGCTTTAGTGACATTATTTAGACTGATTAAGTAAACAATACAAAACATGAAAATTAATTCCTAACACCTTTGAAGACAATAGCAACATTTTTTTACCTAATTTTTATGCATTTGGGACAAAATTTCAGTCCAAATATGAAAATATTCTTAAATATGGACATATATGTCCTATAATATTCATGTCCCTGAATATTTTAGGAGTTTTCCTGAATTCAAATCTTCACAAAAAAACAACTGCTTTTTCTGAAGAGTTGTGCACTCTCTGAAGAATAAATTCAAATGGACAGAGTTAAGTCCTTAGGGCTCAAGCTCCAAAGAACTCACCTTTAGGGAAAAACTCTGTATTGTCAACCTAAAAATGTGTCTCTGAATAGCACTAGTAAAGATACTGAGTCCATAAGAGAGATTAAATTCAAGAAAGTCCTTGGTTTTAATATTGTTTCTCTGCACTATAACTCTAGGCAGCCTTTTTTTTAGAGACTAGGTGTTTCTTTTCTTTTCTCTTTTCTTTTCTCCTTTTCTTTTCTCCTTTTCTTTTCTCCTTTTCTTTTCTTTTCTTTTCTTTTCTTTTCTTTTCTTTTCTTTTCTTTTCTTTTCTTTTCTTTTCTTTTCTTTTCTTTTCTTTTCTTTTCTTTTCTTTTCTTTTCTTTTCTTTTTTCTTTGCTTTGCTTTGCTTTGCTTTGCTTTGCTTTGCTTTGCTTTGCTTTCCTGTGGAATTCATTCTGAAGTGCTTGTTTTTTCCTTTCAGTATACACGGAGCCTACGTGTTCAACCCAACATTCAGAAATGGTCAGTCCCTTTTTGGATTCAATCTGGAGCACCTACTGATACATTAGTCATGAAAACAAATACAAACCTTTTCAGATATGTCTAGGTTTTTCATTAATTGAACTAAAGAAAGTCCACAAACATTTTTACCTCAGCATCTTCAGCTTTAAAAGGCATTGATAATATTCGCTTCATACAGAGAAATATTGTGAAAATTAGTGTTTGCCTTGCATTTTGAACACATCAAAGGTTATAAAATGCTATTGCTATTTTTTGTTCCTGCTGCTTAAGAACCATTATTGCTCATTCTGTACATGTTAGTTATTGAAGATAATTGATCCCTTCACCTTTATTATGTCCTTTTACATTTGAGTAGATAGTTATTACATCTCTCCTTAACATTATTTTCTTCAGGCCAGACAAAAACAACTCTGTTTTAACAATTCTTTCCAGGTTCAATTAGGCAAACCTTTCATCATGTTTGTTTCTCTTCTCTGAACTATATTCAGATTCTACTGTTAATTTTGAACTGCTGCGTTCCTTACTGATTGAAGGGCTGTGACTGAGGTCTACCCACTGCTAAACAGAAACACTTATTTAAATGAATTTTATTAGATTTCCATGAGCTAGTATTTACATTTTGATTGTTACATTTTGTTGACAAAATTTTTTAGCTACATCAGTTCCTCTGTCCATCTCACTACAAAGCCACAAGAGCATTAGTGTTGACAGAAGAGGGCAACAGGCAAAACAAAGGGAGTGGGGAAGGCATAACTGCCCCTTTCAAAAGTACTCTTTCCTCAGACCAGCTTTATCCTAATGCCACTTTCCCCTGTCTTTCCAATCCTAAATCATCCCTGATTGTATTTCATTTTCACTTTATTTATAGTAGATGAAACTTTTCATAATTCATTTATATGTGAGGCTTCCATGTCCAATTTTTTTCACAAATTCTTCCTAGGATTTTCTGCAAACTTTATGGTAATAGCACAGAAACCCTAAAAGAGATGTTCTTTACGTGGAATAGAAGTCTTATTAAATGAGGACAAAGACAGACGTAAATATGAAAGAAATCATAGCTCCTGGCTTTATGTTCCTGTTGGGTTTGAAAGTCAGTGGAATGTGGGAATCCTTCCTCTTCTCAGATTCAAGATATTTCTAATCAGCACTATCACACTCTAAGGCAATAGCTTACAACACCTATTAGTTGTAAACTCAGCAGGAACTGCAACCTCCTACCTCTCAAAAAAACAATATTTTTCCTCTGTGTGATGCTGATTATCCAGAAAAAACGGAGAGAAAGAAATACAAATTAGATGCGAAAATGTATTGTACTCCCATTCAAGCTGCTGTTGATAATGCATTGTGGAAAAGTCATGATCCCACAAGCTACTGAGTATTTTTCACTTAAATGAATTTTGGTAGGAACAGAATTTGAAGATTACTCTTCCCGTGTGCCATGAGCTCCACGGTTCAGGGTAAGATTGCAGACTGTGTTTTCTGTACTCCACTGGGTGTGGAAGAGAACAACCTATCCTACAAATGAACACAAGCAGTATTGAAAGGGGATAGGCACAAATATCATTGTGAATACTTAGAAAGGGGCCACCACAGTCTTTGCCTCACAAAATACTCTACAAAAACAAAAGACTGGAGAAAATGAAGATGTTTTTTTCTGCTTCAGCTTGAGATAACCCCCTTCACTATTTGCATGAAGAAACACTTACTTGATGGCACATCGTTGGCTTTTGCTGAGACAGCTTAGAAAATTTCAAACCCTTGTACTTTATTTCGCATCTCTTTACATTCAAATACACCCTTTTTCAGCTTCAGCACATGAAACTCACAAGGTTCATTAAGTCATAACAATCTTCATAAAAAATTTTCCTCCTCGCAGCCCTCTGTCAATTATGTCGCAAGAAAGCAAGAGAGTTGACTGAATTAGAATGCATATATGCTCAGTATTCAAATATTGTCTCCAGCTACACGAGAATTAGTGAAAATACTTAGATCTTTGACAAGCTAAAGAAGATGTGTGAGCTTTGCAATAGGTAGGTTTCTAGCTGGAAATGAAATTGATTACATATGTTCTTGGTATTTCCAATGCAATTTATTTTTATAGGAAACATATTCCAGTCTTCTTTGGGCACCGGTGCCCGAACTACAAAAAGACAATCCTGCTAGAAAGTACATAAAAATACCATAAAATCAAGCCTAGTTACTAGTATATAAAAAAACAGAAACCAAATATATAGAGAGAGAGTGCAACACCACTATTTTCCTCCCTTTCTTTTAAGGGAAACATATTTTTTAAATGTTAGAATAACTCCAAAATCAGTTTATTGAAAGTATATTTTTACTGACGTAGGCTTTCCCACATCTGAGAAAGCAAGAGACAAGATTCATCCAAACTGGATACTTAATCAAGTTGTAAAAGTTTCTTAGTTCTTTCTGCTGATGTAAAGTACAAATGATATCTACCGGAACTGCAGAGGAACTATCCTGGCTGCAAATGAGCCATTTCCAGGAGAACCACCCCAAAAGCACGCATATTAAAAAAGCAACCAATATTTAAATAGACAAGCTTCAAAATGATGGTGATACCTTGCAGAAGATGCATGAAAACTACAGGCACATGGACTATTCATTGGGAGCAGGGGTGGAGTAACAGACTTCTGACTGGTCTGTGTGGCCACTATAATTCCTTCTCTTTGAATACTGCAGTGGCACTGTTGCATGAGAAACCTTTGTCATGTTCACTGAAAATGATTCATCTTGAAAGGATGGTCGTAGGTTTCCTACTATGCAGAGTAATTTCCATTTCGGTATTAAGTACTTTCGCATGCATTCTAACAGGGGAGTGTATTATATTGCTATACCTCACATTTAGGACATTTTCCTTCCTGACACTTAGTTTAAAATTTTATTACTTCTAATCCAAATTATGACCCCTTTAACTAGACTGTGCACATATTTTCATGTTTTGCCTTTATCTGATACACTCCAGAACAAACCATTTATTGTATCTTGTCTATAGGATCTAATGTGGGGCTGATTTTAAATTCTATTCGTACTGTATATCTCTTACTTAGCTGGCCTCTATGATGGTACCATAATACAAGTATTAGTCAGAGTAACATAACAAGAATTCACACCTAATTGGATCTCAGACAACACTTCCCCTCCCCTCTCATGAGTAAAAGCATTCACCCCTCCCGTCCTTTACAAATCCTTTCTAAGGTTAATAAAAGGTACTTGTGTCCTGAATCTTGTCATTGCACATATCAGCTAAGAAAAGGCAGAGGCTGCAGATACTTGTCCTTCACCTTGTTCTCTTTCATATTTTATTAAATTACTAACTACTTTTAGTACTTTAGAAATCAGCATTCTATATAAAATATTTCCTCAAGTGCAGTGGCATTTCCTAATGTTTCAATAATTTTAAAGGATTTTAGGAACATTACTCATCTGTTGGATACCCACACACAACACATCCTTGAAATGAAAATATTAGTGTGGAAAAATGGATATGAGAATTTTTTTCATTAAAATTTTAAAAATTCTAACAAAAAATGGAGGCCACACATTAAAATGTCAAAGGATGCTTAGAACAGCATATTGGACAGAGACAGTTGGACTACATCATTACATTCCTGTTCTACATGATGCTTCTTTTGCCACCACTCTCATTGAAAGGCAGAGCACGACTAACAACCTTCAAGCTAGCAGAGGAATAAGCTGGAAAAGTTCAGGGTTTTTTTTAGGTTTCTGTTGCTGATCATAAAGTTCTGGAAAACCCTTATAACCCAGTCTCCTTGGAAAAATGTTAAAAATGAAAGTTTACAAGAAAGAGATGATGTGAAGGGCAATGAGGGGAAAAGTCATTCTTCAGTTCATATTTTTTCTTTTCTCCACTTATGGCAGAGGGTACAACATCAAAAGTACTTTCCTTGCTGTTCCTTCATGTGACTAACCTTCCTTCTGTCCTCCGTATTCTTTACAAGTAGTAAAATGCTGCTTTGTGCTAAATTCCACTTAGCCTCTTTGTCCACACAAACTTGAAGTTTGAATTGAATGTTTCCTCTGAGTGACTTGTAAGTGGTGTCCTCAGCAATGTGTAAAAAGAAACCTAAATGAACAAATACAATAAGCTGCCTGCAAAGGCTGAAGTAAAGTGTTATTTGGAAAAAGTTCAAGATTTTAAGGCTGTGGTGATTATATTATAACTGGTAATTATTATACAACCTATCCCAAAGTCAAAATTCTTCAGCAAGTACAGTATATCTATATTTATTTGAGCAACTAACAGAAAAGACTTGTTTCTGATCAACAATATTCTTACTTCCTCACTTTAAATAAACTTTACTTACGTTGTTCCTGGTGACCTATATGGTCTTCTCCTGATTATGGATACATTTGTATTTCACATTTGTTTAGGATTTCAGTTTTCTATAATGTTTTCCATAGCTTAATTCAAACACTGTTCATCCTATTATTGAGAATGAATTAACACATCATCGAGAAGGTTTTCCACTGCTAGGTGGTTATCTTCACACATCGGTGGGCTGCTGTGTTTCTTTCTCATTCTCTCCTGTCACCTTAGGACATCTCAGTAAACTAATTTTACAGTTATAGAACATACTCCAAAGTTGAATCACAATGTGGGCCACCCTAGGTTTCCTTATGCTTCACTTAACAAAAAGTATACCCCCAAGCAAATATATGCAAAACTTTATAAGCAAGGAAAAAAAATAAAAGGGAGAGGAAGAAGCAGGCAAATATAGTTCTACCACACTCAAAGGTCACAGATATCTTTCGACTGCAGACATTTTCTTGTAATAGACTAAGCCCTGCTATCTCGAAATACTTCAAGAAATAATCTCATTCATAGTCTTTTCAATATTAATTTCTCTCATGTTTAGAAACATTCCTGTAACTGGTATCCTAAATTTAGTCACAGAGAGTTCATACCTGTTTTTTCTTGTGCAAACATTGTCTTTTAGATTAAGTCATCCTTTTCTCTGGTATTTATTTCTAGAAAGCAAACATATCCTCTCTCAGGCTTCACTTTACCAAACACACTATGCTCATTGAGTTTCCTTCCATAAAATAAAGTTTCCATCCTTCTGGTCATCTTAATAACCTTTCTGTACACCTGATCTTAAAAAAGATGTCCAGAACTGTGCACCAGATTCTATACAGGATTTTAACAATGCCTTGTAAAATGTTATTACTATTTTCTTTTCTGTAACAGAAATACCTTTTCTGTTTACAACAGAAATAGTTTTCATTAATATATAAATGGGTGATCACCTATATTTCATCCCATTTTTAAGGTCACCTAATTCTTCCTATAAAATATTCTGAACTTCTGTATTGATGACAACTGTCAATTTTCTATCATCAGAAAATTTCTTAAGTACTTTACAGCTTTTGGTGAACATTAATGAAAATCAAATTTCTTCCGCAAAGATCCTTTAAGATAAATGTAATCTAATGGATAAAGTTTTCTTGGGTTTACTAAGGCTTTGAAAAGTTTATTGCCAAATGTTTTTAAAGATAAATGGCATAAAAGAGCTTTGTAAGGTTCAATTATTTACAGAAAGGTAGGAAAAGTCAGATAGTTCTCACAGGAAAGCGAGGTCAACTATGGGTGGCGTACACTGAGCTGGTGGTAGTGAGTTACACTGAAATGACCTGTGAAAAAATTCGTATGCAGGTTAGCAAATTGGCAAGAAGCAAAATGACAAAGTTTGCTGGTAACAGGAGTTTATTCCAGATAGTAAGGGTAAAGGTTGATTGTGAGTAATTGCAGAAGGATCTTAAAGAAAGTAGGTACTAAAATGGCAGATGAAGTTCAATAGAAATAAACATAAGATTAAAAGTAATAATAATTGTCTTCACAATTTTAAGAAAATATTTAATAAACCATTATAAATTCTCATAAAAAATGATCAGCTCTGAGCTGACAATCAACACCTCAGAAGCATGGGTTAGCATTGCAAAAGCAGGTGTCATAAAAAGCATTAACTCGATATTCAGTAATCGTCATAAAAGCAAATCAGAATATTAGGAGGTAGTAAAAAAATGAATAGAAAATGACATTTTTTCCACTGTAGAGATCCAATATTCTCCTACATTTTGCATACTGTGTAAAATTCTGTTTCACTCTTCTCAGTAAGAATAAAATAGAAATGGAAAAGGTTCAGAGAATGGAAAAAAGTATGATCAAAAGTATAGAAAAGCATCCCTGAGATCAAAAATCCTAGTATAAGCAAAAGGAAATACATCATAAATATTACAAATATATATATATACATAACCAAGAATTTTTCTGCATAAAAACTGAGTAATCTAATCAGAGTAAAACAAGCAATAATAATACCAGCAATCATAGTCTAAATGAATACAGAGACAGTTTAATAAGACAACAGGGAAATACTAATATGAATAATAATGCTAATAATAACAATGATAATAGTAATTATAATAATGAATGTGCAAAACAAACTATATACAGTACAATTTTCCTCACCACCTGATGACCAATTCACAGTCAGTCGCCGAGCAGTAATAGGGGAACACCGAACTCATGGATTTTTGCAAAACTCCCAAAAAAGTTTGAACTCCCAGACAAGAGAGGATTCAAACTCACAGAAACAAGAAGAGCTGAAAGCTTCCTCCCCTTGGCCAACCTCAAGTCATAAACTTGACATCTGTAGTATGGAATATTTCCATTGGCCAACTTGGCTATCTGCCCGGCTATGCTCCCTCCCAGCTCCTGCACACCTGCTCATTAGACGAATATGAGAAACTGCAAAAAGTCCTTGATTTCCTAGCAACAACTGAAAACATCAGTGTTATCAACATCCTTGTACTAAACCAAAAACACAGCAGCTACTGGAAGAAAATTAACATTATCCCAGCTGAAACCAGGACCTGCTTTTAACTATTCATTCAGATATTAAGAAACAAAAAAGATAATTAAACAAACACTTAGGGAAATGCCTTTTCTCCCTCTTCACCAGGCTTAGCTTCAGTCCAACACCTCTACTCCCCCTTCCTCATCTTAACTACTCTGGTTTTCACCATACATTACACTTAGTCCCTCCAAATCCCCTTGGTGAGGACACAGGTGGTGTAGGAGGTTAGGAACAATGTACAGAGGTTTTTTTCTACTACTCCTTGCTTCTTACTGCTCCCCTGCTCTGGCATGGGTTACCCCTCAGCAACAGTCCCTTCAGAGGTGTTCCTGCCCCAGCACGAGTCACCCAAGGATGCAGTCCCTCAGAAGTGTCCCTTGTTCAGCATAGAGCACTTCATTCCAGGCGTGCATCTCTATACATGTCCCCAGCAATGTCTTTTTACATGCATCTCCCGCATTCCTTCTCCCTTTTTTCCAAACACTCCTTTTCACATACCCCCTCATGCATCCCCTTTTGAGTGTCCTCCCATGTCTCCTGTCACATATCTCCTTCTTGTATCTCCTGCCCCCAGCAGCTGCTGCCCTTTCTCAAACACGCCTAAAGAGAAGTGCTGTGCGGTCCTCTGGTTGAAGTTTCGGGGTGTGATGGACTATTTCCATCCATTTAGAGCCACCTGGAACCCACAGTGAGCAGCACAGAACAGTTCATAGCCTCCTCCCACACAGGGCACCCTGCAGCCGCTGCTACCAAAACCTGCCTTTTATGCTCAATGTGTCAAGTCTTCCCTGCCCCCTCCCTGGGTTTGGTGAGACAGGTGCTGGCTGGTGAGGATTGTGCCCTGCTAGCTCTTGTGGTGAACTCCAATGTCTTATGGCTTCCCGGCCTCCTGCAGAGCCACTGGCCTTTGCTGTGCCCTGACACAAATGGAATAAATACTTTTGTATGCAATGACTATGTAGCTTGTTAGGCTTCTACCGTACCAGATATTCATGGAGCTAAAGTCAAAACAGGCATGCAAGTGGCCACCAGCCAGTTGCTAAAACAAGCCAAAATGAGCTGAGGCCAGACAAATCCTGACACGGTGCTCTGTCACTTCATTAAAAATCCTGTGCCCTTTTACTAGGAATGACAAAAGTTATATTTAATGGGTTACAGTATGAAGACAAACTAAGCAATTTATTTTCTGGCCAATATGAAACCTCTAAAATCAGGAAATGGTAGATAAACCAGAATCGATGAAGCTTATTCACTCTGTCTTAAAAAAAATTGTTTTGAATGTGTTGAATTTTAAAAAAATTCTACATGAAAGAAGTTGAGCTTATTGCCACAGGATACTGGAATGATCAAAAAATTACTAAGTCTGAAAGTGTCAAGAACAGACCACATGTAAGAGATTCGCTGAAGGCTACAAAGTAGATTTTGTGTCTGGATTAAAAAGTCCAGAGCTGAAGAGAGTTAGAGGTTGGTAAAGAATTAGGATGAAGTACGATATGTTGGCTGTCTTCTTGTTCTGCCCTAGGAAAATATACAGTTAGCGTTGAAGATAGTATTAGAGGAGATGGACTTCTGTTACACTTACTATAGACATTAATACGTTTTTGTGTTCTAAGGCTAATAACTACTAAAACTGTTGACTACAATTCTGTACAACATAACCATATGAACCTCAGCATTCACATTCAAATCATTGCTTAAAATCTAAAGTATGGAATTTGATTTGCTGGAGCAAAAACTAGGTCATTTTTAATTCCACTCCAACTTGATCAGACAATGTCTGATTTTTCTTTCCTTATTCCCCATTTTTTGACACAAGTAAAGAATATACAAATTCTTCTGCTGAAAAAACCTTATTGCCTGTTGCTCTAGTCCTAGGATGTCTTTTAAGATGCTTTTTTTCCCTTTACATGGGATTCAAGCTCTAAATATATTTGGGATTTTGATCTAGAGGAATTTCATAAATCGTCCACACCCACAGCACCCCTTTTTTTCCCTCTCTTAAAAAAAGAACCTTAGAATCAGATCTTTCTTTATTCTTTTCTATAATATAAACATAATCAATTTAGTATACCCCAGTAAGGGGATATTATCTTTCTCCTTCTTACATCTTTACCACCTTCTAAAATCAAACTAAAGTTATCATAATCTTTTTGATAATTGTTCCAGGAATAAGTAGATTTTACAACATTGATAATGTGTGTAGTATTCTCTTTATTCATTATTTCCATCCACTGTCTCAGTAATGGAGTTAAATTTGGTCTATTTATCAAGTTTGAATTGTTTAGTGTAAATGAGCTGCTCAGTGATAGTTTCTTTGCTTATAGGTAAAATCCTCAATTTCACAGATATTAATCTCTGGAAACAGAAAACAAGGCAAAGACAGCTAAACTTCTGAGAGTAGCTGAAACTGGGTGGAGAGGCCATTGTTCCTAATTTCATTCATATTTAGTCTACTTATGTGTTTAAGTGTGTGTTTTTATCAATATTTTTATTGTATTTTCTGGTAGGTACAGCACAAACTGTCTGCCTAAATAACACAAATATCTCAGAAATTAACAGGATTCTGAACTTTTGTTCAGAATTGTTTTTGTTTTGTACCCGTAAATGTAAAATTTCCACTTACCAGAGTGATTGTAATTAAACTAAACTAGTTCCTTGCTGTTTTGAGAAGACAGGAAAGCTCTAAGATAGAGAGGCTCCTAAATAATTCTACCCCAGACAGCTCAGCCTTGGGAGGGCAGATGTACCAAGCTACAGAAATAAAGAGGCACCAGGAGGGCAA
>Ga0065711_1034148_pt1 | contig 24235 bp, 15 predicted proteins | sample Hoacrofraction12_FD_59098 | JGI IMG/M metagenome (GOLD analysis project Ga0065711, IMG submission 59098) | Hoatzin crop microbial communities from Cojedes, Venezuela - Epithelial fraction 12 v2 (version 2) | ecosystem: Host-associated > Birds > Digestive system > Esophagus > Crop | place... | reverse complement strand
AGCCAGGATGCCATTGGCCTTCTTGGCCACCTGGGCACACTGCTGGCTCATGTTCAGCCGGCTGTCGACCAACACCCCAAGATCCTTTTCTGCCGGGCAGCTTCCCAGCCACTCTTCCCCAAGCCTGTAGCGTTGCATGGGGTTGTTGTGACCCAAGTGCAGGACCCGGGACTTGGCCTTGTTGAATCTCATACAGTTGACCTCAGCCCATCGATCCAGTCTTCCTGCCTGGCTATTTACTGCTTTAGAGTAAGTGATTTGCTCAGTAGTTGAAAATAGCATTCAAAGGTTATGAACACTTTGCTACAGATTTTTTTTAAAGCATTTGCAATAGTAGCATTAGTGGAGCTGTTAGTAGGATAGTTCTTTTCACACTTCTGAATACAGAACACAGACATAGCAAAAAACAGAATCACAAGATGCCACTTTGATGTAGCTGATGGATTGCAAACGTGCAGAAAGCAGATTTTGATGTGTCAGGGTAATGTCAAAGAAGAGAGGGTGAATTAAAGGAGACTATCACTGGAGGCAGTGGAATGAAAGAAAATGTTCTGATAATTATCATGTCAGGATGAGACAGCATTTTGGGGGTTTGTATCTGACACTACTAATTCCATTTCTTCCAGTGTACTTTGCTGCTCTTATCTTATCCTTAAGCCAGCAGATGACATGTGACAGAATTAACCTCTACACACCACCCTCGGAAAATGGCAGCATCTGGTAGGAAACTTAGAAAATCACTTCTGTAAATTATAACATAGCTCACTCAGGAACCTTAGTCAAACTGGTGGATTGAAAAGGTTACACAATATACAGAAGAAAGTATTAATGAAGTATTTCATTACTAAACCTCCCGTTGTCTGAGCTTGTCCTGAATCTTTGATACTTTCACTGAAAAATGAGAACTCGGGAATGGGTTTGGTCATGTTGGTCGCGAATCCATGATACCTCAGACAAGAGCCCGTTGGAATGATGCTGAAAGTGTTACTTGGCAGGAACTGTAAGAATCTCTTTTGCTGGAGAAATGGGACCCTACTGAGGTAATCCTTTTGTGTTCAAGAGCAGGATGTTCTGTAGAGAGTCAGGACTGATTTTGAAGAAGATAGTCTAATCTGTCCAAGAAATGAATGTCATGGTATTATGAAAAAGTGGTATGTCTGCCACAGGATGCAAGGGGTTAGCAGACACAGCTGCCATTAAATATGAAGCATTGTTTCATGTTAGGAAATCCTATCCAAAACTGTTACTTTCTGTACTAGATATTTTATGGACTTAAACTCTAGTAGCACAAGTTTTTAAAATAAACCGGGAGAAGTAGAACAGAAGCATTTACATTAAAATTTGCTGGTGTGGGCAGTTAATTATTTTTTTAAGGGCTCCTATAAATGTTGAGTTTTTTATGAAAAAACCTAGATTCTAGTAACAAAACCACTACTGTTACGACAGTAAGAAAAGTGTCAGCTAACTTAAATTATAACCTTCTTAAAGCCCTATCTCATCCATCCCACAGCATCTGTGCACAAGTCCTTGCACTGGCTTCCAGACAGACTTCACTGACTTGCTGTTCACTTGCCTGGCTGCCTCATGAGGAAGTGCTTAAAAATAAGATCAACTGATGACATTGTGCGGTGTCTTTCACCACAGTAAAATTTGACCATGCATTTTGGTTTTTATTTTCTGTCTCTTGGCCAAGAAAAGGAATTTGCTGTTGAAATCCACCAGTGGACATTCTCTATGAGATAATGGGGTTTCTTTTAGCTGAGTCACTGTCTTTGGTAGTCGATCTTTTTATCAGGCCTTTGCAATGCAAGACTATCCGGATGGTACAAGTAGTTCTATTTTCACATCTGGCTTAGCAAGCTTGTTTTCGTGATACTCTGTTGAAATTATTATTGTAACCTGTATGTACCAGCGAATCCCTGACTGATGGGCTGATGTGCTTTTCCCAGGATGGCAGGTACAGAGGAAGAAATTGTTCAGCCATGGGTTGTGGTGAATCTAGTAGTGTCTATTCTAGTTGGGACGAGTTGGATCTTCTTGTCTTACCGACCAGAGCTAGACCACAGTGAAGGTAGGAAATATCAGTAGGCACAATGTTGTTTCTTCAGGCTTTTATCTGCTCAAAACTAGTCCTGAGAGATTTTGTGGCTGAGGAAAAGCAAGCATCTCCTAGCAGCTTTCCAAAGCAAGTGCTTCTTAGGATGCTGGTGTCTGTGTTTGGTTTTATAAAGAAAAAACCAGTCATTTAAAAAGGAAAGAAAAGCCTGGTTTGTCGTGGCTGAAGCAACATGAATTTTGAAACATGAGAGATCACGTTCCTTCATTGAAGGGAAAAATCATCTTTACTTTTAACAGTATTCTGAGTATTTGAAATGTATTTGTTCTGCTGATATTTTAGAAAATTCTCTGATGTTATTAATGTTCCTTTTGCAAATGCTGAAGGCATTTGGAGTTCAGTATTATTTTTAATAAAACATTGCAGTAGTTTTGGGAACTCCGAGCTTTGAAAAGTTAGATTTGTGCTTGCAGAACAGGACTTCAAATGAGGACTGCTTGTGTTGGTCCAAGCTGGAGGAGGAGGAAAGCAAGCCTTCCCCTTTTCTTAGAAGAAACTTTGCTAGAGACCAGGCCTTCTTCCTTTTGTTGTTCCACCTGGGATCCAAAAGGTATATTGTAACTCAGCTTTCCTATCAAGTGCATGCAGCCTGTGACTGGAAGATATGCTGTACATACAAAACATAAGTTTCAACTTACAAGTCAAGAGGTATCCAAATAGTTTCATGAGTTGAAGCACAGTTTGTGTTTGGGAGGCTGAAGAAGACTCAACATGCTTCTTCAGATTACTTAGAATTTTAATGTAGAGATTCCTGTATTTCACCTGGCCCCAGTTACTCTGTTTATTTCTAAAACACACTTAATGAGTTAAAAAAAACCCTAGGTGGCAGCCTTTACAATGTTTGACAGTAAAATTCATAATAGATGTTTAAATTGTATTTAACGCCCATTTTTTAAATATTAAACACTTACTTAAGGAAGCCAGTGGCAGGATTTAACTCAGATTTTGATGAGTTTTTTTGATACTTACATGTGCCTACTAAGATTAGAAAACCTGCTGCAGAAATTTCGAGAGAGAAATTCTGCTAGGACTTATCCCAAATAGTAGAGGAAGTTTAGTCTACTGAGGGTGAGGTGGCAAAAACATGTGAATCTCAAACTTGAGTGGCTAAACCACATTGTTGCATGTACAGATTGTGTGACTTTACCATGTTGACACAGTTGGCAAACACAGCCTGGTCTATATGCTGAATGTGCTGTTAGCAAGACAGAAAGTATGCCTGTGCTGAGGGTGCAGTGTAGATATGTAAGGGAACCCATATATGAGAAAACTGCCCTCAGCAGCACAGAGCTCCACAAGGCCTACCTCATCAGCTGCTCAGCGTGCCTAGCCAAATTTCTCTGCGAGGAACTCTTCACTGCTGACCTTAGGCTGTCTCCTGTGCCTGAGCTGCCGTGGTGACAGCTGGGAGCAGTATCACTCATGATTCTTTCTATCCCAGGTTCCAGTGTTGCTAACTTGCGCTGTGATACACAGAGCAGATCTATCCATAAATGAATGAGTCTCCACAGAAATCTTCCTTCTTGAGTCTAACGCTCTCAAAACTTTAATAATCCCTTAATCTGAGTTCTGTTTCACTGTCCAGGTTGAATGCAGGATGATACTGCATATGATCAGCTCCTAACATCATTGCTAATTCTGTTAATTTGGGTGGGGCAACAATAGTTTTCTAAAGACAGTCATGGCCCTTGCCATTGCTGAGTTGTTGATACTATGATCAGGAAGAAAAGCAGGAGGCTTGGGGGAATGTGAGAGCACTTTTCAGGAATAATGAAATATTCAGGTGAAACTTTTAGAAGAAAACATAATTTTTTTGTTTCTCTTTTAGAACTGATGTTTCATGCTGAAATTGAGGAGTTTCCCCAGGGAGATACCATACCCAGAGTCCAGCCATAGTACAGAACAAGCATCTGCAAATATTGTAGCTGTGACTGGTAGCTCAACATGTTGTGTATTATAGCCATGTATTATAACTTTCATAAAGAAAAAATGTATTTTTATATTGTATATATTTGATTTTTATCTTTTTAAGTATGCTACGATTTCCAAATGTGATGGAAAACTTTTATACTTTTGCTTTTTACTCTACAAAGTAGATTAGTGCATAAAGCCAAGGTGATTTTATAAATATTGCTACCTCTATAGCCAAAGAAACTAGACGGATGCAGAAGATTGGGTATTTTGTGCTTTTTTGACCGCTGTATAGTCTTCAACAACCTGCTTTTGTTACTAATGCTTATAGCAGTTGGCTTACCTGATTTGGGTAAATATTCTCTTGAGATTAAAACAAATCTTATGAAGAAAGTAGTCTAAGGAAGATTATAACAAAAGAGAGTTAGGAAACATAAACCCCGCAATGTTAGTAAGCATATAATAATCTGGGTTTAGTTGTCATAAAAAGTATTTGCTAAAATAAGGGACTGGATTGTCAGGGATTTTGTTTCGTAATTCCTTAAAGAAGACACTTTATTTTTCTTCATTTAGTTCTCTTTACAGAGATCTTGGTGATAACAAGTTCTTTCAAGTTGATGTAGACACAAGAAACAGAAGTTTTAATGTTGCAACAGTTTCGCCAACTAATGAATACCTAAATACATCTTTTTATCAAGCAGGGTGTTTTTGGGTGGCCAACAGGATATATGTGTGTCCTGTAATTTCTCAAGTCAGGACGCCTAACTATTACAAAGCCATTCACATGAACAGTGTTCCAATTTCTCCTTATCTTGTATGGCAAGAGCGGTAGTATTATTCACTGCTCTTTCTAAAGAAACACGGATTTCACAGATGTTAAAAATGTTCCTACTTCTACCTATTTTGATCGAGACTGATTTTCCCCAAAAGGATGTTTGTTGTTTTGTGTTAGGATGGAATGGGAAATTTCTTCCTAAAATTAGCAGAAATGCTTACTAAAGCAAAACAAAAACTGCAGCAACTCGCCTTCTGTGTAGTGATGTAATAGTGATAGTGGCAGTTGGTGGGTTTTGATGATGACAGCCAACATTTTTTTTTCTTTTGTATTAAAGTGGCAAAATTAATACGAAATTTGTGTTAAAGTGGCATTGCAGATGTGAATAAATACAGATGTATTGCAGGGTGAAAGTCTCCTTAGTAGCCATAGACAAGAGCTAGTGTGAAATCCCATTTCCCAAGAAAGTGTCACCTAAAGCCCCAAAACTATTTTGCATATGTATTGCTTTTGCATTATTTTATTTAATGGGTGTGTCTAAGTGTGGTTGTAAAGGGTGTGCAGTTGTCAAAGTTTCATGGAGAATTACTGCACTTTCTAGTAGTGAAGTTGAGAGTAGCCAGATAAAAGACTTGAAGGGGGATATTAACAAGTCAGTAACTTTCTATGCTGTTACCTGAGTTGCTTTAAAACAAGGATGGGAACATGAGTAACTAGGGCTGCTGCTGCTGAGTTGAGGACTTGAGTTCAGTTATGCCCATCCAGCAAATTTAAGTAATTTGAAAATTCAGTGTTCATGACATTTAAATGCTGGGGTGGGGTGGGGTGGGGTGGGGAGAGTTCCACCAGAATTAAAAGACATTCCACAGCTGTTGGCTGCATTCTGGGGCTTTCACTTCTTTCTGGGAATGAGCTGTTACCCTTTTTTGGAAATTGTTATGGCTCTTGTGTATGTATTTTTGCAAAACTGTAGAGCCAAATTATGGCTGGCACTGCATTGTACATTAAAATGGAGAGATTCAGGGTGCCACTCCCCTTCAGTGTTACACTGGAGTTTCTTGCTGTGATTTGGCTGTACCAGATGGGGGATGAGGCAGTACTTAGTGTTCCCTTGTAGATTGCTACCACACCTGCAGATGTGGTATGTTTGATTTACAGAATTGCTGAGCTCCTGAAGATGAGATTAATAATGGCTTCTCTTTGCTGCTTGACATTTCTGTCATCTTGGCATGGTAAGAAGTACAATTTTGCCCATAAAGTATGGAGCTCGGGCAAAACCGTGCTGAAACATCAAATCAGTACAGGAAAAAGTTGAATAACATAATTGCTTGGTTTCTGACTTCATTACTAGGAATTGGCCTTCCAAGTATCCCTTGGATAAAGTGATGCTAGCAGAGAGCCAGATTTGTTCTCAATGTGAAATACAATGGTTTGTTGAGGTGGCTGAGCAGGTATTAAGTTAATGATCCCATTAAGTTCAATATTTCAAACCAAGCTTGCCTTTCCAGTGTATCTTTTTGGGAGGGTCTGAGTATAGGCACATTTAAATTAATGAGGTTTGAGGTTGCCATTTAAAATCACACTTAATAAACAATTTGATGGCTAATTATCTATTCTACAAAGTACTTTTCATTCAGTTAAGCCTCACAATGGAATATGAGTTTAACTGAGCTTTTTTATTCAGTTACTTGAAAAGTTTTAGAACAAATTTACAAATAGGTGTTTAATTACAGAACATGCAGTATCTGTAGAAGCCTTAACTGAAATGCCCTTTCCATACCATTGTTTTTAATGCAGTATTTGTGTTAATGAAAAAATTACAAAGATGTTAGTGCCAATTTCATTTTTACATATATGAAAGTTAAACAACTGCTCTAAACTAGTAAGAAATTAATGTACTACTTTGTCCTGTTTCCAAATGATTAGTCTGTTTAAAATAAATCAGTCTGTCTAATTTTTTTCACAATGCTAATATTATGTATAATATACAAGCTCTGAACAGGTAATTATTTTTTCTGTATTTGTGGCACTGTTGTAAATAATGGCTTTGCTTTCTCTTCCATCAGATTCTTGCTGCTGTATTGGTCTTTTGCATAATCAGAAATTGGACTGTAAATGCCTGAAAACTAGGAAGTAAAATATTTTATCAGTTTGTGTGGCCTAAAAAGAAGTATATTAACGGGGGGAATCTGATTGCTGTCTTTAACCACCTAATGGGTGATTAAAAAGAAGAGAAGAGTCAGACTCTTTTCCAGCTGGACAGTGAAAGAATAAGTGGCAGCATCAGGAAAATTACATTAGCTGCCACAGGAGTTTTGACAGTGAGGATTTGGGGTGGTCAAGGGCCCGTAGGGGCTGTCCTGTGAGAGCTCCATCCCCAAAGTGGCTCGGGACTTCGGTGGACAGAGCCCTGTGCAGCCTGAGCAGAGGCTGCACACAGTGGGCCTCCAGAGTCTCTTCTGAGCAAAATTGTTCTTATTTTACTTCTTAAAAGGCAGTCAATTAAAATTTGGTTAAATTCCAGATGTTTCTTCTTTGAAATGTTGCACTTAGCTTTCTCAATGTGAAGCCTGCTGGCATTAATCTGAAAAGTGTCTTTTAAAGTTTTTTTGGTATTGCTGAGGTAAACTTCAGGAGGGTTATGGTTAGGTCAGGATTATTTGCTTCATATTTGCAGCAGAATTAATTCAAATAACTGAAGGTTTTGAGAGAAGAGTAAATCATCAGGTACATATTTCTTGTAAGCCTTAACCTTTCTCTTCCTTTTTCCTCATAGTGGTGTGGAAGGTACTGTAGTACTACTCGGTGCAAACGTGCTTGAAGTCGGTCTTTTAAGTCCACAGACACTGAAGAGGTGGCTTGTTTTTCTCCTGGGTATTTACTAACGTTCTGTGCCCCTCCCCACGGGGTGCTCGCTCTCTTCACGGAGGGCAGGGAGCACAACTCCCAGCGGGGCGAGGCCCGTTGCCCCGCCGCACGAAACCCGCCGGCCGCTGCTTCTCGAACAGGTGCTTTTGGGAATGTTTTTTCCCCGATCCCTCCTGTCGGGGACGAGCTGTGTGTCGTCATCCCTTCCCCCGTCCGCTTATTCACCGATCAAACCGTTCACATCTCGTACCCTCGATTCCCCTCACCCCGGAGCGGCCTCGCGCCGCGCCGCCAGGAGGCGACCCGCGCGCGTTGTAGGGCGGCGGCGGGGCCGCCATGTCAGACTCGGCCGGAAGGGAGGCGGCGGGGCCACCGCGCCTGCCTGCCCGTGCTCGCCGCTTCCTCCCTCCGGCGCGGCGGGGAGCCGGGAGGGCAGCCGTTGCTGCAGTCCCTCGACACGGCCGGACGGGGCCGAGGAGAAGGCGGCACGCTGCGCTCCGAGGTGCGGGCGGAGCCGCGCGGTGTGGGGGCCTGGGCCCGTCAGCGCCCGCGGCCGCCACGGGAGCGGCAGCCGCAGGATCCTGCAGCGCTGTGCGTGGGCTGGGTCTTTCTCCTCTCCTACTGGGCGTCGTTGCAGGCTGGTGCTGGTTTGCTTCTCTGCGTCATCTGGGGATGAAAAGGCTTATTTCTTAATGGGGACAGAGCTGGGTGCCTCTGCCATCCACCTCTATTTGGTAGTAGCAGTCAGTGCATGGCTGTGTAGTAGCTGCAATAGAAACGGGAAACCGTATGTTCCCACACACAAACAAAACTATTTGCTTTAATTCTGTATTTTAAAATTATGTAATCGTTTCTTCAAACTTAAAAACTTACAGAGTCCTTGCTAGCTAAGGCAGTTTCCTGTAGTGATTTCCTGTATTGTATGCAGTAAAATGGAAGAGAGCATGGCTTTTCAGGTTGGTACAGGCAGACCTCAGACAGATAATGATACTGAAACAAGGAAAAAAAAAAGCAAGATCCTCTTGTGGATAAATTTCCACACCCACTGATAGATGTAACCTACACAGTGAAAAACAAACAATGAAATGTACTTTTGGGGAAAAAAAAAACCCACAAACAAAAACCACCCACCCAAACAAACAAACAAAACCCAAACAAAAAACCACAAAACCCAACCAACCAAACAAGCAACAATCACTTTTGAAAAAAGAAAGGGCAAAAAAATAAATAGCACAGTCAATAAAAGATTTTGAAATTGTTAAATCATAAGTCTCATGATAAAAGAGCAGAAAGCAATATCTGAAACAGTATATCCTTCTTCCATTTTAAATGCTTGTGATGCTGTTATTCAAGCAGAATACCCTTGTAGCCCATGGTTCACCTTTCAACCAAATTGCCCAAAATGTGTCTTTTTACAAGCAGAGCATGAGGGTAAAGAAAAGTTGTCAAGAAATCCTGACTGGAAGTCAAAAGACAAGCGATGTAGTAAGGCTTCTAAGAAATGTGCCATGCCATGCCACCAACATCTGGGTCAAATATTAACAAGTACACAATTAAAGAAGGAAAAACCAACTAGTTTGAGGAAACCTAGTGATGTTGTAAATTAAAAAAACATGGAAAGTATGCTGAAGTAGCTCTTTCAACATCACATGCGGTGGGGTCCAAGGGTTCCAAGTCATCTGTGTTCTCCCATAATAAGAAAAACTTGTAGCAGACAGTGGAGCAGGGAAAAGAGCATGACAGCCAGCCAAACAAATAATTAAACAAGCCTGTGATGGCTGCATCAGCTACTGCAGAACAACAGCTATCTCAAACTATGAAAGCATTTAAAGAAGACTTATTTGCAAGTAACTTTCCAGATTTCACATGGGCAAGAGGAAATCTGCCTGTAAGAATATTTTTCTTTTAATTGACCACATCAAACATACGAGAACTAGAACGATAACTGATACCAGAATGTAAATAAACTTTTTAAATAAACTGTAATAGATAAACTCAGCGTTGATACTCTTGACCCATATGTCATGTAAATTTTGACAAAACAGGGGAAAACCTGTGCATCCTGCCAGCAATCCCTCTGTTCCTCACTTTCTCCTTACAGTATTCGTATTATATGTATCAGGAAATTCCCCTAGTAAAGAAGAACTTGTCTGAAAACACACCTAAGTTTTTTGGACTACACCATTCACTTCAGTTGTGAGTGCTTCTTTCAGTTTTTTGTTTCATCAGCTGCTACTGCTGCTTAGGTGCTGCTGCTAACCATAGTTTGCAATTTTTTCTTGATTCAAATATTGCTTCCACATGACTAGTGCAATTAGCCTTTTTTCCTGCTCCTCATTGTAAATAACCATAGACTATACTTTTGAAGAGATGATATACCAGTCTGGTTCAGGACAAGTTGTTTAATTGATGCTCCTGTAGATTTTTCCCTATAATGTTAATTCCATATGACACTGTTTGTTTTCTGCTCTAAACTGTAATGTTAGAATTGTTCATCTTCCCTTTACATTGCAGAGGTAGGTTGAATTAAGTTGTGGATAAAAGAGTTGCTAAAATCATGGGGCAGTGGTTACTGAGATCTTTGAATAAAATGTGCTAAATTATTCCTCTTCTTGAAAGTGCATAGCCATTACAAATATTCGAAGGACTTTACAGGAATCCTATAAAATGTTATTAATGTGTATTTCCTATCCTTCTTGTGTGTTATTACATTACATTTTATTACTACTGCTAATAATAGAATAAACCTGATTAGTAAGTTATGAGATATATCAAGAAGGGGACAGATAGAGGGCAATAGGTTCTAGATAAAGTATTTTAGAGCAAATACATTTGGACATATATACATTGTCACTGAATGTGAAGTGTGAATATTCTTTTTTTACCGATAAAATTAAGGAAAAAATACATTCTTTAGGAGGAACTCCAGGAGAATGTGAGTCAGCCACTCTATTCTGCAAGACCCTGTACTGGTTCCCCATATTTGTATGTCAGCTAAAGAGACCTCCAGAATACAGTCTATTAATTCTTACATTGCATCACTCTCTTCACGAAGGGCACTGGATTCCTCTATTAAAGTTACAGTTGTGAGACACTACCAACTTGAATTTTGAGAATCAAAACATTCAAACAGAGCAAATGGAAATTGATCCTAAGAAAAAGGTGAATTCTGTGAAATTCTCTAAGATTTATTACTGGGAATTTTGACACCCCAAAATGACAAGTGAATCCAGAACGCACTTCTAAAGAAAAGTGGCAAGGAAAAATCTTACATGGAATCTCACTAGGGAAGATAATGTTCCCAGGCTGTGATGAAAAAAAGAGATGTAATGAAGTAGTAGTAGTAGTAGTAACAATAATGACGATGATGACGTTCTTGCAATATCTTTATTGCAGCTTTCACTTTAAGTAATTTTTTAACCAACATGAAATGTGTTTTCACATTGCAGTGGACCTTTGGATTTGATAAAAGGTGTTATATAGCTTTTCTGGCTTTGGTTATTTACAAAATAAGGTGTTGCATACTGTGCAATCTTAATCAGAATTGTAACTAATTGATGTGATAGGCTAGCAGATTAGGCAAAGAGACTAGACCATTGCAAGAAAATATGACCTTGATGGAAAATGTGTTTCTGCTAGCAGAGTAACAAGACTCTCTTGTATTTCAGAAATGTGAAAGTGTGGGAAAGGAAAAAAAAATCTGTAGTATTTTTAAAAAACGTAAATATTTTCAAGTGCATGTTTTCTAATGTGGATAATCAGCATTAACTACAGTATTATAGCTACAGTGAGCCAAAGCAGCCACTCTGAAAGTTCACAGAGTTCTTTCCTAGGAATTTTTGTGGGAATGGTCCTTCATTACTAGTATGTCAGTTTGTTTTACTATAACCTAAATTTTGAAAGCCCTATTAAAACTGTTAGGCAAGATTTCAGCCTGTATTAGTGGTCTCTTCTCTTACATGTGGAGTTCATTGTAGGACAAATGCAGATGCCATTAATCTGCATCTGTGGGTAAATCCAGTAGTAATGGTGTATTGTGTAATCATACCTAAAAATAAAACCAGCACTCAATTGCAGCTAATTGCTTATGGACTTTTTTGGCATTTTTTTCAGGAACTTTATTGAACTTCTGGATAAGTAATGTACACTTATGCAATTAATTTATGGAGTAGAATTGGTTGTTTTGATTTGGGAATGATGGAGGTTTCCACAGAAATGTGTTTAAACCTTTCTTTCCTTCATCTTATCTCAAGTTTCTGGATAGGTTTAATTATGTTAAATACCAAATGTTATTCTGCTAGCTGGTTATTAGTAGATCACCTCATTTTTTCAGTGCTTTCTTTTGTAAACCCTTAAATCTTTGCTGGTCTTTTGCATTAAATAGCTTTATTTCATAGTATGGTTCTTACTCAGTCTTTTGAGGTTTATCTCACTGGATGCATTGTGTAGTATCTCTGAATTTTAGTAGTTTTTCCTCATTCATACCCAATAGGGATGACCATCATCATGACAGATCATTACAGCTAACTTAGTTGTTTTAGAGGTTTATTACACAACCTAATATATTCTAGGAAAGCTACTTACTAGCATTTGACATGCAAATTTGTGAAGATTTTTTGCTAAGCCACTATCCATCATATTCATTTGAAAAGTCGTGGCAGTCTGGTGAAGTTTCCACTGACTGGAAAAAGGGAAGCATAACCACCATTTTTAAGAGTAAAAAGGAACTACAGGCCAGTCAGTCTCACCTCTGTGCCTGGCAAGATCATGGAACAGATCCTCCTGTAAATTATGCTAAGGCATGTGGGAAACAAGGAGATGATTGGTGACAGCCAACATGGCTTCACTAAGGGCAAATTGTGCCTGACAAATTTGGTGGCCTTCTACAACGAGGTTACTGCATTTCTGGATAAGAGAAGAGCAACTGATGTCGTCTACCTGGACTTGAGCAAAGCATTTGATACTGTCCTGCATGACATCCTTGTCTCTAACTTGGAGAGACGTGGATCTGATGGATGGACCACTCGGTGGATAGGGAATTGACTGGATGGTCACACTCAAAGAGTTGTGGTCAATGGCTCGATGTCCAACTGGAGACCAGTGACAAGTGGTGTTCCTCAGGGGTTGGTATTGGGACTGGTGCTGTTTGACGTCTTTGTTGGTGGCAGGGACAGTTGGATTGAGGGCACTCTCAGGAAGTTTGCTGACGATATGAAGCTATGTGGTACTGTCAGCGTGCTGGAGGGAAGGGACACCATCCAGAGGGACCGTGACAAGCTTCAGAGGCGACCCTCATGAAGTTCAACAAGGCCAAGTGCAAGGTCCTGCACATGGGCTGGGGCAATCCCAAGCCCAAATACAGGCTGGGCAGAGAATGGATTGAGATCAGCCATGAGGAGAAGGGGGTGCTGGTTGATGAGAAACTCAGCATGACCTGGCAGTGTGTGCTTGCAGCCCAGAAGGCCAACCACATCCTGGGCTGCAGGAAAGACACGGACCTGTTGGAGCGGGTCCAGTGGAGGCCACAAAGATGATCAGAGGGCTGGAGCACTCTCCTGTGAGGAAAGGCTGAGAGAGTTGGGGCTGTTCAGCCTGGAGAAGAGAAGGCTGTGGGGAGACTTTATTGCAGCCTACCAGTACCTGAAGGGGCCTACAAGAAAGCTAGAGTGACTTTTTATAAGGGCCTGGAGTGATAGGACAAGGGGTAATGGCTTCAAGCTGAAAGAGGGTAAATTTAGATTAGAGGTAAGAAAGAAATTCTTCACTATGAGGGAGGTGAGGCCCTGGCACAGATTGCCCAGAGAAGCTGTAGCTGCCACCTCCCTGGCAGTGTTCAAGGGCAGGTTGGATGGGGCTTTGAGCAACCTGGTCTAGTGGAAGGTGCCCCTGCTCATGGCAGGGGGTTTGGAACTGAATGATCCCTTCCAACCCAACCCATTCTATGATTCTGTGATTCTATGATGAAAGACAGGGTACTTAGGTATCCACCTTGTGTCATTCAGAACAATGGTTTCCCATGATTTTACCCATCCTCTAGGCTAAAAACTGCTTTCCTGGCACTTGATGAGAAGAAAGGGAGATGGGATGGGGAAGAGAGGTAAGGTAAAACTCAAGATTTTTTTTTTACTATTTATTTTTGTTCCTTAATAGTATCAAGTGGAAGAAATTGTTATGTCCTCAATGCATATTTATTACATTGAGACTCTTTTGAAGAGAGTAGTTCTTATAGCAGATCAAGTTGACTCTGAGTAAACCACACTTCTTCCTGTGTTCATCCATGCAGTCATTCACAAACTGCTGTACTATCAGGCCAGGATAGTAAGAAACTCAACAGCACTGAGCATATATTCAGGATAATGTTAATTAAGTTTTCTGTTGTTATAGATATTTCATTATTTTATGTAGTGTTAAATGATAGCAGAAAGAAAGGTGGCAAGAAAAAAAACAACAAACCCCTACCTTGTGTTGTTTTCACAAGTATTGCAAAAGTAACCAAGCAATAAATTTGTGTTTCAGTGGCTATGAGATTTTGCAAATGTATAAAAATTCCATAAGCCCCTTTGAAAATACCTCACATTGAGCCTAAATCTAAGATATGTGAAAATTGCAAGTCCAAGTTCAGTTCTAGTTTATATGCTGAGAATACACATCATTGGTATAAGTGAGTAAAGTGTGCTAAAAAAAAAAAGACAAATTGTGCTTAGAACTGTGTCAGCTTGGAATAGAAAGTCTCTGCAACTTGAATCTTAACAATACAGATCACGAATCTCAGATTTTACAAATACTATGTAAAAACTTCAGCCTTTCAGTAGAGCACTGTTGTTTCCAAGAACAACTTTTCAGTGACAGGTAGTTGAAACTGCCTTAACAATATGATGATTATACTTTTTTTTTAATGTTAACTAGTATTTCTAGTTTGCATTGTTCCTTAATAGAAAGTATCACAGTTAATGAGCAAAACTGCAACAAACCTTTCAGCAAATATAATCCAGGGACTAGTTTCAAGTATTTCTGATTATTTTGAGAATTAGTAGAAGTCACAGTGCCTCCTAATTGCTCGTTTCAAAATACTGTAGTTATTGAAAAGCAATAGTTCTAACAGTAAAGACTTGTGAGCTTTATAACTTACAGAACCATATTTCATTTTCTTCTTAAAAGTTACATCAGTATAGAAGCTGGACCAGTATTTAGAAATAATTTTTTTTTCCCACAGAGGGAGATAGCAGCAAAGTAACTCCAGTGGGCACACCTGGTTGTGTAAATCAATTTATACTTTATTACCATTCAAGTTCATTTTATAAAGAGAGCGCACGGCACTGTTGTTTCAAGAGAAGCTTGCAAATACTAGCAGTTAAGCTACCTGAAATTTTCTGCAGGTTTTTTTTTTTTAAAGAGTATTAATGTTTATTCAGAGTTCTGTAACTAAAATATGTGCAACTTCATGTGTGTTCTCACTTATTTGACTTAGGTTTTACATGTACTGTTAAGTCAAAAGTTACTTGTAGATCCTATGTAATGTATTTGATTTGAAAACACTACAAATTTGCAGTGTTTAAGAATTAAGAACATGGGGATCATGTGAAAATATCTTCTCTATGAGTACATAATTAAGTTACTAACATTTTTGTGATCAGAGTCATTTTCTAGTTTTGACAACTGTTTTCTTACCTGATGACTGACATAAATATGAAACATCTCTCCTGCAGTAACAAGAAGCTGTTAGTATGACTGGACTATAGTGAAAATAGAAGTACAAGAATTACAGAAATAAATGGAGACAGATAGGGCAAGGTTATTGAGAGATTTTTAATCTTAAGTTTCACATACTAGGTTTTGAAATACAGAGCTCTTTTCACAGCATAGTAAGTAGAATCAACTTTTTTGTTAATACTTCATGTGGTCATTTAGAATTTTGTCTATCGGGGGCTTGCGTATTAGTCATTTGGTCTTCAAGCCTTTGTAGTGAAGCTGCTGGCAAAACAGAAGTACTCTCAACGTTGGTTGCAGACTAGCTCAGCTATGGAAGACTTGTAGACTTAATGTGGAATGTTGTTTATGTTGAAAATTTAAAATATGTCCATTCAATATCTATTTATGCATTTTTACTTCAGTCAGAACTTACATCAGTAAAGTATTACTGGCTTTGGGACACAACTTTACTAAAACACGATGATAATAGTCAGCCTTTTTTAAAAGAAGCTGCTTTTGTTCAGCTCAAGTTTCCTGGTATAGTATGAGATGAGAACTTACTGAATTGTAGGGAGAAGAAAAGCAGTTTTTCATCTGGTTTAGAATAGATAATTTCACTAGGATACTAGGGGTTTTATTAGGTTATTGTTGAGGCTGAGTCTATCCATCGGAATTTAACTGTGGCTTGCAGAGGAGGCTTGTTTGCCAGCAGCAGTGCCAGTGAAACTTAATGCATGTTGCCTGTTCTTTTAAGAAAACAGTTATTAGGTTCTGGTAAATTCTGGTGGTGAACAGGAAGACAGTATAAATAAAAATATGTACAGTAATTTTAGATTATTTGATTCTTCAAAATTAACCCGTACCTGTTACAACTTGAGACTCACTTTGCATAGTAAGAGGTCCTCAGATTAATTGCTAAAATGACACAACAATAACTGGAGATGCCAAAGCACAAATCTGTACTGAGAATGTTGACAAATGCAAGAACATGAGTAGGTTTTAAGGAACTTAACTTCTTTGGCAAACACATGTTATTAAAACTGCATATGATGCATACGTTTGGCAAGTATGACAGCACGTCAAGTGAGAAAAATGCCTTTTGGGATGTGTGAGAAGAGAAACATTTAAGTAACTAATCTGTGTGGTTTCAAATTTAGACCTGGAAGTGGAGGATTTCTCCTTTACTGAAGTTATTTGGGTGACAATGAAAAGACAAATAGGTTGTTAGGTAAGGTCACAGACAAAACCCAAGCCTGAATTCAGAAAGGCACATGGACTGCAGCAATATGAGATGAAAATTACAGTACAGAGTAAGAGGAACTCTCTTGCTAAGAAATATTTTGAAAGAAGGAGATAAGCATTCAGCCATTATCTATATATAGTTTTCCTTATGGTCAGAAAGTGAGGCACGGTGCACTTCGTGATGCCAACAGAGGAAGCAGTTAATAAAATACAACCACTTCAATTGCATTTTCAAGTATACCTTGTCTAATTGTATTGTAACCATACAAACTAAAGCAGCAAATACAAATCACATTTTCCTTCTTTGAAGTACAGGAGAGGTATGATTGTTTGGTATTTATTTAGAATTCCCAGTCGGTATCATCTTGGTTTGCAGTAATATGTCCAAGTTCAGTCCCAGCTGCTGATGCGGGCACTGCCAAGAACTCTGATCTGTTATTTTGAATAGGAGGTGGTAATAGAGACAGTAGTGAATTCTGTGTTTGTTCTTTTATCTAGAAAGAAGAAAAGTTAAAACAGCGCTACACATAAAAGTCTACATAACCTTGCATCTGACTTCATTAAAAGCACGTGAAATCGGAGCCATGTTTTTGCATGTTACAATACTGAAAATACCAGGATGAGGGGTTTAGCTTTCCTCACTCTAGAGTAAGTTGAATTAGTCTTTCAAGACTAATTAGATTAGCTATGCAGTTCTTCTACTTTAAGAGTATTAACCATTATTCTTGTTACTTAGGCTGACTTTAGTTAAGCTAAACCAACTTTATCAAAGGGGAAATGGTTTACTCTTATGCTTCCTATACTCTTATCAATACCATTTTGTTAAAAAAAAAAAAAGAAAAAAAAAGAGTAGTCTGAAGCAGATATGCTGTTGCAGGATGTTTTTCGGCTCCAGCTAACTTAATTATTTTGTAATCCAACTCTAATATTTTGTGGCTTGTTTAGGTTATAGCTGTGTCATTTAACAAAATGTAGTAATAAACTCACCTGTTTGAAGAACGTATGCGAAAGCAAACTGCTTGCTGATGGCCTGGATCATAAAATGAACAATATAATTATGTTTTGGAAAGTAAAATACTGCTTTTGGAAAATGGGCTAGACTGACAAATCAATTCAAGCCCTGTGGTTTTTCATCAACAAGACTGAGAAGCACAGAATTCCTACATTCTATGCCTCAACTTGTAGTGAGGGCACTACTAAAGAAATTTATTTTTAAAGGCTTTTTCAGCTTAAACAAGGAATTTAATGCCTCATTCAGAAGAGACGTAGTACTGAAAACATATATTTAAGATTTCTGGTTTTCTTGGACAAAGTGCATGTTTAAAAATTAATTTTACTTGTTACAAAGTACACTCATACTACAAGAAATCCAGAGGTCAAATGACTTTAAAAGCATGGTTCTTGTATCAGACAATATAATTCTTAAATTACATAATCAAAGGTAAGTGTAGTGTTTTGCACAGTACTTCTGGTCTGAAATTCTAACTGTATTCAACTAATTACTGTATCTTAAATTGTGGGCTACACTTGGTTTTTGATTGAAGTGACAGAAAATTAGTTTTCACCAGAAGGTTACCTTTTCTCAGGGTCCTGTTGCAAGCAAAGTTCTACCAAGTTGTGGAAAGCAGGTGAAAACGTTTTGGAAAAGGGAATTTGCAGTCTTTCACTGGTCATTGTTTGTGTCATGCTCTCACCAATTCCAGAATCAACACCTGACTGCGAATTCTTCATCCTGGATTCCCCACGGGGAAAGGTATTTATATACCAAGGACAATATGTGCGACCTTTCAGCTTTTGCAGCAGCATCTAGTAGAAAGGAATAGCAGTATAAGAGTTCAACAGCTATCCAGACCTATTCAGGCTAAGCTGTGAAACTCCAGGAATGGAAGGATTATTTCATCTAGAAAGAAGCATGCGTACTTGAAATAACAAAAAGCAGACACCATTTCAGCAGTAATAGCATTGGTTTCTCCAAGTAAAACAAAAAAGCTCAAAGTGTTTTGAAGTAGAAATAGAGTTTAGCATCATACCTGAGTGGGACGCATATCTTGAAATGGAACATGTCCACTGGCTAATTCACACGCTGTAATTCCCACACTGTAAATGTCAGACTTCATGTTATACCCAGACAAATCCTGTGAGAGAAAGAAAACTCTACTGATCACTGATGCCCTTGAGCAGTGACGACAAAAACACAAGTGTGTGTTTCACAACAAGATTCTAACACCCTGTACTCTACATGGGATTGAGTCAATTAAAGTGTGAAATCTCAGGCTTTGTTCAGAAATCTGATGATTGTACTGAAGACAAGTTTTAGGATCTGCAGTAGTTTCCAGGATCGGTTCTCCTTAGGAGAATTACAAATTCAGTACATCTGTCTTTTTAGAAGCTGCAGTTCAACAGCTTCCACTGCACTTCTACAAGCAGACTTAATAGTTGAGTACTTCCAGTAACTTTGAATAGGAAAAATGAAGTATGATTTATACTAACCTGTCTCAGTAGTTCAGGACTCAGCCAAGGAAGCACAGAGGTACTAAACTCTGGGAAATCATATACCACCTTTGACTTTTGTCCATTCTTAACTAAACTGTAGAGGTGGTTTAAGCCAGACAGAGAAACCAGCCCATCCCCTGAAATCAGAATGTGGCTAGCTTTAATATTCCTGTAACATAAAGTGGTAAGTTTTAGTTACAAGAATTACTCTAAGCACTACTAGAGTAGAAAGGTTTTTGTATTTCATTAAATTATAATGAGATGTTAGTGTGCAGTTCTATCTAGCAGATTATTTTCATGGAAGTTCTTCACTCAGTATAAGTCATCTTTTTAATACAGCCCCAAGAGAGAGATCAGCAAGAAAAAACTGCCAGAAACTGGAGAAGGGCCCTCCTTCCCTGCAAAGGGTGTAAAGTAAGGAAGCCCTTTCTACAACTGATTCTCTTCTGCTTCAAAGAGACAAAGCCAGACAGATGTCTAATCCCTGTAACAACTGGCTTTAAATAATGTATGAATATTGTTCTTGTTAAGCTTCTACAAACTTGGTTCTGCTGTATTACTGAAAAAATTTGCTTCTGCACTGTCTGATGGAAGAAGGTATATGGAAAAAGGAGACAACACTTAAGCTGGAAATGAGTTTTGAAGTGAAATGACATTCTCCTACCTGTGAATGTAGCCATTCTGGTGCATGTAATTTAATCCTCTGATTGCACCAAACAGAATGTTCCCTATCAAAGCTTCACTCATTCCTTCAGGAAAGTAAGTCTTCAGCAGGTGTCTAGCCGAACCTGGAAGTGAAAAAAAAACTAGCTAAGCCTAACAAGTATTGTTAAAATACTTGTCTATGCTTGCTTCACTGTATACATTCATCAAGAATGGCATTCTGATCTTCATATTGAATATGGTACATCAAGAACACTTACATGGATGCAACTGATGCATCCATCAGATCACACTCAAGTCATGCTCCTGTTAACTAAAAGTCTATGCCAAACCTGTATTCAATCCAGACAAGTTTTCTGCTGGCAAAATTCAAAGTTGTATAAGGTCAAATTCATCTCCTAATTGCCATTCCTCACATGGTGGGTGTTAGGACTAAGTGCAGTTTAATGCAGTTCAAATACCAGTCTTCACTGGGGAGGAAGACTGTGTACAGAAGACTTCTCTAACCAAATGGTTTGGGAAAGTTTGTTTTTTCCACAAGACAGGAGATGCTTAAAGAAAAACCTCTCATGGACCACATGGTCCAAACGGTATCAGCCCTTTTTCCTATTCCAGAACTGCAGTTAACAGTCCTTACCATAGGCCATGAACGGGGAGATGACCCAAAGCCAACTACCAGCTGTAAACACTGTCCAAAGCGTCATTACGTTGGGATGCTGGAAAAAGTGGGATAAAACCACCTCATTCTATGGAATTAAATGAAAGTGGATGTGTTAATCACAAGACAACAGTCTTACTAAGAGCATTAACTACATCAGTAATCAGTAGAAAGAACTGTTCCCTGTGTGCATTTATATGAAGTTGCACTTGATGCAACAGAAATGTGAATAATTTGCCTGTAATTGCATTTGTCTGAAGTAAATCTAGTTTGCTCATAGTCCGAAGTTTGGTGTTAGAGAGTACAGAACCTGTTTCAAAGAAAAAATTGTACAGAAGTATTTCTAAAACACTTGTCAACTATTTTCTTCAGAAAGCAACTCTCAAATTTACATCTACTCTTTTGGGCAAAAAACTTGACTGAAATGACCCAGTGCAAACACAAAGCCTACCTCTGTTTAGTAACTTCATATGTATTCATCACTATCTTCATTAGAGTTGTGCAGAAATGCTGTTGCTTTACCTGTAAGGCTTTCAAATGCTCTTCAGAGCAATTTTCTAGGTCTGTGATCCTTACAGCTACTTGTGTGCCTGTAGGAGTATGCCGTGCAAGGTACACTGAAGTTAAGTTGTTGAACCTCCTTCCTGAAAACAGAAGTGGCTACCTTAACATTGAAAAATGTAATAATCCACCACATAATTTCCTTCATATTTAGAGATAATTTTCCAGTTTAAAATTGCAGTTCATTGCAGCATGGCCTTTTCTTTAAGAGTGTCAAGAACTTAAGTAGTTGTAGCAAAAAATATGCAGCTAATTAGTTAAAGCATGGCTCTGCTATTTTTAGAACAACTGGAAGTGTTTAAACATTGGTCAGTATCAATTATACATCTAAATGAACAACACTTTTAACATGCATATTCACATAAACATATGCATGCACAGTGTTCAATGCAGCCGTCCTTCGGACAATCGACTCAGGTAACCAAGTGACATGACATGATGTTAATTAATACTGTTATTTATTGTCCACATACCACAGGTTTAGAAAACTGATATGCACATGCACAAATATCAAGAGAAAAATTCAGGTAAATGTTGATTTGTCTTGTATCTTAAAACAAGTGATTACTCAAACATGAGCAATGTTCTGCACTTTGCTCAACTAAGGAGACACGAAAATAGTTCTAGTCAGCTGATAATACATTTTCCAAACTTAGTATTTACTGCAGTTAGCAATAACCTATTGAGAGTATGCATCTGCAGGAACAAGAAATATTTTAAGGTACACTTATGTTACCTATTTCCAGCTGGAGTTGATAGTGAGAGACATTAGAAGAGCAAAATACCATTTCATTTCTTCCTGTAGATGGGGAAGTCCAGGCTAGATCAGAATCAGCCTAACGGTGAGGAAAAGCAGTTCTCAAAATTACTATGTAATTTCTAAACATTTACATGTTAAAATTAATGCAGAAATATCATTAATTAGAATGCTAATATCAAGTACTCAAGCCAGAACATTCAAGGTGGTGCTTTTACCATTACGCTGAGACTTAGTTTTATGAACTACTGGGGGGTTTTTTGTGTATTTTTGTTTTGTTTTTAAATTGGTACAAGATTAAGAGTAACACTTAATTACCTATAGTCTTCTTCTAAAGTGGAAGACCTGAAATACTCTGGTTATTTTTGCTGTTAACATTTTAAGAAGTACACCCTAATGAGATTATTTTTAATATGTACCAGCTTCCTATTTAATGTTGCCAGTTAATGTTTCTATTTTCTTCTTACCAGGCATTCATGCACGCTGCTCTCAGATAGCTCTTGTGATCTGATTGATTCAACTGGTGTATGCAGAATACAGGAACAGTCCTTAAAAAAAGTGAATGTTAGTGCAGTTCCTGCAATTTATTAAATACGGCAGTGGGAAAACATTAAAAGTAGCCCCTATAAGCAGGAGTTCAGCAAGTTTTCTGCTACAAGTCAGTCAGGCAAGAGGTTAAGAAACAGCATAGAGTGCATAGGCAGCAGATCTAGGGAGAAGAGATACTAAACAGTCTCCATCACCAAAAGTTGATACAACAAAGTTTAAACATCTCATGACTGTGCAAATCCCCTCAAGCAAGACCTTTCATCAGAACTTTTTCACATTAAGGTACGACTGGGTAACAAGGTACAACTGCCAAAGATTTTTAAATACAAACTTACCAAACAAGACATGGAACCACTTTACATCAGGGGAAAAGTCATATACACCCATTTATCCTAGAAAAATGAAAGTAGCAATGTAAGATTGTAAATAAACAAAACAATAAAAATAAACACGTGAGAGACAAAATTCTATTTTAAGGGATTAGAGTAAAAATAAAAAGAGGGGAACAAACTCAGATAATAAAGTAAACTTAGGATACAGAATCAGCATTCAAACTCCTTCACAGATCAGGGCAGCCACTCAAAGTCCTTCAGCAGACTTATTATGTCTGATGCTTTGAAAGCTTTCGCAGTAAGGAGAGATGACTATGTCTAACAAGAATATCAAAGCTTCTGAAGCGTAGAGTGGAACAAGCGAGTCTACTTTAGCTACAAGCAAGTCTTCTACCATGATGAATCTTACTTGGCGGCTGACATAAATCAGCTACAGGAGGTAGTTCCACATTAATATGGAATTATTGCTTGAAAGTTAACTTTAAAAAGGTGAAACACTAGATCAGAAACTGATCATTTTGCTTATCAAGGAGCTAAGCTTGATTATATTCCACATTTTAATCAAGGCAACATGCTTGAAGAGCTGACAAATTCCCACCACACTATCCACTGCAAAATATCCAAGGCACTCTTAATCCTTAATATTTTTACCCTGAAAATCTGCCTGAAGTAAAGAAATACTGCAATTCCTTATTAAAGATTAAAAATTGAGACAAAATTAAATCCTTAGGATGTATTGGGCACCTTCAGAGGATCAGGGCTTGACTTACCCAGCTTCACTGAGGAACCCTGTGGCAGAGTAAGGAGAAAATGCAGGAGCTTCAAGATACTGGCCAGCACTGTGATGGCCACAGCATCCTTATCCTACCTGGAAAGGAGATGCCTCATTTCATTATACAAGGTAATTCATTCTGTTGCTTGGAATATGAAGCCGCAAAAGCTAAGCTGAATAGTCTTAATAACTACAATGCACTAAAGTAAAGTAATTGTAGAATTTGTTCAAAGGGGTATAGCCAGCCAACAGAAACGTCCATGATCCACAGTTGTCCAAATAACACTACAAATGCGAGATTTTAAATTTTGTTTTTGTTATGTAGTTTCACATTGTTTCCATTTTCAATACAGTTTTGGATGTCCCAACATAAACCTTTTCCCTGTTTCCACATTTTTCTTTGTGTATCGCAGGCTTTTTCTTGTACCGCGGGCAGTGCCAGTATCGCACAGCTGAACTGACAGGCGGATGCCAGCCTGGCCAAAGCTTCAGATGCAGCTAGTAATGCAGGGGAGAATCAGCGAAACGCGCCTGTGAGCGCGGAGGCTCTGGAGCGCACAGCCCGGTACCGCGAACGCACGTTACTCCGGTTCTGTTGACGCTGGGCGGCAGCCCCCACTGTTCGCACTGCGCTGCTCGGCGTGACCGAGGCGGCTCCCAATCGTGTCTCGAGTTCGGCGATCCGTCCGCCATGGAAGTAACGGAACGTGAGGAAACGACGCCCCGGGGCTCTCCCGAGAGGGGCTCTCCCGAGAGGGGCTCTCCCGAGAGGGGCTCCATCAGATTCGGCCCTTGCTCTCCCGGCGGCGCCCCCGCCTCCTCCCGCGCCGGGCGCCGGTTTAAAGGCGC
>Ga0065711_1034147_pt1 | contig 24235 bp, 14 predicted proteins | sample Hoacrofraction12_FD_59098 | JGI IMG/M metagenome (GOLD analysis project Ga0065711, IMG submission 59098) | Hoatzin crop microbial communities from Cojedes, Venezuela - Epithelial fraction 12 v2 (version 2) | ecosystem: Host-associated > Birds > Digestive system > Esophagus > Crop | place... | reverse complement strand
CTTCCTTCCTTCCTTCCTTCCTTCCTTCCTTCCTTCCTTCCTTCCTTCCTTCCTTCCTTCCTTCTCTCTCCCTTTCTCTCTTCTCTCCTTTTTCTTTCTCTTTTTTTCTTCTCTCCCTCTTTGCCCCTTTCTCCTCCCTCACCATACCTTTTGATTTGTCTTCTGAGTTGCTAGGCCTTTCTTTATGTTCATGAGAGCCAGGACATTTTCATTACAAAAAAAGGAAAAATGAAGTCACATGCCCTGCAATGTGAGTCACAGGAACTGGATCTAAAAAGCTAGTGAAATGGTTTGTCCATTTTAAGGGACAAATCCAGAACTACAAATCAGTGTGACTCTCTCCAGTGAACTCAATTTATACACATGGTTGACATTAGTTGTAGAATCCAAATGAAATTGTGTGATGTTTTGGGCAAGGTCCCTGAGGGCACAGGAACAGTCGAGAATTTAGTTCTAAAACTCATACACTGAAAAAAACTCTTCTCTGGTAGACACGTAAAATTGCTTACTGTTAATTATTATTTTGCTTACATTTTTTACTTGCCTGAAGTACTACTATGTCTGAATTATTACTTCACATTCATGATTTCAGTTTATTGCTGTTGCTATTTCTGGTACTTGGTGTCTAAAGCTTAGAAAAATTTTTGTGGTTTAAATCTTATGGGTATTCACTGCTTGCCTGTAACCAGTAATTGTGAGAAACACTGACTCAAGGCTCTTGTATTCCCACTCACTCTGTACATCATTTGATTTATTTTAAGGGATCTTAGCCTAACAGTATGAGCTGATGTAACACTTCTATAACAAAATACACCTTGGCCACCTTCATACCAATCATAGGGCTATGGGAATAACCTGAAGACAAAGTTTCTAAGACTAAGCAGAAATTAAGGGAAACAGCAGGCTCCATCACTGAGGGATGGATGTGTATGTTCAGTGTCCTGCCAAAACTGCAAGGATGGTGTTCACCAAAGTGTACTTCATGTGAGTTTTTGTATATCTGAACATTATTAGGTGCACGCCATGTGTGAAAGCAGCCTGGCTCTAGGCTCAAAGGGAAGAACAGAGTGGCTTTGGCCACAACCAGCATTCACAAAGCATTTGCCGTTGTGATCTCGTAGACCTTTACATTTTCACCATTACAGCTTAGAAAGAGTGGGGGTTCTTCATCCTGGAGAAAAGAAGGACCTGGGGAGACCTTATTGCAGCCTTTCAGTACTTAAAGGGGGCTTATAAGAAAGATGGGAACAGACTTATTAGCAGGGCCTGTTGCAACAGGACAAGGGGTAATGGTTTCAAACTGAAAAAGGGTAGATTAAGACTACATACAAGTAAAAAATTTTTTACAATGAGGGTGGTGAGGCACTGGAACAAGTTGTCCAGGGAGGTGGTAGATGCCCTATCCCTGGAAACATTCAAGGCCAGGTTGGATAGGGCTCTGAGCAACCTGATCTAGAAGATGCCCCTGCTCATTGCAGGAGGGTTGGACTAGATGACCTTTAAAGGTCCCTTGTAACCCAAACCATTCTATCATTCTGTGATTTGTCCCTTTGGCAGTGTTTCTGTTGCCATGCACACAAACACATTTTTCCAAGTCCTAGCAGTACCTGCCTTGCTCACTACCACCATCCACACACGGAACCACAGAGAGATAGCCTCCTTTCCACCTTTAGCTGCTAAGTCAGGAGTGTGCCCTGAACCATCCAAACCATCCAAACTGCTGTGAACTAATTCTAGGGCTTGCTTTTTATGGCTGTTGTTGAACAAGAAACTCTTCTGAGAAAGAGGATGGTAGAACCCACTGAACTGTAGTCACTCTGGCAGAGATGGAGGCTTATCATACATGTTGTGGTCCCTCAGGAGGGTGCATGTAAGCCACATCCCTCCCAGCCAGTCCCTGGCAGGTCCTTCCTCACTGTGGTGGCCTTTCTTTGCTCCCTGGGTCTCCTCACACCAGGACACCCTTGTCTTAGAAATTACTGGGTCCAGGCAAAGTGAAAAAGTAGGCTTTGTAGAAATCCCAGTAATCAACTTTGGGTTTCTCTAGGTGTGCCGTATCCTTAAACCCCACAGTGTTCTAGCACAAAAAGCTGTCTGTACACTCTGGCATTTCTTGACTGGCTGAGGCAATCTCTTAGACCACCCTAATCTAGTGCAGACTAACTCACAGGTTTGGGGAGAAGAAGGAATTGCATGCCATCAAATCCAATTCAGTCTTTCCATGCACTGTTTTCATAAAAGCAGTGTGTGATTCGTGGAATGTTTCCTACATATTTTCTTTTGCAGCAGCTCATTCTACAGCCACTTATGGAAATTGTTTCTGCCTAAGGCACTTCCATGGCAGTGAATTTTCTGTTTTCATTGTCTGACCATTTATTTGTGGTCTCCTAATGCCCATTATGTAAGGCAGTTTTACAAGCTAAAACACAAGCTCTCCACGAGCCAGCATCCAGTTTTACACAATGGAACCATGAAGAAATGGATGTATGTTTGTCACTGCACTGATGATCCTTCTTCAGGATTCTTCCACATTAAGCTCATTACAACGTAGGGTCTTTTATTGAAGCTCAACTTTATTGCCTTTTGCCTTTTTTCAAACCATTGCTACTGTTCAAAGGAAGAAAAAAGTGATGAGACCATCTGTATAAGAACATTTAGGAGAACATCGCTCGGGGTGTCATCATTACTTTGAGATTAAAAAACAAACAGAAGGGGAACCAGAATGTTTCCTATTCATAGAGTATTTCATCATCATTTCATTCTGTGGGTCTCACAGTTTCCAAAATCTCCACTTTCAGAGACCACCAATTGTGAACTTGTTAGTGATATAATGAATTTACTGCATTTCAAGAGCATTTCCAGAAGCTGAAAAGCTTCTTGCCCCTTATATAATTTCTACTTGTGCTATAATAGCTTTTTTACGTTTTCTTCAGATTTTTGACCCAAAGATGATTATTTTAATAGATGAGTGCTTTTAAGAAATGACATTGTTACTTATGTAGCAAATTATATTAAGAAGCAAGATTAATAAGAAGATCATGATGATGATGAGATGATATTATTTATTTATTCCAAAGGCTCAAAACTATAAATTAAATCTTATTTGGAAGTATTAATTAATGATACTGCTACCATTGCTAATACTGAGCCTACAAAGAGATGGAATATTATGTCAATGCAGTACATGGGAAGTGATTCAATTAAAAGTATAAAATATTTATGTCTCCAGGCTGTAAGCTGACACTGTAGGTTAGAAATAAAACATGAAGTTTTGGGGCTGATAATTTTAACCCAGGAAGATCTTTGTCCTTTTCCACGGCATCCATTTCTCAGCATGTTTTCTGATGATCGCCTCAGGAATGTAAACACCAAATGTGAAGGTGGGCATGAGTCAGTGTGAGAGTGGGCTCCTGTCTCTTACAGAAAGACACTTCCCAAACAGGGAAACATATCAGCCAGATCTTACAGCTTTGATTTCGTCTTTTTTTTAAGTAAATGGCAGCTAGTGACCAATTCAGTACTGAGACCACACAGTGGTGACACTCCAGGGAAGATGATGAAATAGTGCTCATGATGGCAGAAGATCTGAGGAGTAGGTTACTATAATTACTTTCACCTCTTCTGTATAGCACACTGAGATGAAAACTGCTGTATCATGGCTCAAGGAAACGTGATTCCTTTCACAGCGTTGTATGAAGGCAACCGCAACACAGGGATCACCTCTGTCCCCAGCACTATCCTAAACTGTTGTTGCTTTGGCCTGTACCAGTTGAAAAGACGTTAAGAAGAAAAAGATAGATGAGAGGATTTTACTCACAGATGTATAACACTAGCCATTAAAACTGTTAGGGCTCTTCAAACCCCTGACACAGTCAGTAGCAAGACTCCCTTTTTTGGGAAGGACTCTTGTGGGTATTGGGTTGGTCTTTGTGGATGCACAGGGAGTCAGTACCCCTCAAGACATGATCCAAGGAACCAGGTTAATAAAGACTTACAGCACTTCAGTATTTCAAAGGCACCTACTGCCATTTTTTAATTTAATTGAGTCAAGATTCTTAAAGATTAAGGTATTCTTAGTATTTTCCAGACTACAGTTTAAAGATTAAGTCTTATCCTGATTGGTAAAAAAGTTTGGATAACACATACTTCATACACACACCTGGCTTCTTTCAGAGGAAGCCACTTTATGAGCTCACTTGCAATAGAGTTGTGGTGTGTTTATAAAAGTAGATGTGGTACATGTGTCTGTGCTGAAGCCTTCAGTTACGCATTTACATGCACCAGTGAAGGGTGAAATCTTTGTCACCGACATCAGCAGTAGACTCTCGCAGCTTACTTGGGATTCAGGCTTTTGTCTGCTAATGCCTGTCAGTGATGTTGAGCCTGTTGCGATGTACCTGTACAAATGCAGATGGTTGTACACACAAAATATCTGGTTCTTCACATGCCTTTTCAGTCTCACTTGCAAAATATGTCATATTGCACAGTGGCTCAGGAAGTTAGCCAAAATTCAGTTGTTACTGTTTGCACCTCATCGTTTTGTTACTGGGGCAACTGGGGACCTTTGCTACGGAAATGTTGCTTTCAGACTTTGAGAAATTGGCAGTGCTACACAGACTTATTTTGATTACTAAATCATTTTTAAAGATAAAACTGGAATTAATGGGCATACTTTGAGAAAGGACCGGAATACTTTGATGTAAACAGCTAGACTAACTATGGCAGAAGATTAGCAGCACGTTCACAAAATGGAAGTAAAACAACCTTCCAAGCCTTTTGACTTAAATAAGATTAACTGTCAGAAGGGAGAAAATCTGCTTTAATAATGTGCTGGACCATGATTTCAAATCCAAATTCAAATATTGAAACTCATTGCTCCTGAAAACAATGTAGACATTAAAAGAACCTGCAGAGTGCCAGCTATATAAAGACATGCCCTAATCTTTCATGAGCCTTTCTGGTTTATAACGCTTCCTTCCACAATTTGTTTGGTCTGATGCTGATTTCTAACACATTGTGATGGGTTAAGAACCAAATCTCAAATCTCAGCTTCTCTCTCTGATGTGTCAAAACAAGAGTCCTAACTTGCTAATATCACAGAAGTCCAGACAGACCTCCTGCTGTCCTGCTGCAGCTGCTGTTAGAGGTCTGCAAGGGGCCATGTGCCAGCAGTCAGGCATAACAGAACCACATGTGGTCATGCCAGGTTCTTACTTTACTCCCCAAGTCTTTTCCAGGGAGCTGCCTGACTTGGGACCCCCAGTGCTGTTCTCTGTTCATAACTGCTGTTACCCCAGCTGCTATGTACAGTGGCTTTTCCTCATCTGTTGAGGAATGAAGTATTTAGTACAGAGCAATGAACAGAGCTAAGGGCTTCCACTTTTTTTTTTCCCCATCCTTTTCTCAAAATGTTCTCACGACAAAGGTGGCTTAAGTTTAAATACTGATCCTTTCCTAAACCACTGCTCAAACTGAGCTCAGGTAGGTCATAGGTATTTGATGGGAGAGGAGAAAATAATGAGTCCTCTCATCTCAAATCATTGTGAAGAGGAATGTGGTTAGTATGTCCTTACGCTAGTTGTCTTCTCTATGGCTGCTTCCATCAGAGCTAGTCACCCTTGAGGCTCCCTTTAAAACCAAAGGAGAAAAATAGGCACCTTTATAGCAAGTCACCTGGCTTATTTTATCTTTATTCGGCTGCTCCAGAAGTGCCTCTTCCTCTCCATGAGCTCAACAGCCTAAATGACTAGCACTCTGCCGGGGATGCCTGCATTTAATGAGATGAATTCCACGGCTTCTGACATTTTTTTTGACTCTTAATGAAGAGCCTCCTGATGAAGCAGAGGCACCAGTACCTGTTTGTCACCCACACTGCTGTGAAGCATCGTGAGGGGGCAGCAGAAGGAAGTGATCATTCCTGATGCTATTTCTGGCCTGAAAATGCGTGCCTTACTTGGAAAACAGTAGTGGGATTTTTATCTGAGTAAGGACGAGTAGGGAGAGGGCAGAGTCAGCCAGTTATGGATAAACAAAGGATTTGCATCGCTGTCAGCATCAGTCTGACATCTCTCACCTTCTCCTGTGTTCAGCAGAAAAACAGACAAGCAAAGAAGTCAAAAAGCATAGGAAATTTAAAACGCTGTGTGAAAATAAACTAAAAGGTTATGAGAATTTGTCAGAAACATGGTTTCCAGAGCTAAGATACCTGTTGGTACCTATTCTTACCTATAACTGATGCTGTTCTCTGAAGCACCAAAGTGTACTGTTTCTCACTAAGTTTCCTCTCATATTTGCTAGTTACTTACCAGCATAATTCAGCTTCTGACTGTAAGAACCATAGGAAAAGAAAGTTTCCTCGAGCCGTTTTTACACAGCTCACAAGCTGGGTTCCAGCTGCGTGTGAATCATTACCTCCAGGCTGGGCACAACCTCACCTGTCGGCAGGGAATTTCCGGAGGTTTAGGCAACCTGCTAAAAAGTACTTCTAGTTTTTATTTTGCCCAGAGTAAAAAGTGCCCTAGAGACTGGTAAAAAGTGCCCTAGAGATTGCACAGTCCTGCTCCATTGCCTAATGAATATTTAATCATTAATATTAAGTGGAATATTTCTCACAATGATTAGGAAAGAATCACTCCTATAGTTTGCTTGCAGGACAAGCCCCTAAAGCTAGTGCTTTTGATTCCCAGCAGGCTCTGACCTGGTTGCCACAGCCAAAGGCAATGCTCTTAGCATGCCAAAATCACTGTTTTTTAACAAAATTCCAATTTTCAGTGAAAATTTTTTCCTAAATATTTCAACCAGCCCCACTTTCTGGTTCCACTAACAGGCCATTGGTGCTCAAGTGTATTTTTCATTCAGTGGAGAATGCCTCCTGGGTTTCAAATGAGGGATTAAAAAATACAAAGGTGAAACAGCAGCTTGAAAAAGATGATGTTTTGTAATGACCTTTCTCTTCAGTGTCCTGAAAATTGCAGCCAAAACCTAACTCGACAGAGAAATACATGACTGGCTGATTGATCAATAGCCTGAAGATAGCTTTTTCCTAAATTAATTCATCCAGACAGATTCTTCAGGGAGTTCTTAACCACTGTGAAAGTTCCCAGGAGGTAAACTGGACAGATGAATCTTCAAATGTTAGTCACATTAAAATGATCTAGTTTAAGTTTGTCCTCTGTCTTGTACTTGCTATAATTGCCTACAGACAGTAAATTGGATGCTGTATCTAAACATCGGTGTGGTGCATCTCTTTTATGCAGATAACAGTGCTTATACAGAGCAGACAGCATGGAAAACTCAGTCTGTGGGTTGAACACCCACGTGCCAAGACTAGAAGCACAGAGCTTAATTTAATACGAGTTGTGACAGTGCATTAGTGACAGCAGCGTGATTGTCCTGTTTCACATGTAGGATTTCTTGGCCTGTTACCAAAGGAAGAACAAATATTCAGGGAGAAGGTGTTGAAAAAGGAAGTGGTTGTATTTGTTATTCCTGACTCCCTCAGCCTGTAAATGCAAAATCCTCCAGCCCCCTCTCAGAGATGCTGAACTCTGCTCTGACGACACCTCTTGCTCTGGGCTGGGGCAGCGAAAGGGCACAGGCAAGAGCCTCGCTAAAGGAGCAATGAGGCAGTTCAGACACTCAAACCCAAGATGTGCTCTGTGGTGGAAAGAGGCAGGATGAGCCAGCCAAATAAAAATGTTTCTCAGATTAGATTAACTAAGCCATTAAGAGTGAAATCTAACTGGAAATATGTCTTCCTAATCCCAGGAAAACATGAATTGAAGATATTTATTTTCAAGTAATTCTGTGTGTAGACCAGCCACAGGTACACAGATGTGATAAAACAGCTGGAATCTCCAAATCTAAGAGTTATTTCACTCTGGTCCTTCAGCTTCTCTGATGCACCAGAGGGGAATAAAACCTCACCACACTCAGCTGAAGTCTTGTGCAGTCCTCAAGGAACTGGCAAGATGAGCTTCCCCAGACCAGAAGAGCAAAGCAAGATGATACGGGACTTGTCAGGGCACTGGTGGCTGAAAATAAAGCTTTTTAAAGAGATTTTAATGTTTTGATTGACTCCTATGGTATTTGGATTAGGCTTTTAGGGGCAGAGAGTTGCTGGCTGTGTTGTGTCTTAGGACATATGAGTGCTAATCCTAGTGCTTTGTTCAGAGAATTCAAGTGGCTAATAAGGGACTTAAAATATTCGATTAAAAGATCTGTAGGGATTATTTTCATAGTTGTACATGTAATTTTAAGAAGGATGTTACAGTTTCAGGTAAATCCCCACCTATATTCTCCTTAAGTCTCAGCATAACACGTGGAGGAGAACAGAGTTGGTAAGATTTATCATTAGGGATCCCAAGCAAACCAGCATCCTCTCCCTCCTCTGGGCAATCCCCTGGGACTGACTGCCAGAAGTGAGCCCCACTGGCTATTTGTGTCAGTGTCCCTTCAACGCATGCAAGATTTTTCTCAGTGCATGGACTTGTCAGCCTGGAAAGCAAAGGGATGGGAAAGAACGCAGTAAGCACAACACAGACACAAAATTTAAGCATGAAGCCTTAAATTCACCTCCCTACAGCCAAGGCAGCAGCAGAGGGTGGGCAGCAGTGACTGCTGTCCTGGTATAAGCATTTAATTTCCATGTGCGCTCACAGGACGAGGTTTGGTTACTCAGCAGATGTCCAGAGGGAGGCCAGGTTCACCTAAATTATGCACCCATTTCACTGGGGATGTAGTGAACCAACGTGAAACATTAGATGGAATATCCAGTCAGCATACTTCTGAAAGCAGACCTGCAATGGAGAGAGTTGGCTTTAAAAAATTGTGTCTGTACCCTGGTGCCTGGGAGACATTGCTATTCGAGGGGGCTTGGACCTTCTCATGCCCCCTTTTAGAGAAGCGCCATCCCTACCTGCCACAAGAAGCTAACAGTGGTCAAAACAAGTTACTCAACTGAAGGGAAATGTAGGTGTTATCTTGTATCCAACTTTTGTATACCCATCTTGGAATCACAACAGTGTTCTCTAGGTGGCACATCCCTCTCAAACCTACCAAATCCAGTGCAATTTGGGGTAAGCAGGAGAGCATCTAACAAGCTTAGCTGCCTATAGACTCAGCTGTTTTGTCAGTCTTCTTTCCAATATTCTCTTTGTAACATATACAACAAGCCTTTCTTTAAGCTTTTTCATAAATTTTATTATATTTTTGGCTGATTTTTCTCACAAAAAGAAATTTAGTGATCGCAATGATAATTCTTCTTGAGATTCTGATATTTTTGGACCCTGAATTTCAAAATTGATAGGAAAGTAGATATTGCTGGCCTATGTGAAGTGATGTACAAGATAAATAAAAAAAAGATTATTCTGCAACCTGCAGTTGAGATTTATCACCATTTGTATTTCTTTGCAGTTCATGAATACCACACTTCCGATATCAAAGGCCTATTAATTTCCTCTCTGTATTTTACCTAGCAGTAATATTCAAGCTGTGATTAAGCAACCTTCATTCTTCTTGTTAAAATATCCTTCAATACAGAATATGCAGCTCAAGGGATTTGAGCTGATTCCCAAAACTACCTGTAAATTTGAAAATGCTTCAGACTTTAATACAATACCAAACTCCAAATGAACAGTTCCTACGGCAACTATTGTTTACATGTGGAAATCTTCTGTCATAAACAATCCATTCATCGACGTCTGAATCAGATACTAGCAAGAAATACAGCATTTGCTATTACATTAATTTAAAATCTGAAGTCTTTCTCATGAAGGCTAAGATCTCACTAGGTGGACTATTACCAGACTGCTGCCTTGCTGAGACACGTTTAAAAGACCGTATCTCTTTGTAGCAAGGATGCTGACAACTCATTCTAATAGTGTTCGGCAAATTATAATTGCTATATTCTGTCTGAAGACCTTCTGTCATATCCATGTAATCTCTATCAGAGATTTCCAAACAAAATGAATCATGAATAGCCATAATTAATTGGAAGAAAGCCAGATTTATAAACCAATCACTACCATTATCATCTCCAGCAAGCCAAAAATAGCCTCTAGAGATGCCACTGTGACAATGAAAAAGCTTTCAAAACAGTATGAAAAAGTAGTCCACATGTTAATGGAATGATTTGGCACAGTCCAAGACCTTGGGAACTATATTTAGAACACCATTTTCTGAAACTAATGTGACTACATCATTGCTGCTAGCTGTATAACAGCTGCCTCTAGTTTAAGGACCAGGTCATGACACACTTTGTTTGCTCAAAGTGCAAAGGGAAGCCAAAATGCCACCTTAGCCCAGCTGAAAGCTCCTGCTTAGGAGGGCAACATGAAGGAAGATATCACTTGATCATCATTTGCCATCACCTCTATGTATGTGGGAAGGTGTGAAGAGTGTGGAAATTCAGTACCCAATATAGCAGCTAATTTGGGTGTGCAAAGATTAGGGTGCACTGTAAAGCCTATAATCAACCTTACCATATTTTTCTCTTTTGTATCTGAATGATGGGAAAGGGCATGTACCTTGGATAAGCACGTAAGCATGTCACTGGTATTAATTCGGGAGAAATTGCATTAGTTATCAAGAGAGTATTTCACAGGAAAAGAATCACAGGAAAACAGCACAAATAAACAAGATGGAGGGTGCTATTGAAGACGTCTTTAATTGCATGGTTCATGCTTCCTCAGTAATTTCTCCAATCAATAATGATACTGAAAATACACATTGTTCTTCTTTTAATATAACAGCCATATTTCTACTTCAGCAGCAAGTTCTGGCTTCCTGGTGCTTTGCCCAGTGTTGGCTTGTGAGCTGGCTAGGGCACCCCAGGCACTGCTTGCGAGTGCATCTGCTGGCCAGAGCCCCCAGTGGCAAATCCAGAGCTGGGGGTTAGCTAAGTGCACAACTTTCTAACTACATTTCCTCTCCGCCCACCCTTGTGCCTGTCAGTGACCCTTCTGTTAGAGGAAACAGGAGGGAAGGGTAAAAATTTGCTTAACCTGTTATACGCATAAGTGAAACTGTCTATTATTGGCTTACTTGTAAGCTCTTTAGGGTAAGAGACTCTCAGTCTTTTTTATAGTGTATTTCATTGATTCAGATACATTAATGATTTTGTAATATAAATACTTACGAGCCTGATTCTGTGGGTAACAGGGAAAGAAAGCTTTATGTACCTAGCCCTGTACTGCAAAGTAGGTGCAAACCAGACTTCAATACCAGCAATCAGTGAAGTAGAGCATTCAGGTTTATCTCCTTCATTTTGGAGGCCTGAAACACACCTGAGTGAAGGCTAGCATTGTCGCCTTCTTCTGTACTTTCTGTCAAGCCGGACAATCCTTCACCTCTGAGCTTTGAAAGGCTGAGAGGTTTCTATGAGCATGAGCTCAACTCACCGTCATATTAAAATCTATGTTTTTATCAACAATGTACTTACTGTGAGTATGTCTTGTAAAAAGGTGTTTTCACGCCATGTTTTTTTTTCTTTCTGAAAACTTTAACAGTATTGGCTATTTTGAATAAAAGGAGAAAGAGCTTTATTTGGAGTGCACATACTGCTTGATAGAAATCTGAATTAAATGGATACTTTCTACTCAGTAAGACTGAATCTAAAATTCCTCCCAAACTCTGTGTGTGCCTAGAGGAATTTAAGACGTATTTAAACTACTGATAGAAAATAGATTACTACTCTACAGTTTTTTGATATACCAAAGAAAAAATTAAGTTCTGTGTTAGATCTGCCTGCAGATATGGAATTTCTTATAACATGGCACAGAAAGAATGGCATATAACTGATTGGCTGAAGAGGAAAAATAGGTGAGTACAGGAAAGAGGTGGAGTGAAACATCCTGTCCCTGACGAATGAAGAAATCTGTAAGTCTGTGTTAACCTATAGCTGTGAACATTTCTCCTCAAATGCAAAGTGGAAGCCCTAGCAGCAATCGAGAGCAATTCTAGAGGAGATTGAGGAGAAACACCAATTATTACCACTGTCAGGAAATGTAACAAAGCACTACCCCTTCCCATTAAAATGAGATGCTAGCCTGAAGTGTAAGCATGCTAACCATCCAGGAGAAAGATTAGCTGGAGCAATGGGTTTGTGGATGAGTGGTCTCTATTAGAAGGCCTATAAACAGAGGTTCTTCAAAGGTATATTTTGCTTCTTTGCTACTGTTAAGTTCTCATAGAGAAATAAAAGGGATGGAGTGAAAATCAGCACAGATTTTAAGATTTCTAAATCAGTGTTTCATCTATTTCTGTACAGCTTTCAAGATACATAGGTTTGATAACACAGGCAATAAAAACAACACAACTTTACTTCAATCAGCTCTTCCAAGGGAAGAGCTGCTCCCTGTGTGTTCACTTTCTCTGTGTGCAGTAATTCACCGCATCCCCAGGCTCAGCCTCCTTGCTTTCCCAGTCACCTCTTCCTAACTGTTTCCCTGCCTGCACCCTGCATCTGATAACACCAAGCCCCTTTAGCAAAGCTGTTGCTTCCCTTCCAGGCACAACCAGTATGTGTATGAATAATCTGTATGCTGTGATCCAATCGTTTAAAATTCAAAATAAAAAGATTTCAGGGTAGGTAAATGGACAAGATTCCTTCAGCACCTTCAAGAATGTTTGGCTAACTAACCTGGATGAACTTGAAAGTTTCTGTCCGAGTTCACTAGCTCCACGTGCCCTGATCTCTAATCTCTTCAGTGTAATCCTATGCCATTGCACTCCTCACACACCAGCAGGAAAAGCTGCATAGAAGGTGACTGATTTGCTCACATTCGTTCCCAGATATTGTAGAGCTTTCTTCTTGTTAAAAAATTAAAAATGGCTAAAATCACTCTTGATGTCTGTAAGAAGTGCTTAACTTCTATGTTGCAAAAATCAGAAGGAATTATATCCCATTTGCCTGCTGCACATATCCTGGATGATAATACTGCCTTTTGTACCCTGTTCTCCTCTGGGAACCACAGAACTAGTGACATTGTCATGTCTAGTTCACTAACATGTTGGCACTGGAGCTGCCTTCCAGTAAACATAGCTGCGAGATGATTCTGTGAAAGGTGTTTGGGAGACGTTAAGTCTGGAGGTTAGCGGTTGAACATGCAGATATCCCAATATGATTAAGAATCTTAACATCTTTAGTTGGATCAATGCATTTGATGGATCAGATGGACAAGGTGCTTGTGAGTAGCTATTGCTTTATGGCTTAATGGCACAACCAGGGAGACATCCTCTATTATTAAGATGATTAGGAAACAGATTTTGTTTTGAATGATACTTGACAAAAGATAACAGCAGTAAAGAGAGCCATAGAAGGTATCTGATAATCGAATGGATGGTCAGGAAGTTCAGGATGACACGCAGAAAGATGAAAGTTTTTATATCTCCTATTTACTGCTCACTGCAGTCTGATGGTATGGACAAGTGGCTCCTCCAGGACAAGGCTTTTCCATGACAGTTGTCTGGTGGAGGTGTAGGTAGAATCTGGATGACTGTCTGCTAAAATTAGACCACACCAGAGATCTTATTAGGAAGTTAAGTACCTTTCTCCCCAGAACTGTAATCCTAGAGCATGAACATGTGAAAAACTGCTCACTCGGGGTTGCAATAAGCAGGGAACTACTTACAGAGTTACTTCTAGAAAGCTGTCAGATGAGAGCTAAGTGGTCTGTACTCTTTCCTTGTTTTAGCAGGAACTGCTGAGCACTGATTAGCTTACTTCTCTCAAATCCAATACGCATCTCACTCTCTATTTCCTTAGGCTTAAGAAGGCATAAAGTGTAACTCACCCAAAGAGATAATTTCTTTAAGTTTTAGAAATATGGGATGTATCTTTGTATCTTAACACAGAAAGGGATCTCTGAGAGGGAACTGAAAGTTAGTAACTCTGTCCATGGAGTACACGATATTGCTGAGAAATGCAGTGGAATGTGGAGGCATCTGTGGAGTGAGAAATATTTTCCACTAGCACAAAAAATGAAACCTCTGTGATGTAAATTACACTGCTGCCTTCCATCTTCATTTCCTTGCTTTGCTTAGGCAGCTTCAGGATGTCTGTCTTGCAAGTGCAGCTACACTGATACTGCCTGCCAGAGTGAAAAACCCTATTGTGTCTGAAAAGATGTTCCTTTTCCAGTGAGGATTAGTACTGAAACAGATTATCTTTCAAACCCAGGAAATATTACAGGATATCTGCTGATTTCATCTTGCTTTGCCCCAGATGATTTTGCTTAGGCAAGGGAAACGTTTAGACTGTAGCCTTTCCCCTCTCTAGTACATGTTAGTGGTTTTTTTAAATTTTAGTCTTCTGATAAGAATAAAATGTTTCCCATACCTTTGTAGGGAGATGGGAAGAAACAGTTCAAACCATACTCTTGCCAATAGAAATAGAAGAGAGTGAGAATCTTATTCTCCTTATCTCTAGTGGGCCACTTTGCATCTGGACTGGAGTAAAATGAAATAGTCAGTGTCGTATGTCGTCTTATCCCCTAGATGAAACAGATAAAGAATGATAAAGAACCTGTACTGCTTCCCTGAAACAGGAATTCAGCTCTTAAAATGGCTTTTTTCATGATGTTTTGGTATATTTTGATCCTAATAGTGCATATATCACAGCCTGAAATTCAGGAAGATATTAAAGACTAGATATTAATGAGCCTTTGGTAAAAATTCTCATGCAGATCCTACTATTGATATATCAAAGATCCAAAATAACATGCCAGGAACTATATAACAGCAGTAGCTCTTTAATGGTTAGGAGAAAATGTTAAATACATTGGGCAAAACCACATTTGGTAGGAAGACAACAGTAAGTTGCACTCATGAAAGACTTTTTTCACTAGAAGACTATAATATGAATGTAGAACCCAAATGAAATGTCACTGGAACTATGATTTCTGTCTCCTGTGGCATCATTCTGAGTGAAGTGTGTGCTTCGCTTCATTTTTCCCTTCTTTTCATCAACAAAGGGGAAAAGTGCACTAACTCAAAAACTCAGTTCTGTCAGTGAGAACTGAAGTATGTGAGCCCTTGTACTCTGAGATCCAAATGTATCTGACTGCAAAGTGAATTTACCTTTGGAACTCCAATTTAAATTTAAATTGAGGTCATGTGTTATCATTTTAATATGCAACAGTAGTGTTATTTCCAGTCGGAGACTACTATGAAGAGTTAAAACAGGACTTTCCAAATGAAACTGGTTGTAATAGAAAAAAACTTTTCTGCTTTTTTTGCCAACAGAAACCAGCTTGTAACTTAGCTGAATATTTACACTAGCCCTTCTTAGTTTTTTTATTTTTACTATTTTTATTTTTGTGGTTTGGAGGTCATGGAAAATATGAATATGAAAAAAATCCTTTATGATATACTCTACTATTGAGTCAAAAAAGAGAACTGGATTCTGGGAAATGCACTCCAACAGAATAAAAAAAACAAAAACACCCTCTGTGAGGCTGTTGTTTATCTTATAAAACTATGTAATGAGCAGATACCTGCATATGGAAATACATTGTCTGTCTTCTCAGATAAAGAAATTAGTGTTTAATATATACACTTTAATACTTATGAAAAGTTTAATGTGTATATACATACACGAAAGTTAATGAAAAGTGTGATAGTCATAACCAACTGGACACTTATGGCAGATATCACTTTGCATTAGACCTTGCTCCTAGTGCTTTTTTGACTCACCATTAGCTCAATTCCTTGTCCAGAAATGTCATGTGTTGTATTGGTAAGCAGGGGAATACCATGGCTGGAACAGCAACAGTGTCAAGTGGCAGAGGTTTCACCAGCACAGAAGAAAAGCCTTGGGCATGGAATTTTTTAGAACCTGAAATTAACAGCCAAAGTCTCATTCATTGATTTTTGCCCTGTAGATGGGACAGCAGAGTCACGGATTCCTGTGGGGTCCCTGCTCTGAGCAGGGCAGAACTCAACAGGGTTGATTCCATTGACTGTACCAGGCTCCAGGCTGGGAAGAAAAATGGCTATTCTGGGTCAGAACAGCCTCTATCTAAACTAGAAGCTTGTCTTCAATGTTGTGATTTCAACCTTGAGATAAGCTCAAAAAAGAACTACAGAGGACAACCGCAGGATTAATGCAGGACACGGCACGCTTTCTTCCCACCTTTCATACCTGGGGTGGAGTGCTCCCTAATAAAGCAGATCACCCAACAGATTGGATCCTCTCTCAGACTTTGATTGTTTTGGGCTATTTTTTTAATATCCTACCTAAGAATATTGTTTTTCACAAAACTATATAAATTTTTTGACTTGTAAGGCATATTTTTATACATGGCTGCAGTTGACTATGCTTCCTCCATCCATGAACACCCAAGCAAAAATCAATTTGAGATCTGGAAGCTGTGTGAATACAGCTATTTTGCTGATGAATGTGACCTAGTTAGCCATGATAAAGGGGAATTTTACTAGCTGAGGAATGGTGCTTATTATGACAGCCCAGAACACACGTGACCCACTTCTCTTGTGCACCTGTCCCCATCCAACCACAGGGATGTCTGTTACGTGACTTTTGATCTCTGAAACACCCTGCAGGTCTTTACTTCTTTTACACCATTTGCATGTCCCACCTTTTATTTTCTATTAATCCCTTGCTAGTTTTGAGGGTGCATCTGAGGACTGATTCTTTTCTCCTTATAAAACAGGTAGAGCAGAAGTTTTTGTTTTGCTGTCTGTTACCTGCACTTTTTTCTGTGCATGCGTTTGCATGTGCAGTTTGGAGCTCATGGAAAATAAGAATGTGAAAAACTCCTATTATGATGTACTTTCTCTGATTCATCATGTTCCTTTGGTAGCCAACGTCCCACTCTTTATACACAAGTAGTTTTGGAAAGAATACTTTCCCAGAATTCTGAGATAGAATTATGGCACTTTCATGTGTTAAGGATAACAACAATCACCTAAGAGAGGATTTATCTCTTGAAGTGCACTGAACTAAAGTAAGGCTAGATCACTACTTCTGTTTCCATTGTTATTTCAGCAAGTTTCAAATAGACTTCTACAAAACAGGCAAAGACACAAAAAATTCCTTCGCTCACAAAAAGCTTCTAAATTCCTTGAGGAAAGAAGGAAATAATTTATAGAGTGTTCTTGATGCCTACAAAAACATAGAGGCTTTTGGGACTTCAGTTGACTGAAATTCTGATAAGTGACATGGAAAGACAGGGGTTAGACCTTGAGATCTGCAGAAGCTTGGAAGGAATTTGGTTGCTAGAAAGTGGTATATTTTTTAAATGTACTTTATAAAAATATATTGAAAGGATTTAAAAGATTTTCATACAAAATATTTTCTTAATTTACAGTTATTTTTATTATATGCCCTACTTGTATTGATTTGAAACGATAATGTCAGCTGCCGTCTATCTTGCAAATGTAAAGTTATGCAGTTTAAACTCTATGCTACTATGTTACAAACACATCAGAAATTGTGCTTGCAAATGCCTATTCATCCATGTTTGCACATGTGGGTCATCCCATGAAGATCAATGGGAAAGTTCCCAAATACATAAAATTTGTCACCTGTTTGAACTTCCTTCAGAAATCTATTTGCTTTACCACTTTTCTGTACTACAGGCTAAGGAGAGCAACCTGCTACCAGTGATTCCAGTGTAAATCCAGAATAAATCTCCTAAGTCCACGGAAACCCTCTGGGATTTACACCAGAGTGTACAGGGAATGGCAGCACTTCACTCATGGCTGTGGCGGGAGGAGACCCCATGCAGCGCTGCAAAGACCCAGGAAATAGATGGGAGAAGAATCGGGCAGTCGGTTGGGCAGTGGGTCTCTCGGACCTGGTCTGTGCCTCCAGCACAACCCCGGGGGATGCTCGTGATGAGAAAAGGCAGCGGACTGTGCACACAGCATTGTCCGCTTAAGGAAAATACCGCAGCAGCAAAACCTGCTAAACTGCATGAAAATAAAACCATGAATAGACATGAAATATTTTGATGCAAGGTTGGTTTCACATTTTTCTTTCTCCAGTCTGGCTGTAAAATGACATCAGCAATCAGCTCAGGCTTTAGAGCTATACATTTGTCACCGTGCCCAGAATACTCCTTAGGGCAGTGTAGTTTGTGTAATGCAGAGAAGATCCCCAAGGTATGACGGGTGGCTGTCTGTCCAGAGCGCCTTCCCAGCAATCCAGATTACGTTCTGCAATAGAGGAGACAAAAAATAAGATCACATCCTAAAAACTGTCCTGTGAGAGTCCAGCAGACAGTAACAGAGAGAAAAATTTGCAGTGATCTAATATTCCTATTACGTTATGATTATCTGCAGAACTCTGGCTCTGCAGTCTTTCTCTCTTTCTCTTGCTCTAATCTATGTGGGCATTTCTATTATGCCTTTCAGTACAGAGTCTGAATGCCTTCCAAGCAAGGAGAAATACTGCCTCTTTTTTCCCCCCATCAGCAAAATATGGACTTTACCTCAGCTAGCATGGAGTCTTCTAAAAATGTCAGAGTGCTGAGAAGGAGAGCATGGAGATTTATCACAGATACAACACCTCACTCTCCAGTCTGTTTTCTGTTCTGTTCATGCACCACGTTGGGACTCTGTGACAATGAGAACAAGTGACGACAGTGGTATTAACAGGGTATTTATATAAGGAATAGTTCTTTAAGTATAGAAACAAGGTTAAGTGTAATGTAGCAGCGCAAGAAGTACTTTTGATAAACTGGCTAACTCCGCCCAGAAAAGCATCGTCTGCTTTATTTATATTGCAAAGGGTACTTAAATGTAAGATACTTGGCGATACTACTTGCAGTACTGGGTCTGTCTTTTGTATAGTTTTGTCATACACACTCTCTGTAGAAACACACAGACTTACCATAAGCCACAGAGTAATCACAAGTCACTGTGTAATAGATGCTTTAATTGTGGTTTCTATGACGTGAAACTCATAAAAAGACTCTCACAGTAAGTTATGCTGTCTTGACAGGGCTTTAATTAAAGTTTCAACTCAGTCAGCCCCTGCTCTGCTGCTGACCAGGGAAGCAGACAAGAGCCCTCTCACCTCCATTCACATTTCAAAATGAATGAACCTACTGACAATGCTCTGTTTGCATTTTCACTGAATAGAGGGAGAGACAGAGAAGTAATATGTAAAGGTCCTTGTGATTTTAAGAACATTTATTTTGCTTTCATACTTCATATTAGTAATTCAAACTGTCATACAGTGTACTTCAAGAATGAGACAGGAAGAAGGTTGTTCACTCCTTTGTGTGTGTTTTTTTTTTCCCCTCACACAGTCCTTTGAAACCTTATTTGCATTGAAAATACTTATTGAAAAGCTGAGTCTCATGTCAGGATTCCTATTCTACTCAGAGGATGTAATTTTGCTTTGTAAATTGGTCTCTCATCTTGAATGAGCAAATAAGCTCCTGGTGGGTGCCAATTAGATGAACTTTTGTATCTCAAGTAGAACTGCTGGGAGCATTTTTGATGGACTGATTTTGCATTTGAATATGTTTTCAACTGGATCTAAACCACATTGTAAAATCAGATTGACGTCTGCAGAGTTTCTCCAATGAAAAATATTCCAGTAATGTTTAGATGATTAATTTGGACAGATTCAGAGCGAGACATCTTGATTTCTGCTTAGTTCCTAAGGCTTTTTTTTTTTAACTACCCGAACATCATATCTTAAAAAGTCAGTGTGAAAATTTTTCAATTTTGCCAAAAGTAAGCGTTGAGAATGACTCTAGCTTTTTTATTTGTGTGCTTTTGAGACCTATCTTCAAGGACAAATCTGGAACACTGATTCCTATCAGAACCAAGTCAAACATTGAAATCCTGAATTTCTTTTGAAATACAACTTCCATTCTCACAGTTCATCTGTAGAAGGAAATGCATTGGTTGCTTAAAATGTTTCCAGCTGCAATGGTCTAAATCAGGAATTTGAAAACATTTTTGATAGACGCTGCCTTTGATAATGGCAGCACTGGGTATAATCACTGACAGGAATAGCACTGATTACCGGTATCAGTCAAAAGCACTTCCAGCTCAGACTGTCTATCATTTAGAGCCGGCATCCATACCCTTAATGTTATATGTAGTGCCTCCAGAACTGCTGGGATTTGTACCAGGCTTTGTGGTTTCTAGAGTGTGTACTAACCTGGACTTTCACTGCTTCCTTGTATCTGAGGCTGATGGTAAGGGAGTTGTAAGTAAGTTCAGGGAAACTGTTTTTCAGGAGGGGGTATCGATCACCATTCTTCCATGAGCAGCTAGGATTGGTGTCCATTTTTAAAACCTGTTCCACTACATCCTAGACTCCCCAGGCTCCAGGGAAAGCACGTAACCCCTTCATCTTACCTGTGGACAAATGATATACCAGTCTTTTGCTGTAAAAATACTTCTCTCGGCTCCACAGAGCTACAGACTGGTGCTACTGATGTACTGTAATTCTCGTTCTTCTGGACACACACACATAACAGTAAATATTTTTGGAAGCCGCAGTTGTGGAAGATGAAAGGTGCTGGGTTCCTATAAAAACCATTTGTGAACTGTTAATTCTGGCCAGATTTAAAAGATCAGATTCAGCAGCGGTGGGCATCGCAGTGTGAGGACAGGCACTGGCCAGTGCTCTGTGACAAGGGATCACACCAACTGGCTGCGCAGAGGTTACCCAAGGTATCACAGTGACGCAATTCCCAAAGTCTAAAACAAAATCCTGTATCAGTGAGAGGCATTGAGTCCAGCATTGCAGGCTAAAAAGCAATAACGAAAGGAAAGAGAACTCAGTGAAAATATAGTCTCCTATTCTTTACAGGAGCAACAGTAAAAGTTACTGTGCTTGACTGAAACAGAGGGAGAATGAGCCTCTCTCCCTTCTTTTATCAGCAGGCTACTGTACATCAAGGATTTTTTCCTAAGGATTTCCCAGCCTGGCTAACCTCATCCTAGTGCTAGACCTATAAGAACCCCTGTGAAGATATTTGGCTACCGCTGCTGTTTTATGTAGCCCTGGTCAGAATAAAAGTAACCGAATCGGCCATTTAAAACTAGCAAACAGTGGCTGAGTGAGCAGCCAAGGGACTGCTCTGCAACCTGGAGTATCCGAAGTGTGGCTGTCCTCAGGCGGCTGCCATGTCCCGCTCAGGATCGGTTCCAGCCCCAGCACCCCATCTCCGTTGGGGTTTGCAAGACATGGTGTGTAGCACAGACCCTGAGGCATTGTGCTGCTTCCACCACCTCCGACAGCACCTCTGGTCACTCAGGAGAGTTGGGAAGGAAGGATAAAAGACTTGCCTGGCTTTTTGCCCTTTCTTTTGAAGGGAATGTTTTCTTCAGTCACCACCTTTTGAATTCCCCACTGCTCCTGAGCTGTGAACTGTTTCTTTGTTGGCAAAAGGATGCTGATTTTACCAGACGCTGTCTGTTCAGCCACTAAATGTATAGCATGGTCAGCTTTTCCATGGGCAGCTGATGAGGAAGCAAGGAAGGGAGGGAGGGAGAGGAAGACAAGGAACCTTTGAAGGGCCTGGAAGGAAGGAAGGAGGGAAAGCTGTATCATCTTGATGTCTCAAAAGGCTATCATTTTCCAGAAATGAAGATCGCCCTTGCCCCTTCCACACCCTCCCGACCATCACATCCCACCTCCCCAGACCCATCTCTCACAAAACCCTTAGCTGTTTTGCCCTGCGAAGGAGAACCCTACATTCTTCAGCATCTTTATATAAAGATCTGATGCACACAAAGGTGGGCCTGTGTTTATAGTGGCAGCTAGACAAATTCCTATACAATAACTCTCATAACAGCCCAAGTTCATACAAAATCTTGGTCTTCGGGGAGCTGGAGGGTGAACATGCATCTACGTTGATCTTTGCAAATGGAGAGCAGAGCCTGAAATAGAAAGTTCTACAACAAATGACGGCTTTGTATCTTTAAATGCCTGCCCCACAATTTCAGGGGATAAAGTTTGAGTCTTTATTATAGGTTACTAGAAGCAGAAGAAACACTTCTCTACAACTAAGAAAAGCCTTCAAATCATTATGAGTTTAAAGCTTCATGTTGTTCATGCTGCTGGGTTAGCAGCTTCCTAACTGCTGTAATTTTTGTAGCTGCAGAAAATGGCATGTTGCAGTTCAGAACCATTTGGGAGAAAACATCTATTGCATACAGATGGAGGGGTTGGGATTTTTTTAACCCCACGAGGGCTCTGTGAAATAGAATATATCAAAAGCAACCCATAAACTTTTCATATTCTCATAAAAAGATGCTTTCATATATGCACACATGCACATTTTGACACACTGCTTTTCTCTGGCTTATGTCCAGTGACAGCACTTCATCTTGTGGGCAATGTTTGCTTTAGCCATTTCTTTTCCAGGTAGAGCTGACCTAACATCTTCACCTCACTTCTATTCAGCTATCCTGCTGAGAGGTCAAAGTCAGCGGTCAAGTTTCCAGAGACTCTCTGTATAACCAGTGCCAAGGTATAGTCACCTTCAGCAAAATTATCCAGGTCATTTTGCCCCTAGAAAATTTGGAAAATGGAAAAAAAAAAAATCCTTTCCAGAAGGTTCAAAAGCCTTTGGATTGCTTGGCACAAGGCGTGAGCGAAAACACTATCCTAATGCTTTGCTTAAGGTTCTTTCTTTGGTGGTCAGCTGGTGGTGCTGACCTGGACCCTTCCTCAGACAATGCAAGGGGTTACCTGGCAAATGCTTGTGCAGTGCTTTGGAAACACAAGATGGAGATTTCATGCAGTCCTGCTGAAGGCTGCAAGTTTGTCTGGGAGAAACTGAAGGCAAGGTGTGCCCTCGTTACTTTACATGTTTTTCCTCTTGTCAAACAGAATTGTCAAAGTGCAAAATGTTTCACTGCAAATTCCTTTCTTCAGAGGAAGAAAGCAGAGCTAATGAACCTGGGAAAAGAGAACTCAGTGTTAGCATCACAGAATCTCTCCCATTCATGCGGAACCCTCTGTTTCAGCCTGCCAGATTGAACAGTCATTATTAATCTCATTTCTCAGTACTGATTACATTAACATTATTCTTTTGTATTGTATGATACTATACAACACTGAAAACTTGAGGAGAGAGAAGCTAAACCGTGAGGCTAACAAGACGAATCCATTACTGTACTAAAAAAATCTGACCTGTGGCTGCTGCAACTTGAGCAGGAAAAATTCACTTCCTAATAAACTATTCAGAGAGATAAAGAGAAAGTGTTCAGGCTGAACCTTTTACAAGATGCTAAGTGCAAGTTTTTTCTTGGCTAACATTTTTTCAGTTGTGACAGCTCTCAGTCAATTCCAGATGAGAGCAGCTGCTTCCCTAGAACGGGTTGCAGCTTTCCTGACTTCTCTCTCTTGGCCTCATGTCTGTCAGAATTTCATATACAAACTATAACTAAAAAGCATATGTAAGCCTTTATTTTTTGGTTGTGAAAATATTCTTGCAATAATCTTTAAGGCTACCACATGTTCCATTGCCTCAGCAATGTGCTCTCTGTAATATCTTTTTGCAATATTCTCTTTATGACTACTCAAAGTTCAGCTTTTTTACTTATTTTCATTGTACACACAAATTCCATGATAAGTTGCTGCTCTTTGTTATTAGGTGGATGTTATTTGATTTTAGCATTCAATTAAGAAAATGGAAATATTGAGGCACATTCAGACTTCTGACACTTCCATTTATTTTCACAAATCCTACATGCTATTCTTTTTGCAGAACCCATTTACAAAGCAAGTAACATTACAGTTACCCAGGGAACTACAGACCAGTCAGCCTCACCTCCATCTCGGGAAAGGTGATGGAGCAGCTTATCCTGGAGGCCATCATCAAGCAAGTGGAGCAAAAGAAGGTTATCAGAAGTAGTCAGCATGGATTCACCAAGGGGAAATCATGCCTGACCAATCTGAATTTTTCTACGATGACATGACTGGCTGGGTAGATGAGGGGAGAGCCGTGGATGTTGTCTACCTAGACCTCAGCAAGGCTTTTGACACAGTCTCCCATAATATCCTCCTAGGGAATTTCAGGAAGTATGGGCTGGATGAGTGGTCGGTGAAGTGGATTGAGAAGTGACTGAATGGCAGAACTCAGAGGGCTGTCGTCAGTGGCGCGGAGTCTAGTTGGAGGCTGGTAACAAGGGGTCCAGGGGTCAGCACGGGGCCCAGCCTTGTTTAACTTCTTCATCAACGACATGGATGAAGAGTTAGAATGTACCCTCTGCAAGTTTGCTGATGACACCAAACTGG
>Ga0065711_1034146_pt1 | contig 24235 bp, 11 predicted proteins | sample Hoacrofraction12_FD_59098 | JGI IMG/M metagenome (GOLD analysis project Ga0065711, IMG submission 59098) | Hoatzin crop microbial communities from Cojedes, Venezuela - Epithelial fraction 12 v2 (version 2) | ecosystem: Host-associated > Birds > Digestive system > Esophagus > Crop | place... | reverse complement strand
AAAGCCAATGTCACTCCAATCTTCAAAAAGGGCAAGAAGGAGGACCCAGGGAACTACAGGCCGGTCAGCCTCACCTCCATCCCGGGAAAGATGATGGAGCAGCTCATTCTGGAGGTCATCATTAAGCAAGTGGAGGAAAAGAAGGTTATCAGGAGTAGTCAGCACGGATTCACCAAGGGGAAATCATGCATGACCAATCTGATCACTCACTACGATGACATGACTGGCTGGGTAGGTGAAGGGAGAGCCATGGATGTTGTCTACCTTGACTTCAGCAAGGCTTTCGACACAGTCTCCCATAACATCCTCCTAGGGAAGCTCAGGAAGTGTGGGCTGGATAAGTGGTCAGTGAGATGGACTGAGAACTGGCTGAATGGTAGAACTCAGAGTGTTATCATCAGCGGCACTGAGTCTAGTTGGAGGCCTGTGACTAGTGGTGTCCCCCAGGGGTCAGTACTTGGCAGTCTTGTTCAGCTTCCTCATCAGTGACCTGGATGAAGAGTTAGAGTGTACCCTCAGCGAGTTTGCTGACGACACCAAACTGGGAGGAGTGGTGGATACACCAGAAGGCTGTGCTGCCATTCAGCGAGACCTGGACAGGCTGGAGAGCTGGGCAGAGGAACCTGATGAAATTCATCAAGGGCAAGTGTAGGGTCCTGCACCTGGGGAGGAACAACCCTAAGCACCAGTACAGGCTTGGGGTGGACAAGCTGGAGTGCAGCTCTGCGGAGAGGGACCTGGGAGTGCGGGTGGATGACAAGTTGACTATGAGCCAGCAGTGTGCCCTTGTTGCCAAGAAGGCCAATGGTCTCCTGGGGTGCATTAAGAAGAGTGTGGCCAACAGGACGAGGGAGGTTCTCCTCCCCCTCTACTCTGCCTTAATGAGGCCCCATCTGGAGTACTGTGTCCAGTTCTAGGCTCCCCAGTTCAAAAAAGATGAGGAGCTACTGGAGAGAGTCCAGTGGAGGGCTACGAAGATGATGAAGGGACTGGAACATCTGTCCTATGAGGAGAGGCTGAGGGAGCTGGGCTTGTTCAGCCTGAAGAAGAAAAGGCTGAGAGGGGACCTTATAAATGCCTATAAATATCTTAAGGGTGAGTGTCAGGAGGATGGGGCCAGGCTCTTTTCAGTGGTGCCCAGCGACAGGACAAGGGGCAACAGGCACAAACTGAAGCACAGGAAGTTCCATCTGAAGATGAGAAAGAACTTCTTCCCTCTGAGGGTGACGGAGCCCTGGAACAGGCTGCCCAGGGAGGTTGTGGAGTCTCCTTCTCTGGAGACATTCAAGACCCACCTGGACAATGTCCTGTGCAGCCTGCTGTAGGTGACCCTGCTTCGGCAGGGGGGTTGGACTAGATGATCCACAGAGGTCCTTTCCAACCCCTAACAGTCTGTGATTCTGTGAAGTTGTGTCTGAATAAAGCACATCTTTTGGCAAGGTTTACAGCCTTTGTCTGAAGAGCTCAGGAAACACAGAATTCACTAGTAGTTTGTTCCAAAGGTTAACCATCCTGTCAGAAATGTGTCTTCTTTTTCGTATGAAAAGTATTAACACATGCGGAAAAGCTGAGACAGCCTATTATCATGGCAAACTACAGAACTCATCGAGTTAGAAAATCAGGGTTTTAGGTGTGTAGAAAAATGAAGTCTGAATTCTGTCTTCTTAAAATGTAGAATACATGCAAACAAGTGGTGTGGAAATAATTATTTTTTCCTGTGTCTTTTACACTAGAAAATGATTGATGAATTAATAGCAAGCGAATGGAATGTGCAACTAATGAAGTCTCAGAAATGCTAGTTACGCTTCCTGACTTGTACATACCTACTAGCCACATTTTCTGCACTACAGACATTGATGAACAGCAGGTATGAACTTACCTTACAGAAACACTCACCCATATGTAGGTTTTATCGACAGTCATCAGCATGGGGAAAGTGTCATACACCTTTCACATCGGATTCTTCCCTCAAACACACGGCCCTGAGAAACAGAGGGTGCTCGCACTAATCAGCCTACCAGAAGCATTTATCCTTTTGTCACTGCAAAAAAAAGGAGTGGATGGGGAAACAATTAAATCTCCAACAGTTACAACAAAAGTCTTAATACAACTGCTTGGCTCTTGTTCTCGTTTACACCTGGCAATAAGCAGGAACATTGGCGAGAGCAATGTTGGTTATATTTGCACTCAGGTCTCTCCCCTTTGCTAGACCGCAGTGAAGTTGCCATAGTGTAAATGTCAGTTGTGTGGTTTGATTTCATACCTTGCTGCCCACAGACAACCACATCAAAATAAATATGCATGCTATGGAGAACAGCACTTCGCCCTTTGCAATTTCCACGAATGCTGCTTGGCTGGTTTTCTAACCCCGTGGCTGTATATTTTTTGCAGACTGGGAGGAAACTTTTCCTGAGCCTCTCAAAGCTTTACCTTACATCTGACAGGGACACCTTGACTCAATCACCCACTTAAATCATGGAGATCTTATAGTAAATTGGTAAGCTGTTCTTCATCCCAGCAGATGACTGTGCGTAGTGCTCTTGCATTTCACAGCACCCCTGACTCTTTGTTGTGAAAGTCCTTGCTATGCCAGCTCTGATTTATAAAGTGGTAGGCAAACGGCCACCTGTTTATATACACATGGACGAAAATTGATCCAGAACAATTCCCTGTGTGCCTTGTGACTTTGGCCTTCAAACTGGAAGCAACTGTGGATGAGATACGGTGGCTACTCCTGTTGTGCAGGGAAGGATCGTTCTGCATTGGAATGGCAATAGCTGGGGCAGCTAGAGAATAGGACGTGTCCAGGCTGACAAAATGACCCTCACTACAGTTCAGCAAGTAATTACAGGTTCAACACTACATGTGGATCGTAACTATGTAAAACCCAGAGTCCATGCACAAAGTAGCCCCACAGATCTCCAGGTGCCAAACAGAGATCTCGTTAAGGTGAGACTAAAAATTTGACTCTCACACAGAATGTCTGTGAACTTAAAGAAGAGAAAGATCTTTTTTTCCTTCAAGACCATGTGTTTCTACAGTGCCTCTGAAGAACGCACAGCTGTTTGGCTACATTACCATTTTGTCTGATGAGCATTCAATTGCCTGGCAGAGCTTATGGGCTGAGGCCAAACTCTGCTGCTTATGCTGGTGTTTACTGTATCCTTTCTAAAATCCTTTTATGAACTATTGTACTGTGTATGCAATAATACTCTGTTTTGCTTGAAAGACTCCAGGGGCTTTCTTTAGCCTCCCTGTCCTCCTAATGTGAGGAATGCCGGTAGTGAAGGGCACAGAGCCTTTCCCCTTTAGTCTTCAGTTAAAGAAAATATAGGAAGAAACAGGAGAGGTAAGGAAACAAGACAGAAAGGAAAAGATGCACAGGAGAAAAAAAAAGCAAAACAGAAAGAAACAAATACAGAAATGAAAGAAAGAAGGTAAAAGAAAATATATGAAAAAAAAATCAAATACAGTTGCTTGTCTGTTTAAATTCTAAAATTGCTCCATAGCCTCATAATAGGATTAATAGGTTTCAAAGGACTAATAATCACTAGTATGACTGAATGCCTTTTAACTGGCTCTGCTTAGTCAACCTAGGAGGGCTTTCTGCTCCCCTGATTGCCATACACACGATCCCTTTCTTTGTGAGCTCTAGCCTTTCATGGGTCATTTTTCTTCATGCCTTTCTCTTTGCTTTTCCTTCCCTGTACACTAAGGCTCCTCTTTTCTTTCTCTCCTTGCTCTGAAGTCTCTTTCCCTCACTTTCTGCTCCAATTCCCCCTTCTCTCTGATAGAGAGACATCAACGTGCTGCCTGAGCACTTTACTAGGGTATTGCCGAGAACTTCCCTAAGGAGATGGCAGTATACTACCGCACAAAGAATAAACTCTGCTAGTGCTGGAATTAAATATTGCAATTTTCTCCGCTGTAGCCCATCTTTCTTCACTGAGGTGCTGGACTTTCATGCCACTGTTAGTCATTAGCCTTTGGCACAAATTTTAATTAGCTGGATGAGGCAGAGAAAATCCACTATTACTCAAATCCTGCTGCCTGGCAATCAAATATGAGCTCTCATTAAATTCCTCTTATAACCGGGTTTGGTAGCTTGCTTATCTCTAGTAACCAGCCATTTCTCGTAGTTGTTATTAAGTTCACTTACAACTGCTGGTAAGAAATCCTGAAGTCAAACTGTGTACTTTATTTGCTAGAAATTGCATACTGAATTCAGTTCTGTCTGTGAGGAAATGTTGTACTCTTAAGCAAACTTTGCTGATTGTACATAACTCTACCCTTTTCTGGCATTCACTGATTTTCAGAAAGCCTGAGCAGCTGTGATTAAATTCTTGAAGACTAGACTGGACAGGCACGCAAATAATAGGCGCATGGGACAACCACTTCAGAACCAGAATTCAAAAGTGTGCATATCTTAATAGTAGAAGAAACAGATACAACCCGCCATTTACTGCACTGGATAGAGCATTGGAACCTTTCTGTTTACCTTTCCCAACTCATCAAATTTCAATAACTTTTTAATTTCATAGGTATGGCATTTGCCTTTCCTAATAACAATCATTCAAGTCAGCTAAAACCTCAAGTCTTCAAGTGCTTGTACTCTGATTTTGTGTGTTTGCTTATTTAATTCTTCACAGTCTTCTCAGTCTATGAACTGATGCACCATTCTTCTTTTGCCAGTCTTAAGGCTCCTCAAAAACAAACACATCAGGTTCAATGAGACTCCCCAGGAAGGAGCAAGTAGATGGTAGGTTCACATGGTGGTGATTCACACAATTGTACTCCACATGATGTGAAATTAAACACAGGACACAGAAGTTAACAATTCACAGCGGCTCAAAATTGAGCTGGACATTCTTTCATGTGAGAAATGACCCATGAACCTCAGGTTGTGGAGGCTGGAAGCATATGCAGATGACAAATTACTCTGCACTGCCCTGTCGCTGTATTCTTCCTGCTGTATCAGGTAGGGTACTGAGCTAAATGAACTTTTGACCTGAACCCATTTACATTCTGAAGCTTTGTGCTCTGCAGGACTCCTCTACACACTGGGAATCTTCACCTGTCTTTCAACCAGTTTCCAGCTACTTTGCATTGACAAGGATGTTCAGGGAGGTTGGAAATCATTTGAATTAGCTTTCTAGTGTTGATTCTACCTACAGATCTATGTATAGAACTTCAATGGACTTCGTAAGAATATTTGGTAATAAGAATATTTGTTCAATGACTGAAATGCCATGAGAGTTTCCTAGTAAACGTAGTAAACAGGTATATGGCTGAGCAATTAAGAAAGTGGTGATACACGTCTCTGAGAATAATTCTGATGTACAGTAGGGATCCTCTACACCAAACTGATTTATTGATATTAGATGTAAGATACTAATATAGCCTACCACAACCACTGGCCTGACAATATCAGTTCCTCGGTGTGTACCTGCTTTCCTTACCCTGTGTAACAGAGTAGTACTTTCTCTTTGTTTAAAGAACTGACAAATTTCTGAGTGCACTTCAACTAGAACAATTTCCGTGGTACTTGATAATTCTTTTTCTACCTGAGCAAACTAAGCATTTGTGTAGGACCCTTAGCAAAAAAAAAAAAAAAAAGATTAAAATTCCCCAATGTATTTTTAAGGACAGAGGTATTGCTCTGCCTTTCCATGCTTCATTCCCATTCCAAGTCCAAACCCAAAAGGGTACTTCTGTATAAATTATATAAATGCACAGACGTTAATACAAAATCAAACTTTTTGACACACACAGAAATGGTAAATTCTATCCCAGAAGCAGTCAAAAGACTCAAAGACTATTGATAAAAAGAAGGCATTCAAGGCAGTACATCCTTGCGATACACCAACAAGATTTTCCCTGTTGGGTGACCTACCTCAACAAACCGTCAAAAAGAATTAGTCTCAAGGGAATGTTTTGCTTATAGATTTATAAATGTTGACAATAATCCTAAATGGATGTTAGGGGAATTGACAAATCTCAGCATTTTTCTTGATGTATGTGTGCCTGGGGGAATGTTGGAGGCCCCAGCATTCATTAAAAAGAAGCGAGCCATTGACAGCTGACAGAGAAAGACAGGTAGCATAGCTAGAAAAGTAGAAGCTATTTGTTGACACAAATGGTGGAGTATAACCTAATAATCTATTATTTTCCTCCACTGTGGTTTCTAGACTCAGTCAAAGTATACAGACCATACAACATAGTGTGGTTAGTGCAACAATAAAACTGCTTACTCTATAAATGGCTTTATTGTAGAAGTTTGAATGCTCAGGAAAATAATGTGGCCAGATTAAAACTGGAATTAGTGCTTCAGTAAGGATCTGGGGGGCAGCTGGGGGTGTATTTTGTTTTTTTTTTGTGTGTGCATATGTGGGTTTTTTTCCCTGGAGGTCAATGCACATATTAAAACAGCATCCTCTGGAAGGAAAGAGTTCTGAGTTTAGCTCTGTCTTCTTATCTTGACATAAGTGAGAGAAGGGGAAAGACAACAAGCAAGGAAGCTCAGAAGATTGATTTTAACTTTAAGTTTGATTATGGGCTAAATCCTCACCAGGGAATTCCACCTAGAATCTGTAACAGGACCTCTGAAAGGGAAACTTGCAGGATTTATCCAAGAGTCTGAAAAGAACCTTAGAAGAACATTCCTTGATAGTGTATCAGTTACAACCAGCTTTTCTACCTAGCAGCCTTCAGCTTAAATATTATTTGACAGTAAGTGAAAAACAGAAAAACATGGCCATCTGACCTGTCATTTATGGATTTTTTTTACACAGAAATGAAAAAAAAAATTAAAAAATTAATAGCAGTTATTTCTGTCCTTTTGAGAAATAATACTTCTGAATTGCTTTAAAAAATACATTCATAGATTGATTGCTAGCACTCTATCATCTAGATTACTGTGAGTGTATCTGTAAGTGTGTGTTTAAAGAGAGTGAAAAGCTCACACCCTTATGCATAGCATCCTTAGGATGGAAATGCCATTGTATGACTCGTCTCCTGTTTCCTACTGCCAGAGAGCTCTCAACAGCAAACTTTGCAGTATTTCATCAAGTCCAGTTTTAAACAAACCTAGCATCAAGTCTTCCTGCACCTCTGGGTACCACAAGAACAAATTCATTTCCTCTGTTCTACGTTCCCCCATGTCATAGGGAAAGTGATTAAGTATTACTAGAAATTACAGCAGCAGTATAGACCAGGTCCAATTATAGGAAGCAATTCACCTAGAGACTGACCATACTTGTAACCTTCACAGGCAAAATAAAAGACAACAACATAGCTATTTAGAGGAAGGAAGCTGAGGAAAAATAAATTTGGTGATTATGGCCAACATTATATAGAAAGTCTATGGAAATCTGGGAAATAACTCAGATGTCTTCTGAATTTCTCCTATAACACACTCTCCTTGTGCTGCTCCTTTCTCTTTTGTCCTTTTACTCCACCCTGCAAGATAGTTCTGACAAATATTAATGGAGTTTCTGCATCAGCTCACTTACACCAGGGTTGACACTCTACCCAGGCTGACCAAAGGTTTTGCAACTGGTATTCAGTGGGGTTACCCTTTCACAGTCAAAGTGCAGCTGAAGGAAACCACATATTGTGTTTCAATTTTGTCCTGATAGTTTCTCCCCTATCATCACAATAATTTCTATGATGTTTTCCTGCTTTTATCTGTTAACTATATGTCACTAACTAAAACCAGTATTTCAGGAAAAGTTTTATCAAATCTCGACCTTTTTTTTGTGAGTCAGGAACGTGTTTCTGAATGGAGCCCCAGACATCTGCCTTTTCAGGATGCCCTATAAACTTACGTTTAATTTCCTGTCTACTACCAGACTTAGTCCATCAGTATTGCCCTTACATTCAATGACTTCTGTATGCCATGAAATATCTGTATTTTGGATTGTTTTCCCCAAGAATTAATAGCTTCCATTTTACAAGCTGACATCCAACATTTTGCAGCACATATTTGTAACTTTTTACTTCTTTCTTTGCTATCTTTCTGGTTTCAGAAATGCTTTTTTTTCTTTTTCATGAGTGTACATATGAAGACTGGTTGTAAGGAAATGGACCTATGAGTAAAATCTCAAGTTCCAAGTAGATGGGTGAAGTACTTCTGGCACCTCTGAACTATCTATCCCTATACACTGTTTTCGCAGATAGGACGCAGAGGCACCCAGGCACAGTCTGGCTCAGCTGCCCATCCAGTGCAATAGAATTTAATTAGTGCTCAGACTGACGCACTTTTGTGAAACTCCTGACCTTAGGAGGAAAATGCAAATTTTAAGAAAAAAAAATACGTAATGAAAAGTTTAAGTTTCTGTACATAATGGAGAACAATTCATAATGAGGCTTTATGCTTTACCTATTGTGTAAAGTTGGTAAGCTGTCACTGACTTGTGTTTTCCAGTTATTGCATCTGACACATTTCATTCATGAGCACTTACTATGCTGCTTCTACAAGATGGATTCATCTTACCCTTCCAAATTAGGCCTCTACTTTAAGATAGTCGTGTAGGCTTACTTCATAACTTCTAGAGAACAAGAAATATCTCCATTTGAAAATGCCTTGAAAATTGGTGGAGTGAACTCTCTGGGGTGTTTGCTGACCTCTATCGATTGTAGGGGAATTTGAACATTTCCTTCTCCGTCAGAAGCCTCATTTAAAGCAGCTACAAGAGTATGAGATGCTTCCCACCAAACTCTTTGCTCTTGTTCTTAAGCAAAACATTTTTTGTTTTCATCAAACTCTTTTTGCTTTGATGTTGTTTTGGTATGCCTCTGACAGCTAAGTCATTGGCATTCAGCCGCTAGACCCCCGTGTGAACTAGTGAGAAAACAATTTCCTTGCTCCCATGAAGTTCATTTCAGATGCTGTGTAGCTAAATGACATAAGAAATCATCTTCATTATGGATGAAACTCATCGTGAGAGGACTAACACAGGGATCTCTGTGTGCTTTCAAGTCTCACGTGGGCCGATATGGCAGGACTTCACCAAGGTGAAGAGATGTCTGAATACCTGTGTCAGAACAAGGCAGTATCTGTGAAACTGCAGCAGCCCCCAAGCCCAGTCAGTTTGGGATCTCAGAGGTAGCCCTTTGCCTCTGCTTTCACTGCAAGGAAAATTTGGACACTTAGGCACAGAGTTCCATATTTAAAAAAAAAAAAAAAAACGGTAATCAGTAGTAAAGGCAGTATTTTAGAGGACAGCAGCACATTACAGAGGACAACCATTTGCAGCTCTCTGATCCAGCATTTCATTTCTTTCTCTTATTTCCTACTCTTGATGTCTTGACAGCTCTTTCTGCTCCAGGATGTATGTTTTCCTCCCTCCCACCACTTCGGAAGTCTCTCCAGACGTGCTGGGAAGCGAGCAGCAGCGGCAGCGTCTTGCAGTCTGCCCCAGAGCAGCTCCATCCGTGCCCCGACTGGGAAAGCCTCTGCGCCCCAGGCTGGGGGCCGGGAAAGCACCCGAGATCTCCTACTTCTTGCCAAAGGGGAGTGATAGAGATGAGGGAACATTAGAAATAACTGCAGGAAACAGATACCATTATCTTTCCTAGTTTCTCACAACAACAACAGTTACCTGGGGCACACCAGACATTGTACTTCATGTAGCAGCTAATTAGCAGAGACCTCTGGTACAAAACTGACAGCAGCTGCAGTTTGTGCAGAGAGCAGCCCTAGCTTGTGTTCTTTCCACCCACTAGCTATCTTCAAGACTTGGTTTGTAATTCAGGTTATATCACTTCAAAGAATTTGACCTTCCCCTGTGTCATCCAGCTGCAACACAATGAAGCAAAGGCAATGGATTTACACTGAGATGGAAAAGAAGTCAGTTCAGAGATTTAAATGTTCAAAGGAAATAGTTTTTCCTTCTTAGAAAATCATTCCCTATCTATTGCTGAGGGGTGCTGCCTGGAAGCACAGATGATTCATTTCTTCTACATACATAAAAGCAGGGTTTAGAAGATTCAGAAGAGATGCTTTTCACACGTTCAGCAGAACATATTAGGCATCTATTGCTACTGAAACCTAAAAATAGCAGTGTCAGTGTTTCATATTTTAACTGATTCAAAAGCTGCACTAACAGAAACAATGCTGCAAATTCCCCATTTCTTCCCTTGCCTGGGAGTCATATGGAGAAGAACTTGCATGAAAGTCTGAAGAAGCAACATGATCTACAGAAAAAAGGGCAAAGAAGGAATCACAAAAGCACCTTGTGGAAAAGCAGTGAGGATGTATGATGCAGTATCACTATCTATGTTACCCTAATGAAGAATTTTGTTTAAATAAAGATTATATTATTTTGCTATTACTTTTCTCATTCTATAACCCAGGACACAAATGACACACTACTACATGAGGCTTCCCAGTATCTCCTGCTGATCTGCCAAGACCTGTCAATACCTTCCTAAATGCTGTGACAGAGCAGTGAAACTTTCTTTAGTGTGTAATTCCTGTATGCAGAAATAGGAGTATTGATGTGCATCTAACACAGAGGCTCCAAATCTCCTGCCTGTGGGCTGGTGTCAATCCACGACATCACCGCTGATCTGAAGACCCACATCACGTCATGGGGTGTTTCAGCTGAATGCTAAAGGTGCACAACGATTTCTGCTGATGGCTGACTTTGGTCCAGAGTTCTAACAATTTGGGAATAAGTGTTTGAGAGCTGCCACTGATCAGCTGTGAGCAAGATGCTTCACCTCTGTGTGCCTTTGTTTCCTTTCCAGCACCATCTGTTTTGCTTAATTAAAGTGAAAGCTCTTCACTGTAAAGACCTTCCCTTCACAGGCATTCGTGAAATGCTTTTTACAGTGCACCTCTGAATTAATTCAGGACACAGAGCTGCCAAGCCCGCATTGATTACTACTATTAACAATATCTGTTGTAGCTTGTCAGCTATGATAGCACTGTTACTAGCAGCACAGGAAACCAGAATCCTAAGAAGCAAAAAACCAAGCTAAATTTATTATGAAAAAACGAAGGACTCTGTGTGCTGTTTGAGGTATTGCTCCTTCAATCAAATATGAAAAGAATCCTTGCATCCAAAAATGTATGCTAAACTATCATGATCTTCTCCCGATTGCTATGGAGTATCACAACCTCTGGGTGCGTAGGATACTTCAAAGCACTTTGCTTCTCAAAGCGTCATTTTTCATACAGTCATTTGCATGCAGTTTTGCAGCCTTGTTTTTCGTGGATTTTTCAAAATGCTAATTTTTGCCTGCTCTGCTGTAATCTACATAGAGTTTGGGTGGGATCTTACACAAGGGATGCAAGGCATATACAAGGGATAACATCAGGAAGAAATCAAAGGCAAAGGCTGTTGCCTAGTTTTAGCTGCAGAAATAAAGCTGTGCTTCAGTGCAACCCTAATTATAGTTTTGTGGTGCTTTGTTGAGCCCTGCTGATAACTTTCCCTGGTAAACAGCTCTTTATTGTTCTTTCACATTCAGTCACCATGGAAACTAGAATTTTAGGGTTTGATCCTGAGAGATGCCAAGCACCTGCTCCTGTGGCAGTATCTATGGGAGAAAAGGATTTGAGATATCTTATAAGATCAGTCCTTTCAATGACAACAGATTTAATAAAGAAAAAAAGGCTTTTGATGTGCTTATTTGTTAGGAATTGTGAAAAAAAATTGCAGATAAAATCTAGCCCCAGTTATACTTTACAAACATACACAATATCTGATACTACCTGCTCATGGGTGTAGTGCAATACAGAAAAAGTCCAAAGAGCCTAAGAATCTAACTCCAAAGGAAATGCAAGACAGAAACAGAACCCTGGAGTGTCACTAACAAAATGTTAGGAAGATGAATTCCCTTTCATTCACTGCCAAATCTTTCATTGCCTTCTTATTGTAGAAAGTATTGCTTGGGAGGTCAAACCCAGGTGATAAACGGCTGAGCAAATTTTCTATTTTAGCTTCTGAATAATCCCTGAGGGACTTTCCTTTGTCTTTCCTGCTTACGTTGACCTCAAACGGTTGGTCAGAGCCTAGAGGAATCACTCAATTTCGCAGAGTAGCTTTTTTTCTGTACGGCTCCATTTCCTCTGAATTTATCTTGGTGTCTCAGTAGGAAGATAGGAGGTTTGTGTCAGCAGTTGGCAGATAGTTTGGATGTAAGCAGGTGTGAACATACCGTTGCTTCCTTATCTGATGCTGCCTGAACATGTTAGACCTGAATAGAGAATAGCTTTCATGCCCTCTAGTAAATCGCCAGCTGTGTACTCACGCTGCCTCCTCTGACAAACCCCTTTACCTGCCAAGCCAGCAAAAGTCAGCTATTGTACAATCCACTGAGCCCAGTTTTGCTGTCATGTGCAGCTTTGTTAACCTGGGCAATGTCACCAGCTTGAGGGCGTGGATTTTATTTTCTCTGCTTCAAAACATTGGCCCAGGGTTATTCTGTGTAAACACAGACACCCATGAGAGGGGCACAGGCACCTTCCTCTGCCTTAGCATGGTAGGAGCAAGGCAGCACTTCTAAAGGGCAGCTGACATCTTAAGTGGGGTAAATCATCTCCTACAGGTTTTCATTTCTTGTTGTGGAGTACGGAGAAAGCATGCTATGTCTATATGTGCAAGTCAGGCGTCTTAATCAGTGGGCCAGCTAATTAGAAGGAATCCAGCGCCTGATGGCTGAAGTAATCTGTATTCATGCCCGCACAACATTGCAAATTTAGGCATTTTGTCTTCAGTTAGACTTCAGACCAAAAAAAAGGTATTCAGATCATGTTGCATAGCAAGAAATAGCTGATTACAAGCATACTTCTTGTTCATCTCTGCAAATATTCAGAAGAGAAGAAATCAGGTCTTCAAATGACAGTTTGGGGACAGCTTATCTTTACTCTTGGTATTGCTATTAGTGGTTAGGTTATGGTCAAGCTCAAGTTTTTTATTACTTGGACTTTAATAGATCTATCTCAAGACAGTAGAAGGTTCTTCTAGATTCTTCTTGCTTCCATAGCCCAGGTGTAACAGCAATTGAAAGGAAAATAAAGATTAGACAATAGCAAAATTGAAATGAAGAAATATGGGTCACAGTCCATCTGATCTGTGCCTACCAGCAATGAACATTAGAAAGTGTATCACCCTTAAAAGCAAGTACTTTCAGACAAAAGAGTCACCCAGCTACCTACTACTCTACAGGGCTGTAGAAGTTTATGAACAAACACTATCTCCACTTCTACATTTCAGGCACAGATAGCTGTGTACACAGATGTACAGAAGACTAGCAAAGAATATATGATGGAGTATCTATGATCATCCAAGATTACCATTAGGGGACTGAGTTCAGGTTGTTTGAAAGATAAGGAGAGACCGGTTTCATGTCTTTTGGATCAGGAAACTTTTGTAGGAAATCAGCTGGCAAAAGAGTCAAATGATCTGGAATGGATTCCCTTTTTTGTCACTTACCTCATTACAAAGTATAAAGTGTCACTGTTTAAACAGTGTTTGCAAAGTGCAACCCTGAAAGAGATGGAAATCCAACGTTAATGATGATGGTGAAATTAGAGGCAGTTTAGGGCAGGAAGGGCAGGGTGGTAAAGAAAAGTCTGTGCTATTGTACGTGTCGATAGCTTGCAGGTGAGCTGCTGATGCTCAGGTTCTTCCCTCTGTGTTAAGCCCATAACAGACTGACGTAGTTGTGTGTTGTGATGTGTCAGTTCAAAGACTGGAAAAGCTAGCTATGCAATGCATGTAGAGCAAAATTACACATTAGACTGTTACTAAATACAAAAAAAGAAGTGAATTCAGGTAACTTATAGCTCATCTTCAGGTAAAGAAATGCATCTTGTTTCAAAGGTATGTATTCATCCTCCATAAGCAGGATCATCTACATTATTAATACTCATAGAGGAATGCAATATTGTTAGAAAGTGTGCCACCAGAGACACTAACTCAGCTGCAGCACTGTTCTGGGAACAGAGGAGTAAGTTTTCATCCATCTACACACCAGGCAGTCACCCCAGGCTCCGTCTCTATCAAGGCAGAGAAATTGTCACTTCTAGGGTGCAATCCATCTTATCTTTAAGTAGACATCTAAAATAAGTCTGAGAAATGCTCAGAAGTGCCCATTTAATTCAAAGAGGAGCCTACGAGATGCAGAAATTTATGCTGTAAAGTTAGGTGAACTGATTTTTACTCCGAATGTCTAGTCATGACTACCTACAATTTGCAAGTCAAATTCTCCCTCTATTTTGAATTTGTGGAGTATCTAGCAGATCTTAGCTCAAGACTTAACCCGGGACTGGTACTCTAAATCACCCCAGCAAAACGATAGTTTGAATTCAATTCTGTTACTTTTCCAGTAGTTTCAGAAGGACTTTTACCTTGAAGCAAAGTAATAACAGGACAATTTGGTAAACAGGAGTAGGCAGCCAGTGTTACCTATTCACCCTTCCTGCTAAACACCTTTCCAGACACAGCTGCTCTTGCCTTCTCCCTTCATGACCATCCTTGATCTGCAAATGTTCTCTCTTGGAGGCTGCAACCTAGTAATAAGTAAATTAGTATATTTACTTCTATCTAAGATATCACTTTTTCTCTGTCCAGCCCACCACCACAGCTAAAAGAAGTCTCCAGGATTATACCCAAAAGGCATAAAGAAAAATAGCTGTAACACAGTGAGTTTTAAAAGATTGTTTACATGTACAAGTTCAGCCTGAAGGTTCATAGTTGTAAGAGTTGCTCAAATTCTTGTGAAGTTATTTCATGTTGCTTACATCTTTTTTTGCATGCATTTTTCACTTGCAGCTGCCTGTAGACTTAGACAATGGAAAATCATCATGTCAACAGCATATCTGTATGCATGCATGTGCATGTCTCTTGTTCTCCCACTTTCTCTCTAAATGTATGTTTATCTATCTGCCTAGCTAAATGTTGATATGTCTGGAGTGTGTGTGTGTGTGCACAGGTCAATTTGCTGGTTATAAAAAGCACATGGCTAACATTTCTGCTAATATCGAATAGTTAGCAGAGCTATATAATGAATCTTTTGGCAACTTTCATGATCAAAGTGTAGCAGTAGATTTAGTTCTAAGAAGTACCTTGTTTTTACTCTGTGAAAATTAATCACCAGCTGGATGTGTGAGATACTGAGTGACATCCCCCTCTTCAAGAATATTACCCAGCACTTGGAGAGGAAAAGAAAGATAAAAAGGAAAGGAGACAGAACTGTCATGCTGCTCTGTACATAGGGGGAGCCTCACACAGCAGGTTGCAATCTGAACTGTCCCATTTCATTATGCCACTGAGGCAGACCCCTGTAGTGCATTAAGGTTTTAAAATCATTTAGGAAATATAAAGATACATTGTTATTAAATCATTTCATTGCACTTCAAAAACTATATTCTGATGACCATTTTTTTACATAATAAAGATTGTCTTTCACCGCTGGGGACTGGCAAGTGAATATAGACAGAGTTTCTGGAATAATATGATTAGTATGGAAATGGAAACGGACTGTAAATAACACTCAGGATGATCTTTTGTCCAGCCACATCAAGGAATCAAACAAAAGCTTGGTAAGACTGACTTCCATGGTGTACTGAAAAGAGGCAAAAGTATTTCCGTAGAGGATTTTGTCATATGTGTGATCAGCTTAAAGTCATTCCTATAGACGATTTATTGATTGTACACTTTCAATTTATCTGATTAATTTTTGTCAAATTAAAGTGAAAACCTTGTAGACACACTTATCACATAGAAATTAATGGATGTCAGGTAAACACCTGACTACTGTAAGGTCACACAATCTCTGTTTTGCAGAAAAAGTATATATATGGCAAAATCAGTGTGAGTCACATCTATGTTCGTACAACACCGCAAAAGCACATGAAAATCTTAATCCAGAATGCAAAGTTCTTTAAAAAAATCTGCCTATGGAAATTTCTTTTTGATTTCTAACAGCAAAAACTGGAAAACGAAAAGAAATCTTTTCTTATTTTGCCTTGAAAATCTTATTTATTACTTTATGGTTATTAAAAAACAACAATTAGCCCAGTAGTGGATACTTAATAATAATTTTTTGTAAGATTTATTTACTTTTACTTTAGAGCCAAAAGTGTGTGATGTTGATGTTAATTACATTAATTCTCTGCAGTGCATCCATTTTTCTTAAACTACATATGGGAGTCTTCTTCAATTCCTTAGCAGTGAGCACATTGCATTTATCTACTTTTCTATTTTGTGAGTTTAGATATAAACTGAAAATGTCTCTAAGTGTGAAGAATAAGTCAGGAGATACAAGATATACTATTTAAATAATGGTGAAAGCTATAAAAGTGTCACTGGAACTTCATTTACTTTTGCACCAAGAAATCTTGAAGAAAGATTAGTGGAAAAGGAAAAGTCTTTAAGGACTTATGTACTCCCATTACCTCTTGCTTTCAAGATACTGTACAGTATAAAAGATCTGTATTTAGACCACCTCATGACTAGATGTATTTTGAATTTCAAACAGCTGGAACTTTGTCAGTGTTTTCCTCCATCAAATTCGTTCAGAAGAATTGGAACCTGGACCTTTACAGGGGAGTCACATGTGTGATGAATTCCTATGAATTACACACAGTCATTTAGTAGAAAAGAAACAGACTTTCAAGAGCTTAAATGTCAATAAAAATACAGAAGCTAGCTTTTTCCTAAAAAAAAAATAAATTAAGTTGAGTTCATCTTCCTGTGCTGTTCTGTGTACACCAGATATTATTCCAAACATTCCACTATTCATTAAGGTTTTCCTCAGACAAGGCCTGACATATCCCTAAGAAAATCTGTGATGCAACTTTCTGGAACCTTAAATTCACGGTTGTTAAGGACATGTCAACCCTGAATGAGTCATGGCACTGTCAGGCATATTTTCAAGGCTAAAGTGTTCGTGTTGAAGGTCTGTTCTTCATGGATAGCTTACTCTTTTACCTGTCTTTAACCACTATCCTAAACTGTAAATTTAAAAATTGTAATAATTTTGTTTCATTTCTCTTCTTCACATAAAGTTTCAAGGAGGAATGAAAGAAGAATTATTCTATTGAGAAACAGAAAGGAGGCTGGAAAAAAGGAAAAATATGAAAGAAACAAAATGAACAGAGGCATAAAGAAACTCTGAGAAAACAGAATTTTTAAAGGATTTGTGTTTATTATTTTTGTTTTACAGGAGAGAAAAAGTCTAGAAGCATTTCATTATTTCTACTGAGCAAAAATTTTGGAAAACAGTATTTTTCAGTTTGTTGCAGTAATTAGAGGATGCTATTACTGGAGGAAAGTCACAAGACACAGAATATAAATAGGTCTTATTTTATTAGTAGTGGCATTTCAGTTAGGAACTGTGATTTACAAATGAAACCAAAATGAATGAAAATAGTAATACTTTCCAAAAACTTGCATGGCTACAGCTGTATTGCTATGCAAGTACCTCACACTGAAGCTGATTTTTGTTCCTCCCACATGGAATAAGAACGGTTTAAATAAACTAATTGCAGTAGGATTTGCTTTGTTGATAGAGGGCTACATTCTATATCAATTTACATAGCTCAGTTCATTATTTTTGTGCAAAGGTTAGGAGCATGTGGAGAAAAATAAAAACAGAAAAGTAACTAAAAGGTCCAGCACAAACTCAAATAAAAAAGAGAGAGATTTACCTGGGAATTTGGAGATGTGGGTGGGATTTAGAAGCACTTCCATTTGATTGGATTGCTTTTACAGTCTATAAGGGTGCACGGATTTACATACTGCCATTTGGAGACTAATCATAGAGTCATAGAATCATAGAATAGTTTGGGTCGGAAGAGAACTTCAAAGGTCATCTAGTCCAACCCCCTTCAATGAGCAGGGACATCTTTAACTAGATCAGGTTGCTCAGAGCCCTATCCATCCTGGTCTTGAATGTTTCCAGTGATGAGGCATTGACCACCTCTCTGGGCAACGTGTTCCAGGGCCTCACCACCCTCATTGTAGAAAATTTCTTCCTTATATCCAGTCTAAATCCACCTTCTTTTGGTTTAAAACCATTAGCCATTGTCCTATAACCACAGGTCCTGCTAAAAACTTCGTCCCCATCTTTCTTCTAAGCCCCCTTAAAGTACTGAAAGGTCGCAGTAAGGTCTCCTGGAGCCTTCTCTTCTTCAGGCTGAACAGCCCCAACTCTCTCAGCCTTTCCTCACAGCAGAGGTGTTCCAGCCCTCAGATCATTTTTGTGGCCTCCTCTGGACCCGCTCCAACAGCTCCATGTCTGTCCTGTGCTGAGAGCTCCAGAGCTGGATGCAGTACTCCAGGTGGGGTCTCACCAGAGCGGAGCAGAGGGGCAGAATCCCCTCCCTCGACCTGCTGGCCACACTGCTTTTGATGCAGCCCAGAATATGGTTGGCCTTCTGGGTTGCAAGTGCACATTGCCAACTCATGCTGAGCTTTTCTTCCACCAGTACCCCCAAGTCCTGCTTGGCAAGTCTGGCCTCAATCCCTTTATCCCCCAGCCTGTATTGATACCAGGGGTTGCTCTGTCCCATGTCCTGCACTTGGCCTTGTTGAATCTCATGCAGTTCACACAGGCCCACCTGTCCAGATTGTCCAGGTAATACCTGGATAAAAAAAATAATTTCTCTTAGAGACTAGCAAACAGCTACATGAATAATTCTCATGTAAACCTTTGCTGGTCATTGAGATAGGGAACTTGTACTGTAGAAACTCTTCTCAATATGTTAATTATGCGATCTTCATGCCTGATAAAGGTCTTTCATTTCACAGTTCTTTGACTTTACCTCTGCAGTGTTCTTTGGTCTTTGTTATACCTTAGCTGTTTCATATGGAAGGAAACTTTGATGTTAACTACTCTTCGGTGCATGTTGATCTCTCTCCTTTGAACACAGAGTACTTACAGCAAGGTGAGGTGAATCCAGTCTGTTGTGTGATTAAACAGAAGACATTTCCTTCATCTATTTTTCCTTTTTTCACATTCCATTGTAATATTGCAGCAAAAATTTGCTGTATTACAATCAGTTGTGCAGCTGTTCTGTGTGAAATAGTTCTTAAAATCAATGACATCTGTATTTTCTAAACTTCTTCAGAACAAAAGCTGTTGCTTAAAGGTGGAGGAATCCTGTCCTGACAGTAGGAACTATTAAAAAATAAGAAATAAAGCTAGATGTTATGCACAGCAAAAAAATATCCTGCATCTAAAAAGCTTTTTGACCAAAAGGAGGAACAATGAATCTTCTATGCTTATCTCAAAAGGTTTTTAATATTTTTGCTTTTCTGATGAGGTAAATAGGGGCAGAACAGTTTATGGTAGCTTTTTTAAACTCTGCCAGAGACTTGAGCTTAGCTAGTCAAACAACATCATACTTCAAACCTCAAAGTCCTGGAGATCTGTTACCAGTCCATACCTAAACAACTGACACAACACCCAGAGGAAGACACTGTCACACCCCTCCTTGCCAGCCAAAAACTAATGGTGGCATTATTTGTTTCAGCAGGCTGAAATGGCAATATTGAAGATTCATAGCATACTAGAAGTCCCATACTCTTTGCTGTTAACTATACACCAGAGCACTCCAAACGGAAGTCAGCCACATGACACTGTGTAATAGAGTTTTCAGCTTTGTCTGACTGCATTACAAACACCACACATATTGAAACACTCTGGCAGCTTCCTAGAGCTCACTGTGAGGAACCTGAACCTTTTGACCTCAAACATCTTATTAAAGCCTATGCTGGACTCTGTGAGGGAAAAAACAAGAAACTACTGGACTCATTCTCCTCTATAATTCATTCAAGTAAGCCCTTGCTGAGTGGTGGACCTTGGCTTTGATGTTAAAGTCTCCTAATTGGAAGGAAGTGAAGTGTTAGCCTGTCAGGCTATTAGTCTCTCATCAAATACTTTAAGAGGTATCAGAACACCGAAGTTCTCACACTAGTGCAAAGAGAGCACCGAGTGGTCTGCTTTTTGTTAAAATGGTTAAACTTTGCATCTGTCTAACAACTTCCCCCAAAATTTAATATACATGGAGTTGTTCCATGATATTTCTTTCCTTTTATCTCCACCTTTTCCCTCTCAGAGCCTCCATCTTTCTATTGCCTACAGCACATCAGCTCCTATTAGAAGGAATGTGGGGGATAACTGGTGAAAGCTATGAAGTCTCATGCTTCATATCACAGCCTTTATTCAAACCCAGCTGTTGCATGCCAAGTGTTACCTACCTCTCTGCTGTTTGACTGTGGAACCCCTACTTCTGTGGTGGTTTTCCTACCAGGAAAGTGACCTCTCAGAAGGGTGTCCTTACAATAAGTAATGTTAAAACCCAACCACTTCTGGTGGATGACTTAGTTCTAAAGCCTCAGCCCAGGTCCAGGCTTTGTTATGTGCTAAATTTATAGTATTTACTTACATTAAATTAACTTAAATCTAAAAATGTGTTGTTACTGTTTTAATTACTGGTACTTACCTGCATTACAGATTGGGTACCCAAACAGCAGGATGGAGTGTTTCTTTCTTGGGCATATCCTACTAGTCCAAGATACAAGTTGAATGGAGTCAAAGTCTCACAGGCATGTTAAAATTGCAACAACTTATTGAAGTTTCCCTCCACTGTTTCCTTTTAGTGATCTCATCAACATAATACCCTTTTGCAAGTCATTCCCACCTCTGATAGTCCAGTCTTTTATCATTAAACATTGTAGGGTTTCACGCTTCATAATTATTTTGATGATCCTGCTTTTTTTAATTGGAAAAAGTATTTTTTCTTTGTTAGCTAAGCAATCAGGCCCAAGCAATGTTTTCTTTTGGTTTAGTAAGATTGTTCACTATTTATATCCAAAGTTATCCATGGCACTTTATCAAATTTGTGTTCTTCTGGAATGAAGGTCAGTTACCTGCCTCAGGTCACTAGAAAAATCCTCTCAACAATCATCTTTCACCCAGTCCAGCTGTCCACAAGTCTGGGTGTAAGAGCTAATGACTGTCCAATTATTGCATTATTCTGAACGAGAATCATAGTTTAATTTGGTTTGCTGTCATCAGTTTTGTTCTCTTTTGACATCAGATATTGATATGACTTGGACTTTTCACAGAATAGGAGCATGGAAATCAAAACGTTGTTTTATTCATACAGCTTTTTTTCCAGGTGCATTCAGTCTGTGTTTGAGTAAGCAACAAGAAGCATTTACGAATCACTGCCTGTGGTATTTCAAAACTGGAGAGCATATACCAGGTTCCCAGCCATACTCAAATACCACTCTTATATCCCTATATAGGCCCATGTTTGTGTCATTAGTGAATGTGACTAGAGTAACATAAATCACTGTGGAAAATATTAAATCAAACAAGATTTCAGAGTGATCCACAAAAAACTTCACAAATCATCTTTCTCTGATAATCATTCCTCTTTCAGGACACCTGTGTCATGAGCTATCTGTTCAGCTAATTCCTTCTGCACTTTTTGTGTATCTTATGTACCATCTTCTCCAGTCCAGCTCATAATTATCATACTTTTCAATACTGAATGCCTTAGTGAAGTCCAGACATCTTAAACCTACACATGTCTTTTGCATCAAAAAAATACTCTCTTACCAGAAAAACAAAATAGATCAGTGATGTGGCTATGGAAAATAAAGGTGAAATTTTATTCCATTTTACATTTATAGCCACTTTTCCCTCTTTCAAAATTTACTCTTGGCCCAAAATCTTAGCTGGTGCATACCAGTGTAAGTCTGTAATACATCTTCTTAGGAGTCATTATTAACAACTAAATACTAGGTAAACATATAGATGATAATTTCTCCACACTTCCGTGAACTGTCCATTATTGCATTCCAGCTTGGGCTTTCTTGCCTTCCTTTCCAGCCTGCCACTCCACCAAGTAACCACCAGGATTTTGTGTATATCATTTATAGAAACTATGGCTTTATAACCATTGGAGCACATAATCCTTAGCACAAGCTACTTCAGCTGGATGTGTGCTGACTTCAAGCAGCTGAGAACCTCTCCCTTGTGTTCTGATTTACTACCCATCTGGAAGACTCTGAAGCTAGAGATTATATAGGAATGGATCATAACCTAAGCCACATTAAAGAAGAGATCAGAACAGTCATATATACAATTCCTTTCAAGCCATCTTTGCTATTAAACTGCAAACTGTGCTAATTTCCAAAATGAAGATAAGTCTCAAATGTACTTCAGAAGCCAGCTCTGAGAAAGCTGGTGAACAGGCTGAGGGTTGCATCAGTGCTTAGTCCCTGGGAGCATGCCTTACTTGCTACCAGAAAGCATGCATGTGGGTGTACTTGACTGGCATACCTATGCTGGCTTAATCTCAGCTATCTGAACAAAAATCACATTATGAGAGCCTAACTCAGCACTATTCCAGCATGAGCTTTGCAGTCTCATGGAGCCCAGTGCAGCTGTACGCTGGAGGCAATGTTCTCCGGGTTGTACCTCTGTGGTCTGGCCTCTGCGTCACTGACGCCGAGGATGAAAGCTAGCAGCAATCCCATCTCTTGCTGCAGCGGCGATGCATCTGGCACACATGCAGCCTGGCCAGCGCTGTGAGCTGCGAGATGCACACAATGAGGACAGAGTCTTCTGAAAAGCTGCCTACGACACTCCAGCATGTCCTTCCTGAGAAGAAAGAGCTGTTACAAAACCTTCTACCTTGGCTTCATTCGTGTTTGTTTTTGTGGGATAGTAGTAAACACAGCTTGTCAAATTGCCAAACCTTCGTCTGGAAAAAAGGGCCACACAGCTTTTGAAAGAAAATGTTACCGGAAAGTAATAAGGATAAAACAATTTTGTCTGAAATTTCCCAGAAATAGGCAGCTTGAGGAGGAAACGCAGCATGGAGTGTGAAGTCTGATAGTAGTTTCTTGTAGTGCAACGAGTTCGACAACTGTAATAAATGCACTGCCATCAGTTCTGCCCATAATTTACTATTAATTAAAATAAAAAGCAAGGTTTTCAATTTAATCTGCTGCGTAGTATATCAAAAAATATATTCCATCATGACAATTTTTATGACTCTTAAAAAGGTCACATACTACTGCCAAAATCTTCCTTTCTTTCCTGCTGCTACTGTGGTCATGCTAGTGAGGTCTGAGTGCAGAATATAGCCCATATTTGCTTGAATCCTGAGATTTCAATAGTGCATGAAAAGCTGCTAATCTGCTAGTCTGGAAACCTTTGTCCTGAAGGTCACTGACCCTTCACTGTGTCATTCAGATTCCTAAAATCATCTGATCAATAAACCTCTACATTATTAGTACTTTCATCCCCTGCCCCTTCCATTTTCTTGGAAGTTAAATATTCTAAAGAATTTTTATGTATTGACTTGATATTTACTCTGTTAGATAAAATTCATCCCATTGAACAAAATCAGTTTATCTGGATCTAGAGTAAAAGATTCCTGTAAAGCTTCCCATCACTCTAGCCATTTACTTGAAAGCAGAAACTTGCTACTGTGAGATATCATTTCCTACATGCTTTCTTGAAGGAGAGCCATGACTGGCTTTCTGAGGAATAATATTTTGTTTAGCTAACAAATAAAGCTTGCTCTGGATAGGCTGCAAATGTAGTATCAGCTTCTCTGTATTTTATACAACAGGATGATTGACAATTTATTCAATGGATCACCAGAAAATGCTTGACCATAATAATAATTGGAGAAAGAAAAGAATTCTAAATGCTACAGACTAACAAATACATCACTTCATCAGAAGGGCAATTTTCGGTCTCTGTTTATACACGTCGTCCCGATTCTAATGCTTTCTTAGCATTAAGATGGCAGTGCTTCACTTTTAAAGTGCTGTGCAGACATTAACTAATCAATCAGTTTTCTCATTACAATATTTTACCCTGTTCTGTGGTGTCAGGTTTGCCATATTATAAACTACTATAAATGTCAATCAGAAGATGTGGACTGCCCTTTTCAATGCTTAATGCAGTTGGTTGTGCTTAAATTATGACTGAATTGAATGCTCTGGTGGCCATTATGTTTTCAGAAACATTCATTTTTTTCTTGAATATGATTTTGTAACAGCATTCTGTGGCACTGCAATGAATGGAAAAAGTAAAAACTGATATATATATACAGTAGGACGTAAGAAAATTATTATTTACAACACAGAGAGAAAAGGAAAAGGAAAAGGAAAAGGAAAAGGAAAAGGAAAAGGAAAAGGAAAAGGAAAAGGAAAAGGAAAAGGAAAAGGAAAAGGAAAAGGAAAAG
>Ga0065711_1034145_pt1 | contig 24235 bp, 13 predicted proteins | sample Hoacrofraction12_FD_59098 | JGI IMG/M metagenome (GOLD analysis project Ga0065711, IMG submission 59098) | Hoatzin crop microbial communities from Cojedes, Venezuela - Epithelial fraction 12 v2 (version 2) | ecosystem: Host-associated > Birds > Digestive system > Esophagus > Crop | place... | reverse complement strand
CGGGCGCATGCGCAGAGGGCCGCCGGCCGTCCCGCCCGCCGCTGCCGCGGGAGGGGCGGAAGCGGCGCTGCACTCGGGGCGTCAGCAGCGCCGGAACGGGCGCGACGCAGGCGGCTGGCTGGAGACGAGCCAACCCCCGGCAGTTACGGGGCGAGCGGCGGCCGTAACGCAGGCAGCGGCAGCCGAGAGCTGCTCCCTCAGCAGGCGCAGGCACCGCTGGGTGCAGAGCGCTCGCTCCGCCGGCGGCTGGTTGGTGATGGCGCCCAGGCCCCCAAGGGCTGGTGCTGCACCACCAGGTCCAACACCCCGCTGCCGTATCTCCTCAGAAGCTGCTCGCTGGGAAACGGCACTTCCAAGGGTATCAAGGGCCGTGGAAGCCTCTCCTCGCACCCCCAACGAACAGCCTGGCACCACGGGAGCGGGAGCACTCCTCTGTCGCATGCTATAGGCATCTGAGTGACCTACCCTGATCAGAAACCAGTGGCCCGAAACAAAGCCTTCCCGGGGCTGAAGTACCTGAAGGGGCCTACAGGAAGGATGGAGAGGGACTTTTCACAAGGGTGTGTAGTGATAGGACAAGGGGGAATGGCTGTAAACTGAAAGAGGGCAGATTATTAGGAAGAAATCCTTCACTGTCAGGGTGGTGAGGCACTGGAACCCGTTGCCCAGAAAAGCTGTGGCTGCCCCCTCCCTGGCAGTGTTCAAGGCCAGGTTGGATGGAGCTCTGAGCAACCTGGTCTGGTGGAACATGTCCCTGCTTATGGCAGGGGGGTTGGAACCAGATGATCTTTTAAGGTCCCTTCTAACCCTTACCATTCTATCATTCTATAAAGCAATACCTCCAGGAGCCCTACCCCCTGGATCACATAAATCCTGCCTGAAAAACAAAGAGCTCCTTTCCCTGAGTGTGGTTGAAGAGACCAGACACAGCCCCTGTTCTTGGTGCGGTCTCTGCCAGACTGGATGGGAAAGAAGGAAGATGGCTCCTGTTGGACATAAACCACTTTACAGCACGACACAGGACTGACCTTTCTCCTCACCAAAACAAGCATACTCCTGACCACATTCCTTCCCAAGGAAAGCGATTCTGGAAGAATTTTAATTCTGGGATTCTGGTTTGGTTTTAGCTCTGAGTAGAGCAGTAGCATAAGTGTTTCAAATTGGTCTTCATTTCTTTGTCAGGCTTTAACCATCATGAAATACAAGGAAGACCAAGAGACTTATGTCTTAGCAAGATCTCCTAATAAAAATAAAAGGGATCAGTCATATATAAAATGTGGAAGAGATTATTGCTCCAAAAATGAGAAACTGGGCCACAAGGCCACCGTGAACAATGGTGAGACTATAGTTTGTGTGGAAGTCCTAATGCTGTGCTTTCTTTGAAGCTGTCAGAAAGCTCCATTTATTGGCTTATTGCAGCCACCATTTCTGAATCCTTACACAAACAGGTTACCGGGGGAGACAGGGTGAGAAAAGTATCTACAAAACAGTAATACACCAAAAACCATGAACACGCTATATTCACTCACCAGATACACAGATCAGCCACATCCATGCTAACTGCAATCCATTACATTAAGAGCATGGTCTGTCCTTTGATTTCACCAGAGAGAATCCTGTTGAAAGCTGAGATACTCATGCTCATGACAGTATTAATAAAAAACAAACCAACTAATCCTTACACAGAAACAAAGTTGGGATGAAGTATTAGACAATGCTGCATCTTCAAAAGTAAGCTGTCTCTTCTCTTTCCCCAAACGACTCCCTACTTCCCTGAAACATACGTTCATATCTTAGTATGGAAATTAAATACAAATTAAAACAGTTTGTGACCAACTTGTGTTTGATCCCTTCTGGCTTCTCATTATAAATGCAAAATTATCTTCTAAGTGTGAAAAATGAATGAAGCTGAAATGGCTCAGTATTAACATCAGGATAGCGACAGTAACCCAAGGGAAAGGAAAGGGAGTCAGACAGATTTTTAAATCTACAGTTGATTTACTCCAGAATTCTTTCTGCTCCATTTCCGTATTTGTAAGATCCAAGTCTTCTACAGGGGAATTAAGTTTTAAAGCACAATTTGAAGTACTGTCTAAAGCCAATGGCCCTGCATGCAATACTCTAAGGAACCTATTACTCTTTCTGTTCCCCCTTCTACAGTTATCCGTTTATTGCAAAAGGACCTAAATGCTAGGCCCTCTCTGTACCTTCCCAAATTGTCTGGAATTGGAGAGGGTCTTCAATCTTAGGATGCTGCCCCAGCAGCAGGTCTGAAAGCTTCCTCACCACGTACGGCTTTACCACCCCAATTCCTGCTTCTCCATTGAAAGGAAATTAACTATCCGAGTATTCAGTAAAAAAATCCACGTGTTGAATTGCCTGTGCCTTTAGAGCAGTGTTTGCTTTCTGGTTTCTAGAACAACAGAAGAGGCAGTCAGCTTGGTGCTATATTAAGAAAACTGGAAGGAAGAAAAATTTGGTTTAGCACAGTAGAGTCACTAACCTTATCAGCACAGAACTTGTCTCCAATCTTTTTGAAAACCAGCCCTCAGCCACATCCTATTGCAGGAGACACAGGCTAGAGCATGTGACTGGTGACTAGTACTCACCACCAGCCCTAAGGAACAGCAGCTCTGAACTGACTCGGGACAGCGAGACAGGACTGCAGAGGATGTGAGTTAAGTCTCATGCTGCACCCCAGAGCGAAAGCTCCCTGGCTGTGACAGAAGATGGCAGCCCAGATGACAAGGGGAAATAGCAGAGACACATACACAAAGCAATTTTATGAAGGAAGCTATGAAGACATGAACTTTACAGCTAGAGGCAAAACCAAATAGTAAGCAAGTTTGCTTAGGTCCTGCCCATGTGCCCATTTTTTCCCCGTGGGCTGTGTTTATTTCACTGAAGACAGCTTTTTCCTGGCAGAGTACTGTATTGTGAAGTCTTTGGTAGCTTCTACAAGTTAAACACTGTGGATTACAGACTGTCACCAATCCCTCCAGCAGATGGGATGTGACAATGATACTACAAGCATTTACAATCAGATTCCCCTGCCCCCCCCTTTTTTTTCCATATCAAGGCTCTAATCTCCTCAAGTAGAAGCCATTATGTTGTGGATTTGAAGTGCTTACTCCTGTTCTAAAAGGCAATATAGATTGAAGGTTGCTGGAGCCAGAATACAGATTAATTATCAAAAAAGAATATGCGTTTCTACTCCATTATTCACAGATAGAATTAGGTGTCCAGCTGAAAAACAACCTCCCTGAGAGAAGAGGTTTTGCAGCAAACTGAGTGGCTCATTTGTTTGATTTTTTGACACAGATTACCACTGCAAGAGTTGTTTCACCAAATATCTCAGCTCAAAACCTTAAACTCATAGCAAAGCTCTGGTCTGCAAGTATTTATGTACTTGTCCAAGTTTCCTGACAGAAGTAAAAGAACTGTCATATATAGTTCACATAAACTGTCATATACAGTCATATAAAAGAACTGACAACTGTCAGGCATGTGCACTTGTAGGATTGGGTTCATAGAGCATATAATCATGTTGGTTGGAAGACACTTCTGGAGGTCATTTAGACCAACCTCCTGCCCAAAGCAGGACAAGTTAAAGCCAGGTGGTTCAGGGCCACATCCAGTTGAGTTTTTAGTGTCTTCAAGGTTGGAGATTCTATAACCTTCCTTAGCTCCCGTTCCAATTTCTGACTACTTGTATGGTGACAATTTTTTCCTAATGTTTAATCAGAATTTTCTATACACCAACTTTTCTCTGTTGCCTCTTTCCTATCCCTGTGCCCTCTGAGAAGGGTCTGGCTCCATCTTCTGTATACCTTCCCATTAGATAGCTCAGGACAGCAGAAAGGTCTCCCTTAGCTTTGTCTTCGTAAACCCAGTTCTCTCTCCTGCTACCCTTTGTGCTCTAGCTCTCTGATCTTGGTGGCATCTGCTGGACTCACTCCAGTGTGTCAGCATCTTTCTTCTACTGGGGTGTCCCAAACAGGACACACAACTCCAGATGTGGTCATACAATTACTGAATAGAAGGCAAGACTTACTACCTCAGCCTGCTGGCTTCGTTTTCGTAATGCAGCCCCGGATGCAGCTGGCCACCTTTGCCACAAGGGCACACTTCTGGCTCCTGGTCAACCTGCTTTTGAACAGGATGCCCATCCGCTTTTTCTGTGGAATGTTTTTTCCGCCAGTACTACTGCATGGGGTTATTCCAACCCAGATGGAATACCCAGTCACATTTGCCCTTGTTAAACTTAATGAGGTTTAGTTCAGCTCATTTCTCTTGCCTGTCAATAAACATCTGAATAGCAGCTGTATCCTCCAGCATACCATAACCTACCTAGTAATCTACACTGCTCTTGATGGAAGCAGCTATTCTGAAAAATCAGGCTCCTTACCTTTGTAGAAGCAACAGATTTTACAAAATGTATTGCTTGATTCCCTTTGCTCTGAACATGCTACATGCTCACATTCGCAGCTTTCTGAACGTCTTATGAATACAAGTGCACAAGTGTTGCCTCTATTCTCTTCTATGGGTTTAAGCTCCTTCTAGCATCACCCAGGATGCATCAGGCCCCCATCCGACTGGTTTGGTCAGTGCAAGAGGGGAACATCAAGAAGTACCTAGGCCACAGAAGAGAACTTAGATGCATCTGAACCAAAAAGCCCACAATGCATAGGGACAGTGCAGAAGGACGCAGACTGATACTGAACTAAGACAACAGGAAGTGTTACAGTTCAGTTCAACAAATGCTGACAAAGTTCAGATCAGGAATGTTTAACTATTTTATGTTAATAAGAAATCCTAGGAACTTGATTTCATTGCAGATCAACATTTTCATCTGACACTTGATGGAAAAAACTGTTCTTGAAATAACAGTTTCACATCACATGAGAATTCCTCTTTGTCTTTAAATCCAGTGCTAGACTAGTAAGAACAGCATGATTCACTGTCAAGAAACATTTACCACGACTTCTCATGAGAGTTAAAAAAGGAACAAAAGTTGTGTCAGAATAATTCAAACAGATAAATCTTATGGCACATTTCAAAGGCTCACATCAAAGCAATTTTATGCAGACTCTCTTTATACAGTAAGTAGTTACATATAATATGCATGACAAAAATATGACAGTTTCTGTTTTTAATATTTAATATCCAATCTAAACATAAGTATTCAAAAGGAAATATTTTTACACCATTTCAGTAGTAACTTAGCTCAGTAGTTGGCTGCAATCATCCTTACTGTTGTCAGGAACTGGCTGGAGCTATAAGCATATAAACACCTATTAAAGTTAATGCATGACAAAGTTCCACCGCAACCCTCTGAAAAGCAAAGAGTTACATTAAAAGGAATTCAGACACTGAAACACACTGAAATGTATTGTGCCCTACAGTAGAGTTTGATACTCTACTGGTCAGAAACATGATGGTAACTTCAAAAGGCACTCTGAGTTAAACTACAGTAACTCCGGTCCACAATGGTTTTCGAATCTTGGTATAGTATAGTAGAAAAAAACCCTATATTTATTCAATATAAATTGCTTTAATCTTTGTCCTAGCCCCAGAGCTGTCAAATTATATTGCACTTTTAAAATATTCTGTGTAGGCTGTGATAAAAATCTAATATTTACATGTTGTGTTTGTTACAGAACAATGCATTACTTTGTAAAATATTTTAAGAATGAAGTTTTAACACTTACTCTTGTATTATTAAATAACCAGAGGCTATATCAAATATATATTTTTTTTATTAGCTCCTATTCTAGAAACATTTTTGGTCCTTCAAAAAATTTGTTATGCTGCAATTCATGTCCACAACTGTTATCAATGCTTGCTTGAAATTGCAGTAGTTAATATTTAAATAAATACATACGTAATTTCTAAAGTAGTAACTTTGTAAACAAACTGCTGTGGAAAGCCTGTATCAAGACTCAATTTGGCATGTTATGACTTTAATTGGCAATACTTTACAGTTATACAACCTCTGCCAGGGTAGAAAACAGTTTGGTAGGCACATCTTATAAATCAGTCTGGACAAAAGACCTAAAAAATACTGATTGTTCCTTAGGTTGTATAAATAAATAAAAATTCTCAAAGAGTAACATGATCCACTGAAATCAAAATTGACATTTATGTGATCCATGGCGGGGGGGGGAAGGAAAGCAATTCTATTCTTTTTAAATACAACCTGAAGGAAATGAACAAGCCATAAATGAACATATGATAACCAAGGTGTACAGGACACAAAGGTTGGCAGAATAAAATGAGCATTATGAATTTATAGAAATACTGATCTAGACAGAACTGGTATCTTAGCTGCGTCTCACCAGAAAACAATCATCATTCATTTTTAAATCCAATTTTGAAGAAACATTCCAAATCTGTGTTTGGTAAAACAAATTCCGTGCAAAGCACTAGCTCTGATGAAATTTTGCTGACATCTGGGTTGCCCGACATTCCTGTTAAAACATGAGTGGTAACATAAAAGAAACATAACAGATGTACAGTTATGCCATTTACATATAAATATGTATATATGCATGTTCTAGAAATTCAAATAATGTCAGGTCTCATTGGCTGCGTTGGATATATTTTATATAGTACAGTTGTAGTTTACATGTTCAATTTCATGACACCCAAAGTGCTCTGCATATGCACCCTTGTGCTTCTCTGTAGTTTTGTATTCTGTATAGAATAACTTTCTTTTGGTTTTCATCACTAGAAACAGATGGTTTGAGAAAGCAAGGAAAAGCTACTTGCAGGCTTTTGTGGAAAACACAGGATTTGGTTTTTAAGTTTGTTACTGATTGATGAAATGAGTAAATGTTTCTGTCCAAAACCAAGAACCATGTTGATAAGCTTGCTGTTAGTAGAGACTAAAAGCTGTCACAATATCTAATCTACATGCCTACTCTGTGTAGTTAACGGAGCCTTCAAAGGGCAACTGAAAATTCTTCAGTTCAGAAGCCTACCCTTTCTCATTACCCATACAGAGAGCGGTTTCAAAATTCCTCTCCTTCCCTTCCCTCTAGAGAATTAGAGGAATATCCAGTGCTACACCAGATTAAACCTCTGTCCCATCACTAATAAACTGCATACCTTGCAAGCAAAGGTCAATGTTGTTTGAAAGGAAAAAAACCACAAAAATTAGTATCAAGAATTAATATAGCTCATTAAATAACTACACAGTGATTTGTCCATAAGTTAAACACTTAAGATGCAACTGTACTATACTTTATCATATACATAAAGCAACTGTAACTGAGTTAACAGCTACATTTGCCTTTTTTTTGCTCCTCATTCAGCTGTTCTGTAGAGCTGTGCCCATTGGAGCGCACTACCCCTTCTGGGATCCAGGATTTATCCACACACCGTTCCATGCGCTTCATAATGAGGTCAAGCAGAGTTTCAATGGCTTTGCTTACATTATTCCCATTAGCTGCACTGGTTTCAAAATACGGTATTCTGCAGAAGACAAAAAACACAAACTTACATCACACAGTTTATATTCATAGGAGAAAAAAAACAATACATGATTACTGCCACATACTTAGAAATCACATAAACACTGTTACTGTTACTCCACAGCAGAAAAACACTAAGCTGTCAGTGGTCTGAAATGCAAAAGAAATTAATGAAATGGCTGACTCTGTAGGTAGGGCAGAAGGATAAGCTCTAATTCACATCACACAGTCCAGAATTTACAGAGGCACTGGTCAGTATGAGTTCCCAAAGTTATGCTCCTGAGGTCTGCTTTTCTCAGCTCCCTTCCCCACAAGAGATGCAATTACTTTATATGGCCTTGTGTGTATAAGTGTTCTCCTTACTGATTTCTATCTGCATCAGGTAAGGAGTCATTGCAAGAGAGGTAACGCCATAAAGATTCCTAATGTGGTACTTTATCACTACAAAAGGTAACTGTTTCTTCTGTTGACACCTCAGCCATGAACTCTCTTGCATTAAAAAAACCAAAACCAGACCAAAACCTCAGTGTTCAAACCACCTAAGTCTTTGTTAACAAAAGTTTGTGGGCCCCCTTGGTTTTGAAAATACATTGCTAGTTTTCACTGTTTCAGTGGCAGGTCTGTAGGCTTTGACCTTCTGCGCTCAGTGCTCCCCACAGGGTGGTGCTGGAGTGGCTTCGGTAGCGTTACTCCCCAAGTGACTGATATAATCACTTCATAATTTTACGTATTTCTTACTTAACTTGCAAGATTCAATGAGTGGTCAATAATATTATCTTACTGCCTCAGTGCGTAGGTCTCCTGCAAACATTTTCAAAATACATCACTTAACATCTACAAGGCCTTTCCACAGAAAGAGGATATTCACTATCTTGCACTTTTGTTACCAGAAGACGGCTTGCTACAGCAGGATTTATTGTGCTTCCCCTCAAGAGCAAGCGAATCCTAGCAACCATCCTGTCCAATCTGCACAGGGCAGAGCACTTTCTGACTGCCTACAGATTGGACATGATCTATAACTTTCACTTTTAGCTCCCTCTTCCTAAATTAAGTTGGCATTTTCAGCCACAAAGATAAACATTTCATAAATTATTTCCAGAAGTCACACACAAAGAGATCTCTTCCAAATGTTTAAGAAATGCCCACATGCCATCTGCTGCTGTTTAAGAGTTTTTGCTCCTTCACAAGCAGCTGGTTAAAGTACCATACGCACTTGCTGTTGTCTGTGAGACATGGACTTCAAACAAGCGTTTTCACAGGAGAAGGAAAAAGTAAGAAGGTACTATCGCACTAAACCCATTTGTCTCTAATAGACAGATTGCTTCTGATTTGCCCCCAATGATTTTCAAGGTCAAGGAAAACTGATATGTGGCTATGTGACAGGAAACAGCATGGCACGCCAAGATGGGACCTGCAGAACAAGGCAGTCAGCACTGAGGACCTAGCATTCACACTGTGCATGTTTTGTGGGCTTTACTTTGGACCAGCTCTAATCTATTCACCTGGACTGAACGCAGATTACTGGCTAGAGCACATCATCTAATTTCGTTTTCAACTGAGAAGGATTCCAGTTCACGTGCTAGAAAGCTGCTCCACTGTGTGAATCAGACCACAATAAGTGGATCAGAAGATTTGCTTCAAAAGAGCACTTATGACCCACACTGAAATACAAATGTACTCCAGAGATGAAACCCACAGAAGAGTAAGGGTGGTACAAAAGTACTATGGGATTAATTAGTACCTGATAGGAACAAAGGTTTCACATAGTTCCTTTCAGGATACAGGACCTGTGCCTGTAGGGAAGGGCAAGGCCACCCTGTCTTCCTGCTGCCCTGACTCGGTTCTCAGACTCCCTGGGAGACTGTGAGAGTGCAGATGCCTGCAAGAAAATATGACTGACCCCTTTGGGGCTAAGTCACCGAGAATTCACCTAAGGTACAAAGTCCTAACAAAACTGCTTGAACAGTTGAGGGAAGATTGAATGGGGAGGGGGCAGAGAACTGGGGAACCGTGGTCCGGACCAGAACTGCTCCTTCTGTGGGAACCCGGCACTCTGTAAGCAGACTGAATACTGGTGAACGGGTCCCGAGGCTTTCAAAGAAACCAAGGCCTCATGTTTCTATGGCTATGTGAGAGACAATGGCTACCCTACAACAAACTTTTGTAAAACAACTCAGCTTGTAATTAGGATATCACTGCTCGGTATTATTTCTGTTTTCCCTAAAATCTGATGTGATGCGCATTACCTCACACCAAATGCTCTCTGGATTTCACTTTGTAAGAGACCTGGGTTTTATGGGCCCCATAGAAAGCCTCAGCACAGGCAAGAGCAAAGAATTAGAACCCCATCATTCACCTGACACTCCAGCTAAATTCTACATCTTTTCCAGAATGTTTGTGAAAATTTGTTTACTGCCAAGGAAAGAAGACTCACTGATCTCCAGTGCAAGATTATTGCAATACTAAGTATGAATTTTCAGGCAATGCAGGAATAATTCATCTTTGACAGAAAAAAGATACCATACCAGCCAGTTAAGCATTCTGAAATGCTTATTTTCACAGTAACTTTTCAGTATATAGAAAAGCATTACAGAAAACATTTTACTCTGCTTTTAACACAGCAATAACTGGAAGGAAGTTACTTACCCATATTTTTCTGCAAGTTCCTTAGCCTCTTCTTCTTTCACCACTCTTTGGTCTTCCAGATCACTCTTGTTTCCACATAATACAATGTCGGGGTTTTCACAATATGCATGCATTTGTAGCTGACCTAGTAGCAACAACATGAATAGGGGTCACAACTTACTGTCACAAATAAAGCTCATTAAGAATACTACCACATTTCAAGGGACACAAAGTCCTTCAGGAAAATGACTCCCTGAAAGACAGAAAACAAGTACATTCTCTGTTATCTCACAGGACTTCTGCTATTGCACTGAGGGGCCAGAGAACAGGTGGACATCCACTATCACGTACCCAGTGAAAAAGCCAGGGGAGCAGAAGCCTGACAAAGTTAGCATAGAAGCTGTGTATTTGTAGTTTAAATTGTTACGCTCACCAAGCATCTTCAGTGAGCTGCCAGGAAAGGATATACTTCCACCTCCTGACGCATGATGCAGTTTGCAAACTCCTTTGCCTAGATACACCAGCCTAGTAACGTTTGCCTTGCATTAAATTTTGCTGACAAAGCTTCAGGTAGGTCAAAATAGAGTTTTGCATAGGCTTTCCACACACTTAAATTATTGAGTATCACCAGAGCCAGGGATATGATGTTCTCTCAGCTTGCTTTTATATAGGTTAAGATTCAAGTTCAGGGGGCAAAGCTGAATTTCAGGTAAGCACTAGAAGCCACCACTAGCAGCTATTACAATGATGAATGTAACGTTTACTTTCTTTTACTGAGAAAGCTATAAAACCCAGTATTTTCAGTTCTATTTCTCAGTGAGACTCCTTATTTACAAACATAGCTCCCTCCCCACCCATGCAAAGAAAAAAGAGAAGTGCCATACTTATCCAGTTCCTGACATTCAGAAAGCTTTGCTCATTTGTCAGATCAAAGAGTAGAAGGAACCCCATGGCATCTCTGAAGAAAGCTGTTGTCAAGCTACGAAACCTAGACCAGCAAAGTGAAATTAGTTGGCAAGTTACTTTGAAAATATAATTGCATACAGTCATGAAACTGTGGTAACTTAATACTGAATTAACTAGAATGAAATATTCATCATAATTGTTTTGCTGATGCATGGACTGCATAACAAGAATTGCTAACATTACTATGGTCTAATCAAGGCCTAAATCAAGGAGACGTTTCACTCGAGCGCGAGAGCTTTACACAAAGTCTTTACAATAAAGCATGACTTCATCAAGAATCAGAAATTAAAACAAGAATGAAATTCAAACTTTTAACAGAAATTTGTCCCCTATATACATCAGTTCTTGATTTTAAGATTATTAACCACTAGGATGCTAGTCTTTCAATAGACAAATAGAAAAGAATCCTTTGAGGCAATTTCACCTGTCTGACTTTCCCAAGACCTCAACGTATTTACAGAAATTTAAGGAAAACTGAAAAAAGAAAAGCTTTAAAAGCGTCTATATGCATTTGCCATGACACAATAAACTTAGAGTTTCCAAAAGACAAAAAGCAACAATTACAGTTTTGATGTTCTACAGTTGTAAGTTACAGTTGTAATTTAATGGGTATTCCTAGGAAACTTTCCATCATTGTTAAAATTAAAGTGCATTTTCCAATCTCGAGTCATACAATTAAAGTGTAACAATCAATAAAGAGAATTCATGTACTCGCTTCCATTTGCATCTAGCTTGATGGCAACTATCTCACTTGCTAGGTGTGAGGTGGAACATACCTCTCCTGCCCTGCAGTGTCCCAGAGCTGAAGATGTATCCTCTGTCCTCTGCCACCAACACCATCTGGCCCATTGGGTCTATACACCTGTAATGGGTAAATTTGCAAGACTGAGTGTTAGCAGTCCTGCCTCTACAGAACACAAAAATAACTGACATTTAAAGTCATTAAATGCAGAAAAACTGGCATTGCCGATGAAATGATCCCAACTACAACTCAATCCTTCTGCTTTCTCAGACAAGAGTAATACAGGCTACATTTTAATTTTGCATCCAATTGAATAAGCGTAAAAGTGAAACTGGAAAACCAGTATCCAGTAGACTGTGTACTCCAAACAGGCATTTAGATCGGCCATTAAGTTTCGTTAGACAAACTTAATTTTGGTATTTTTATTTTCTATTTTTTGCTATTATCTTGTATCAAGTTCAATTTAAAATGTAAGAAAGCAACAATCAGGTCATGCAATCTGGCGATATATTTGTATCACTAAGTGAACCTCATTAGCAAACAGAATATATTCATAAAGATAATGACATCTCAGCTGCCAAAAAGATTGCTGAAAAAGAGCTGACGGTAGATCTTATCATAGCTTAAAAAGCAGAAATTAGATGATAGTAATAAAAGCTGAAGAGTTTACTCAGCCTGAAAATATAAATAAGGGCATCTGTTAGCTTTGAAAGGATCAGATTAAAATATATTAATTTATTGTTTAGAACACTGCATGGTAGGTCATCTTCTTTACCTTCAGCTGTCATTGTACCTAAGATTACTAGAGTTACAAACATATCTTTAGACACACAAACTTGCTGAATTTGGGGATTATATGATTCAAGTTATGAAACCTAAAATTTGGTCCTAAGTTATCAAATATGCTGATCAAGTAAACCCACCATGTTTACTATCCCACAAAAAGAATACCAACTTATTCAAGAGATCAGTTTCACATTTCACTAAGATATATACACCTTGCACTACTGTGGTCCATCTCATCTATCAAAAGCCAGTCTGCACAATGCCCATTAAACCACCCAGATTTCTGGATGAAAGGCATTTAATACTTCTACACAAGAATGAGAAAAACTTGTGCCAACTCAGTTTCTCAGGGCAGTAAGGACCAGTACCCCATTGGTTATCATAATGCAGTGCTCAGCTTCATATCAAAAGTATGTTTGCCTAGTTTAATAACAATTCAGGGGTTAAAAAAAAAACCCTATCTTATTTTTCACAGTTCTTCTCTGGTAACTGTTTAGGAAGCCAGATCAGCTCCATGTATGATGCTATCCCATTTTATTCACATGTTTAAAATGGTTTTGAAAAATCAACATTGCAGTCTTTGTTCACTAGCCATTTCAGTTCACAAACAGCAAAAACATTTTTACTACAGCCCAATCCTTCCTCGTGAAGGAAGTTCAACAATAAAAGTGCTGCTCCAGGTATTATGTGCACAACTCACAGAGCAGATACACTCTCATCAACACTTGCTGACCAGTAAGAAGTAGTTGCTTAGAATCAGCTCTTCTTACTTTTATACTTTCGGGAAAACAGGGGGGACAACACACAACAACAACAAAAATAACCAGTAAAATGCGATCATTTCCTTGTCATAAGATCAAGTACTATTACTAGTACAGTAACTATTGATTGCATACCTACACGTAAGTATCGACAGGTCAGATTTTTAAAACATAGATTCTAGGCACCACCAGGACAGATACCATTTTAAAGTAGCACACTGTTTGTGAAAACTCACCACTCTCTTTTCCCGAAAGTCAATGCCCACCGTTGTGATAAATTTGGAATTAAATTTGCCATCCGTATATTGGTAAAGAAGGCTGGTCTTTCCCACTCCAGAATCACCCAGTGCTAGAAATTTTATGAGGTAATCATAGTCCCCATCAGACATAGTGAGAATTCAGGAGACACCTTAAAAATCAAAGCAAAAAGGATTAGTTAGTCAACAACTCTGCCAAGGCTTCTTTTGACAAATGTTTAAAATACAAATCACTATTTGAACTACAAAGCATCCAGCAGTGGCACCAGTTCTGTACTCTTTTACTGGTTTCACCTTAAACTCTCAATTATGCCAATTATCAACATCAAACTCAGCTGTGACTGAAAAAGTGCATGGTTATTTTTATTACGTTCCTCTTACTAGAAAAAAGAAGGCAACACAATTTTAACTTCTTCAGGAAAGACTGGAAATCAATGTCAAAGTATTCAAGACATCTGGAACATGAACAGCAGAACTGTTTTTAATCTGCGTGGAAGCTGGCAAAAGCTATTTAAACATACTAGCCATGCAATTCTGACCTCAGATTCACTGTGACATTATTAACATAGGCAAAAAAAAATTTTTTCCAGACTGCCCACTATTTAAATAAAAATTACAATCATTTTCTATCAATAGCTATTTTTCAGTCTTAAAAAAGCTTTTTCATAAAAGGAGGAAAAATAACCAAGCAACATTTTTTTGCTTTTTTTTGGTTTTTTTTTTTGTTTTGTTTTGTTTATAGAATAAATTTTCAAAGTTTTAAAAGTTTTTATCATGATGCTAGTTAATAATTTAAACTAAATCTTGATCCTGAATTGCCATTAAACAATACACAGGTTTTCCCATGGCCTGTATACATTTCAGAAACTTCTCTCTATCTTTTTTGTGCCTTTGAAAAAATAACCATACTAGATATAGTCTGATCAAAGTGCAGTAACAGAACGTATAACACAAATCACTGGCAAATTTCATTTATACTAGAAAGACTCATGTAAGAGCACTAGTACTTTCCTGCTGAGTGGCTACTGAGCCTCTCTTCCCCCAAAACAAACAGTAGAGAGCTGCCTTATGTTGTGTTCAAAGACATGAAGATGAAAAGATATGCCTAAAATAACCATTCTAAAAGCAACATAAAACTGGCATTAAATTGTCTCTTATGAAGGAGGGAAATAGATACTAAAATACAAAAAAATAAGACAGATGATGAAAAAATACAAAAAGAAGTGAAATCTGCTGTTTCAACTGTAAATAACTATTTTTGGAACTATTTGTAGCCTGAACTAGATAAAATTATTCTGCAGTAGTTTGCATCAATGGCAAAACATCAATTCATTTCTTGAATATCAACTCACAGCTTGAGGTTTGGAACAAACTCTGTATCTCAAGTATGTGGGCGTCAATCACCACATTTAAGCTAAAACCATAACTATCTTTAAAGCTTCAACCCTATGTTAGTACTGGTCTTGGTTACAAGACAGAACTGTGATTAGTCAACTTAGCCACGACTGGATTGACCATGATCACACACAGACAATGGTTACACCCAGACACTCTCCAACTGAGGAGTCAGTGGAAAAGCATCTGACACTTTTTTGCCATTTCCAGTTTTAAAGTCTCCCCTTCCCCAGCCAAGGCATAATTCACATTGTACCATCAAGGACAGTAAAACCTTACAGGAAAGGGGTTTTAGGTGACAGAGTTCACACTCACTACCATGCCACAGCTAGCCAATTCACTTTCTGCTGTTGTGTTCTAATACAAAGTTTTGCAATGAGTAAAAATTTGAAACAAAAAACCCTGCAGTAATAGTTATCAGTGAGTTTTTACATAAATGCACGACAACTGCAGGCCTGCATCCACCTCGCAGGTCTGAAGGAGTAGCATATTCAAGTAAGCAAGTTGAACAGGCAGCCACACACTGACCTAAGAACATTCTTAGAAGAAACTGAAAGCCCTGATCCATTAGACACACTTACACATACCAGCAAAAGCATTTCTGGGAACTTTGTGTTGTTTTTTAAATCCTCCCCCATCGTGGGGAAGGAAAAAAAAACAGTAAAATCAGATCACCTACCTTGTAGCTCTACAAAGCTTTTTCATTGAAATGCACTAGAATAAAAGCAGACATATTTTAAAAAGCAAACAAGGAGACTTTTACTAAAGACTGGATTTGATTTAGACTTCCATCTTATATATGGGGTTTCTTTGCCCTCGGATGTTCTCAAAGGGCTGTGTAAACTCCCCCTCTACTCAAGCATATGTTCTTTCAGCTTCAATACAACTAAATCAATTGTTGCTTTAAAAGGCTTAAATGCAAATCTTAGGGCCAGTATATTATACACAGACAAGCTAGCTTCATGTCTTTTACTATGCTGTCCCACCTGTACGGAAGTACTTGCCTTGTCGTGTTGGTATTTTGTTAGCTAGCTATAGGTACATAGAACATAATTTTAATAACAGATACAAATGATAGTGCCACCTAATCACTCCTAATTTATGTCGTAAGGAAGCAGTTTTATCATGTACCCTGTGCAAGACCTTATGGAGGAAGCAAGGGAGCTACAGCTCTTACTTGGAGCTGTAAGAAACTTACAATTCAGCTGCACCCTTCTGCTGAACAGGGCTGGGTGAAAGCTCTCATTAAAACAGAAAGGTTAAGGTTAGACCTTGGGGAAGTAAAACCTAAAGGTATTCCTAGTGTCATATCTGACTTGTAGAGTATCTGTTTGGACAAACACGCCACATCATCTGGACCACTTAAACCTCAGTTCTCCATATGGCTGATAACAAACTTGCAAATGATGCCTAGAGGACTAGGAGCCCTTCACAGGAAGGGCATAAAACGCCTTCTAAAGGATTTGCTCGAGAAGGAAATTTTCTCCTTTGGCTTTTGAAATGCACACACCTTTCATTGCACCCCATAATACCAATCTATTATTCAAGTATCTCCAGGGAGTGGTTCTTGCGAAACCCTGCACAATTCCCCTATCCTTGGAGACATGCAAAGAGCTATTTTCATAGCAGTTTCAAGCCTTGTCCTCCTCCCTGTACAAATATTTAAAGAGTGATCTCCACCCTCTGCTTCCAAGACCTGCAGTCCTAGTGCCCAGACAAATCCAGCTCCACACAACAGAAACAAAAATACAGTCACAGCAAAGTCTATTCATAACAAAAACTGCTGTGGAGTTTTTAAAAGTCATGGCCCTCTTACTAAAAACCCATGCCATTTTTTCCTTCCAATTTTGCTTTTTTTAAAATTAGGCTTTGTAGCTTCACACCTTCCTGTCTTTCCTTCCACATTTCTATGCCTCGGGTATCAGGAGAGTGGGAGGTAGAAAAGAAAGAATCAGAGAAAATTAACGATACAATTAGAATTCATCAGGTCACCACAAGAAAAAAAATCTGAATTCATCATCATTCCCAAATCTTCCTTCTAAGAGTAAGAACTCCTTGGCTGAAAAAAAAAATCACTGATGGACACAGTGTTAGGCTCCACATCAAGCCCTTCAGGGTTTTGCCTTTGGTAAACACCTCCTCAAATCCCATTCAGCTCTGGCACTGCACATCTCCTAGCACGCAGATGGACAGGGGCTATAAGCAAGTGCTTAGAAAATTCCACTGGCCTTTTCCATTGCCGAGATCCCCAAAGCCGTCACTTCAGCTGTGCCTGTAGAGCTGCCACTTCAGAGCCTCCACATGCACACGCGTCCAAATTGTGGCTTGCCAAGAAGGGATGCTCTGCAAAGCAAGCGTTGCTCTTGTTCAGGGGATCTCCTAGTCCAAGGCACTTTCACATTAACAGGCATCAACGTTAAAAGGCTCATATTTTTGCCTCCAGGACACAAATATCACAACCTTATTGTGTGATAAAATATTCAAGAGTACAGCAGTGTTGTTCCTGAATAAATTAAGGAAATCGGGTTGGCATGCAGGATTTCCCCTGTGCAGTATGGGGACAGGGAATATGCTTTCCGAACAAACTGGCCTTGCACAAAACATGCAACCCCTTTGCTGCTACAGAGCTGATGGAGGGCAGAAGGAAGAAGGAAGAAGAGATGAATAAATGAAAACACAAGCCAAAAAAAAATAAAATTGAGCTGCAAAGAAAACTGTGTACATGCACACACAGAGTGTAAAATTCAGATCTGGACATGCTTGATCAGACAGTCCTCAAGCACATCAATTTAAAGTAAAGTATAGCACTTACCCCAAACTCTGCTAAAGGAATAGTTAGGGCACACTGGAGACAGTACTTCAGCGGAGTGTTTTTCTAGCACCACCTCTTTAGCACACAGCCAACAGGCTTACGTGTCACCCATTTGCATTCATGTTGATGGGTGCTCAGAGATAAAGAGGTGTGCCTCACGTCTCCATGTCTAAGGAGGGTGCTGCCTGACAGCGTGGCTGGAAAGCAATTACACAGTTCACATGTCCCATTTATTCCTAGAGGCAAACAGCATTGCAGAAGAGATTTGTGCATGACCTACCCAGGAGCAGACATAAGTATCTGCTAAATCACCCACAGACATTAATACAATCATATTGTCCCTAACAAGTGTTTTCATACAAAAATGTATTAATAATGGAGTATATGGATCACAGCTGTTCAGTTCCCTTCACAGCTTTATATCATTCTCTCAGGTGCAGGAGGATACAGTAGTCTCTAATGCAAACTGCCATTTTCTTTCTCTCTGGTGCAGACTCAAGGACACCACGCTGCCCCGCAGGTACCATGGTGAAAGGCATCTTTACCACAGATCTCTAAAGAAGAGAAAAATTATTCTTTGGCAAAGACTGGATGATCAGGTATTATGTCTGACATGACTGCAGACCACACCTGCAACACCACCCCATTTTGCAGAGAAGCAATACATATTTAACAGAGGAAGTTTTTCAGGGGTGGGAGGGTCCTCCCCACACTACATCACCTAGCCAGCCCTCCCAAAAGCAAAAAAGCCACTATTCTGTACAAAGCTACTCATATAAAACCATTTGTTTGACTAAACCCACTCTTCCCCCTCCTACCAAGTGAAATGACTCTGTACAACTCAGACATCACCCCAGCATCCTGGATCTGTAGCGCAGCCAGCCATAAAGCCAGTGACTAACATGGTAGGATATACCACACAACTACAAAGAGAGATACTAATTTGAATTTGCCAAAACACAGATATCAGACCAATAATTAGTCCATGTTTTAAGATAACACAGGATTTCATCACATTGTCTTTTTGGGGATGGACAGCAGATGCTCAAGGGTTACAGTTAACTTGTAACAGTGCCCACCTTCTGCAAGTGTCACTCCGCTTTCAGGTAGATCTTACAGACAAAGACAGACAAGCTGTGTCTTGGCCTTGCCTTCTTCGCGCAGGAAAACCAGATCCCACTGGAACAGTGGGACATGCTCTAGGCTAATACTAGAGCTAGGAGCCAAACTGCTGTGAAGTCTGCATATTCTCCCTGCAATAGGGATCCAGCCCTCAACACACAGAGGGAGCGCAGGGAAGGGGTTACATCCCTCGGCATTTATCACAGCAAGAGCAGTCTGCAGTGGGTGACAAAGTTGGATCCTGCTTAAGAAGGTTCCATGATATATAATCGAGCCATATTTGTAAATATACCATGAAAACGTCAATGCTATTTAGAGTTCAAAAATGCTTTGCACATGAAGTTTCCCCAAATATGGCTTTATTCTTAAAAAGCAGGTGAGGTTGCATACTTATGATTAAAGGGTCGACATGGGCATTGGGGGAAGACAAGTCCAAATCCCACACACACAGAAAAGAAAGATACTGCAGGTCTCTTGATGGACAATGTGTAAATACAAGCACATGGTAATAATGCATTTGTACAGGTTTGATCCTTCTGCAAGTGCAAGTAAATTCATACTAAAAAAGCTTCTCACCTAGGCAGTACACAGACTGAAACAACTTCAGTAGTTGTTTTATACATCATCTGATCTGTAACAGCAGAAGCACTGAGAATGTGATCTGGACCTCAGAGGAGTAAGTTGTCTAATCCTGTCATACCAGCACTCCCGTCACACTACGGCAAAGCAATAATCACATTCTTGCCTAGTGTGGGTGAAGCGTAGGGAACAGCCTCACCCTGCTCTAAGGCTTCAGCAGCACCCTAATGCTTACAGAACTGGTCACCATCAGACACTCGCAGCTCTGTCGAAACAAGAGACAGTCAAAAAATGCTCCTGCTTAGTCGGCACTTTATCAGAAGTGCCTTTGGCTAAAAGCTGCCAGATACATACAAGTGTAATAGAAACAAATTATGACAACAATTTTTTATAAACTCAAGTAACCGCTATGCTAGGGGAAAAGAGTTAATAAGCGCTTTACTGAAATATTATGAGCTGCCTATTTTTTTCTCATGAAAATATATGACCTGACTAACTTTAATTTTGGCCAAGATGACACTTTCTGTGACTTCTGGGACTTCTCCGTAACATAAGTAACAGGAAGGAAAATAGCCGTTCCTCTCACAAACAAGAGCAAGAGATTCAGTTGCCCTGAGCATTTATCTTTTGGTTACTCTCTATGGCTTTACTTGACATTTTACCATTATGACCTTTTCAGTTTCAACTACCAAGGAATTCTAAGGAATTGCAGGATCAATGTCTAAGGACGTTTCTTTCTTGGAAGGATCCAAGTCATTTTAAGGGTGCTCAGGATACATATAGGAGTCTGCAAAAATACAGACAAAAAAATAAAGCTTGCAAGGCTTTAGCTTCCAAATGCTGACGTCACTTCTATCTCATCTGAAGGTGCGTGCTGTAGGACACTTTGTCAGCTGTCAGCATTGCTAGAACTGCAGAATTTTGCAGAGCAAGCAGAATTGACAGGCACACAAAGCACTCTGAGAATGAGTTATAATGGGACATGCCAGGCATGAAATCATCCTCCTAGCCAGAACAGGGGCACAAAAGGGGTAGTGAAGCAACAGGTCTGCAGGCGTGGTGAGAACCTTGCACAACAGGCCAGGCAAGGAAACAGCAGATTCTGGATTTCACCGCCAGAAAACCAGGGGAAACTGGGAACAGAGAAGCCAAGAAAGGAAACAACAGTTAGTTTTGCAACTACATCTGCATTTCAGCATAACCAACGAAAAGGAGGCTGAATTTCAAAGAATGGCTCAGTTCCATAAAGGAATGAAAGGCAGCATAGAACTGGATAAAAAGGGAAAATAAAAACAGCAATGTTGCAGGTGATACTCCAACATCACCCATAGGGGAAGGATCTCTGTGCAGTTTCAACTTCTTTACAGAAAGCACGGCACCATCTCTATTTCCTCATCATTTTCTAACATTATCATGCTTCATAGTAAGAAAATGCTGTAGGTAAATAAAGATTTGCAAGGGTATCTGATTAAAGTAGTTGAACTCAGTCAGAGGACCTGTCCCCCCTCCTGGGAATGAGAGCTTTTCCCTCCCAAGTTACCTGTTTGAACTCCCATCAGAAGTTGCTTTCAAGTTGTAACAGTGAAGCAAATATCTGTACCATGTGAATAAACTCCAGAGTAGAGTGGAAAAAATAAAGCAAAGATTTTTTTTATTTTCAAACAGCACCATACTACTTACTCCCTCCTCAACCATTCAGCTGTTCCTCTAATAAATACATTAAGCCACAATGCCTTACAAGTTAACGTGCTATGCTTTTTCACTAACTTATAAACAGGAAATTCAGAGTGATGCCCAGCATCCTTCCTTGATGTGACAATTCTGACTTTGGTACCCAGCTCACAGCTTACCCACAGCCTAACCTTAACACTTGTAACACATCACTACACTGTACCTGCATTTGACAGTATCAAGGAATTATGAATGACAGTCTTACATAGATTTACAGTTTCCAACTCTTTTAGTCAACACAGGAGCCACCAGGATTTCACCCACAAAGCTGGTCATATTCACAGGAGGAGGGAAATATCCAGAAGTTTGCCCACCCACTCAATCAGCACCACCTCTGACTCCAGAAGGGTAAGGAAAAACAGTACCCTTCTATTTCTGCCCTCAGAAATAGCCACTTGAAAGATAAAGGAGAGGATAATAAGAATCACACAGAATTGTAAGAACTGAGCATTTCTTACAGGAATGGTGCGGCTTTCCTAGAGATAACAAAAATCTCCAGCAGACAGTCAGAATAAACAGACACACGAAAAAGCATAATAATACGAATAAGAAGAGGTAAAAAATCTAAAAACTGAAAAGGGAAACAATTTCCTATGTGCAGTTAGAATATGAATGAAGCGACATCTCAGGGAAAACACGTGCACGTACTCATGCTAAAGAAAGTATTCTGTTTTACGCTCTGCCTACGTGGGTGATTCAGCAGGCTGCAAAACACATTAGTCAGGCCAGGTTCTTTGTTAAAGCCCATTAAAGCACACACTGTAAACAGAGGAAAATATCTTCAGCTTCTTTAAAAATATTTTTTTTTCCCTCCTCCAGGGCAGGAAAGTTCTCAGCTGCCTTCCACCTTGTTTTGTAGGACAGATACCTGGAATATAGATAATGATCCTCCAAAAGGTCACACTGCCAAGCTTATTAAGGATACAAAATATATCCTGCATTAGAGGGAAATAATCCAGCAAAAATAAATTATCATGACTAGGTCAATTAAAAGTCTATGGAGAAGGTTAGACAACAGACTACCTGAAGATACTTCCTAGTCACTGTTAGATAAAAGTGACACCCACATAAATACATTACAAATGAGACTATAAAACTGCATCATTCATCTAACATGATGTGGGCAAGTGTACAAAGGAGTGAGGCAGGAAAGAACTCCAGTGCGGAATTTAATCCACCTTTTCATCCTTTGGATTGGGAAATACCTGCTTCTCTTGTTTTTCGTAAGAGGTAAATTCTGTTCCTTGCTAACTCTGGTTGTGGATTGGAAGATTCAACAAAAGTTACCTTTTTTGGCAGCTGCTACCGTTCTTTAGCATTAGTGCTCTTCTGTAATATTGTGATCTGTCCTTATTTTTGGTGCAAGTTACTTGATTGAGTTCAACAGTAAGCAACAGGGTGACACAGTATATAGCATTTCATACATTCTGGAGCACGCTTATGGCTCAGAAGGATCACTTGAGCTCTTCTAACAAAGTAAAGCTAAAACTAGAGGGTTTGGGTTTTTTTTTTCACATGAATTGAAAAAATAAGCCCATACTTTCAACAAGTCACCAAATCCTCTACTTGAGCAGCTCCACAACTGCAGCACATATTAACACTGTCCAGACTTTCTGTGGAGGCTCTGCAGTCTGCCATTTGGCAAAATATTTGCTTCAATTCGTATCCTAGCACAGCTTCTTTCCTAGAGCCTCAGGGAAGGCATAACTCAAAAGCAGCACTGATTAAGCGGGCTGAACTGCACAACACAAAGCTTCCATTCAAAAAGCCTGCTGTTTTTCAGCCTGAGTTGCCAACACTATTTATCTTACTGCTCTGATCAGAATCCCATACTACAGCATGAATTATAGTTAAATCTTGACATACAGCAAAGACTGCTCAGATAAATGGCACAGCAAACTACAATTTCTTACACTAATTCTTATTATGGAGGTATGCACAAGCCATGCAAGGAAAGCAAAAAGAATCACAATTCTAATGCCACAGTTTGTCCATACTTTTCATCTTAGTTATTCCCGGATTGAGGGAGAGCCCCAAGATGGTGTAGAGTAACACCCCTGGCTGAAACCTGGCAGCTGTTGCCAGCTTTTCATGCTGTAGATGACTTTCTGCAGAATTCTTTCTTAACATTTCATTCATACACTGAGTGTCCTCAAGCTGCACTTTAACTGACCTACAATAACAGGCAATTTCCTACCTCTCCCTGCACAAGTCTTCAATTAAAATTATTATAAAATGTTTCCACTATAACTAATACATGGCTTAGCAGCAGCAAGCTTACAGAACCACCTCTATAACCCAAGTTCCAGAAGAATATACAAAGTTATTCTAAGAAAATTTCATCTTGAGTGTGCTCGCTGGGCATGTGAAGGACAACCAGCGGATCAGGCCCAGCCAGCATGGGTTCATGAAAGGCAGGTCCTGCTTGACCAACCTGATCTCATTCTATCACCAGGTGACCTGCCTAGTGGATGAAGGTGAGGCTGTGGATGTTGTCTACCTGGACTTTAGTAAGGCCTTTGACACTGTCTCCCACAGCATCTGCCTGGAGAAACGAGCTGCCCATGGTTTGGATGGGTGTACTCTTCACTGGATAAAGACCTGGCTGAATGGCCAAGCCCAGAGAGTGGTGGTGAATGGAGTTAAACCCAGCTGGCAGCTGGTCACGAGTGGTGTTCCCCAGGGCTCAGCTTTAGGTCCGGTTTTGTTTAATATCTTTGTCAATGCTCTGGATGAGGGGATTGAGTGCTACCTCAGTAAGTCTGCAGGTGACACCAAGCTGGGCGGCAGCGTTGATCTGCTCGAGGGTAGGAAGGCTCTGCAGAGGGATCTCGACAGACTGGATCGATGGGCCGAGGCCAAATGTATGAGGTTCAACAAGGCCAAATGCCAGGTCCTGCTCTTTGGTCACAACAACCCTGTGCAATGCTACAAGCTTGGGGAAGAGTGGCTGGAGAGCTGCCCAGCAGAAAAGGACCTTGGGG
>Ga0065711_1034144_pt1 | contig 24236 bp, 8 predicted proteins | sample Hoacrofraction12_FD_59098 | JGI IMG/M metagenome (GOLD analysis project Ga0065711, IMG submission 59098) | Hoatzin crop microbial communities from Cojedes, Venezuela - Epithelial fraction 12 v2 (version 2) | ecosystem: Host-associated > Birds > Digestive system > Esophagus > Crop | place... | reverse complement strand
ACCCCCACAGCAAAGAATTTCTTTCTTCTATCTAATGTAAACCTACACTCTTTCAGTTTAAAGCCTTTACCCCTTGTCCTATCACTACATCCCCTCGTCAAAAGTCCCTCTCCAGCTTCTGTGTAGGGCTCCTTCCCCTCCTCTCAGACAGACAGGGCAGGTCCTGCCTTCAGAGTGGCCCCCAGCAGGTCCACCCTGGTGAGGCAGGGCGAGCATCCCTGACCAGGCACGGCCAAGGCCACTCATGTGGGTGCTGCCGGTGCAGCCGGACAGCCCCGCTCAAGGGCTCGCAAAGTCTCGCTTCTCCACTGAAAAGCATGAGGCCAAAGCAATGGCACACTGCTCTATCCACACCCGGCGGGAAAGTACAAGTCTGAAAACCGGTGTGAAGATTGCCATCTTCCCCCTGTCTCAAAAGGCAGATGTTTGTTATCCAGACCAAACACCACCTTGTAGTTACCACGACATCTGCCACAGATTTATCGTAACGCCACCTGAAGGGAAAATCACCTCATGCTTATTTTCATTAACCACAACGAAGAGCAGCCAAGCTTTAACTTTACCTTTCAGAAGTAAGGGCATGAAGGGAATTTTCGGAGATTTCATTTTCTTGAATGCATCTCTGTAAGCTTTGTGATTCAGAGAAGGGTCCTACAAAACCATTTGGGTAATACAGAGAAAAATCAATAGGCTATAAAAAGAGCAATTCTAAATCCATTACAGGCTTATGATCTGAACATGAGTTAGATATAAAAGGTTTCTTCAGGGAACAAGGTAGATAAAAGTTTTCTAAGCGAGGTGACTTACTAAACTGAACAGGAAACGTAAACAGTGAAAGGAACAAAAGCAATTATGTTCCTCTAGATGAAGCAGTGCTAAAATGGGAGTCGGCTGCACTTGGACTGCTCTGTAATTTCCCCACTAATTTCTATTAGCAAAATCTCTTCAGATGACTATCTAGCACAAAATCCCAGAATGTATTGCTGATGAATGTTTTCTTTAAAAAGCCAACAAAACAACACCAAACAACAACAAAAAAAATCCCAACAAAAACTGCTATTAGATCAACAGAGCATACTGGAGATTTTCAAAGAAAATAACAGTATGTTTCAGTGGTGTTGTGCAAGCAATTCAAAAAGTCATCTCGATTTCTCAGATAAATGAACATTTTTGTACACCAGCTCACATACCATCTTGAAAACACATTCATTTATAAAGGACTCCTAAGTACAGAAGCATGACAACCGTTAAAGGCTGGATCTCATGTTCCCCACACCAGGCAGTGATCTCACCACGCATCCACTTCCATGACAGCCAGACGAAACACTTGTTTATTCAGCTTTGATAATGGTGACAAAGACCCTTAGCCTCGGATTTTGAATTTTATTTTTTTTTAAGACTTCAGCTGTCCTCCTTTTCTCCTGATCCGCAGCACGTTGCTTTGGACAAAGGCTGATTAATCACCAGAGCAAAAGAACAGCTTCCGAATTGATGCTGGGGAACCGACACTACAATTGCCTCTCTCTGCCCTTCCAGCTGTCAGGAATGCAGCCTTTTTCCTTTGCGTGTTTGGAGACCACCATTGGGCTCTGGAGAGCTGCATGGCCTTCGGCAAATCACAGATCTGACACGACAAGTCCCAGCTCCAGACAATAACAGGCAGCCTTCGAATAAATTAGGAAGAAAGAAGGCAGGTAACAACAAGCAATGCTGTTCTGCTGTCAACACCGTACTTACCGTCAAACTTTCAAGTTCAGTGAAAAGTTTCTTGAACTTTCCAGGAATTTTCTGAAGTGGGGAAAACAGAGGAAAAAAAGGAAAGCTGATTTAGGCACAAAAATGCTGAGGCATTTTTTTCCATGAGACTGCTGTCTGTGAAGCACCTGCTGAAAGTGCCAACATGCAGTTAACCTCTGCTCCAAGAGCCCTGGTTACAGACCATCTTCATGGTGCCAGCGAGGCACCAGACCCTGCAGCCTCACCTCGGGAACCTGTGTCCTTCTTTTATGGAAACTGACTGTTAGCAACTGGTTTTATTTTCTTGCCTAGCTTCCATGTCTGCTGCATTTACCTTAGTATCTGTATCAAGTCAGAAATTGTAACACAGACCAAGAATTCAGATACCGTGATCATATCCAGGTTAAATCATTGTAATCGCTCTTTCTCTAAATACAGATTCTAGAAATTAACCGGCATAACACTCAGTGCTGTTTGATACACCAATCCCAGGACCAACCAGAGGAAGAGAATTTTCCTTAAAAAGCAATTACTCCATCTCTGGTATCGCATCCTAATCCCACTGAGAGGTACACAGAACACCTCCCAAGGGAGCCAAGGCACAAACTAGCTTCTTGCCCCATATGATAACACCTGTCCTGCTCCATGAGCAATCACTTCCTTTCATCTCTAAGATGCTCTAATGGATTCACCTCATTATACTCAAACCAATCGTTCTTCAGTTTGAATTTTGCTGCTGGTTTTTCAGACTTCAAGAATGGCGTGTGGACCTTAAAAGCCTGTCTATTTTTTTCAACCATACCAGCCAGTCTAGTAAAAGATATCCCCTCCCCTCTTAGTACAAATCCTGCCTTGCCTTTGTCCTTAGACCCTAACAGCCATAATGACACTACCAAGAGAAAGGAGATTTAGAACAATTAAGATCAAGTAGATGTGCTGTATGACTAAAATCCTAAAATAACTGAACATGGAATTGCAATTGCACATTTTTAATATCTTCAATCAGGGAAAGTTAGGCTCATTAGAACACTGCATACTGTAGAAAGAAGTAGAAGAATCTGCTTGGGAGCATACTACTTGTTTAAGAATTCCAGTGCAGAGCCAATATCATTTAGTGTCTAAATGCTTGCTTAAATTCAGGTGGCTTCATTTACATGTGCAAGTAATTATAATTAATTTATAAATATTGCTCTACTTTCTAGAAGTCACATTACTAATGCAAATAACCTTCTGCTTCTGAAATTTCCAGTGAAGTTTAACAAATTAAAAAAAAAACGCATGTGACTTCATAAATATTTTACACACAGAAACGCGACATATTTGCAACGATACATATGCAGATGAACTTGTTCTGACAAGCAGTATGTTCTGCTCTTCCTGAGAGAAGTCCACCAGCAGCACAAGATCTCCAGAGGTCTCACCACACAGCTGAGTTCTGCCTATTTCTGTTTGGGAGAGATCGCTGCCACCCACTGCCACCGGGTGGCTTTGATACAATACTTAGTACCTTCCACTCTCCTACCAACACCCAGAGAAATGGGATGAAGGCAACCCATTAGAGCAAGAAAGGGCAAATGCTCCCTAGTGGGCAAGGCGTTTTAGAAGCAGGAAAGACAAGGAGTTTCTGTATCGTTGTCCTCAAGTATGTATTTTTCTCTAAAATATTTGCTTTACCTGTTCTTTAAAGTTGGCTCCTCCTTGCCTAAGTGAATGCTTATACTAAACTCCTCCCTGCAGAAGCGGTCACTGCCCTTGTTTCTCTGCATGCTGCCGCATGTTTTCAGATAAGGGGGAAGACTGCTCTGGACAGTGTTAGATAGGTTTGTAAGTCTCTGATAGCCATTTGGTTTCAGCTGTTGATGCTCAATAATATCTCCAAGGCAGGAGATCACAGCCATTCTCTGTCACTTTGTATTACAGATTCACGTATTTTGAGCACTGTCCGCTTGTGGTGCTGGGGGCACGGGGGAGGCACAAAGCTTCACCTTATCACACTAAATTACTCCTTCTCCAATTTTTGGTTCAACAGCAAATAGTAAGCTTCCAGATACTACCACTCAATAATTTACTTGTACGGAAAAAAACCCACAATGTAAACACAGATCTCAGTGGGACCATCCTCTAAACATCCCATGTTCTGTCTAGCAAGCCATAGCTTCTTTAGCAGTTAATCGCTGTTCTCCAGTATGCTCCTTATTCACAGCCCATTTCCTAACTTTGTCATTCAAGATGAGCAGCTGCAAAAGAGCTGATCAAGGAGAGAATTGAAGATAGTTTATTTCTACTGTATTTTTTTAAGGGAAATTATTCCATAACAATGTATTGCTTGGTTGGAGCCACCTTTACAAGATTTTCTGTTCTGACATCTACCTAAAATGCTACGATAATTTAGCTGACTTGTCAAATTCCTTTTTTTTTTTTTTTTTTTAAGAGGGTAAGATCTCCTTGCTTTGTTCTTATTTAAAAGCTCTGGAAGGACACATTGGCGATGTATCTCATGTTTCAGGCCACAAAGAAATTTCTCTGCCTACACTTGTTCCCTGTTTGATTTCAGCATGCAAACCCAATAATTAGAAAGAAAAGGTAATTCACTGGTATACAAGCATTGTGAGAAATGGTCTTGACAGGGTCTAAAAGATACAAAGATGCATCTTACCTCCCAGGTCTGAGATAGCCGGCTGACAGATGCAGTGTTGAGACCCATAACAATAGCAAAGAATGAATTCAGATTTCTTTGGGCTTTACAGCTGTGGAATAAAAATATGAACACTGTACTCTGATTTTTTGTACTCAGAATCAGAGATAAATGGAATGCACAGGTATCCTAGGTTACTGAGTCCCATTTCAACCCTCTGCACTAACATACAATCATCTTCCACATAATGAACTCATTAAATGTCCTCTCATGGCCACATGCAGTCTAGGTGATGTGGTCTCTAAGAAGTTTTTCAGCAAACGTTTCACCGTCTCAGGAACCCTGTTGTTGGCACGTTATTTTTTTTGCTTAGCTGTCAAAAATCATTTTCCCTTTTCAATGTTCAAGTTACTCTCAGCTGTTCTTTACCACACAGAATAATTCCTTGACTTCTATTCTATTCTGCTATAAATATTTTCATCTCCTTTTTTATATCTTCTGTAAATTGTACATCACTGGTTCCTTCAATTTCTCTTTGTGGTCATGGCCTGCAATCTACTTTTCCATATTGTTAATACCCTTCATTTAATTCTTTGTAATTTATTTTAACTTTTCTCTTACGAGTTTCCTTCTTACCAAGGAGATATAGTGAGACAGCCGGGAGGGAAAGAGAAATGTAATTACTGTTTTGTGTGTAAGCACTTGCACCTTTATCCTACCCAAGTATAAAACAAATATCAAATTATTTATTTGGAACAGCATCACACTTTGTCCTTGCCTGTAATTTGTCATCTATTATCACCCAAGGACCTCTGTCACAGTACTGTTCTTTACAATCATGCATTTATTTCTTCAGCTCAGTATTAGCATTCCCTAGCTGAATTACTCTGCATCTATCTAAATTAAATCTTATCCTACTGTTGTCTGCACATGCCACCAGACTCCTTAGATCATACTTATTTTTTTCCTATCCTCCAATGCATTTGCAATCCCTCATCACTTTTATTGTCTGAAAATCTGATTAATGTTCAGTATACGTATCCCTATAAATTAGTTGCAGTTAGCACTGGTTCCAGTACACGTCCCTACGGAATTTGCTTGATACCTCTATTTACTATATACGATCAGACCCTGCGTATTTCTAGTCCATTAGGAAATTTGAAATCCTGAAATACAGAGTCCTCTTCAAACAAAAGATACCATTTTCTCTTGCAGATTCTTGAAGACCACTATAAACATACATGTGCATGTGTATGTGAGGGTGAGGCAGAAAATCCTCTTTTAAGACAATTTTACACGTGAATGAATCCACTGCCTTCATTGGGATTTATCATCAGGGAAAAGTACGTGCCAAAGCCTTAGACTGCAAACTTGCCAGCACTTGCTTTTATAAACCTTGCACTCATCACTGCATACTGTCTTGAGATGGTGTATTTCTCACTTCACTTCAGCTGTCTTAAAAGTTAATCCTAACTTTGTTGCTTAGACTCCTTTTATCACTAAAGTCAGGCAGCTCCCAAAGGTAATTCTTTCCAAAACCAGAAAGGTGTCCAACACAGCCCAAATAAACTGTCTACTGGACGGGCCCCTTTCTCGCAAAAAACTGTAGAGAGAAGGTACATCTTTTACAGCCAGCCACCCCTTGGGAAGCAAGAAGGCTGCTGTTGTAATCCATTTATTCTAACCCTATGCTGACCTGTTTCTGTAACTCCTCAAGACGTTCATTTCCAACAACATGTCAACTCATTTTCTCTATCAAATCACTTGTTTTCTATTTTATACTAGCTCATCAACAGAAGTGTAGGTATTGGTGGTTCAAAAACTCTGTCTCTCCTTTATGTATTGACACACTTGCGTAAAAGCATGCCATTTTCTTCAGGTGTTCCACAACAGTGAAGCACACAAACATTGAACATCAGATCTTAGTCATGGTGCTTTGCCAACAAGCTGAAAGTCAGACACACAGGTTCCTGGCCAAATCTGGGAGCAGAGAACAGGGAGCAGCCTCAGCTGCTGACAGCTCCATACCTCTCTGCCTTAGTCATAAACAAAATAGCAGAGCTGCTTGGCTTGTGCCTCATGATGAGAGTCCTGTGCTTAGCACACCATTCCTCCAACCTCATTGTTCCTCTTTCATCAGCTCTTCCAGAACTGATGAGATATGACAATGTCTGCTTTTAGAAAGGCGCTTTTCTGATTTAAAAAAAGATCTCGAGCAAACTATACGCTCACTTCTCTGTGTATCCATTGTTTCACAATCTACACGACATGATGATGGGTGCCTCTGCAATGTGCTGGGAGACCCTGTCTACTGTTCACTGACAACTGTATTCAGTCTCCACAACTTTAGCTTTTCACTTAACAGAGATGGAATTAATTCAAATAGAGCAACATTTTAGTCTGGTGACAAATGTATCCCTATTCACGTGGGACAGAGATGAAACTTTCTTGGGATGTAAATTAGTGCTACTGTGGTGCAAGCAAGGCACACAGAACCAATCATTTTTGATGTAATTGGACCAAACTTGGCCATTGAGAAGGCAGAAAATGAACGTATTACTGGATACCATACAACTTGCAAACTAAATCAAATCACATTTATGAGTTACACTAGATTAGATTAGAAGAATTCATTGCAGCAAAGGCACTGCTTCAGCAGAGAATAGTCCTTTGTACGTAAGTGCCTTGCAAATTAAATCAATCCAGTCAATGAAGGAACAAATTATACATTTTCCATGAACACGCATATTCAAATATTGCAGAAGACCAACAAGTGGAGAAAGAGGCGATGAGAATGGTTGCACACATTTAAATTGCTCCGTTCCCTTGGTTACTAAAATAAGAGTGATTAAAGAAAAAAAGAACTCTCTGTGTATAATATATATTTGTTTTCTATTCCAAGGCATAGAATAAATGCCAGCACTATTTAGTAAGAGCGCAAGAACAGACTGTCAAATCTAACTAATGAAGAATCCCCTCCTCCAATAAATAAAAGAGTACTCCAGAGAGGATTACATGTGCCAACAGTTTACTGCAGTTTCCTCTCTAGAGGTAGAACTTTCAAGATTAAAACAGAATTTTCTGGTTTCTGTGTAGTCTTTGGTGAACAGCTCTGCTGCTCCTCAAATAGTTTTGTAATATGGTTCCTCGCGTTCTCTCTGCAACACCAGGGATTTCGCAGTTGACTCTGCAGATACAGCAGCTTAGCTGCTGGGGAAGATCTGAGCAGCAAACACTCCAGCGCATCCAGTTTTGGCCAGTGTTTGCTGTTGTTATTTATGTACTGATTTATCTAGGTATGCTTAATACACTTAAAACACAGGATTACAAATTAGTTTTCTTTCTTTGCTTTTGCATCTACTTCTCATCAAATAAAGCATGTGAATTCAAGGGGTTTTGCTGCAACTTTAGTAACTTACTGGGCAGCAATCTTGATGAACTTTTTGACTAGCTGTACACGTTTGCAGAGCTGGCTGCAGAGGAGTATCTCGGTGGCAACCCAAAGCTGGACCTCGTTGCATCTTTGAAGCAGAAGACTAAGATTCTCAGTGTTTTCAGCACTGCCCTGTCTGCTGAATGTGAAGTATATCAGCTCTTGCTGGAAGACATTGAGAACATTATTAGGGATATAAAAACAATTTAAATGTAAATGAGTAGTATATTATTTAGAAGTATGTTTTCGAAACAAGACCTGGTTACAAACGGTTATTTTTTCACCATCCATGAGCCAGTCACAAATGATTCAGGGTCCAGGTTTGGCTTAGCAATGTCTAGAGGCTTATTACAGTAGGCAGGTGGACTGGAATTCCTGCAAGACATGCTTTTCTCTTGAGATTTCCTGAAGTTCCACTTCTGGCTATAGCCACGTATAGGACATAAACAATCTGTCTCTTTCTGTATTTCATCACTTCTGTTTCAGTATGAAAAAGCAACCATATCAGACCATTGCATAAACTGAAAAATTTATATTCAAACTTCTTCCTAAAAATAGCCAAGTTTTCACCAACAGAAGCGTGGGCCTTGATTTCTGTGCCAAAACCCCCCTATTTGCCCAGCTCTAGATTTGAAGTGTCTAACCTGAGTAAAAGAACCTAAAATGAACGATCAAGGAAAGCATCTGATGAGAAGCAAGGGGATTTCCCATTTTCTCAGAAAGCTAACAGGCTTTCCAGTGAATGATATTTTCAAGTGACATTTTGTACTTTTAACTGCATATTTTACTCAGGAGCTCATACCAGAACCTATCAAAGTCACTGAAACAACCCACTGGGCACTGAAGCAGGCCATTATCTCATTTTATAAAGCCTGCCCAGTATTTTTTTATCTCACTGAAGCCTAACAAGAACAGTAATGTAACAATCTAAATTGCTGAAATTGTGAATTCTTTTGTGGTTAAAGTGATATCAAGGACACCTATTTGTGGAGTCCTATATTTACTGGAACATTATCGAGTGCAAAGGAAAATCTGCATATATAACATATTCACACAGACATTTTTTAGAGAACAATCATGCTCTTCTACTGTCTTGGGGCAGACCTTAGTAAAACCCACCAGGTATACAGGGAACACATGAGATGCCCCAACAGAGAGAAGTTACAACACTTTGACAATTTTTTTTCAGTATCAAGGATTCCAGAACCTCTCTTGGACCTGATTCAACGCCACCACTATTGACAGATGCTAAATCATGCTGTTGCGATGGTGAGCTGAGCATCAAGGAGTACCGATGCTCCAAAATGCATCGCAACGGCCCAATGCTGCACGAGAGTAATATACCTAGTAGTTGACATGGTGCTTCTTACCTCATGAATTGCATTGAAGAGGCTCCAGTCAAAGTTTGTTAGTTCTAAGGCAAGATCCCAGGTGTTGATTCCCAAAATTCTCACAGACTTTTGCTGCAATTCCTCATTTTCAGCAAATGGGTTCTAAATCAACAACCAAGAGCAAAAAAATCCTCAGCACATGCCAGAAGTTCTGCAGTGAAACAGCTACTGGACCAAGCTACCGAGCAGAGCTGAGTAAGTAATCTTCTCTAAGTGCACTCTGAGGGTTTTCACCCCCACACTATTCAAAATCAAGGAGTTATAGCCTTTTTAATAAATAGGCTGAAAAAGGAAATGGGTCAATAGGATCAATGACTTCCTATTGGATTAGGCCTCTCCCTGTGTCTCTTTCTCTAAACCTTGAATATAAAACACTGACCAAGCAGACAGCATAACGAAAATAAAATCCCTGAAACCATCAGAAAATAAAATCTGAATTAAGACATCAGGAAATTTTTGTATTATAAGGTAAAGGAATCATTCTGCAAACACACCGGATTTAGAATAAATACACACAACTTGCCCACCAATCCACCTTTACAAATAACATAAACCCATACATTCTATGATTAATCTACTCCAAATGTAATCACCAACAAACAGTAAAACACGGTAGGTCCTGATTAATAGAAGTTACTTCGCATATTACTGTGGAGTGCACTGTTACTGCTGGTATTAAGGGTCATTTGACATTCCCAGTATTAGCTCAGATTTTCAAAGGTTTGCATTTCTCTTGGGTTTTTTTACCTCATCAGGCTGAAAGTTGGCACATGAACCATCTGCCAAGATGAAAGATTATTCTTATCAGTTAAGCCATTATTTTGGTGCTATATTTCTGACAGTTACAGCAAGTTTTGCGATTTTTATTATGTCACTAATGAAACTAGATTGGCTGTCACCTGTCTGCACTGGAAACCTTCCCTTAATATTTGCATTTTTAGAGGTGGCTAGAACGCCGGAGATAATGGGGATGACAGATTACAATGATAGTGGCGTGTCAGCTCTTCAGGGCACATTGATCCAACAAAATGTAAATAGACATTTCTCATCCCTAGGATGAATGCACAGATCCCAGCAGTACCGACAACGTGTAAAAGTCAGTTGCGATACCGTCCCCGCACTGTCCTCGAAACATCTGCATAATTAGCAGAAAACTATTGAAAGAGTAATTTTTTGAGTGCCTGGCTGTTCCTGCCTCGCTGAGGTTTTGGGAAATCATGGGGGGAGAGAGTTTGCAACCCCAGTTTCTGAGGACAGAGGGAATGAGAGAGACCTGCTGCCCTTTGACCGGCTCCGCTCCCCAGCACCAGCGAGAGGATGGAGAGACAGACGGACAGAAGGAAGGGAAGCGGATGTACCACCAGTGCTACGCGGCAGCCACAGACTGACCGTGTGGCTGCCACAACGCTGGGATCGCACTGATGTCCAGTGATTTCGGCAGAACTCAAACGACATCTGTTTCTACATGTAGTAATTGCATGGAGTTTGTCCATGACTCTGTATGACTATGTACCAGCCACTGTAAGCGTTACAGAGGCACAAGGCTGGGGGGAGGAGGGAAGTCACACAGGCCCTGAATAATCCTCATCCTGTCCACTCCTGTACAAGCACAAGTCAGCTTTTCCAGGCTGATGTAGATTGAAAGATTTAAGCCGTACAGAAGCTTTGGTCTATTTGAAATTGACGAACAAATTCCACTACTGTTCAGTCAAATAACTGCTGTTAATGCAAGATATTTTTTTTTCAGGTACAGAGCAGCTCAGTAAGCTTTCCTAAGGAAGCAAACAATAAATTCTGTATTGAAAAAGCCCTCTGAGAGGAATACCAAGTCATCGATCTGGAGTCAGACAAATAAAAAATGGGAAGTATAAAAAACACATCCTTACCAAGGAATCAGTCAGATCTTTTCGGTAGACAAACATACGACTGGATGACTCAAAAGATTTTGAGATAGCCAGGTCATTTGGTTGTAGTTCACGTTTTTCTGTAAAAACAGAAAACAGAACACAGAAGCTTCAGCAAAGGAGTAAAAGCTGCATATAAATATAAGAACATTACAAATATATTTGTAAAGCCACATCTACTTCTAGAATGTAACTAAGCATCAAACCCAGTCCCTATGGGGACCACCATCTCCACACTACACAGGCACAATAAAGGCAAGATGTCTCTGATGCTGGACTAGAGCACAAAAACTTCCAGCATCTGCTTTCAACCTGGAGTTCACATAGGACAGAACAGAAATAAACCTTTAAATCATCTAGTCTAACCTCCTATGCATTACAGAACATTTCATTTCAACCCAGTGTATCTACTGTAAATGTAGTGACTTCTGTTAGAGCGAAGTGTCTCGGCCCCCAGAGACTGAGTTGTTGCGTGTCACTGGCAGTCAAGAGCAGGGGCAGAGATGCCATCAGTAGCCACAGCCATTCGACAGGAAAAGAAGTTTAAAAGATCCCAGCCCCACGAAATTCACCTCATGGAGCAGAGCTGAAGAGTCCTTTATAGTATGGTATTTACAGAAATTCCTCTAGACCTAGAGTAACTCATTTAGGAAACATCTGAGTAAAAGAGTAGGACACACCAAACTGGTGGCAAAGAGAAAGGACTATTTTTTTTTCCTCCACTTCAGAGTTCTGGTGCAGCTCTGGGCAATCTTGGATACACCAAAGAAAGGTGTGAGGAAAAACAAAGCAAAACCCAAAACACAGCTAAAAAACTGCCCTGGAAAAACCGTCTCTTCCTGTGGGCTCGAAGTAATCTTCTGGAGACCTGACACATGAGATTTGATTACAGTGACTGTATCAACGTAGATCCAAAAGCACTACAAGCATGTTGACAGCTGCCTTGGACTTTCCATTGCCCATGAGAGAGGAGTAGGACCAGGAGCAGTCTGCAAGCCAAACATCATTTCAGACTCTTTTCCCTCTTATCCATGCTCACACTGACACCAGATACATGGATGTTGAACTAGCAGTGTCTTTTTTCAAGGTAATTTTGAATAAAAAGAGCTTGCTTGCTCATTTCAGGAGTACAATAAAAACTTGTTCTCCAGCGCTCATACTGCTGCCCTCCAAGTGGATGACAGGTGACAGCTCTGACTCATGCAAACAGCAAAAGCAGCAAACAAAACGAAAAAAAGTGTGGCAGGCTGGTGTTTATTGCTCGCAGCACGGCAGTGTCAATGCATAAGAACAAAGATACTAAAACTGTGGTATCTCCAATTAATTCAAGCAACGCGACTAAACAACATTTTAGGGGTTACAAAGGTCACATACAAGTGACAGTCCTATTGTACCTGCATTTTAATTATTGTTTCTTACTGAACAGCCAAGTGGCAACCGCTTCTGTCCTGTGGCTTTCTTGGGAACCATTGTGGTCTAAAGATAATAGTGTGTTTCATTATTTATGCATTGTTGGTTTTCTTTAGTCAAGTAGGCATTCAGCAGCAAATCTACTGCTATCAGAGCAAAACTTGCCCTGCTCTTGAACAGGAAAGCAAGACCTGAAAAACAACAGCAGCACAATGATTTCGCAGTGCTACAAAATGCACTGGAGGCGAGTCTGGGCACACATCAGGGTAAAAAGAGTTTGCCTGCAAATGATGTAGCCTTGCTGGCCATGACACCTACGTGTAATGCTCCTGGGCCGCCACTCCATGCCCAGGCTCTCCATAGCCAGAGCAGGGCACCATCTCCCTGCCACCCGCTCCAGTGCCCTGCTAAAAAATGGTTATTTAACTGAGCTCGGCGTGGGGGAGAAAAATGTGACCTTCCACTTCTGAATCTACTAAATAAACAGAACAAGCCAGCATTTGTGTATATTTCATTTAAACTAGACTGACAAAGAAGTAGCAATGAGTGCTATATATCTCAGGGTGCATCCTTTGTCCCAGGAGAAGGACACCAACTAATGTTACTGAGACTATGGCCAAGACATTCTACACTCTTAGCCCCTTTTTTCAGTCCCAGCTTCACATTTCTATGCACCTAAATTTCTTGTTTTATATTCCGTAAGAGCCAAAAGATACCACAATGAACAAAACATTCTGACCAAAGAGCTTGAGGCCTGCCAGACACCGAAGAAAATCTTAGGGGTTTGGCTGGTCCCTAGTATCAGCCCATGATCAGACTGGTCTTCCTTAAGAAAAGACAATGAGCCTTTCTGTACAATGAGAAACACTAAAATAATAGGCAAAAAAGTCAGTTGTAAGTAAGACTGCTTACAAAATATTGCTTAGATTGCTCTCAGTGTCTCAACTGTGCAAATATATCTCTCCCTTCTTTCTGCTGGAGAATATTCATTACTCATGCCGCAAATGAGTAAACAGCCATGCATATAATGTTTCTTATTCCTTTTTATATTTTTAAAGCAAATGATGCTTTATCACCTTCCAAATTAATTTAAATGAAAAAGTAGGATGTATCCGTGAGGAAAAAATAAAATCTTGCAATACTGCTGGAGACAGAGTCCTCTGCACTCCCTTCCCAGAGAGGGGATGCCGTATCTGAGGTACCCAAGAATAAGCTGTTGCCATGGAAACGACTCTCTGGGAAGCAGCTCCTCATTGTTCCCGTGGTCATCCAGCTGTGGGCCCGCACAGGAACAGCTGTATCTTTGCACCAGAAAAAGTCAGCCCTCCCTTACACGTGATGCACTAAAAGGTAAGTAATCAGATGAAGGGAAGTTATTTACCACCAGAGAACGTGACTGTCACCAGCGCCAGCTCCTCCTCCGCGTGCTGGATCTTTTCTGCTACAATCTTCAGGATCTCTTGAGCTGAAGTGGATATTTGAGCTTTCACACTGACATAAGAGTGCTCTGTTATATACACACGGCAGAAAACTGCACAAAGAAAAAAAAAAAGACATACTTAGCAGTAGGCAGAGACACCTGAACAGAGCAGGGGAGAATCTCACAGACCCGACCAAGGACCAAGGCAAAGCCTCGGCTGCCTGGCTGCTGCGGCTGCAGGAAGCACGGCTGCTGCAGCCTGATCTGCAGGGACATGACACTAAGCATAAATGTCACTATTTTCCTCCTTCCCACCTCCTCTCCCCGGGAAATGAGAGGGCCAAGCAAATGGAAACAGAGACCCCCATGGGTGCGTGTCAGCAATACCTATTCAAGACTCCCTACCGTGAGGATTTGTCACAGCCAGCCTCCTCTGCTGCCGATCTTCTTTGCTAACTCAGCTGTTGCCATCTCTTCTGCCTTCCTTTTAGGTTCAGATAAATCACTGTCCTTTCAGGACATTTCATATCCACTGCAGAAATTATTTTGGACCTCCATTTCCACCTGGAACAGGAGGTCTTGCAAAGAACAGCGCGCCATGATGTCCTCCTGCTAGCTTATCCGTCTAGACATGTAAACTACCCACATTGCCAGGGTATTACAGCACCAGCAGAGGCTGCCCAAACAGCAATCCAATTAGTTCTGACAACTCTTTCCCTGAATCACTTGCAGCACACATAAAAGGGATGAGTTTGGAGAAATTCCATGGGCTCATCACTTCCACTGAAGCTTGTGAGTTGGTTCGGCTCTAAGAGGGAGATTCCCACCAGTAGTGCTGTGGTCAGCTCAAGTAGTAATTTGCTTCTGCTACAAAAAGGGATCTATGCTCCCTCTGCTTGCCAGAATTTCAGATCTATCTCTTTTGCTGGGTTTTCTGTAGCCAGTTCCTTGAAATGCAGCTGCCATACTTAAAAGGGAAGAAACAGAGCTGCAGACTTGCATAAATATTTCAAAAATTACAACTGCTAATAAGAACTGCCATGACTTTCGGTGTCATACTCACTTCAATGCTTAATTAAACTTTCCATTGTCTGCTACTACAGTACATCTTATTGTAGACTGGCTGCTACCATGTCAGTGTAAGACAATACTTTTCTTCTCTAGAAATGCTGTATTTTTTTAATTATTTTTATTGACAGATGTATGTAGCAATAGCTCTTTGCCTGTCCTACAAACCTTAATGGCATCATGGCACTTTCACTAACTGAGACAAAGCCAGAAGCAGTTAAGAACTCTATCCTCATGAACATCTTTTTTTTTTGTGTTGTAGTAAAGAAAAAAGAAGATGAGAAGGAAGGAGGAATTTAACATTTAACCTTGGGGAAGAAAAGTAATTTGATTTTATAATTTTTTCCTAACCTGTCTCTGCTGACAGACAGTAAATCAGATGCTGATCTTACATCAGAATCTCTCTTCAGAATGGATATAATTCATGAAAAGATAGAGACATCAAATTGCTCTCTAAACTACTAGGTAGAAAAATAAATCTTAAAAATTCTGACAGAAATATTTGGCCTCTATATGCAGCATGCAACACAACTTGCCTACAGTGACTTTGTTTGAAATCTCCCCCTCTCTGTCATTTGGGAGGGGAAGATGACAGCAATATGTTAATTCATAACTGGGCTACTGACACATCCTTTGTTGAACACTGAACTAAACCACCCTACAGGTCAGGTCCTCAAGCACAACGATGATACTGATTCTCTCAAAGCCCACTCCCCACGTATCTTTCAAACATCCTGGCTGCAGTATCTATTGGCATGGACCATGTCATCTCCTCCAGGAGCCTGTGCTGCTCCTCTGTGAGATGCAAGAAGGAATGCCAGTGGGATGAAGCAGCCGTAGGCTGCAGGTCACCCTGGTAATGCTTACATTAGGAGAATAAATGCCTCCAGTCAAGTGGCATGGTGGGGCTTACACAAACCCATCCTCTGCAAGCACCACCAGTCAGCAGCACTCCATCACATTGACTTAGATGTCCTCTCCCCAACTCCACTTTTGCCATTTCATTCCCTCAATCCTGTCATCTTCCACAGCTCATGCTCCCAAGGAGAGAGATGAAAGCAGTTTAACCCAGCTGGGGCTGGCCTTGTTGGGTCCTGCCCTTCCTGGCCCCACAGCCACACAGCCTGTTCCCCCTCTGATACGAGCATGCTTCCCTCCCCACTTACCCACAAGCTGTGTCCAGCTTTTTAAGCAGAATGAGTGTGGGTGTTCTCATCCGGACATAACATTTTTAGAAGCAGCCTTGATAACATAAACCTCAAACAAACCTGCATTCCAATCACATAAGGAGGATATCTATCAGCAGTATGTACTGTGCAGAAAAACGTGGCATTGAAGGAGCTCAGTTTCTATTCTGTCACAAAGAAGCACTAAAAATAGGATATCCTGACTCCAAGTGAACTTCTGGAGCTTTGCTCCCAGTGAGAAAAGGAGATACATCGTCCAAGGGCAAGCCTTCCAGGTGGGAGGTCCTTCTGCCTGTTCCCGGCTTGTGTACATGGTGTTCTCCTCCTCCCTTGTACCGGCATTACGGGAACGTGACAGCCTCACTGTGTTATTGCATGAGTAGCGATGAAGGGAAATTGCATTTTGAAATAGGTGACATTAAAGTGAAGTGGCACCTCACACTCCACATGCAGAGGTTTTCAAGGAAAGAAGGAACTAAGGTGGGTTCCCAGCGTCAACAGATCCTGGCCCAATTCATGTGACAGGCTTACTCATTCACCTTTTGCAACCAAGATCTAGGTCAAGAAACCAAGAGCATGAAGCAGAGCATGAATAACGCCTGGTGGATGGGCTGCCAGCGCTCCTGGGAGGCATACAGCTCTGCTACAGGGCTGCTGGAGGAACTGGACGGGGTACAAATCCCTTGGGATATCATGTCACTGTTGAAGGTCTGCAAAGTAGGGGGCAGGAAAGTAACCTTACACAGTGAAATCATTCTTCTTTTGTGGCCTTAAGGTCCTGTTCAGAAGCTGTACGTCAGTTAAAAAAAAATTACATTATGGGCAGCCCTTGAGAAACAATTTTGCAGTTTTGGAGTTTTTCTTCCACTCTTTCAATCGTACTTACTTTCTTCTGTTTCATTCATGGTTCCTCTATGCTGCAGCCAGTTCTCCTTCAGACTGAATTGGTGGAAAAAGGTTTTATTCTGTGAGGGCGTGGGAGAGGGGGGCAGGTGGGGAGGAAGAAAAAAAAAGACAACAGTGACTCTCTGCATCCCTGCCCTTTACAAAGCAGTAATTCACAGAATACAGCATTCAGCCCATACATCTATAGAGGTTTCTCTATAGGAAATCCACCCACCCTTTCTTGGATCAGTAAACTGGGAGTTGCCTTACTAAATGATGGCCAAGGTGGGGATTTTGGAGGAAGCAGGACATGCCAAGGCTAAGCAGCCTGCACAATTCAAGGTTCTCTGTAGCCACGTTTAGAGCCCATTTCTTGTACACTTCTTCTTATATACGTTTCCTAGGTACCCATCAGCCTGTTTAGCAATTTCACTAAAATCTCATGTTCTGCTTTCCACTTTTCCGCAGTAACATTTTAGGCTTATTACACACTTCAGCTTATTGCACACTTCAGCTTCAGCCCCGTAAATTTGACAAGCACAGCAATTCACCTCTGTGCAGTTTTTACACCAGCTTTCTCCGGCTGCATCTTCTCCCTCTAGTTAAATAGACAGATTCATGTTCCTCTCTTTCTCTGTCCCTGTCACAACAAATCCTCCCTTTGCTCTGTCTACTTGACAGTCATGTCAATGCCTGTGCTCAACCTGGTTTGCCCAGGTTGGTACATCTCTCCAGCCCGGTGGGGACACATTACCAGGCCTCTCCTGAATTCTGACATCTCAGAGCATCTTGTTAAGATGCTAATACTGTCACAGCCACTGCAACTTAGCTCACACAGCTGATATCCAGGCTGCACTGGCAGGAAAAAACATTCCTTAAGCAATGTTGCAGGTCTAACCTCACTGATGTGTGCTGTCATGTTTTTGGCGACCAGTCACTTTCAGTTGAGAAGCCAAGAAAAGAGAGTAAAGTGGGGAGACAGGAAGAAAGCGAGCTGATAAGTTAGGGTTGCTGATAAGCAACCAGCAAAATTCAGGTTTGCATTACCTTTCGGTGAGGTGAATATTCATCTACAGTGCTGAAACAAAAAGGAAAATCCAAATTATTCTTTCCATACAGAGATCAGAAAAACGAAATTTGAGCTACAACAATTAGCACCAAAAAGTTTTTAACATTAAACAGTCACCACCGAATGGCTGCAGAGCTCTTTCAGGGAAAGCTAAGGGCGTCCGCCTCAGCCAGAAAACTCTCCTGTGACTTGCACGGTCGATGTAGTGAAAAGCAATGCTGCCAGCCCCCGAGCTGCCAGAGAACACGGACACAGCTCGGGCCCCCAAGGTAAGCAGTCAGGGTCACCCTCAGGGACACAGCTCTTTCCACCTCCCTAACGGCCAAACCATGGGAACAAACTCCATTTCTTGGAAAAATGCACAAAGGAAATATCTTTTACAGCCACCAAAACTATTAATAAAATAACCACCCTGTGATGACTATTGCAAAAGAGATCTGCTTCTCAGTACTGCAGATCGCAGAGAGAGAATGAGAATGAAGGTACCATCTGAAGTCACAGACTGCAGCTTGGGAGGGAAATTTTCTCAGCTTTTCCACAAAGTATCGCTCTACTTGCAAGTCATCCCAACCAAAATGGATGAGAGTGACTGCTGAAATACACACATCGCCCAGCAAACATCAGAGAAGACTGAATAACCTAGCTTTAGTTTAAAGAAGAGATGATTTGTAAAAATGAACATAGTACTTGTATCACTCATCGCTTTATCTTTACTAAATTACAGCAAGATGACAACAAAAATAAATTACACTAAATAAAAGGAGACATGATCACAAATGTAATCAATACTTACTGACGACGATGCATCCCAAGTATCTTCTGAAATTCTTTCAGGTCCTTCTCAAGAATGGGATATTCATACACATCATCTAACACATTCCTATATATCGTCTGCAAAATAAAACAGTATCTGCAAACATCTGATAACTCAAACAGAAATCTAAGGCATCACATCAGTGGTCTAAATCAATTCAGGCACTAGCCTACTGAAACAAATTTCATCATTATATTTATGCAAGACCCATAAGGAGCGAATGTTCCTCTTTAAACTTCCAGGCTGGTCAACATTCACCCTTCCTTTAGAGGAACGCTTTATATCATCACCAAGCGAAAGGGCAAAATGTTGACTCTCCATTTTCTGCAAATGGGAAGGTTTGAAACGAGACCTGTGGCTATTACATGAAATCCGGGTTAGGTCAGAACACGTCCTGAAGCATGAGAACACATCACACCATCATCACTTATCCAAAATCATAACAAAAAGGTTCATTTGATTAAGACTTTTAAGACAGAGAATGTTTTCCTTCACTTTTCCTCACATTTGCACGCATTTTAAATTGAGTTGACGTCTCTCACAAACCAATAACAACATACTCCTGGTTGTAAACCAATACAGAAATAAATAAACACTACTACTTATTTCGGTTGGGAGGCATTGTCTGAGTATCACCAGTCAGGAAACTCTGTTAAATGCAGAAGACACTACCTCAGATAAGAGGTTAAATAAACTGAATTGGCTTTCGTGACTGAAATTGCAGGAAATATTTTCTCTATACTTTTTCAGAATCTGCACATAGAACCTTCTCTTTCCTATTCAAGAAAATGAGGATCATACTTTTGAGCTGACTCATCAGGTTTGCTTTAGCCCAGTTAACATTCCTAGGGTCACAAATTTCAGCATGTACGATTCTGGCCTATAAGCCTATATATTGTTTTTGCACGTGTAACTCCAACTATCATGAACATCACTGCTGTTTAATATTGCAGAAAAGCCTCAGGCAGAGAAATTGTGTGACAGTCCAGTCACACACCTCCACAGTCAAAAAGACAAGCTCTACACCAAGATAGGCGCAGCGCAGTGTAACAGCGCTGATGGCTGGAATGATGCCCCATTTCCAGCAAAGCACTACACATCCAGTACCAAACAGCAAAAAACCTAAGGTCTCTGCTTCCACATGCAGTGTGTCCTGCTCAAAAAAACCAAAACTAAACTAAACTACAAAAAAGGAAGCTCAAGACTTTCTCCAAATTTAGTTCAATGTTTCGTCCCTTTGTTTTGAGCAAGTGACTGAAGAGAGCTAAAAAGCCCTTAAGAAGACCTCCAGTTGCAGACAAAGAGTCTCACCAGGAAAGGTGGAAGATCTTGCAAAGTCTCCTAAAACACTTTCATCTTTCAAGCAGCAGAGGGGGAAAAAAAAAAAACAAAATCAGCAATCAGATGGGTCTGGGGTCACCAATGGCATGGCTATTTGCAAATTTACAAGGTATTTATAAAAGCTTTTGGAACTCATTCAGAAAGATCAGAAGATCCTTGCTAATAAGTAAGGACATAATTTTATTTATTAAAAATACATAAAGCTGTGCTGCTTTTCATGTGCACCTGGCAAATACCGTGGAATAGCATTTCACTCCTCAAAGCAGCATCTCTTACAAGGACCTCAAAACTCTCTTCATTTGTGATTCTCTGGATAACAGCTGTAGACCCTGTTCTGGTAGACATGACCAGTGTGTCCAAGGAACCTCTGCATGTTTGTAGTTTTACTTCTTAACTTCCTAACTTGTACCATTTTCTAGAGAGTGTGGAGTTCGGTAAGTTTCATATTTGAAAGTAATGTTTTGACATTAACTGTATTAACATTACAGGTTTTCTGTTCAAACTGACTATCTCTAAGGTATTCAAGGAAGACACATGTAACTCATTTTATACTATAGATTTCATGGAGAAAATTTAGGTCTGAAAAATTATGCTTTATAGATTTTGCCGTTCGGGCATTTTAGACACAGTATGTTAATAAAACAGTGCTGAAATGTATCAGAAAGTGTTTCAATACCTTTAAAAATTGTTTTAAATGCTCATCTTCATGTAACCAGTCTTTGTAGAGAGAAGTCCACTGAGACACCAAATGTAAGACTTTTCTTTTCCTACAGGACACATCAGAGTCATCTTCTTTCCCTTGGTGGTTCTTAGCACAATAGGTACAGTAGGTTAAGGAACAAATAATAAGGTCTCACTGAAACTCAAAAATAGAGTGATGGAAAAGACTGCAATCATCTCATTTGCTAATGAAATATTTTTTTCACTACATTGCTCAGTTTTAAACACTTTATCCCATCTGGAGCTTTAGGATTTTCATCAACTTTTTAGAATGAAATTCTCAGTAATACAAATATTTCATCCGCTGTGCCAACAGGATTTTTTCCCTTTATAGATTAGAGAGGCGAGTCTATAAAAGTAAAATCAATTCAAAAGGAATTATACAATGTTGAGTCATATCTTTTCTGCAGAGCTGGGAATGATCCTTTGTCCTGCACACTGATGCCAACATGAATGTCTGTGGGAAGGAGGACAATGCATCATTAACAACAACAAAAAACCCAGGCAGTCAGTTGCTTTTTCGCTGCACAAATTACACTATCTGCAGAAATAACAGTATTAGAATAAAAAAAAAAAAGGTGAAAGAATCTATTTCCACCATTGTTCTCTACTCACAAAACAGAAACACCAAATGACAGAAGACACCCACTTTGTACACTGTTCCTGTCCCTTTGTTGTTCGTTCTTTTATTAGGTAAAAAGATGATGTTTTCACCACAGAAGGTAAAAAGGAAGGAAAAAAAAAAAGAAAAGAAAGTTCATTTTATAGCTACAAGTCCATTCAAACAGTGCTCCACAGCTTATGGAATTAAGTGGAAATAAAAGAAAAAAATTCTTTTCTCTCAGAATGAGTTAAACATATAGTGTATCACATGATAAAAGGAGTAGAGATTGTAAAATACTAATTCTTCATTTTTTCTCTTCATGTATTCTGAAATGTATTACACAGATACAGGTATTCTAAGAACTAACATATAGGTCTGGATAGGTTTTAACCCCACTTCAAATGTTATTTTGTAACAGTTATAAAGGTTTATTTATCTTTAAACAAAACCAGCAGACATAAGAGTGTATTGTTGCTACGAGTTCCATCTGTTTCAATACATCTTCCAGGCATGCTTGTGAAGTAAGTTTGCACGTGCACAAATGTGTATGTTTTGGATACAGGTTTATTCAGAGGCAGCTTTAGCTTTGTACATTCAACTTCAGAGCAGGAATCTTCTGTTTATTGATTCATCACCTATGGAAATTCTAAATGTTTTAATAGGTGAATGTACCTATCTATCTATCTGTCTATTTACAGGCATGTGCCAATTAGGGAAACTCATCTCCAAATTTGGATTTCATGTTTCCAGTTTTAATCTTTTCCTCCACAACCTATTTGAGTTAAGAAAACAATATATCCTGAACTTTGGGAAGCTACAGATTTGCATCAAATTCCAAGTATCATAAAACCTTACGAAAATTGGACTGGAAGAGACCTTGAAATATCAGCTAAACTAGCCCATCCAAGTCCACCCTAAAAGAGGCTCAAGTATACCCTATGTTATCCTTGGAATACATTTTTTAGTTTCTTCTTAATATTCTCCAATATGAAAGATTCTACTGTCTCACATATTTTCCACTCCAGTGTTTCTTTTCTTAATGTAGAAAAAACCTATTTCCTAGTATCTAACACGAAACTGTCTTACAGCAATTTAATCTCCTTGTCTCTTGTCTTGTCTCGCATCAATACGAGAACACATTCTTCCCTTCCTCTTCAGGTACCTGAAAGATTGTCCTGTTTATAGTTTCCTTTTTTTCAGTAAAACAATCCAAATTCTTTCAATCCTTCTTTGTATGTCTTTTTTTTTCCTAGAATACTGGTAACTCCTGTTGCTCTCTTCTGAAGTTTCTCCTACTCGTTCATGCATGTCTTGGGGTGAGATGCCAGAATCTGAGATGCAGTCCGCATTCTAAGCATGCCATAGTAAATATTAGACAGTTGTTCTCTTTTCTCATCATTTTTACTTGCAACCTCAAAACAACCATGCAGGGTTGTATTTCAAAAATATCAGTATCCAAAGAGCAAAACTAATTATCCCAGGCATGCAATTTACTACATTTGATATAAGGCTTGACAATAGATAAACCCAGGTATGTGTGATCCCTGTTAACAGAACACTTAATAAAAGGATATTGCCTCAGAAGTGCCTGGCACAAGTCATCTGTTGTCATGAAGACTGTGTACGTGAGAAGGAAGTCATCCAGGAGAGTTTCTGCAGAGGAAGACAAAAAAGCCCAAGGCACAATGCATTAGCGAGAGATGGAAGAGAGTATCTACTTCTGTTAGTGTCCATGGCAGGAACAGGACACCCTCCCAAAAAAAAAAAAGGTTCAAAGCATACAGAATACAGAATACATCAAACAGTGAACCATATGTTGTCACTGCAGAGATCAGATCCTTTATTTAACAAGCGCATCCTCAGCTCTCAAAGAGCCAACAAGCACAAATATCCACAAAACAAGCCACAGTTCAGGAGTCAGTAAGAAAGAGTCCTCATCACAAACACCACCGTCCTGGTTGGCGCTGCTGCATGCAAAGCAACCCTTCCACCAGGTAAGTTGTTCTGGAAATTCAGAAGAAAAGCTTTTAGTATCAGGAGAGGGAATACTGTGATTGGCATGTACTGTGATTAACATCTACACACAGTAGTTGAGAACCATGAAATAAATATACTTTCAAAACTTTGGCTGGTTAGTCTTGTGGGCATCACTGTAAGTGCTCAGAAGCTTTCTCTAAGGTTTATTTAATTACACTGTGGAAGGTTTTTTTCACCACGTGGTTTCTATCAGTGTTGCAAAAACAGGCTGAAGATACTTGCCAACAGACCTTCTCTACCCACTGCAGCACCTCAAGTTGTCGGGATGAACGGCACTGCCAGCTCAGACCTCAGCAGAACTTTCTCATTCCTCACTCCCATGCCACACTATTTTTAGGATTTTTCCGAACCTTTACCGCACACAGCAGGAGGCTGAAAGGACTGGGTTTGCTCTAGGATGAGAGGGCTTGGGGTAATCTTACGGCGGTCTTCAATAACTCAATGGCAGAGTAGACATAAGAACAAGCCAGACTTTTCCTGGAGGTTTGCAGCAAAATGATTAGCCGCAACCATCAGAGATAGCAACAAAGGAAAATTTGTCTAGATACAAGGGATTTTTTTTTTTTTTTTTTTTTTTTTTT